>Ga0247831_1003924_pt1 | contig 20735 bp, 21 predicted proteins | sample LaCruzMarch2015__9_FD_192406 | JGI IMG/M metagenome (GOLD analysis project Ga0247831, IMG submission 192406) | Freshwater microbial communities from meromictic Lake La Cruz, Castile-La Mancha, Spain - LaCruzMarch2015_1m | ecosystem: Environmental > Aquatic > Freshwater > Lake | place: Spain...
ACGCTCACGCACCAAGCGATCTAAGGTGGCTTGCTTGGCAATAGATGAGTCAAACAACTTGGCATCCAAGTTGGGCATAGCTGCACGCATGCGATCGACTTGCATTTTGTGCGCGTTGTCTAACTCAGGTTGCAAAATGTCTGAACCATTCACAGTCGCCACGACCGCCCCTTTGTCACGCATGCTGCTGTAGCCTTCTAGCCCGAACAAAACAAAGGACGGAAAAATAAGCAAGAACAGTAAAAACTGCATGATCTTGGTGTGCTTGCGAACGAAATCAAACATAGAAATTTTTCACTTAGGGTTAAAAGAAAAAGGCGAACACAAAAATGTTCGCCTTGTCTGTCGAGTGGTGGGTGCTGACGGGCTCGAACCGCCGACCTACGCCGTGTAAGGGCGCTGCTCTACCAACTGAGCTAAGCACCCGACTGGGGTGCTGATTAATTCAGCGCGTCCTTGAGACCTTTACCAGGGCGAAACTTTGGAACCTTAGCTGCTTTGATTTTGATTACATCGCCAGTGCGTGGATTACGGCCAGTGCGAGCAGCGCGCTTGCCAACTGCAAACGTACCAAAACCAACCAAAGAAACGGTTCCGCCTTTTTTGAGGGTGGTTTTAACAGCGCCGATGGTGGATTCCAATGCGCGTGTGGCAGCAGCTTTAGAAATGTCAGCATGCTTGGCTATGTGCTCGATGAGTTCAGTCTTGTTCACAGATATTCCCTCTCAGTGAGATGTGATGTTGTTTAAATTTGTGTGCGTTAGTTTTGACAAACTATGCGCGCTTGCAATTACGTTGCTGTTGGCTATTAGAGTCATGCATGCGGAGCGTGTCAACTAGAGAAACACTCGGCATTGCAACTAAGCGGATGCGATTCTAGACGCTTTTTGATATGAATTTGCTATGGATATAAGGAAAATCACAAGGCTTTTGCAATCGCTTTCCCTAGATCAGAAGTCTTGGCATTTCCACCAATGTCAGGCGTTCTAGGTGCTTGACTGCTCGGATCTAATACTTTTTCAATCGCTGCGAGCACTGCGTCGTGCGCATTTTTATGCCCGAGGAATTCCAACATCATGGCGCCGCACCAAATTTGACCAATCGGATTGGCTAATTCCTTACCCGCAATATCTGGCGCAGATCCATGCACAGGCTCAAAAAGGGATGGGAATTTACGATCCGGATTGAGGTTGGCGCTAGGTGCAATACCGATGGTTCCGGTACATGCGGGGCCTAAATCGCTCAAGATATCGCCAAATAAATTGCTGGCAACCACCACATCGAAAAAGTCAGGGCGCTGCACAAAATACGCCGTCAAAATGTCGATATGAAATTTATCTTGGCGAATAGCCGGATAGGCTTTCGCCATTTCTGCCACGCGCTCATCCCAATAAGGCATGGTGATGGCGATGCCGTTCGACTTGGTCGCACTGGTCAAATGCTTTTTAGGGCGCGACATGGCCAATTCAAAGGCAAATTTCAGCACGCGGTCCACGCCAATGCGAGACATTACCGTCTCTTGCATCACGATTTCACGTTCTGTTCCGGGATACATACGGCCACCAATGCTGGAATACTCGCCTTCGGTGTTTTCGCGCACGATGTACATGTCGATTTCGCCTGGTGCGCGCGGTGTTCCGTCTTTGCGGACCACTGGCGCGATGATGCCAGGCATCAAACGCGCTGGGCGCAAATTGATGTATTGGTCGAATTCACGGCGAAACAATAAAAGAGAACCCCACAAAGATATATGGTCTGCAATTTTGTCAGGCCAACCTACCGCACCAAAGTAAATCGCATCGTGCCCACCGATTTGGTCTTTCCAATCGTCGGGCATCATCTTGCCGTGCTTCTCAAAATAATCCCAACTGGCAAAATCGAAATGGTCAAACGCTAAGTCAATACCAAATTTACTAGCGGCCGCTTCCATCACACGGATACCTTCGGGCATCACTTCTTTACCGATTCCGTCACCAGCAATGACTGCAATGCGTTTTTTAGACATATGGATTTCTCGTTTTGTGGTTTGCGAAGTTTTTAAAAAATTAGCGCTCGATTTTAGGTGGTCGCACCACCAAACTGACCCCTAAGGCAGTCACCAAAATACCAATCAGGGTGACAAACGTCATCGCTTCACCAAACAGCACCAAGGCCAGCACAGCGGTCGTAGGAGGTACTAGATACATCAAGCTAGTCACTGAGGCTGCCGCGCCACGTTGTATCAATATGTAAAACAACGAGCTTCCGCCTAATGTCAGGCACAACACCGACCACGTCATGGCATAAAGCATCTGGTGGTTCCATTGAATGGCTTCAGTCTCCATCATGGCCAAGGGCAATGTAACAACCCAAGCGGCCATCAGTTGCACGCTGCTGGCGGTGCGCACATCACAGGGTTTAACAAACTGCTTTTGATACAGCGTGCCCACCGTAATCGACGCCAAGGCCATAAATGCCATGGCCAAACTAAACGGTGTGACTTCAATGCCGCCTTCTAATTTGTGTGACACCACCATGGACAGCCCAACAAAGCCCAAGACCAAACCTTGCCATTGCCTGCGCGAAACATTACCGCCTTGCGACGATAACCATATGGCCGTGAGAACCGGTTGTAATCCAACGATCAAGGCGGTAAGGCCAGAGCCCATGCCACCTTTGACGGCAGACCAAACGCCAGCCAAATAGCCCGCCTGTATAAAAATACCCGTCACACCCAAATGCAACCATTGCCGCTTGTCACTTGGCCAAGGCACTTTGGACAAATAAATCCAAGGCAGAAAACACAAGATAGAAAAAGCAAAACGCAACCAAAGAAACGCAAACGGGGGCGAATTGGGCATGCCATACCGCGCCACGATAAACCCAGTACTCCAAATACCGACAAAGACTAGCGGCATGGCGCGCAGCCATGAAAGCTGAGAAGAACTCGCCATTATTTAGCGTGGTCCAAGATATCGGGCCAGGCTTTTTGTAGGTAATACACCATGGACCACACAGTCAAGATGCCAGCAATCCATATCAATACAAACCCCCAAGCCGCAGTGTCGATCACGCCAAACAAGATACCGTCGTAAAGCAAAAACGGAATCGCCACCATTTGCATGGTGGTTTTGAGTTTGCCCAGCATATGCACTGCCACACTGCGCTTGGCACCAATTTGCGCCATCCACTCGCGCAAAGCAGAAATTGCGATTTCACGACCAATGATGATGAGTGAGACCAATACATCCACACGCCCCAGATGCACCAATACCAACAAACTGGCACACACCAAAAACTTATCTGCCACTGGATCTAAAAATGCACCAAAGGCTGAGGTTTGGTTTAACTTGCGCGCCAAATAACCATCTAGCCAATCGGTCAAGGCAAAAACTACAAACATCACGGTTGCCAGCAGATTGCGTGATGCGTTGTCGATCGGTAAATAAAACAAGCCTGCGATAAAAGGAATTGCAGCAATGCGCGTCAAAGTTAAAAGCGTTGGTATGGTCCACATAAGGGCTTATTCGTAAATGATTTGTGCCTGCCCCTGGTGGGCCTGTGCCATCCAACTCGCCAATGCGGCGTCGCTGGGGAAAAATTTAGCGTTTTCGCCGAGCTCAATCTCAGCATTGGCGCCCTCGCGCAATACCTGCAGGCGGACTCCTAAGCCACGCACCAAGTTGCCTTGTTCAGATGCTTCTACGCGGGCAGGATGCTCGCGCACAATGCGCGCAACATCAGGGACAGTGCCATTGACTGCCACGCGCAAATATTTACCAAAACGACAACGCGCTTGATTCAAATCCCACACTTGATTGATCGACAAGCGCAAGCCGCCCGAGAAGCGATCGTTTTGCACTTTGCCCATCACAACCACCAATTCGTCTTCACGCAGGATGTTGAGATACGTATTCATCGTTGCTTCGTCTGCAGTGGCTTCAATCATTCCAGATTTGTCGTCCAACTTAAAAATCGCTAATCTGCCGCGTTGTCCATTGATGACGCGCATGTCGCTCACGATACCGGTTAGCAACTGAGCATCGCGTGAATCCATCAAGTCATCGATACGGGTTTTGACAAAGCTACGCACTTCGCGGTCCACTTCATCAAACAAATGACCAGACAAATAAAACCCCAAAGCTGTTTTTTCTTGGGTCAATCGTTCTTTGACACCCCAAGGCATGGCATTCACCAAATCGGGTTCTTGGTGGCTAGATCCGTGGGTATCGTCCCCCATATCAAACAAACCACCTTGGTTGACATTGGCTTGGCTGGCAGAGGCAAAGTCAAACGCGCGGTCAACGCTGGCCAATAGGGAAGCGCGGTTCAAATCCAGGCCATCGAATGCACCGGCTTTGATCAAAGCCTCTACGGTGCGCTTATTCAAGCGCGAGCGATCAACACGTCGTGCAAAGTCATACACGCTTGTGAAAGCACCACCGCTTTCGCGCGCAGCAACAATGGCTTCTATCGCTTGTTCGCCAGAACCTTTGATAGCACCCAAACCATAGCGAATGGTTTTGTCAGAAATCGGCTCGAACCGATAGGTTCCGCGGTTGATATTGGGCGCCTCGAAAGCCATACCCATTTTTATTGCATCTTCATACAAAACCTTGAGCTTGTCGGTGTCGTCCATCTCCACCGTCATGTTGGCGCAGAAGAATTCAGCGGTGTAATGCACCTTCACCCAAGCCGTGTGATAGGCCAACAGAGAGTAAGCAGCTGCGTGCGATTTATTAAAGCCGTAGCCCGCAAAGCGCTCCATCAAGTCGAAAATTTCGTCTGCTTTGTGCGCAGGGATGTGGTTACCCGCAGCACCTTTGCGGAAAATTTCGCGGTGCTCGGCCATTTCTTCGGCCTTCTTTTTACCCATGGCACGGCGTAACAAGTCTGCACCACCGAGTGAATAGCCACCTAGGATCTGCGCTGTTTGCATCACCTGTTCTTGGTAAACCATGATGCCGTAAGTCTCAGACAACATACCTTCGACCAAGGGATGCGGATACTCGACTTTTTCACGGCCATGTTTACGCGCCACGAAACTTGGAATCAAATCCATCGGCCCTGGTCGGTACAAGGCATTCAAGGCAATCAAGTCTTCAAGGCGAGTCGGGCGTGCATCACGCAACATACCTTGCATGCCACGGCTTTCGAACTGGAACACCGCTTCTGTTTTTCCTTCTTGGAACAACCGGTAGGTTGCAGAATCGTCCAGAGCGATATTGTCGAACGCAAAATTTTCCTGGCCTTTGTGGCGTGTCTGAATGAATTGGCGTGCGATTTCCAAAATCGTGAGGGTTGCTAGACCCAAGAAGTCAAACTTCACCAGGCCAGCTGCTTCGACATCGTCTTTGTCAAATTGGCTGACGGCAGATTCGCTTCCAGGTTGCTGGTAGAGCGGACAAAAGTCTGTGAGTTTTCCAGGTGCAATCAATACGCCACCGGCGTGCATGCCCACGTTACGCGTCATGCCCTCTAACTTTTTGGCAAGCTCCAACAAAGTTTTGACTTCTTCTTCTTTTTCCAAACGTTCGGCCAACATGGGAACTTCTTTGACCGCCCCGTCAATCGTGATGTGCTGCCCGGGTTTATTGGGAATGAGTTTGCTGATGCCATCGCAAAAGGTGTAACTCATATCGAGAACACGGCCCACATCGCGAATTGCAGCGCGCGCTGCCATGGTGCCAAATGTCACGATTTGACTCACGGCATTGCGGCCGTATTTGTCTTTCACATAATCAATCACCCGGTCGCGGTTGGTTTGACAAAAGTCGATATCAAAGTCAGGCATCGACACACGTTCGGGATTTAAAAAGCGCTCAAACAGCAAGTTGTATTGCAAAGGATCGAGGTCTGTGATCTTCAATGAATATGCAACCAATGAACCCGCACCAGAGCCACGACCCGGCCCAACAGGACAGCCATTGTTTTTAGCCCAATTGATGAAGTCACCTACGATCAAGAAATAACCGGGGAAACCCATCTTCAAAATCGTGTTGATTTCGAACTCTAAGCGTTCTTCATAGCGCGAGCGTTCAGCTTCACGTTTGGTCGCATCTGGGTAGAGATGCGCCAAGCGCTCTTTCAAACCTTTGTGCGAAGAGAAACGGAAATACTCATCAATCGCCATGCCGTTCGGCGTGGGGTAATCGGGCAACTGCGGTTTACCCAACACCAAAGACACATTGCAACGCTTGGCAATTTCTAGCGTGTTGGCAACAGCAGAAGGAATATCCGCAAATAGCTCGAGCATATGCGCGCTTGATTTGAAATATTGCTCACGTGTGAATTTACGAATACGCCGTTGGTTACCCAATATCTCGCCTTCAGAAATACACACGCGCGCTTCATGCGCTTCGTAATCATCAGGTTTCGTGAACTGCACAGGGTGCGTGGCCACCACCGGTAAATTCAAGTGCGATGCCAGTTGCACAGCAGCCACCACATGCGCCTCATCATCCGCGCGTCCAGCGCGTTGCAACTCGATATAAAAACGATGCGGAAAGATGCTCGCAATTTGTAAAGCTATTTCACTGGCTCGCGATAAGTCACCTTGCACCAAGGTTTGGCCAACAGGGCCACTTTGCGCGCCTGAGAGCGCTATCAAACCCTGAGACAACTCTTGCAACCAAGCCAACTTGATCACGCCCACCGCTTTATGAACGTTTTGTGTCCAACCACGGCTGAGAAGTTCACACAGATTTAAGTAACCTTGTTGGCTTTGCACCAACAAAATCATCTTGGAAAGATGATTCGCGTCTTGGGTCAAGCTTTCCAGATAAATTTCAGCACCCAACAAGGGCTTCACGCCCTTGCTGCGGGCTTCTTTGTAAAACTTAATGGTGCCGAATAAATTATTAAGGTCGGTCAGTGCCAACGCAGGTTGTTTGTCACCGGCGGCTACCTGCACCGCATCATCGATTCGGTTGGTCCCATCGACAACGGAAAACTCAGAGTGCAGGCGTAAATGAACAAACATAAAGTTGATTGTAGGCACACCACCTGCCCACCACTAGGGATTGCGTAGCCCTTATGCGTGCATGAGCACTAATGGACTACGCAAATAAAAGCATTCACTAAATTTGAATTACCCGCGCAGCTTGGAAGCAACATGCGCGACACGCTCGCCGTAGGCCTTGGCCGTGTCTAAATCGCCCTGCGGAATGTCAGCAGCCGGGCTAGTAGCACCCACTTGCGCCATCAAACCAGAGTTGGAACCGATACGGTTGATCGTGCCGTCATTCAGAGAAGGCTGCCCCACCCAAATCATGCCTTGTTGCATAGACAAAGTGATGAAGTACTGAATAGTCGAGAGCTTGTCACCGCTGGGGCTAGCAGAAATCGTAAAACCGCCAGCGACTTTGTCCTTCCAGGCACTAGAGAACCAACGCTTAGATGTAGCGTCAGCAAATTTCTTGAACTGCCAAGAAGCCATGCCCATATAAGTGGGTGAGCCAAAAATAATCGCATCTGCGGCATCCAAACTGGCCCAGTCTGCATCCGTGATGTTGCCATCCGCATCAATCGCGATCACTTGCGCCTTAGCGCCTTCCGCCACAAACTGCGCCACGCGTTGGGTGTGGCCGTAGCCAGAATGGTAAATAACGACAGTTTTAGTCATAGGAATTCCTTAAGGGTTGAAAAAAATTAGGGCGCTAAGTCAAACACCAATACTTCTGCATCAACACCATGTGAGATCGCAATTTGGGTTTCTTTGTCCAACATAGCTGCATCTCCGGCTTTCAATGCATGCCCATTGACCTGCACCTCGCCACGCACCAAATGCACATAAGCCTTGCGGCCTGATTGCAAGGAAAGAGTGGCAGTCTCATCGCCATCAAAAAGACCAGCATATAAAGATGCATCCGCATGAATCTTCACCAACGCATCATTAGGGCCAGCAATTTGACTCAAAGCGCCACGCTTGGAAGCAGGCGGAACCGTTTTTTGTTCATACCCTGGCGCTATGCCACGCACATTGGGTTCAATCCAAATTTGAAAGAAGTGGGTAGTCTCATTAGGCGCATGGTTGAACTCGCTGTGCATCACGCCAGAACCAGCACTCATGCGTTGCACATCGCCAGGAGGAATTCCTTCCACATTACCGATATTGTCTTGGTGCGCTAACTCACCTTGCAACACATAACTAATGATCTCCATATCGCGATGTCCATGGGTACCAAACCCCGTGCCCGGCGCTATACGGTCTTCATTGATCACCCGCAAATTACCCCATCCCATAAATTGCGGATCGTGGTAACCAGCAAAAGAAAAACTATGGAACGACTTCAACCAACCGTGGTCGGCGTAGCCGCGATCGAGGGATTTGCGAATAGTGATCATGAAATGCGAAACTTTTGATAAGGGGTGAGCCACCTTGGAGGCGGCATGGTACTCGAATGAGATGAACAAAGAGATGTAGGAACAATTGTTCACATTAGGTCGATACCCATAAAAACAAGATTTATAAAAAACTAACCCAAAAATTCAAGGAAAAAACTATGGATCCACTCACAAAGCAAGGCGAGCAGAAGGGGCTTGGTGCGAACGACATAAAGCGCAAAGCGCGAAGTCGCACCAAGCCCCTTCTGTTCGCCTTGCGCCCCCCCAATACGCACAATTAAGAGTGCTCACAAAAAAAAAGCCCCCCATGTGTACTTCATAGCAAAAGCATTGCGTTTTCCCGAACCCCAAAAGCCCCAGACAGCGTGTAGAGTCCAAGCCATGACACTCAAAATCGCCATCATCGGCGCCGGCATGGCCGGCATTACCGCTGCACGCACCTTAGTCCAAGCCGGACACCGCATACAAATATTCGAAAAAAGCCGTGGTGCCGCTGGACGCATGTCAACCCACGAAACAGTGTTCGGCACCTTCGACCATGGCACCCAATACTTCACCGTGCGTGACCCCAGATTTTCTTTAGCACTGCAAACGGTAGCAGGCACCAAAGAAATTTGCCGCCCATGGAGCGCCAGTGCTGTCCGCATCTTGGATCCATTAGGGCGCGTATTCGAAGCTGCCAAACAAAACCACGACGCACACTTTGTAGCCAGCCCAGGCATGAACGCCTTAGTGCGCCATTGGGCACATCCTTTAGGCAAAGCATTGCATTTGCACAACCAAGTGCAGCGCATGGAACGTAACGCCAAAGGCCAATGGACTTTGCACAGCATCAACACCAGCACGCGTGCTGAAATACCAGAAACGCACGCTGGTTTTGACCGTGTTTTACTAGCGGTGCCATCCGTGCAAGCAGAGCAATTACTGCGCAACTCGGGCACGTATGTAAATGACACACATTTCTTAGAAGCGATTAACAAAGTGCAAGTTGCACCTTGCTGGACGTTAATGCTGGCGTTTCCAAATGCCAATAACCCTGATTTGCCACACCTCGGCCCCCAATGGAATGCAGCGCGCAGCACGCACCACCGTGTAGCGTGGTTGACCCGCGAGTCCTCCAAACCTGGACGCGGCAAGATTGAACGCTGGACGGTGCAAGCGAGTGTTGCTTGGTCACAAGAACATTTGGAAGACGATGCGCCGCGCGTGAAAGCCAAGATGTTGCGCGCTTTCTCAGAACTCACGGGTATCCGAGCACAACCCAGTTATGCAGAAGTCCACCGTTGGCGTTATGCGCAAACCTTGGTGCCGCTGGGCGCGCCATTCCAGTTCCACGCCTCAAAGGGTCTTGGTACTTGCGGTGATTGGCATATCGGCCACCGCGTAGAAGACGCGTTTGTCTCAGGCTTAGAACTCGCTCTAGCCGTCTGCCACTCGGCACATCGCTTGTAATTTTTTGCGGGGCTGGGCGTGCGCTATATCGGACGATTTGCGCCATCGCCTACAGGCCCCTTGCATGCGGGTTCATTGGTAGCCGCTTTAGCAAGTTGGTTGGACGCACGCGCGCACAACGGGCAGTGGTTGGTGCGGATAGAAGACATCGACACACCGCGCTGCGTAAAAGGCGCAGACCAACGCATATTGGAACAACACTCTGCCTGTGGATTAGTCGCTGACAGCGAACCCAAGTGGCAGTCGCAGCGTACACATCTTTATGAAAACGCGTTATCCCATTTGATAAATAAAGGTTGGGTCTACCCTTGCGGTTGTTCGCGCAAAGAAATTGAAGACGTTTATGTATCGCAAGGACAAGACATAGCGCGGGATAGTGCAGCGATTTATCCCGGTACTTGCCGCGATGGACTCAACGGCAAACCGGCGCGTGCTTGGCGACTCAATGTGCAAGCTGTGATGGAAGCACTGCACCTACCCCAAACGTTGCAATGGTATGACAGACGCATGGGGCATCAACAACAAGACGTCGCCAGAGAAGTCGGTGACTTTGTTCTCAAACGTGCCGATGGCTTGTGGGCCTATCAACTGGCTGTAGTGGTTGACGATGCAGATCAAGGCATCACCCATGTGGTGCGTGGCGAGGATTTACACGACAACACAGCGCGGCAGATCTTGTTACAAAAAGCATTGGGCTTGCCCACGCCAATCTACATGCATACGCCGCTGGTAATGGGTGAGAACGGGGAGAAACTGAGCAAGCAAAATGGGGCGCTAGCTTTGGATTTGCGAGATCCGCTTGCGACATTGAACAAGGCGGCAAAGGTATTGCGACTGAATCCTTGCGAGACTTCTATGGAAGATGCTCTGTACGAATGGACACAGGCGTGGTTAACGAGAAAAAGCTTTGATTGAGTTCATCGTGAGTAACACACCATAATCTCTAGCGATTTCTCTAACACCTGTTATGTCCACTACAGATTTTCCAGATGCAATGAACGCCCCAAAACTTGACGCCCCCTTCATGCGCGTCATCAAAACCTATGTGTTGCGCGCAGGGCGCATGGGCCCAGGTCAAACAAGGGCGTTTGAGCAGTTTGGAGCGAAGTTTTTGTTGCCTTTCAAAAACGAAAAGCTTGACCTTGTAGCGTCCTTTGGTCGCCAAGCGCCTCTCATTTTGGAAATAGGTTTTGGCATGGGCGACGCGACGGCCAAGATTGCCCAAACGCGTGCAGACGATATTTTTTTGTGCTGTGAAGTGCACGCACCTGGTGTAGGCGCCTTGCTCAAACGCTGCGGTGAAGAAAACATTGCCAATATCCGCATCGTGCAACACGATGCCATCGAGGTGATGGACCACATGCTGGGCGAAAACAGTTTGGATGGCGTGCATATCTTCTTTCCCGACCCTTGGCACAAAAGCCGCCACCACAAACGGCGTTTGATACAAAGTCCTTTTGTGAACCGTTTGGCGCTTCATATTAAGCAAGGTGGTTATTTACATCTTGCAACCGACTGGCAGCCTTACGCCGAGCAAATGCTGCAAGTGCTGTCCGCTGAGCCCCACATCAAAAACACCGCCACTGACCCTAGCGGTTTCGCTGAAAAACCCAGCTACCGCCCTTTAACAAAATTCGAAAACCGTGGCTTGAAATTAGGCCACGGTGTGTGGGACTTGGTGTTTGAAAAGCTCTAAGCCTCCAACACGCGATGGGTTGAGCGCCAGCACGGTGGCGTTGCCTTCGCACAAACCAGCTAGCGATGCAGGCAAAAGCACTTGCGGGAGAGGCGAGGGCACTGATGCTTTTTACAAATGGTCAACCGTTTTTGACTTCCTGTGTGAGCGCTTTCCAGCAGTAACGCATCAAGAATGGTTAGCGAGATTTTCAGAGGGCTTGGTGCTTAACAGGCATGGCGAAGCAATTACTGAAGAAACACCCTACACCTCCAACACATTGATTCACTATTACCGTCGTGTCCCAAAGGAGCCTGAACTCCCCTTCAAAGCGCAAGTGTTGTTTCAAGATGCGCATTTGGTGGTGGCAGACAAACCCCACTTTATGCCCGTGACGCCTGCTGGTCGGTATGTGCGTAGCAGTTTGTTGGTGCAATTAAAAGAAGAACTCGGTATCGACACCCTCAGCCCTTTGCACCGCATTGACCGTGAAACGGCTGGCTTGGTCGTTTTGTCTGTGAACCCGCAGGAACGTAACGCCTACCAAGCCTTGTTTCGAGAACGCCAAGTGCACAAGACTTACCTAGCGATTGCGTCGTATCGCAATGAATTAGTTTTTCCGCTCACGCGTCAAAGTCGTATCGAGGAAGATGCGCAGTTTTTTCTGTCGCGTGAAGCAGAGGGTGCACCTAATAGTGAAACGCATATAGAAATTTTGAAATGCCTGGATACAGGCTTAAACCCACCGGTGCACCCATCGGACGATTCAACTGAGGGATCAACCAGAAGGTCGCCGCAGAGCCTTTATAAACCCAAGGCGCTCTACCAACTATCGCCCATCACCGGCAAACGCCACCAATTGCGTATCCATATGTGTGCCTTGGGCATACCGATAGACGGGGACCAGTTCTACCCTGAGGTTTTGCGTGGACCCGACGAGAGGAAGGACTTTAGCCAACCCTTACAACTGCTAGCTCAAAAAATTGCTTTCACAGATCCGATCTCGGGCGAGAAAAGGGAATTTAAAAGCAAACAAAAACTTGTCTGGGTGAGTTGAAATTAATAAGTTAGCGCAAGCTATCAACCCAGTGACTGCGCCACCCAAGCCTGCACACTAGCCAAAGCCTTTGGCAAACAAGAAGCATCGATACCACCCGCCATCGCCATATCAGCTTTGCCACCGCCTTTGCCGCCGACTTGTTGGGCCACGAAGTTCACCAACTCGCCAGCTTTGACTTTGCCCACGGTATCAGCCGTGACGCCTGCAGCGATTTGCACTTTGTCGCCGTCAACGGCTGCCAACACAATGACTGCGGTTTTGAGCTTGTCTTTCAACTTGTCCATGGTGTCGCGCAATGTTTTAGCGTCTGCGCCTTCAAGCGTGGCGGCTAAAACTTTTACGCCTTTCACATCAACGGCGTGGCACATCAAGTCGTCGCCTTGGCTCGAAGCCAATTTGCCTTTTAGTGCGGAGACTTCTTTTTCTAAAGCTTTGACATGGTCTAGTACTTGAGCAATGCGTACGTTCAACTCTGCGGTTGGAGCTTTCAATGCGCCAGCAGCTTGGGCAACCGAGTTTTCCAAAGACTGCAAATAAGTTAAAGCATTGCTGCCCGTGATGGCTTCGATACGGCGCACACCTGCAGCCACACCGCTCTCACCCACTATCTTGAATAAACCAATATCGCCAGTACGTTGCACGTGGGTGCCTCCACACAGTTCGCGGCTAGATCCGATGTCGAGCACGCGCACGGTCTCGCCGTACTTTTCGCCAAACAGCATCATGGCGCCTGTTTTTTGGGCAGCCTCGATGTCCATTACACGCGCTTGGGCTTGGGCGTTGGCCAAGATTTCCGCGTTTACTTTGGCTTCGATTTGTTCAATTTCAGCAGCCGTAACGGGGGCGTTGTGCGCAAAGTCAAAACGCGTTTTGTCGGCGTCCACCAACGAACCTTTTTGTTGCACGTGGGTGCCAAGCACTTCGCGCAAGGCTTTGTGCATCAAGTGGGTGGCGGAGTGGTTGCGCACGGTTGCGTCTCGAACCGTGGTATTGACTTGCGCCTGCACTTGGTCGCCTACGGCCAAGGTACCTTGGATGTTTGCGCCATGGTGGGCAAACACATCGGCTTTGATTTTTTGGGTATCTGCCACTTCAAAAGTAGCAGAGCCACTTTTCAACACACCCTGGTCGCCGACTTGTCCGCCGCTTTCTGCATAGAAAGGGGTGGTGTCCAAAACAACAGAACCAGTTTGACCAGTTTTGAGTTCGGCAACTGCAACACCATCGAAATACAAGGCAACCACTTTGGCGGTTGAACCCAGTGATTCATAGCCTACAAAGGTATTACCAGAACCGTCGTATTCCAAGGCTTTGTCCATCTTGAATTTGCCGGCGGCACGGGCTTGGTTTTTCTGCTTATCCATCGCGGCGTGGAAGCCTGCTTCGTCGACAGTCACGCCACGCTCACGGCATACGTCGTTGGTTAAATCGAGCGGAAAGCCATAGGTGTCATGCAATTTGAAGGCGACTTCGCCGGATAGTTTTTTGCTTTGAGCGCTGCGAGCATTTGCATCGGAAGTACCGTTATCGCCCAAAGACTCGTCCAAGATTTGCATACCAATTTCTAGCGTCTCGTAGAAACGCTCTTCTTCGGCCTTCAAAATCGCGGAGATGCGATCTGCCTGCGAAGCCAAGCTGGGATAAGCCTTACCCATTAACGCCACGAGGTCAGGAATAAGTTTATGGAAGAAAGGTTTTTTCTGACCTAGTTTGTATCCATGGCGAATGGCACGGCGCACGATGCGGCGTTGTACATAGCCTCGGCCTTCGTTACTAGGCACCACACCATCACTCACCAAAAACGCAGTGGCGCGGATGTGGTCTGCGATCACGCGCAAAGAACTGTTTTTCAAATCTTGGCAGCCCGTCTCTCTGGCAGCGGCTTTGATCAATGCATCGAACAAGTCAATTTCGTAATTGCTGTGCACATGCTGCAAGATGGCCGCGAGGCGCTCCAAGCCCATGCCGGTGTCCACACAGGGCGCGGGCAATGGCGAGACAGTGCCGTCTTCCGCCATATTGAATTGCATGAAAACATTGTTCCAAATTTCGATGAAACGGTCTCCGTCTTCGTCGGGGCTGCCGGGAGGACCGCCAGGAATATGGGGCCCGTGGTCATAAAAAATCTCGCTACACGGACCGCAAGGACCGGTGTCGGCCATCATCCAGAAGTTGTCGCTTTTGTAGCGCCCGCCTTTGTTGTCGCCAATGCGTATGACGCGGTCTGCGGGCAAGCCGATTTCTTTGGTCCAAATATCGTAGGCCTCATCGTCTTCCTCGTAGACGGTGGCGAGCAAGCGTTCTTTGGGTAATTTGTAAACCTCGGTCAGCAGTTCCCAAGCCCACTTCAAGCTTTCACGCTTGAAATAGTCACCAAAGCTCCAGTTGCCCAGCATTTCGAAGAAGGTGTGGTGGCGGGCGGTGTAGCCCACGTTTTCTAGATCGTTGTGTTTTCCACCTGCGCGCAAACACGCCTGAACTGAGGCGGCGCGCACATAAGAGCGTTTGTCGCTGCCTAAAAACACGTCTTTGAATTGAACCATGCCCGAATTGGTGAACATCAGCGTGGGATCGTTGCCTGGAACCAAGGGGCTAGACGCCACCACGGTGTGGCCTTTAGAGGCAAAAAAATCGAGGAAAGACTGCCGAATGTCGGCGACTGAGAATGGGGTTTGGGTCATTAACAAATTATAGGTTTCGCAGTCTCCTTGAAGACCCGCAGGCCTTTGCGCTGGCAGTATGCTTATGCCCAAGCTCACTTTGGAGACCACTATGGACATGAAAACCGCCCCCCTCTCTCTTCTTAACGATCCCACTCTGTTAAAAACGGATGCCCTCATTAATGGCCAATGGGTCGCAGGCACCAGCCGTTTTGATGTGAATGACCCCGCCACCGGCAAAAAACTCGCCGATGTAGCCAACCTAGGCCCTGCCGACGCGGAAGCCGCCATTGCAGCCGCCAACACCGCTTGGGGTCCATGGAAAGCCAAAACAGGCAAAGAACGCAGCGCCATTTTGCGCAAATGGTTTGATTTGTTGATGGCGAACCAAGAAGACCTCGGTCGCATCATGACGGCCGAGCAAGGCAAGCCTTTTGCCGAGGCCAAAGGCGAAGTCGCCTACGGTGCGAGTTTTGTTGAGTGGTATGCCGAAGAGGCCAAACGCGTCAATGGCGAAACCCTGCCCCAGTTCGACAACAACCGCCGCTTGCTGGTGATCAAACAAGCCATTGGCGTGTGTGCCGCCATAACGCCTTGGAACTTCCCATTGGCCATGATCACCCGCAAAGTCGCGCCCGCTTTGGCTGCAGGTTGCCCCGTGGTCATCAAACCCGCAGAACTCACGCCGTTGACGGCGCTGGCTGCTGCCGAGTTGGCAGTGCGCGCTGGCATTCCTGCTGGCGTGTTGAACATCTTGACGGCAGACAGCGACAACAGCATCGCTGTGGGCAAGGTGTTTTGCGCCAGCGACACGGTCCGTCACATCAGCTTCACAGGCTCTACAGAAGTCGGTCGCATATTGATGGCGCAGTCTGCGCCCAGCATCAAAAAACTCGCGCTTGAACTCGGTGGCAACGCGCCTTTCATCGTGTTTGACGACGCCGATATCGACAGTGCTGTAGAAGGCGCTATGGCCAGCAAATACCGCAATGCAGGACAAACCTGTGTCTGCGCCAACCGCATCTATGTTCAAGACAAGGTGTACGACCAGTTTCTCGAAAAATTTGCTGCCAAAGTCAAAGCGCTGAAAGTCGGTAACGGTTTTGAAGACGGCGTTGTACAAGGACCATTGATCGAAGACGCCGCCGTGCAAAAAGTCGAACGCCATGTGCAAGACGCGATTGCCAAAGGCGGTAAGGTGGTTGTTGGTGGCAAGAAGTTAAGTGGCCAGTTTTTTGAACCCACCGTGATTTCAGGCGCTACCGCTGACATGCTGTGCGCCAAGGAAGAAACCTTTGGTCCCTTCGCACCAGTATTTCGCTTTCACAAAGACCAAGAGGCGATTGATGCTGCTAACAATACCGAGTTTGGCTTGGCCAGTTATTTCTATAGCCGCGATGTAGGTCGCATCTTTCGCGTCAGCGAGGCTTTGGAGTACGGCATGGTGGGCATCAACGTCGGCGTCATCGCAACAGAGCATGTGCCGTTTGGTGGTGTCAAACAATCAGGATTAGGACGTGAAGGTTCTAGCCACGGGATGGATGAATATTTGGAAATGAAATACCTCTGTATTGGCGATATAGCAAAATAAATTTTCATCTCATAGTGGCCAACGGATTGGCAATGCCTTTGCCAACTAATGACTGAATGCATAAGTTGTATTGAATTAACCAATATAGATATTTTTACAACTTTGTAATCAACATTGTTTTCTTGTTCAATTTAAAATTAAAACTGTTTTTCCAAGCAACTAAGGTCTCATGACTTCGCAACAAATTTATATGCGCTTCTTGAATTTTGTCCATGCACTGGAGAACAACACCAATTCGCCACCCATAGACCTAGATGCCAAAAAATTGCTTGACATGATTGGCCTGCGTAATGACCAAAAGAAACCGCTCACGGTGACTGAGGCCATGGCCTTAAACCACATTGCATCTCCTGCAACGATTCACCGCAAATTAGACCTATTGCGCGAACTCGGAATGATCGACACTGTGTTTGAAGGCAAAAACCGGCGCACCAAATATTTGGTTCCTACCAAGGTGGCTGCTGACTACTTCGCCAATATGGGCAAAGCAGTCCAGCAAGCCATTGCTAGCGCTTAAACAAGCGTAACGCCCGTCTTACTTTGTAAAAACTCGCGCGTCACGCCAGGCGCGAGTTCCACTACTTTGAGACCCTGAGGGGTCACGTCCATCACCGCGAGGTCGGTGATGATCAAGTCGACCACGCCAACGCCCGTGAGCGGCAAAGTGCACTGGGGCAAGATTTTGAGATCTTCGGTGCCGTCTTTCTTTTTGGCGACGTGTTCCATCAACACGACTACGCGTTTGACGCCAGCGACCAAATCCATCGCACCGCCCATGCCTTTGATCATCTTGCCGGGAATCATCCAATTGGCGAGATCGCCCTTTTCGCTGACCTGCATGGCGCCCAAGATAGACAAGTTAATTTTTCCGCCGCGGATCATGGCGAACGATTGGTCGCTTCCAAAAATCGCCGAACCTTTGATGGTGGTGATAGTTTGCTTACCCGCGTTGATCAGGTCGGCATCGACTTCGTCTTCGTAGGGGAACGGGCCAATGCCCAGCATGCCGTTTTCGCTTTGCAACCAAACCTCGACATCGTCAGGCACATGGTTCGCGACCAAAGTGGGAATGCCAATGCCTAGGTTCACATAAAAACCGTCTTGCAGTTCGCTTGCCGCGCGTGCGGCCATTTCGTCTTGGGTCCAAGCCATGTTTTTTCCTTTCAATGGGAACAGCCTTGGCTGTCCGCCTTACAAATACTTTTAGACTTTTCTATCGCGGATGGTGCGTTTTTCGATGCGCTTTTCAGGCGTCGGGTTGTGCACGATGCGGTGAACATAAATGCCAGGCAAATGAATGTCGTCTGGAGCCAACTCGCCCGTCGCGACGATGCGTTCTACTTCGACCACGCAGATCTTTCCGGCAGTCGCAGCAGCAGGGTTGAAGTTACGTGCCGTCATGTTGAAACGCAAATTGCCAGACATATCGGCGATATCGGCTTTGATCAACGAGATCTCAGGAACCAAGGACTTTTCCATCACATAGGTCTCGCCGTCGAAGTCGCGCAATTCTTTGCCCTCGGCCACCAAAGTGCCCACGCCTGTTTTGGTGAAGAAAGCGGGAATGCCTGCACCGCCAGCGCGTAGCTTTTCAGCCAAAGTGCCTTGGGGCGTGAATTCGAGTTCTAACTCGCCAGCCAAATACTGGCGCTCAAACTCTTTGTTCTCGCCCACATAGCTAGAAATCATTTTTTTGATTTGATGGGTTTCGAGCAATTTGCCCAATCCAAAGCCGTCGACGCCAGCGTTGTTGGAGATGACGGTTAGATTCTTCACGCCACTGTCACGCAATGCGTCGATCAGGGCTTCAGGAATGCCACACAGTCCAAAGCCACCGACCGCCATCAATTGACCATCGGCCACGATGTCTTTCAGCGCCTCAGTGGCAGAAGGAAATATTTTGTTCAAGGGGATGCTCCAAATATGTGCAACTAGTTAACTGGTCGATTCTACGAAACTGGTTTTTTGGGGACACGCCCCATCAAATAAAACTCCGGATTGGGCATCATGTTGCTAAAACTCGCCATACGGTTGCTCAAGCCAAAAAATGCCGTGATGGCGGCGATGTCCCAAATGTCTTCGTCGTCAAAGCCATGGGCGTGCAATGCAGCACAGTCTTGGTCTTGGATTTGGTCACTGTGCTGGCAGACCTTCATCGCAAAGTCAAGCATGGCTTTTTGTCTAGGTGTGATGTCTGCTTTTAGGTAGTTAACCGCCACTTGGTCGGCAACCAGCGGTTTTTTCTCGTGAATCCGCAAAATCGCGCCGTGGGCCACCACGCAATACAGGCAGTTGTTGGCGGCACTGGTGGCGGTGACGATCATCTCACGGTCGCCCTTGGTGAGATGGCCATCTTCCTTGAGCATCAAAGCATCGTGGTAGGCAAAGAACGCCCGCCATTCCGCGGGGCGTCGCGCCAGCGCCAAAAACACATTGGGAATAAAGCCCGCTTTTTCTTGCACTTCCAACACTTTGGTGCGGATGTCTTCGGGCAAAGCGTTGAGGTCAGGGAGAGGGTATCGGGTCATGGTGTCACTGTCTTTCTGATCCAGTCAGGCAAATCAATCGCCTTTTGTTTGGGGAAATCCACCCAAATGGTGGTGGCGCCGCCTGCGGCGTAAATCACGCCGGGCAAGTCAACCCGCTCCATCGTCGCCCAGGTCTCGAACGTGGTCCGGGCTGGGTCGCTGGTGTACATCTTCAAGCAAATGTCCCCTGGGTATTCCAGTTGTTTGTAGAAGTTGCAAAAGGCATTGATGATGACGATACCTTCTTTCGCGGGGTCAGGCACGGCATTGATGGTTTGTAGCCAGTTGATGCGAGCCGTTTCTAAGTAACGAAAGTACATGATGTTGTTGACATGCCCCATCGCGTCCATGTCGCCCCATCGAATGGGCATGGTCATCTCATACACCAGCTTCTTGTGCTCTGGTATTTCTATCTTCATAGGGCAAAACCGTCGTCAGCCGCGATGATGGCGCCGTTAACAAAACCGCTTTCACCGCTGGCCAATAAAACTAACAAAGCGTCTAAATCTTGCGGGTGGCCGACGCGCTTACGGGGCAACATATTCACCAGTTTTTGTCCTTGTTCCGTGCTCCAGTGGTGGTGGTTGATTTCGGTATCGATATAGCCTGGGCAAATCGCATTCACGTTGATGCCAAAACGGCCCCACTCCATCGCCAGCACTTTGGTCATTTGCACTACGGCGGCTTTGCTCATGCAATAGGCCCCGATTTGAGGCAACACTTTTAAACCAGCCACCGACGCAATATTGATGATGCGCCCGCCGGTGTAGCTTCCAGGTGCAGAGCCTTTGGCGCGCGCCAGCATGCGCTTGCCAACCTCTTGCGCTACAAAAAACGAGCCTTTGACGTTGGTGTTGAAGATGAAATCAAAGTCGTCCTCGGTCACGTCTTGCACACGCTGGGTCGTGCTCACGCCAGAGTTGTTCACCAAAATATCGATGCTGCCGACCTCGGTTTCCGCATGGGCAACGGCAGACTTGATGCTGTCCAAGTCCGTGACGTCCATGGCCACGACATGGGCGTCGCCACCTTCGGCCTCGATTTCGGCGCGCAACTCTTTGAGTTTCTCAACGCGCCGACTGGCCAGCACCACCGCAGCGCCAGCACGCGAGAGGGTTTTGGCGAACTGTTCACCCAAACCGCTGGACGCACCGGTTACCAGTGCGACCCGTCCTGACAAATCTATGCTGTAAGCCATGCCTTGCTCCCGCTTATGTTGAATCGCTTCATTATGGCAACTACCCCTAGGGCACTGTTGAAGCACCGCATAAAATCTGTCGCAACTCGGACATGCTCCCTTTCTTCTCTCTGAATCCCTCCATTTTTATGACACCAAACGACATACTCGCCCAATTCGGGCCGCGCGAAGCCATGGAATACGACGTGGTGATCGTCGGCGGCGGCCCAGCCGGCTTGGCCAGCGCCATTCGCATCAAGCAACTGG
>Ga0247831_1003929_pt1 | contig 20699 bp, 19 predicted proteins | sample LaCruzMarch2015__9_FD_192406 | JGI IMG/M metagenome (GOLD analysis project Ga0247831, IMG submission 192406) | Freshwater microbial communities from meromictic Lake La Cruz, Castile-La Mancha, Spain - LaCruzMarch2015_1m | ecosystem: Environmental > Aquatic > Freshwater > Lake | place: Spain...
TTTGAACTCAGTGCTAAATATTCTCCTCGGACGAATATTTAGATTTGTACTTTTCTTAGATTTTAAATCATCTTTGCTCATGTGATTGTCCCGTTTTGAGGGCAACCTATTTTAGGCAATGACATTTAGAAAAACTTTTGCTGTTTTATGGATATAGAAAAAGAAACTTTAGCCTATCGACAACTCGTTACGGATGCTGTAAACAGAGTTAGACAAGGGCAAATAAAAGCTTTAAAAGCTGTCAACCAAGAGCAAATACAACTTTATTGGGATTTAGGCAAGATGATTGTCGAACGCCAAGAATTGTATAAATGGGGGAAGTCGGTCGTCGAAAATCTTGCTACTGATTTGCAAAAAGAGTTTCAAGGAATGATGGGAATGTCGGCCGCAAATTTATGGCGAATGAGAGCGTTTTATCTTGCTTATTATCAAAATATATTTCTCGCACCACTGGTGCGAGAAATTGGCTGGTCGCACAACTTTATAATTTTTGAAAAATGTAAAGATGAAACTGAGAGGCTATTCTATATCAATCAAGTCAGAAATTTCGGTTGGTCGAAAAATGTATTGATTCATAAAATTGAGTTACAAACGTATCAAAAAGTAGTTTTAAGTCAGCAAAACTTTGATAAAACACTTCCTGATAACATTAATAAGCAAGCTGCATTAGCGGTAAAAGATGAATACACATTTGATTTCTTGGAGTTGACAGATGAACATTCTGAGTATGAATTGGAGCAAGCACTCATCATTGATATTAGAAAGTTTTTGATTGAAATGGGCGGTGATTTCTCTTTTATTGGCAATCAGTTTGTGATTGATTTAGAAGGGAAAGACTATAAAATTGATATTTTACTGTATCATAGAGGTATTCAGTCCTTGATTGCCATTGATTTGAAAATTGATGAATTTAAGCCAGAATATGCTGGAAAGATGAATTTCTATTTGTCATTACTAAATAATAAAATTAAGAAATCATACGAAAATCCCAGTATTGGAATCATTATTTGCAAAAGCAAGAGCCGAACAACCGTTGATTTTGCTTTGCAAGATGTGAATAAGCCCATAGGAGTGGCTACCTATTCGCTTACTAAAACGCTTCCAAGTGAATTAAAAGATTTTTTTCCATCAAACGAAGAATTAATTAAAAAGATAGAGAGTTTTTCAAATGCTTTACAGCAGAAATAATTTACCATGATTGCCGTAATACAAAGAGTGAGTCAAGCCTCAGTAACGATTGATAATAAAATAAAAGGCCAAATTGGCTTAGGATTTATGATTTTGTTGGGAATTACGCACACCGATACCCAAGAAGATATTGAATGGCTTTCTAAGAAAATCGTAGGCCTGAGAGTTTTTGGCGATGAAGAAGGACGAATGAATCTCGACCTAAAATCAGTTGATGGAAATATTCTTTTGATTAGCCAATTCACGCTTCATGCAAGCACAAAAAAAGGAAATAGACCTTCGTTTATTGAAGCTGCTCGCCCCGAAATAGCGATTCCACTTTACGAAAAAATGATTGCTCAATTAGAATTTGATTTAGGAAAACCAATCGAAACTGGCACTTTTGGTGCTGATATGAAGGTTTCGCTGCTCAATGATGGCCCCGTAACGATTATTATTGATTCTAAGAATAGGGTTTGATAGTAGGAAATGCCAAAATAATCTTTTAAATAAAAAAATCATCATTAAGTTCTTGATTTTTTACTTCTTTTACTTTCAGTTCGAGGCTTGACTGGAATTTTTTGTGCAAACGCCAAGCTGGGTCATCTTCAATATTGCCCATTTGTGTAATTATAGATGTCGAATTATCATTTTCTAAAAAATCTTTTTTTAAGGTCAATTTACTAATAAGTGTCATTAGTTGAGAAATTGTTTCTCGTTGGAGCGTTGCTGCACCAGTCACTAATTTATGTTTAGCAAATGCAAGTTCTTGCTCAATCCATTCAATTTCAAGGTTGCTATCTTCTTTTGCAAAAAAACGTTCGTTTACTACTTCAAAAATAGTAGATAGATGAATCGTTTCTTTTTTATTTGGAATTTTAGTTACCGTTTCCATATTATATTTCTATTAATTGCACAAAGTTGTTAAATATACCCACTACCCTAAAATTACTGTTGTAACGAATAATTACTTCTTTTTCATCGTCATATCTCGCATTTTTTTCAATATCTTTTCCTTTTTGAACAAAAATTTCAAGACGATAAATGCCAAATTTATTTGCTGATAATTGACTTTTACTTGTTGAGGTAAAGGAATGTTTGGTAATGATTGAATCATTAGTTAAAGCTAATAAATATTCTTCCCATTCATTCTTGGCTAAATTTTCTGACCTAAACACTGTACCAATAAAATCGGGCAATTTATCTAAACATTCTGCAAGTAAAGTTCCAAAAAGAGTAATATTTTTACCTTTACTTATCCTTAATGATTCATTCAAGTCATCAAAGCCATCTTCAGTATATTTATAGATGATAGCTTTCTCAAAAACGTTTAATTGAGTTAAAACATTCTTTCTATAAGAATTTTCTATAATTCGGATTTCATTTTCTAAATAAGTTGTGGCTTATTCTTCTACCGTCATTTTTTGTGGTTTGAAGATATTTTCTAAACAAATATAATGAAATCTATTTACTAAAGGCAAATTTGAAAACATTTATTATAATAGTTGTTAAGCATAAAAAAAAGCCTCGAAATCACTTTCGGGGCTTGTAAAATATAATTACTTTTGAGAAGCTTACGCTTTTCCTGTCAGAATTCGCACCCAATACTGGCACTTTTGGAGCAGATATGAAAGTTTCGTTGCTTAATGATGGCACCGTGACGATTATTATTGATTCTAAGAATAGGGTTTGAATTTATACTCGTATTATTTATCTTTGTTTAGTAAACACTTTACATTTTATGGGAGTAGCTATTCAACCACCATTCACGGAAGCTCAAATTGAGTTGCTAAGTTTGTTTAAAGTCAAACTCAACCAATCTGATATGCAAGAATTACGTCAACTTTTGTTGGAGTTCAAATTTCGTAAATTGCAAGAAAATATTGAACATATTACCGAAAAAAAGGGCTATACCGAACAAGATTTTGATAATATGGAGCAAGAGCATAACCGTACTTCGTATAAATCATATCGTAAACATCTTCAAAATAAAACTTTATGAGGGTCGTTATTGATACCAATCAGTTATTGACCTGTTTTTCTGCTCGTTCAAAAACACATTGGCTTTGGCAGGCTTTTCAAAAACAACCATTTGAATTGTGCGTTACTACCGAAATATTGGATGAATATGCTGAAATTTTTGAGCAAAAATACAATTTCGGTGCTGCTGAATTGATTCTTGATATTTTGGTTGAAAGTCCAAATGTAATTTTTATAAAGGAATATTTCTTTTGGGAACTCATAAAAGTTGACCCAGACGATAATCGCAGCGGCGAACCGTAAATTCGTTGATTGTGCTTTAATGGCAAATGCAGATTTTATTATCACAGACGACAACCACTTTAGTGTACTGAAAAATATCCCTTTCCCTAAAATAGCGGTACTTTCACTGACTGAGTTTCACCACTTAATACTCAATAAACTTTAATTCTTACTTCATCACCCACCTCAAAGTTATATGAAAAACAAAAAACTCCTTTTATTTACACTCTTTTTTATCACAACCTTCGCCCAAGCTCAACAAATTAGATGGACGAAAGATGGCAATGCTTACACTCGCACCGAAGGTGGCGAAGTGGTGGCTTATACTTTGCCTGCTCAACAAAAAACTACTTTAATCACCAAAGCCCAACTCACGCCCAAAGGTGCCGAAAAACCTTTGAATGTAAGAAGCTATACGCTCAGCAACGATGATTCAAAGGCACTGATTTATACCAATACAAAACAAGTTTGGCGATACGATACTCGTGGCGATTATTGGGTTTTAGACCTCAAAACCAATACTTTATATCAACTCGGACAAGGCAAACCTGCATCTTCGTTGATGTTTGCCAAGTTTTCGCCCGATGGCTCGAAAGTAGCTTATTTGAGCGAGCATAATTTATTTGTGGAAGATTTGGCAACGAAAAAAATCAAAGCCTTGACTACCAATGGTACTCGCCGAATGATAAACGGCACTTTCGATTGGGTATATGAAGAAGAATTTGCTTGTCGTGATGGATTCCGTTGGAGTCCAGACGGGAAAAGTATTGCTTACTGGCAAATTGATGCAACCAAGATTCGTGATTTCTTGATGATAAATAATACGGACTCTATTTATTCGTATAACGTGCCAGTTGAGTACCCAAAAGTAGGTGAAAGTCCATCGCCTTACAAGATTTTAGTGGCAAATGTAGCTTCTGGAAAAACTTTACAAATGAACATCGAAGGCGACCCGCAACAAACCTATGTGCCACGTATGGAGTGGGTGCCAAATACGAATGATATTATTATTCAACAATTGAATCGTAAGCAAAATCAGAGTAAAGTCATTGTCTGTCAAGCGATTACGGGTAAAATGAGAACAATTTTTACCGAATCAGATGAGGCTTGGATTGATACAAAAGAGCGTTGGGCCGACGAACAAGAAGGCTGGGAATGGCTCAAAGGCGGCAAAGAGTTTTTGTGGGTAAGTGAAAAAGATGGCTGGCGACATATCTATAAAATGGATTTGAATGGCAAAGAAACTCTGCTAACCAAAGGCAATTATGATATTGTTCACATCCCGTTGATTGATGAAGCCAACGGTTATGTTTATTTCACAAGTTCGCCACAAAATGCTTTACAAAATTATCTTTTCCGAATAAAATTAGATGGCAGTGCCGAAATGCAGTCAGTTTTGCCAAATGCTCCAGCAGGAACGCATAATTATGTGCTTTCGCCCAACGGAAAGTTTGCTCGACATACATTTTCAAGTGCCAATATTCAGCCAATGACTGAGTGGATTAATTTAGCCGACCATTCGCCTTTAAGTGAAAAAGAAAGTATTTTAACAAAATTGGCTAATCTGAAAATAAACAAGCGAGTAGAATTTTTTAAAGTAAAAACCGAAGACGGAATTGATATTGAAGGTTGGATGGTGAAGCCAGCAAACTTTGATTCGACTAAGCGTTATCCAATTGTATTTAATGTTTATGGTGAGCCAGCTTCTGCTACTGTAAAAGATACTTATGGCACAGGAATGAATGGCCTTTATAATGGCGATATGGCAAAAGATGGATATATCTACGCTTCGGTTGATAACCGTGGAACACCACTACCTCGTGGACGTGCTTGGAGAAAAGCCATTTACCGCAAAATCGGTGTCGTGAATATCCGTGACCAAGCTATGGCCGTGAAGGAAATTAGAAAATGGAAATACGTCGATACGACTCGTGTAGCAGTGCATGGCTGGAGTGGGGGAGGTTCTTCGACTCTAAATTTACTTTTCCAATATCCGCAATTTTACCAAACTGGTATTTCGGTGGCGGCAGTTGGAAACCAACTTTGTTATGATAATATTTATCAAGAACGTTATATGGGACTTCCGCAGGAAAATCGTGAAGATTTTGTGAATGGTTCGCCCATTACACATGCCAAAAATTTGGTTGGAAATTTATTGTATATTCACGGAACGGGCGACGATAATGTGCATTACCAAAATGCTGAAATGCTTGTCAATGAGCTAATTAAACATAACCGTCAGTTTCAGTTTATGCCTTACCCAAATCGTAGTCACGGAATTTATGAAGGAGAAGGTACTCGCAAGCACCTAAATACGCTTTTTACTAATTATTTGAAGCAAAATTGCCCTCCTGGAGCAAAATAAATAAATGTTTTAAATGCTGGCAGGGTTCAAAACTCTGCCAGCGTTGTTTTATAGATTTACTCAACCAAACCACTCACTCTTACGTTTTTACCCTTTCTGCTGGTCAAATCATCGCCTAGGTCTTCTCTGGCTTCTTCGGCAATTTTTTGTAATTCAACCACAATTTCTGGATAAAGTTTCTGTACGTCATATTGCTCTGATGGGTCACGGCGGAGGTCGTAAAGTGCCATTGGTGTTAGAATATCTTCTGGGGTTTTTCCTGCAAAACCATCATTTCCTGGCAATTGATTCATGTACGAGCGACCTTTATGCTCAAAAACTAATTTCCAATTTCCCATTCTTACTGCTTCTAACGAATTTTTACGGTAATAATACAAAAATGTTTTTCGTGGACTTTCACCTAAATTTCCTTTGATCAATGATAAAATATCAACGCCATCAATTTTGTTTTTGGGCAATTCAGATCCAGAAATACGAGCAATTGTTGGTAGCATATCAATCGTTGAAGCAAGTTGATTGCAAACCACACCTTCGGGCGTTGTACCTTTCCATCTCATAATGCACGGCACTCGTTGCCCACCCTCAAAACTTGTTCCTTTTCCTTCTCGTAAGCCGCCAGACGAACCCGCATGATTGCCAAAATTTAACCACGGACCATTATCGCTTGTAAAAATCACCAAAGTGTTTTTGTCCAAGCCATTTTCTTTCAAAGTTTTCATTATTTCGCCTATTGACCAATCAATTTCCATCATCAAATCGGCGTACAGTCCTTGTTTACTTTTACCTTTAAATTTATCAGAAACTGCAATTGGTACGTGCGGCATCGAATGAGGTAAATACAAGAAAAACGGACTTTTTTTATTCTTTCTAATAAATTCTACTGCTTTTTCGGTATAAAGAGTTGTTAGTTTTGCTTGGTCGTCAAAAGTTTTTAATTCTTCTTTTTTATCATTATTCTGAATCAGTGGTAGCACAGGATAAACAAATTTATTTTGGTTCGGTTGTGCAGGAGTACCGTCAAAATTCACAGGCCACATATCGTTTGAATAGGGAAGCCCAATGTATTCGTCAAAACCATGTTGCAATGGTAAAAACTGCTTTTGATAACCCAAATGCCACTTGCCAAAAATACCTGTGGCATAACCTTTTTGTTTGAGCATTTCGGCAATGGTGGTTTCGCTTGAATTGATGCCATTTTTGCTGTTTGGCATCAAAGCTCCCGAAATACCAATCCGATTTGGATAACAACCCGTGAGCAAAGCTGCTCGAGAAGCACTACAAACTGCTTGGGCGGCCAAAAAATTAGTAAATCTGATACCTTCGGATGCCATTTTGTCGATATTAGGTGTTCGATAATTGACTGCACCGTAACAACTCAAATCGCCGTAGCCCATATCGTCCATGAAAATCAAAATAATGTTGGGCGAAAGTTCTTTTTTAGGACTACTACTTTGTAATACTATAATTGTGAGCAACGAAAAGAAGATTTTTTTCATAAATTATTTCACTTTAAAGTGTAAAAAAAGCTTCCAGAAAGCGGTAAGTTTCAGGAAGCTAAATCAAATCATTGTATTATACAGTACCAACTTCGGGGTGTTTCCATGGCCCACGATATGGTCTTCTAAGTAGTGCATTGGCCTCTTTATCATTTACAACTTCTCGTTTTTTCGGGTCATAAACTAACGGCCGGCCGACTTTCATCGACATATTTGCCAAAATACAACTGGCTGTTGAAATATGTCCTTCTTCAATATCGGCGATCGGCCGAGTATTGTTTTCTATGGCATTCAAGAAATCCAACATGTGCAAACGAGTAGCAGGGGCGGCATTCAATTCGATACGTTCTTCGGTCAAATCTTCTGGATATTTTTCTTTTTCATAAACCACATCTTTGTCTATTTTTGCTCCTTTGCCTTGCGGAACAAAAGTATATTTCATAGTGCTTGCATAAAGCGTGCCTTTATCGCCGTATAATATAAACGCCCACGGATAATCAGCGATGGCAGGCGTTCCCCAAGAGCGATGTTGCCAAACACAGTTCAGTTCATCATATTCAAAAACTGCCGATTGCGTATCAGAAATATTTGATTTTCCTTCTTTTTGTACATAAATTCCACCTTGTGAACTCACACGTTTTGGCCAGCCGAGTTTCAGCATCCATCTTACGGTATCAAACATGTGGATACACATATCGCCCATGATTCCGTTGCCGTATTCATTAAAAGTTCTCCACCAACGAATGTGGGGTAAACCGTCATAAGGACGCATCGGAGCGGGGCCTGTCCACATTTCATAGTCGAAAAATGCAGGAACTGGCTCAACTGGTGGGTTTCCGTTGTTTCTCATGTGAAAATAGCAACACATTTCTACATGCGAAACTTTGCCCAAAAGTCCGGCATCAACGATGTTTTTCTTGGCTTCTATTAAGTGAGGCGTGCTTTTGCGTTGTGTGCCTACTTGTACCACTTTATTATATTTTCGGGCAGCAGCAACCATTGCTTCTCCCTCAATAATATCGGTGCTGATAGGTTTCTGCACATAAACATTTGCTCCTGATTTCAAGGCCTCAATGGCATGAAGAGCGTGCCAATGGTCGGGCGAACCTATTAACACAATATCGAGTTTGTTTTCGGCCAATAGTTTTCTATAATCGCCATAAAGTTTTGGGATTTGCTTCGATTCTTGTCTTTTTGCTACCAAATCGCCCGCTGCTTTTAGCATATTTTGGTCGGGGTCGCAGAGAGCAACTACATCAATAGAGGCTACTTGAATGAGGCGGAAAAGGTCACTTTTTCCGTACCAACCTGTACCGATTAAGGCTACTTTATAGGTTTTGACAGGAGTAAAAACAGGATTGGCCTTCGTGCCAAGGGTAGATAAGGCAATCGTTGCCGAAACTCCTTGAATGAATTTTCGACGGTTGAGATTAAGGGTTTCCATTTGTATTTTTATAGAGGATTGAATATGATTTTAATTGTATAATCCAAAGATATTTTATTATTTGAACAATGACAAATTATATAGATATAGAAGCGAAAAAATAGGACGATAAAAGATTTTTGAGTTAAAAAAGGTTTTTTTAACAGTTCAAAAATAAATTTACAGATAAAAAAGACTTCGCAAAAGGAAAAAAACACTAAGCGAAGTCTTTTTTGAATCATTTCTTCAAATACTTGTTAAACCAAGCGATATATCGCTCAAAACGGTCTTTTTGATAACTCGGATTTGTAATACCGTGAAACTGGTCAGGATAAATAATCAACTCAGTTGGAATTCCCAAGGAGCGAAAAGCTTGATACATTTGCTCACTACCCACAGAAGGAACATTGAAGTCGCTTTGCCCAACCATAAACTGTGTTGGAGTTTTGATACGGTCGGCTTTCAAGAATGGATACGAAAGTGCAATGTATTTATCAAAATTCTTCCATGGTGAACCTAATTCATGCTCATATTGCAAAATATATTGGTCAACACCATACAACGAAGAAACCAATGAAACTCCCGCACCGCTTGAAGCAACTTTGAAACGAGTATCAGTTGCAATCGTGTAGTTTGTCAGAATACCGCCATAACTCCAGCCTCCAATGCCTAATTTTTCGGGGTCAGCAATGCCATTTTGCACCACATAATCAGTTGCTCCAAGAATGTCCAAGACCTCTTTATTTCCCCAATCTGCTGAAATAATTTTGCAGAAATCTAAACCACGGCCACTCGAACCACGATAATTTACCGCCACAACGGCATAACCTGCAGCCGCCAACATTTGGCGAGACATATCAAAACTAAACTCGTCTTGTGCTACCGGCCCGCCGTGAATAAATAACAAAGTTGGCAATTTTTGTCCTTTTTGTGCAGTAGCAGGCAGATAGAGTAAGTTTGAAACCGACGCTCCATCTTTGCTTTTTGAGGTAAAGCCTTCAACCGTTGCCAATGCTAAAGGTGCTAAAAACGCATCTTGATGTTTGGTGAGTTTTCTTACAACTGCTGCTTCGATTACATAAAGTTCATTAGGTGTTTGTGAATCGCTCATGCTCGCAAGTAAATTGCCTGAAATGTGTTTTTCTAAACCGGTAAAACTTCTGTTTCCGCTAACAAACTTGGTCATTTTGCCATCAAATGCCGAAAAATTAGCGATGTATCTTGTACGGTCGTCGGAAACGATGGCATAAATCGAAGTACCGTCTTTGCTCCATCTTGGGCTAGCAACTGGCCGGTCTAAGGTTTTGCTGAGTAATTTTGGTTCGCCGCCATCTTTTGATACTGTACACAAAATCGATTGGTCATACATAATATAACTTTCGGCAGAAGTAGTGCGTAAATAAGCAATTTGTTTACCGTTTGGACTCCACTCGTGGGCATAATCTCTACCACTAAAGGTGGTGATTTGCTTCATATTGGTGTTTGCTTTGGCATCAATTACCCAAATATTGGTATTTTCATTTCGGTCTGGGTCTTCGGTTCGGTTACTGATAAAAGCGATTTGCGTGCCATCGGGCGACCATTTTGGAGAAGTTTCATCGTAAATTCCCTTCGTAAGCGTGTCGATTTTCTTGGTTTCTAGGTTATAAAGGTATAAATGGGTAGTTTTTTTCATTAAATACCCTTCAACATCTTGCTTGAAATGAAAACGGTCGATAACAATCGGCTTTATCGATTTAGATTTTGTGGTATCGGCATCGTTCGTAATTACTAATGCAATCTTTTTCCCATCAGGTGACCACGCATAGTCCGACAATTCACCTTTTTTAATATCAGTTAATTGTTTAGCTTCTCCTCCACGACGGTCCATAAGCCAGATTTGATTACTCGTTAGTCCATTTCTTGAAGAAGTAAACGACAAATATTTTCCGTCAGGACTCCAACGAGGTTTTGATTCCCCATCGGGTGAAAAAGTAAGTTGGATTGATTCTTTTCCATCCCATGATTGCATCCAAATGTCAGAATTACGCTTGTTTTTCACAGAGTCAATACTGGATAATGAGTAAGCTACCCAACTTCCTTCTGGCGAAATTTGTGGGTCACTCAAGCTTTGTAAACGATAAACATCAGAGGGTTTGAGTTGCCTTTTGGAAGAAGTTGTTTGTGCAAAAACACCCGAACTGACCGCCAAAAGGGTAAATAGTGCTATTTTTTTCATACTTTGGTTATTTGTTGGTTAGTGAAATGGTTGAATAGTTATCGGAAAACTGGTGAAATTGGCTATTAGTGAATCGGTTAATGGTAAATTTGTGTTTTACGCTAGTTGTTTTCTGGAAAAGCCTGAAAGGCTAAAACTTGAATAGCCGTGGGTGAAACCCATGGAATAGTTATATAGCAATGGAACAAGCAACTCTGAAGGAGTTGAACTTGCTATTGCGTTATTTGTTTAACCCCTTCAGGGTTATGAACTATTTTCGTTTCTTGTTTCCGTAGGCGTTGCATACGGCTACTCATGTTTAATCTTTTAAGGATTTTTTTACAAAAAACTTTACTTTAATCTTTCGTTTCCGTAGGCGTTGCCTACAGATATTCGTGTTTAATCCTTTCAAGATTTTAAATCATAATTCGTTAATCAAAATCAGCCTCTCAAATGCCAAGCTTTTGGCTTTACGAATGCACGAATACCTGCGTGCGAAAGTGTAGCTCCAAAACCCGAATTTTTGCGTCCACTCCACGGAAGCGGAGCCGAAACACGGTCGCAACAATTCCAATAACTCGTTCCAGAATCCACTTGTCTCAATATTCTTTCCGCACGTTTTTTATCAAGCGTAAAAACTGCTGCTGTGAGGCCATATTCCGTATCTTGCATCAATTTCGTGGCTTCTTTATCATCTTTAACTTTCATAATACCAAGGATTGGCCCGAAAGATTCGGCCTGCATGATATCCATTTTGTGGTTAACGTTGGTCAAAACAGTTGGCTCGAAGAAATAGCCTTGCCCTTCAATTCTTTTTCCGCCGGTCAGTAACTTTGCACCTTTTTTAACGGCATCTTGCACTTGTTTATCGAGAAAATCTAATTGAGATTTTCGGCTCAAAGCACCGATATAAACACCATCATCGGTTGGCTGACCAATTTTATAGCTTTTTACTTCCTTAACAAATTCCTCAAGGTAGCGGTCATATACTTTTTCGTGTACATAAATACGCTCAACTGCACAACAGCTTTGCCCATTATTATAGAAGGCACCATCGGCAGTTCCAGCCGCAACTACCTGAATATCAGCTATATCATCCGCAATATAAAGAGGGTCTTTTCCTCCTAATTCGAGTTGGCAAGGCACCATTTTTGGAGCTACTTTTTCATAAATATAGAGTCCAGTACGATAAGAACCTGTGAAGAAATAACCATCGAGTGGCATCGCCAAAAGTTGTTCACCTACTTCTTTTGTACCGACAGCTACTGCAAAAACATCTTCGGGAACGCCAGCAGCTTTCAAAAACTTTTCAATTTTTAAGCCTGTCAATGTCGAAAACTCCGAAGGTTTATAGAATACTGCATTTCCACCAATCAAAGCAGGAATAAAAACATTCACGCCCACCAAAAAAGGATAATTCCACGCCGAAATATTACAGATTACTCCCAAAGGTTCATAAGAAATGCGTTCGGTAAGTCCTTCTTGCTTGGTCATTACTTCATCTTTCAAGTATTTCTGCGAGTTTTCAACAAAAAACTTGATTCTTCCTTTTGCTCCATTTACTTCATTACGTGCTTGTTGGAGGGGTTTACCCATTTCAGAAGTTAGCGTTGCGGCCAATTCTTCAATATTCTCAGTCAATAATTCAGAGAATTTTTCGATGACAGCTATGCGTTTTTTTAGATTAACTTTCGCCCAAGATTTTTGTCCTTTTTGTAAGGTTTTAAGTTTGTTTTTTAAGCTTTCGGCCGAATCTTCTTGTAAAGTGGTAATGATTTCTTCGGTAGCTGGATTGATGATTTGCATAATAGTATTTTACGTTTATTATCAATTTAATAACGTCGGCAAAGCTTTGAGCCTTGCCAACGTTTGCTTTTATTGTACAAAAATAAGGATTCAAGTGGATAAACTTTTATATTTCACCTAAAACTCCAACATAGTTGCCTATTTTTGCGAAGTATACAAAAAATGCTCAAATGGAAAAGACTTATCAAGAAAAAATAACAATATTAATTACTGAAATTGCCAACTTAAAAAAGAAAAGTGACCAAATTTCGATGTTTCGATTATTGCTGATAATTGGGATGTTGATTATGGTCTATCAGCTTTTCAAACTCAACGAAATCGTTGGTGGATTTTCAATCATTGGCGGCATTTTAGGATTTTATTATATAGTAAAATTTCACGAAAAAATAGATTCAGCAATTGATTTAAAAGAAACAACGCTCGCCGTGATTAAAAATGAGTTGACTTGCTTGGAGGGAATTTCGGGAATGTATTATAACGGTCAAGAATACGGCCGACCAACGCATAATTTTAGTGAAGATTTGGATATTTTTGGCGATGGAACGCTATTTCATTTGATAAATAGAACAAAAAGTAAGTCGGGAAGCGATTATTTAGCTCATCAACTTTTGGGCGAAAATCAGACTTTTTCAGTCAATCAAAAACAAGAAGCAGCTAAAGAAATGGCTGTTAATACCGATTGGCGATTGAGTTTTTTTGCTTCGATGTTTAAGATTTCAAACGAAGAGCGTGGAGTGAGTAAAGTATTGAATCAAATTGAGCATCCGCCAGTGCTAAAATTGGAGAAATTTATTGCGATTTATACTAAAATAGTGCCTTTTTTATGGGTAGCTATCTTTGCATCTGCTTATTTTGTGTCACCTTCGTTTGCTGGTTATGGTGTGGTAGTTTTGGCTTTGATAAATTTTAGATTGACTGGCATCAACCGCAATCATACCGAAGAATATTTTGAAACGGTGGCAGGAGCAGGTCGTTTGATGGAAAAATTTGGTGTCGCAACTAGGCTTATCGCTCAAGAAAATTGGCATTCGGAAATCTTAAAAACGGCTCACGGACGATTACCCATTTCAAAACTAAATACCAAGAATCCGATTGACGATTTTGTAATTATTCTGAAAAAACTGGATATGCGACGCAATATGTTGGCTTCGCTTTTCTTGACTTTGGCTACGCCCTTTCAGCCAGTTCAATTAATCAAACTTAGGGTTTGGCTGAAAGATAATCCTGATTTTTTTGAGAAAATTTTTGATGTGATTGGAGTTTTTGAACTCTATGCAAGTATAGGAAATCTATATTTCAATAAACCAGATTGGTGTTTCCCAGAGATGAATGATAGTAAAACATTCAAATTACATGGGAAAAATTTGGGACATCCGCTCATCAATACCAAAAATGTAGTTTGTAATAGTTTTGATTTTGATGAAAAAAATCGACTTACGCTAATCACTGGCTCAAATATGTCAGGCAAAAGCACATTTTTGCGAACAGTTGGTCTAAATATTATTTTGGCATATGCGGGTTGCCCAGTTTTTGCAAAAAAAATGGCTATTAGTCTCGGTATAAAATTGATTTGCTATATGCGAATCAAAGATTCTATTCAACAAAACGCTTCTACTTTTAAGGCTGAAATCGAACGAATAAAGTTAGTTTTGGCCGCCATTAACAACAATGAAAATGCTTTGTTTTTGATTGATGAAATGCTTAGAGGAACAAATTCGGAGGATAAATTGGCTGGTTCGATGGCATTATTGGAGAAAATCGTAAATTCAAATGCTTATGCAATGGTGGCTACGCATGATTTGCGTATGACCGAAATTTCAGAGCAGTACCCCAAAGAAGTTAAAAATTATTATTTCGAGTATGCCACCGAAAATGGCGAATTATCATTTGATTATTTGATAAAAGAAGGTGTTTGTAAGAGTTTCAATGCTTCACTTTTATTGAAATCTATTGGCTTGCCAATTGGAGAGAACCTTTAAAGTTGTAAGATATTATGTGGCATACCTACGAAGTTGTGCCACATATAGTAAATTTATTTTTTCTCAACAAGTGCTTGACCTTCAAAAGAAATGGCATGCCAACCAGTTTTTATAAAGTTTCTGATATTTTGATGATTGCTTGCATATTGGTTTTCAAGAACGTCTTTGCGGTAAAAATCGCCAAAGCAAGCGAGGGTTTGCTCAACTAAAAAGTTTTGGAGTTTCGCAAACGAAAATAATTTACATGAGCCAGAGTTTTGTCCAGCTTCGTTGTTTAAATCTCCATTTTGGAAAGCCGTTGGTGTAAAATTATAGAGTTCTTCTACAACGGCCATAGTATCTGAAAATGCTACTTCTTGAGGGTTTTCGTTGAGTTTGTTTAGAAAAGATTCGAGTGTCATTATTGAATTTTTGATTGAATATGTTCGACAAAATTTTGTCGAATTTTATAAGAAAAATTATTTTGCTCGGTATTAATAATACGTTCGGGGTGCCATTGTACGAGCATCAAATAGTGGTTTCGCTGGCTTCGACTTCGCTCAGCCACCGAATAGGGTTCTGTTGGGTGAGCTGAGCCGAACCCAATAGAATCAGCGAAGTCGAACTCCAATCCCTCCACAACTCTATCATCAGATAAGGCATTGATTTTTAGAGGTTTGGCAATAATATTAGCGGATTGATGATGTGCCGAATTTACGTCTCCATATACAATATTTGTAATTTTTGACAGTTCAGAATCATGCAAAATCTCAATGGAATGATAGCGGTCTTGTCCTTCATAATATTTGGAGTGGTTTTCTTTTCCAGCAGTCAGTATATCCGGAATCAGTGTGCCACCAAGGAATACATTTACCAGTTGTAAACCTCGACAAATGCCTAAAACTGGCGTTTGATTCTTGAAGATATGCTCACATAACTTCCATTCAAATTCGTCACGACGTTCGTCCATGAAATTTGGATTACATAAGCTTAAAAACTCAGGCCGATTATATAAACTTGGATGCACATCTTCGCCACCAGTCAAAACAATCCCATCGCACTTTTCTATTTCGTGCAGGTTATTAAATTTATAGCCAAGCTTAATAACTTCAATGTGATGAGTGCCAACCAAAGAATTTTGTGATAAAATCCATTTTTCATAGATTTGATATTTATCTCCACAATCTGTGATACCTATTTTCATTGAGGATTTTCTAGCGTATCGAAGTATTTGAAAGCACTAACGAGTCCGTTTTCTGTTTTAAAATTAATATTATTAGCCCTTGCATATTGCTCAACTAAATTTTTTTTGTCGCCAAAAAGATTAAAGAAGCTTTTCCCTCTTGGAAGTTTAACTACCGATTCATCTTTAAGTATAAAAAATTTAGAAGACTTCACAAATTCACCTTCGTATTCACCCGAAGAATCATATCCAGTTTTTTCGGTATTTGAGCTATGCAAAACACATGCATATTCCTTAAGAAGCGTATTTTTACTGATATGAATAATCTCATAATAAGCATTTTCAAACTTACTAAAATGATGCCCGAGAATCGTAAATGATTCTGGTTTGATTGCGATAGCATCTTTCTTTACATCTTCTACAATATAAATTTCGTTTTTTTGTATGTTGAAAGCCAACAAAAACTCCATTTCTTTTCCACTTTCGGTGCTTATTTTTCCTTTATACCAGCCATTCTTAAAAAAAGGCGTGCCTTTATAGGTTTTTGTAAATTCTTGATGGGTGTTATTCACCACATCTCTCGAATTATAGTACGCTTGAAAGGTTGTGTCACCATTGTTTTTATTTACAACTATTTTACTGTCGCTACTTCCTGCAATTTGTATTTTCCTCAAAAAATAATCGTATTTATTATTGGTTATTTGTCCAAAAATTTGGTCGAAAAATAAGAGTAAGATAGTAATAGTCAAAGAGAATTTCATGATAGTAAAAATTTAGAATAACATAAATAAGTTGTGCTTGCCTAAAATATTGTCTATCAGTTTTTTATGAAAAACAAATTTGTCGATTAAATATACTCAACTGCTTAATAGGAGTTTTACAAAATAGAGTCAACTACCAAAACACCACTTTTTCATGTATTTGTTGTTAATTAGTATCTTTTGAAACAAATATATAATTTTTTGATAAGTTATAATGCTTCAAGATAAAGATTCTTAAAATCTTCTCTCGAAACAGGTTTTGGATTATTTGGGTGAGCAAAATCGGCAATTGCCAAATCGGCCAGCGTTTCGATATGCTCCGATTTTACACCAATATCTCGCAAACGGTGCGGAATATTTATTTTAGTATTTAATTCAAACAAATATTTAACAACCGCTTCGCCAGATTCATCTTTTAAATCAAGTGTCCGAGCAATTCGGCGGAATTTATCTTCAAAACCTACAATATTAAACTTCATTCCGTAGGGAATATTTACGGCATTGGCCAAGCCATGATGTGTATCAAGCAAAGAAGAAAGCGGATGTGCCAAAGAATGCACTACGCCCAAACCTTTCTGAAACGCAACTGCACCCATCAAGGAAGCCATCAACATTTTGCTGCGAGACTCTAAATGCTGACCGTCGCTCATAAGTTTATTTACTGCCTTTTCCAAAGACTCATGTATCAGTCTTATACCTTCCAAGGCAATACCATCGCACAATGGATGCCAGTTTTTTGCCAAAAATGCCTCCATATTATGTGTGAGGGCATCCATTCCCGTTGCAGCGGTGATAAATGGCGGTAAATCCATGGTAAGCATAGGGTCTGCAAATATGATTTTGGCGAGCAATTTTGGCGAGAAAAGGATTTTTTTCTGGTGCGTTTCATCGTCGGCAATGATGGCACTTCTACCTACTTCACTGCCCGTTCCGGCGGTTGTCGGAATCGTAATAAAATGCGGAACATCGTTCGTCACGTAAACATCGCCACCAATCAAATCATCGTATTTGAATAAATCTTCTCGATGGTTGATTCTCAATAAAATCGCTCTTGCCACATCAATCGCTGCACCGCCACCGATACCAATGATGCTATCTCGGTCAGTGCCATAATAGGCTTTGTCACCTTTATATACATCTGATTTTACAGGGTTTTTATGAATATCGCTGAAAACCTCAACGCTAATACCCTTCGATGATAAATCTTGAACAATTTGCTTGAAAAATGGCAAATTGGCCACGTTTGGGTCAGTCACAACCAAAGGTTTTGAAAGATTATTGTCTTTCAGATAGGCAGGAAGTTCGGAAACTACGCCCGCACCGAAACGGATTTTAGTAGGAAAATTGAATTGAGAAATCACTTTGTTGGTTTTTTATAGTTTGAGAGTGACGAAAATACAACAAAAAACCACGAATTCAACAAAAAATAATCGTTAAATTCGTGGTTATTTCATAGAAAGTAATTTAGGAAATCGTCCTATCATTAATCTCTTCTGCCCAAAAACATACTTAAATAATAAAGCAAGTTAGCTACTGCACCTGCGGCCGCTACAACATAAGTCAAGGCAGCCCATTTGAGTGCGTCTTTGGCCATATCATGTTCGCCGTTGGTTACAATGGCTTTCATTTCCATCCATTTCAATGCACGGTTACTTGCATCATATTCTACTGGTAATGTAACGAGCGAAAATAATGCAATTGCGGCATTGGCCACTATCAAAGCCAACAAAACCGATTGAGCCATTGGTGTATTTCGTGAAAAAATATAACCCATAAACATAAATCCAAACATGTAGAAAAGATTCATGCCTTTAGTAGCAACATTGACAATTGGCACAAGCGACGAACGCATTTTTAGCGGTGCATAAGCCATTGCGTGTTGTACAGCATGTCCACATTCGTGGGCTGCTACTGCTGCCGAAGCTGCACTTGAACCAGTATAAACGTCATAGCTGAGGTTTACAGTTTTGCTCAACGGGTCGTAATGGTCGGTTAATTGACCTTCTACTTGTATGATTCTTACGTCATAAATTCCGTTGTCGTGGAGCATCCGCTGTGCAATTTCTGCTCCGGTCATTCCGTTACTCAAACGAATCTGTGAATATTTTTCAAATTTACTCTTTAAACGTCTTGATACCCATAAACCAAGTAGCATAAAGACAATACTGATAACGAAAATCATAGTTTTTGTTTTTTTTAGTTGTAAATCTATTGGCTGTCGATAGTGAACTGTCGACTAATAACTTTCTTTTATTTTCTGAATAATTGAGCTAGTTGAATAACCTTTTACTAATGAAATAGTTTTTACCTCACCTCCATTTGCCATAACAAAATCTGCACCAACGATGTTTTCAACCGAATAATCATCACCTTTGACCAAAATATTCGGACAAAGTGTCTCAATTAGTTCTTTTGGCGTTGGTTCATCGAACAAAATGACAGCATCAATAAAACTCATCGTTGCCATCATGCGTGAACGAGCGTACTCGTTTATTACTGGCCGACTTTCACCTTTCAAACGCCTCACCGAAGCGTCGGTGTTTAAACCGAGCACTAGTTTATCGCCTAAGTTTCTAGCTTTTTCAAGGTAATCAATGTGTCCGAGATGTACAATATCGAAGCATCCATTAGTAAAAACGATTTTTTTACCTTCAGATTGCCATTGCTCGATTTTTTGTTTGGCCTTTATTAAACTTAATATTTTTGATTCGGTCATTTTTTTGTAAAATATTCTAAAAAAATAATTTTTAGGTTGTTTATAGAGACATTGTATGCAACGTCTCTAGGGAAAAAAATTATGATTTAACCTCTCTTTTCGGCAAAACCAATGTCAATAAAAAAGCAATAATACCAAAAACTGCTACAAAAACCATTCCTTGCATAGCATGAAGGAACGTAGCGAGTGTGATGCCATCTTGCTCTGAAAGCCCATAAAGAACGACGATACTTCCTACCAAAAAGTGATAACTGCCAATACCGCCTTGTGTTGGTGCAGCCATGCCGATTGAACCCATCACAAAGATAGAAAGTGCTGCCAATGGCGAAAGATTAGCGGTTTCGGGCAATGCAAAACAAAGAACATAAGTCATTATGAAATACATTGTCCAAATCAGAATAGTATGAAAAATGAATGCCGAAGGGTTCTTAAGATTTCGAACACTCATAAAACCACTCGCAAAACCACTGATTGTTTTAGCAACTTTCTGATAAAGAGCATTTTGTGCGATTTTATCTTGATTTTTCTTGAATATAAAATAAGCCGCTACAAGCAAACCAATTCCAACTAAAGCATAACTGCCGAGCAGGAGTGGATTTTTGAATTTTTCACCAAAAAAGTTAAAGAAAACATCTTTTAGACGGTCGAATTCGAGAATAAAATTCAAGAAAATTAACAATAAAAGCAATATAACATCAATTAAACGTTCGGCGATTACCGCCCCAAATGATTTTTCAAATGGAATATTTTCTAATTTATTGAGTGTTCCGCAACGAGCGACTTCACCTGCTCTTGGAAAAATTAAATTAGCTCCGTAACCAACCAAAACCGCCAATGTTGTACGAAAAACCGAGGGTTTATAGCCCATAGGTTCAAGCATCAAAACCCAACGATACGCCCGACTCCAATGTGCCACTAAAGCCATCACGGCTGAGAGTGCAACCCAACGATAATCGGCTTGTTTTATTTTTCCCCAAAGCGTGTTTAGGTCGATGTCTTTAAAGGTAAACCATACTAAAACAACGGCAACTGTTAGAGAAATAAGGTACTGAAGAGTTTTTTTCATTAAAAAGAGGTTTTGTTTTACTACTGCGATTCTGTAGAATCGCTCCACAAATTACTTCACTACTTGGTTATTCTCGTCTGGAAAAACAATCATAGGTTTGTGGACTTTTGCTTCTTCTTGGGTCATCCAGCCGTATGAAATAATAATCACGATGTCGCCCACTTCGGCTTTACGAGCCGCTGCTCCATTGAGGCAGATAATACCAGAGCCACGTTTACCTTTGATAGCGTAAGTTTCCAAACGCTCACCGTTATTATTGTTTACTACTTGCACTCGCTCATTTTCTACAATTCCTGCTG
>Ga0247831_1003933_pt1 | contig 20668 bp, 24 predicted proteins | sample LaCruzMarch2015__9_FD_192406 | JGI IMG/M metagenome (GOLD analysis project Ga0247831, IMG submission 192406) | Freshwater microbial communities from meromictic Lake La Cruz, Castile-La Mancha, Spain - LaCruzMarch2015_1m | ecosystem: Environmental > Aquatic > Freshwater > Lake | place: Spain...
CTGACCATCGGCAAGGGCGAGATCTTCGCCCTGCTGGGGCCCAATGGCGCGGGCAAGACGACCCTGATCTCCATCATCTGCGGCATCGTCACCCCGACGACCGGCACGGTCACTGCCGACGGCCATGACATCCGGAAAGACTATCGGGCGGCGCGGTCGAAGATCGGCCTGGTGCCCCAGGAGCTGACCACGGACTCCTTCGAAACCGTACTGGCCACGGTGACCTTCAGCCGCGGCCTGTTCGGCAAGGCGCCGAACCCGGGACACATCGAAAAGACGCTGCGCGACCTGTCGCTCTGGGACAAGCGCAACGACAGGATCATGACCCTGTCCGGCGGGATGAAGCGCCGGGTGATGATCGCCAAGGCCCTGAGCCACGAGCCCGACATCCTGTTTCTTGATGAGCCGACCGCCGGGGTCGACGTCGAGCTGCGCCGCGACATGTGGAACCTGGTCCGCAGCCTGCGCGACAAGGGCGTCACCATCATCCTGACCACCCACTATATCGAGGAGGCCGAAGAGATGGCCGACCGGGTCGGGGTGATCCTGAAGGGCGAGTTGATCCTCGTCGAACAGACCGCGGCCCTGATGAAGAAGCTGGGCAGGAAGACCCTGACCCTGAACCTGCAGGAGCCCCTGGCCGCGATGCCGCCGGAACTGGCCGAATGGTCGCCGACGCTCAGGGCGGAGGGCAATGAGCTGGAATACGTCTTCGACTCCAACCTCGAGAATACGGGTGTGCCGTCCCTGCTGCGCAGGCTTTCTGACCTCGGCATCGCCTTCAAGGACCTGCACACCAGCCAGAGCTCGCTGGAGGACATCTTCGTCAGCCTGGTTCACGGCGACAGGACGACGGGAGCTGCGGCATGAGCATGACCTTCAACGGCTACGGCGTCTGGGCCATTTACCGGTTCGAGATGGCGCGTGCCCTGCGGACCGTCTGGCAGTCGATCGTCACCCCGGTGATCACGACCGCCCTCTATTTTGTGGTCTTCGGCTCGGCGATCGGCAGCCGGATGACCGACATCGACGGCGTTGCCTACGGTGCCTTCATCGTGCCCGGCCTGATCATGCTCAGCCTGTTCACCCAGTCGATCTTCAACGCTTCCTTCGGCATCTATTTCCCGAAATTCACCGGCACCATCTACGAGCTGTTGTCCGCCCCGGTGAGTCCGTTCGAGATCGTCCTCGCCTATGTCGGCGCGGCGGCGACAAAATCGGCGGTGCTGGGCCTGATCATCCTGGCCACGGCGGCCCTGTTCGTCCCCTTGCGGATCCTGCATCCGCTCGAGATGCTGGCCTTCCTGATCCTGGTCGCGACCACCTTCAGTCTCTTCGGCTTCATTATCGGCATCTGGGCCAACGGCTTTGAACAGCTGCAGATGATTCCCATGCTGGTGGTCACACCCCTGACCTTCCTCGGCGGCTCCTTCTATTCGATCGACATGCTGCCGCCGGTCTGGCGCGCGATCACCCTGTTCAATCCGGTAGTCTATCTGATCTCGGGCTTCCGCTGGACCTTCTATGGTTCAGGCGATGTCGGCATCGGGGCCAGCCTGGCCGCGACCCTGGGCTTTCTGCTGGTCTGTCTGGCCGTCGTCGGCTGGATCTTCCGCACCGGCTACCGGCTGAAAAACTGAGGTCTGCGGCATCGGGTCCCGCAATGCGCCGGATCGACGAACAGCTTGGCCCCTCTCTGCATTTCATGTAGCGCGCCTGAACCGACGCGGGAGTTTTGATGCCCACCGACACTGACAAGCCGCTCAACGGCACCCCCGAGCCCTTCCGCCGGCCCGTGGTCTGGGGCCGTCCGCCCGCGACCGTGTTCCGCGCCGGCCCGCTTCCCCGAAGCGGCGTCCCCCTGCCCGGACCGGGGCCGATGCAGCTGTCGCCAGGAGTCCTGAGCGGCTCGTTGATTCCCGGTGCGGCCCGGACCGCTGCCACCGCCTCGCCCGGTCTGACCGCCGGTCCTGTCCCGGCGGTCGAGCCGGACCCGGGCAACCCGCCGGAGCCGGTTCGCCCGACCGCGCCGGCGCAACCGGATGCGGTCACAGCGGGCCCGGTCACGCACCCCGTCACGCACCCCGCGCCGCCCGTCGACGCAGGCCCCGGACCGGTCAACCGGACTCTGCTCTATGCCGGAACCGCCCTTGCAGCTCTGACAGTGCTCGCGCTGGCTGGATGGCTGTTGACGCGGGCCGCCGGCTGACACGCCGGTTGCCGCCCCCGGTTCTGCGACCGAAATCACATCCCGGATTGCGACCCGGCCTCAGCCTGGCGAATAGGTGACTGTAACATAGCCGCGCTCGACCATCCGGCGCAGGGCCTCATAGGCCTCGCCCAGCTCTTCATAGGCGTTCCGCGCCGCGGCCAGTCGTGCGATCTGGTCGGGCGTCGAGGGAGAGCCTGATTCCGACTGGCGAAGGCTTTCAACGGCCCATTTCGCCCGGGCCGTCGCTGTCAGCACGGCCAGCTTCTGAAACATGGACGCATTCACTTTCGGAATCATCTGGCCGATGACCTCGCGATTGGCGACGAAGGCCGAATAATCAATCTGCTCAAGCAGGGCGCGCAGGCGCCGCTGGTCTTGCGGGTCGTCATCCTGCGGCTCGAAATGGTCGCGTGGGCGGCGATAGCTGGATGTCTGGATGGTCGACATGGCGAGTCTTCCGGTGAGTTACGCTGCCGAAGGTGCACCCGGTCGATTAACGATGGGTTGCGGCCGGCCTCACCCTCCGGCCTTTCAGATTGTCGCACCTGAAAAGCGACGGTCCTGCGCAGGGCCGTCCGGTTCTATGCCGCGCCCGGGCTTGGCTGCGCCAAGGGCGTTCGGGTCGGTTGATGCCGGTTCAGTGGGCTTCCGGGGGCCGGGCGGCAGGGCTGTGGTAGTCAGTCCCGGGCTCCGGATGGGCGTCCAGCACAAAGCGGCGGTCGCAATAGCCGCATTCGACGAAATCCTCGCCGCCCATATCCATATAAACCAGCGGATGCCCCAGGGCTCCGCCGCCGCCGTCGCAGGCGACCCGCTTCGTGGAGACCACGATGGCCTCGGGCGGAGGAATGATCGCATCGGCGTGGCGCGGCGGCATGGGCGACCCTGACTGGTGGCGGCGATTATGGGCCGACTCCCTAGAAGCCCCGCCGCCTGTCGTCAAACCGTCTGCGATTTGCGGCGGAAGACCCGATCAAGGAGGGCCTTGCGCTTGCGGAACAGGGACCAGCCCAGGGAGCCGGCGGCGACCCAGAGCCCGATCTCGCCGATCACCGCGGCGGGACCGCCGATCAGAAGCAACTCGCGCCTGGATATCTCGCCCGTCAGGTTCAGAACCACGACGGCGGTGAACACACCGTAGCCGAGCAGGCAAAAGGCGAAGGCCGTCCAGCCGATCATTTTCGTACGCGTCACAGGTCGATCTCCGTCAAGCCAACTGTTCATAATGACAAGCATACTAGACATGTTGCAGGAAAGTGTCAAGCGTCATTGACAAGAAGACGCATCCCGGGCCGCAACCACCCTTGGCGGCGCCGGACAGCGGGCCTACCTAGGCTGCTCACCGCCCGAAAGCCGCCGATGCCTGAAGCCACCGCCCTGCCCGTCAACGCCATCGAGGTCCGGGGACTGGAAAAGACCTATGCGGGTTCGAAAAAGGCCCCGCCCAAGGTCGCCCTGCGCGGCGTCGATCTGGTCATTCCGCGCGGCTCGATGTTCGGCCTGCTGGGCCCCAACGGCGCCGGCAAGTCGACCCTGATCAATATCCTCGCCGGGGTGGTCAACAAGACCGGCGGCACGGCCGAGATCTGGGGCCGCGACATCGACAGGCAGCCGCGCGACGCCCGCGCCGCCCTCGGCGTCGTTCCACAGGAGATCGTCGCCGACGTTTTCTTTACCCCGCGCGAGTCGCTGGAGGTCCAGGCCGGTTTCTACGGTGTGCCCGCCAGTGAACGCCGCTCGGACGAGCTGCTGGAGGCGCTCGGCCTCAGCGACAAGGCCCATGCCTATGTTCGCGCCCTGTCCGGCGGCATGAAGCGCCGCCTGATGGTGGCCAAGGCCCTGGTCCACAATCCGCCCATCCTGATCCTCGATGAGCCGACCGCCGGGGTCGATGTCGAGCTGCGCCGCCAGCTTTGGGAATACGTCCGCCGCCTCAATTCCGAGGGCGTGACCATCCTGCTGACCACCCACTATCTGGAAGAGGCGCAGGAGCTCTGCGACACCATCGCCATCATGAACCGCGGCGAGGTCGTAGCCTGCGAGCCGACGCCCCAGCTGCTGCGCCGGCTGGACACGCGCAACGTCGTGGTGACCCCCGGGAGCCCCCTGAAGGCCCTGCCCAAACTCAAGGGATTCGATGCGGTCGCCCGCCCTAACGGTGCCTTCGCGATCACCTACAAGAAGGGTCAGTCCTCGGTGGAGCAGGTGCTGGCGGCCGTGCGGGCAGCGGGCGTGACCATAGCCGATATCGTGACCGAGGACCCGGACCTGGAGGACGTCTTCCTGGCCCTGACCTATGGCGATGACCGTCAGGTCAGTCCTACGAGGGACTAGGGATCAGGGATTCCGGAGTAGCGGACGGATCGGGGCAGCAGCGCCGCGGATCCTCATGCCTGACCCTTCCTCCCCGGCACCTAACTGACCATCACGGTTCCGATCAGCAGTCGCGCACCGGCTCGTCCCATGACTGCATTGGTCGCGGCCTGGAGCTGGGCAACCAGACGCTCAACATCCGGCGGCGCCCCGGGCAGGAGGACATTGGCCGACTGCTGCACCGCCACCGCATAGGCGGCCCGCAGGCGCGGGGCCGACTGGGCGACCCGGGTGCGCAGGGCTGCGTCGGGCGTATCGATCCCCGTCTCGACCGTCATCATACCCCGGCGTCCGCCCGTGCGGACGACATTGGCGGTGATGGTCGGCAGGGCCAGATAGGTGGACTGCGATGCAGCAGCGCCGCCGCCGCCGCCGCCGGCCCTGAGCGGGCGGGTCTTCAATCCGAGAAGGGCGCGTCGATCCATAAGCTCACGATAGCGCAAGGCGCTTAAGGGTCGGTTACGCCGCCGCCCCGGCCGCCATCAGCCACCCCCTCACTCCTCGTCGCGATAGACCCGGCCGTCTCGCATCACGAAGTCCATCGACGTCAGCACCGACACATCCGTCAGCGGGTCACCATCGACCGCAATGATGTCGGCGCGCTTGCCGGCTTCCAGCGTCCCGATCTCGGCTGACAGCCCCAGCAGGTCCGCGGCATTCACCGTCGCCGCCTCAATGGCCGTCATCGGCGTCATGCCGTTGGCGACCATCAGGGCGAACTCATCGGCGTTACGGCCATGTTTCGAGACGCCCGCATCAGTGCCGAAGGCGATGCGAACACCGGCCGGCACCGCCCTTCGCAGCGACTGGCCGGTGATCGATATACGCCACTGGATCTTGGGCATGACCTCCGGCGGATAGGCATTCGGATCAGCAGCCAGCCGCTCGATATAGCCGTTCACCGTCGACAGGGTCGGGACATAGTAGGCCTGCGACTGGCGGAACAACCGCAGGGTTTCGTCGTCGAAGATGGTCCCGTGCTCGATCGAATCGGCACCCAGCCGCAGTGCCATATTGACGCCGTCCGCGCCGTGGGCATGGACCGCGACCTTGAGGCCGTAAAGGTGCGCCGTCTCGATCAGGGCCCGCGCCTCGTCTTCGAACATCTGGGCCCCCAGACCGGCCCCGATCCGGCTGTTGACCCCGCCGGTGGTGGCGATCTTGATCACCCGGACACCGCGCCCGACCTGGAGGCGCACGGCCTCGCGGCAGCTCTCGACGCCGTTGCAGACATTGTCGTGGGGGATGGTCTCGCGGAAGTCGTCATTGAAGCCCAGCCGCCCGTCCATATGGCCGGAGGTCGTCGAGATGCTGTTGCCCGAGTCGATGATGCGCGGACCGGGCAGCCGGTGGGCGGCGGTCTCGTCCGCCAGCGCCAGGGTCACCCCGCCCTCGTCGCCAAGGTTCCGAACCGTGGTGAAGCCGGCCATCAGCGTCTTCTGCGCATTCTCGGCCGCCCGATAGGCATGGGTCGGCAGGTTCTCCGTAACGCCGGACAGGAAGCCCGCCTGACCGCCCAGGTCCGAAACCAGATGCACATGGCTGTCGATCAGGCCGGGCAGTACGAAACGATCACGCTGGTCAATAACGGTCGCGCCGGGGAAGGCTGCAGCATCCAGGAAGCCGTCGCGAATCTCGACAATCCGCCCGTCCTGCACCACCACGGTCGAGGGGCCGCGCGAAGCCTGACCCGGTCGATCCAGAAGCCGTCCCGCCTGGACCAGGGTCACCGGGCCGGCCCCGGAAACCGCCTGCTCCTGGGCCATCACCGGTGCTGCCAGCATGAGAACCGCCGCAACCCCTGCGCTCGCTGTCAGTCTGTGCATGATACCTCTCCCGAACAGAGCCTTATGTTGAGCGCACCTGAGCGCGGTACGCCAGAGCCTCCCGGCTCATAAACACATAACGACATCCTTATGGGTTTCTTGCCCCGGCCCCGGGACCGGTCTATAGGCCGCCGCAACACCTTGCCGGAAAGCCTCGCCCCATGACCGACTATATCGTTCGCGACATCTCGCTTGCCCCTTTCGGCAACAAGGAAATCGCTATCGCCGAGACCGAAATGCCGGGCCTGATGGCGCTGCGCGAAGAGTTCGGCGCGCAACAGATCCTCAAGGGCGCCCGCATCGCCGGCAGCCTCCACATGACCATCCAGACCGCCGTGCTGATCCAGACGCTGGAAGCCCTCGGTGCCGAGGTCCGCTGGGCCTCGTGCAACATCTTCTCGACCCAGGACCACGCCGCGGCCGCCATCGCCGCCAACGGCACCCCCGTCTTCGCCACCAAGGGCGAGACGCTGGAAGAATACTGGGACTATGCCCACAAAATCTTCGAATGGGCCGACGGCGGCTATCCGAACCTGATCCTCGACGACGGCGGCGACGCCACCCTGCTTTGCGTCCTCGGCCCCAAGGCCGAGAAGGACCTCTCGCTGCTGGCCGACCCGCAGAACGAGGAGGAAGAGGCCCTCTACAAGGTGATGAAGCGCTACATCGCCGAAAAGCCCGGCTTCTATTCGGCTATCCGCGACGCCATCGGCGGCGTGTCCGAAGAGACCACCACCGGCGTCCACCGCCTGTACGAAATGGCCAAAAAGGGCGACCTGCCCTTCCCCGCCATCAACGTCAACGACAGCGTCACCAAGTCCAAGTTCGACAATCTTTACGGCTGCCGTGAATCCCTGGTCGACGCCATCCGTCGCGGCACCGACGTCATGCTGTCGGGCAAGGTTGCCGTGGTCTGCGGCTATGGCGATGTGGGCAAGGGCTCGGCCGCCTCGCTGCGCCAGGGCGGTGCCCGCGTGAAGGTCACCGAGGTCGATCCGATCTGCGCCCTGCAGGCGGCGATGGAAGGCTATGAGGTCGTCACCGTCGAGGACGTGGCCCACGAGGCCGACATCTTCGTCACCGCCACCGGCAACAAGGACGTCCTGACCGTCGACCACATGCGGGCGATGAAGAACAACGCCATCGTCTGCAACATCGGCCATTTCGATTCTGAAATTCAGGTCTCGGGCCTGAAGAATTTCAAATGGGACGAGATCAAGCCGCAGGTCCACCACGTGGAATTTCCGGACGGCAAGAAGATCATCCTGCTGTCGGAGGGCCGTCTGGTGAACCTGGGCAATGCCACGGGTCACCCATCCTTCGTGATGTCAGCGTCCTTCACCAACCAGACCCTGGCCCAGATCGAACTGTGGACCAACGCCAGCTCCTACGACAACCAGGTCTATGTCCTGCCCAAACACCTCGACGAAAAGGTCGCGACGCTCCACCTGGCCAAGCTGGGCGCAAAGCTGACGACCCTGTCGAAGGAACAGGCCGACTATATCTCGGTCCCCACGGCGGGCCCGTTCAAACCGGACCACTACCGCTACTAGGCCGAAACCGGTTTGGACGCGATCGCGTCCAGTCCGGGATTGCGGTGCAGAGCCGGCCGTCAGGTTCCGGCGACACCGGACGTCTGACAAGGGGTCGGTGCCGTCAGGGTGCCGACCCGGCCTTGCCGTGATCTGCTCAGGCCGCGCGCTGGATCCCGGAGCTCCCGCCCTGTCGAGGCGTGAGGCCCTTCTCGAAATCCGTGAAGATGTCGATCAGCTCATCGACACCCAGGACCGAGGCTCCGGAGCTGAAGCGGAAACGCCAGAAGCTTACGATGTGTTGAATGGCACCAAGCTGGTCGCCCAGCTGCGAAAACAGACGCGGCGATTCCAGAAGGAACTCACGGAACGCCGCCGGACGGTTGCGGTCCGTCAGCCCGGCGAAGGCAGTGTCATAGATGGTCAGGGTGCGTTCTGCCTCATTGCAGGTCTCGATGATCCGGTCCCGCAGGACAGCCCTGCCACGGTCCAGCCAGGCCCCGGCTTCCCGATCCACCTTGCCGACAGGCCGCACGGTCTCGACGGCATTGGCGACGGCGACGATGTCCGCCCTCAAGCTGGTCAGGACCCATTTGTAGTAGAGGAACCCCTTCCAGCAGAAGATGCCGTCCTCATATTCCTCCTGCTTGAGCCGAAGGGTCGTGCGCAACGCATCCATATCGCCGCTCGGGCGATTGGACATGATCTTGGAAGCGAGACGACGCGTCGATCCAACCGCTTCAAGATCAGGGCCAAGGGACATGGTGACCAGCGGACGGATCTCTTCTTCCACGAAACTCGACATGCGTTCGTTGTCTGAGGCGCTGATCGAGAAATAGCAGATCGCGGGATCCAGCCCGCCGCGCTTCAACTGTTGGCGCAACAGGAAGGGGTCCAGCGACGGAAGCCGGTCCAGCAGGGCGAGCGTCTTCATGTCCGGGTGACTGGCGCTGATACCGAAGGCATCCCGCATCACCCGCTCAAAATCGCGCTGACCGACGAAGAAGGCGCGCCCCCCCGATTTGAGGTCGCGGATATCGAGGGGAATGACCACCTTGGTCGCCACCTGCCGCCGCAGATAGAAAAGGTCTACCTCATCCCGCCGCAGCCTGTGTTTGATGATCAGCGAGCGGTTCAGTGCCAGCGTCTGGAACACGGGGCGCTCCGCCCAGTCGGGCTCATAGCCGTGTTCGAACCAGATTTTCAGCAGATTCAGGACGCGCGCTGTCGAGGCCGAGCGCCCCAGGTGGGCCAGATTGCGGATTGTACGGTCAGTCATGGAAACCCTCTGGGATCTCCTTCCAACCACGAAAAAATGACCATCGACCTAGCCGAAAGCATGACCGAAATCTTAACGCGGCCGGGGCGGGCGACCTGTGGCACCAGCGCACTGGTCTCGCCCGGCGACCCGGCCTAGATTGCGGACATGGGCAACCTGATCAACATCCTCATCCTCGTCGCAATCCTCGCCGTAGCCGTCACCCTCGGGTTCGGCATCTGGTCCCTTCACAAGGGCAGTGACACGGATCGGTCGCGCTCCAACAAGCTCATGCGGCTGCGCGTGGGACTGCAGGCGGTGGCGGTCGTGCTGCTGTGCGTCGGCATGTGGTGGAAATCCACGCAGGCCGGTTAGACTGGCGGGAAGCTGAGCCTTTGGTCGTCCTGAACCGTATCTATACGAAGACCGGAGATGGCGGGCAGACCCGTCTGGCGTCGGGTGACACGGTTTCCAAAAGCGACCGCCGCGTCGAGGCCTATGGTGCCGTCGACGAGCTGAACAGCGTCCTGGGCATGGCCCGGCTGCATTCCGGCCAGAACGACCGCATCGACGCCATGCTGGGGCGGATCCAGAACGAGCTGTTCGACCTCGGCGCAGACCTTGCCACGCCACTGGACCCGCCGCCGAAATGGGAGGCGCTGCGCATCATCGACAGCCAGGTCGATCGGCTCGAGGCCGAGATCGACTGGATGAACGAAAGTCTCAAGGAACTGGACAGCTTCATCCTGCCGGGCGGTTCCGCCCTGTCCGCCCAACTGCATCTGGCCCGCACCGTCGCCCGCCGGGCCGAACGCGAGGCGGTGCGACTGGTCGAAACCGGCGCGGCGGTGACCCCGGCGGCGATACGCTACCTGAACCGTCTTTCCGACCACCTGTTCGTCGCCGCCCGCCGCGCCAACGCCAACGGCGCGGATGACGTGAAGTGGAAACCGGGCGCGACCCGGTAGAGCGAGCTGACGCACCCTTGCGTCCTGCAGCGTTGGTTCTCCACAGCGGGCACAACGGGTTCACAACGTGCACAACGGATCTCGTGCGGCGGACGCAGCCGGGGCCGCCTCATGCGTTGCAGGGCCGTTAGAGCCGGACGCTGATCCGTTCAATTGCGGCGAAGCCGCGATCTCATGACCGGCGGAAAGCGATACCGGGCGGACCACATCTCCGGTCCCGTCGTGTCCTTTGTGAATTCGTTGTGCCCGTTGTGATGAACCTTCCCGCCGGCGCACGCCGGCGAGCGAGGGCCAAGGACTACTGCGCCGCCAGGGCAGCGCGCTGGCGGTCGGCGTCGGCGTCACGGGCACGCTTCCGGGCCGCGAGCGAATCCTCGATCGCCACCAGTTCGCGGTTCTTCTCCGCCGAGGCCGCAGCGCGTTCGCCGGGATTGGGACGGCCCGTGATCTCGGCGATGGAGATCGGCTGGGCACAGACCTGCGACTCGGGATCCCACCATTTGCCACCCGCCTCGCAGCGGTCGCCCGGGGCCACTACCAGCCGCTCATAGGCGAACATCCCGGCCAGAAGCACCGCGAAGATCGACAGAAACAGGATGCTGAGCCGTTTCATGGACAGGAGGCGATGCATGGAAGCGTTCCGAAGCTATGGGAGGCGGACGTCTTCGTCCGTTGACGCGGCGTTACGTTGACAGGCGGGGTGAGGCGTACCATTCCCTCACCCAACATTCCGGCGCTTTCGTGGATAGCACAATGAAGGTTCTCGTCCCCGTCAAACGGGTGATCGACTATAACGTCAAGGCCCGCGTCAAGGCGGACCAGACCGGTGTCGATCTGGCCAACGTCAAGATGAGCATGAATCCGTTCGACGAGATCGCCGTCGAAGAGGCCGTGCGCATGAAGGAGGGCAAGGAGCACCATGCCGCCGGGACCGCCACCGAGATCGTGGTCGTCTCCATCGGTGTGACCCAGGCCCAGGAAACCATCCGTACGGCCCTGGCCATGGGCGCGGATCGCGGCCTGCTGATCCAGTCGGACGCCGACCTCGAGCCCCTGGCCGTCGCCAAACTGCTCAAGGCCGTGGTCGATGAGGAGAAGCCGGATCTGGTTCTGCTGGGCAAACAGTCGATCGATGGCGACAACAATGCGGTCGGCCAGATGCTGGCTGCCCTGCTCGACTGGCCCCAGGCCACCTTCGCCGGCAAGATCGTGATCGGCGGCGGCAAGGCGACCGTGACCCGTGAGGTCGACGGCGGCCTGCAGACCCTGGCCGCGGCCCTGCCCGCCGTGGTCTCGGTCGACCTGCGCCTCAACACCCCGCGCTATGCCTCCCTGCCCAACATCATGAAGGCCAAGAAGAAGGAGATCGCGGTCAAGGCGGTCGCCGACTACGGCGTCGACACCGCGCCGCGCCTGACGGTGAAGAAGGTCACGGCCCCGCCGACCCGCTCGGCCGGGATCAAGGTGGCCGATGCCGCCGAACTGGTTTCCAAGCTCAAGACTTCGGGGGTCCTGTAATGGCCGTTCTCGTTATCGCCGATCGCGACGGCGACACCGTTCGCGACACCACCCACAAGACCGTCACCGCCGCCCTGAAGCTGTCGGGCGACGTCGACATCCTGGTCATCGGCCAGGGCTCGAAGGCCGCCGCCGAGGCTGCCGCGAAGATCGCCGGCGTGCGCAAGGTCCTGCTGGCCGAGAGCGGGGCCTTGAGCCACCAGCTGGCTGAGGCGGTCACCGCTACCGTCGTCGGCCTGGCCGGCAGCTATGACGCCGTCCTCTCGCCGGCCACCACCGACGGCAAGAATTTCATGCCCCGGATCGCCGCCAGTCTCGATGTCGCCCCGATCTCTGACGTCATCGAGGTCGTCTCCAACGACACCTTCGTGCGTCCGATCTACGCCGGTAACGCCCTTGAGACCGTGCAGTCGTCAGACGGCAAGAAGGTCATCACCGTCCGCCCGACCAGCTTCGACGCGGCGGGTGAGGGCGGCGCGGCCCCGGTCGAGACCATCGCGGGCGCTGACGGCGGCAAGGCGGCCTTCGTCAGCGAGGAGATGGTCAAGTCGGACCGTCCCGAACTGGGCGCGGCGAAGATCGTCGTCTCGGGTGGCCGGGCGATGGGCTCGGCCGAGGAGTTCCAGGCCGTCATGGACCCCCTGGCTGACCGCCTCGGTGCCGCCGTCGGGGCCTCGCGCGCCGCCGTCGACGCCGGCTATGCCCCCAACGACTACCAGGTCGGCCAGACCGGCAAGGTCGTCGCCCCGGCCCTCTACGTCGCCATCGGCATCTCGGGCGCCATCCAGCACCTCGCCGGGATGAAGGACTCCAAGGTCATCGTCGCCATCAACAAGGACGCCGACGCCCCGATCTTCCAGGTCGCGGACTACGGCATCGTCGGCGACTACAAGACCGTGGTGCCCGAGCTGATGACGGCGCTGGGGTAGGGCACCGGCCCCTTGTCATCCCGGACGCCGCGAAAGCGGCGATCCGGGACGGCAATGGACATTCACTTCGCCCTCCCGGAAGCGGCGTCAGACGCTATCCGGGAGACGGGTCCGACCCGGCGCGACGGGCAGTCACGGACCAGGATGGTCGAGGTCGCCGGTCTGTCCGAACCCGAACTGAAAGCCCACCTTACCGATCTGTAATGTTTCCGGCTTTGACGGAACCCGTCGAACGCCTTTGTAATCTATCCCGACTTGCGCCCCCTCCTTCACGCCGGGCGCTTCCGGGGAGCCTTCGATGAGACGTCAAAGCCTGCGGGGCTCCAGCCTCGCCACTCTCGCCTGTGTGCTGGCGGGTTCACTGGCCCTGTCGGCCTGCGCCACCATGGGGGGCGACGCGGAGACCCCCGCAGCCGACGCCGAGGCCCGCACGCCTCTGGCCCGCGGGCTCGACGTCGCGGACGTCCCCGACCCCTTCCCCTCGACCTATCGCGGCCTGCCGCGCGAGAACATGGCCATCGTCGGCGGCACGGTCTTCACCGGCGCCGGCCAGCGGATCGAGAACGGCGTGGTCATCGTTACCGACGGCAAGGTGGCCGCCGTGGGCGGTGCCTCGACCCCGGTGCCGGCGGGCTATCGCGTCGTCGACGCCCGCGGCCGGTTCGTGACCCCCGGCATCATCGATGTGCACAGCCACCTCGGCGTCTATCCCTCGCCCGGCGTCTCCGGGATGAGCGACGGCAACGAAGCCACCAGCCCCAACACCGCCCAGGTCTGGGCCGAGCACTCGATCTGGCCCCAGGACCCCGGCTTCAACACCGCCCGCGCCGGCGGGATCACCACCCTTCAGGTCCTGCCCGGCTCGGCCAATCTGTTCGGCGGTCGCGGCGTGACATTGCGCAACGTCCCCTCGGTGACCATGCAGGGCATGAAGATGCCCGGCGCCCCCTACGGTCTGAAAATGGCCTGCGGCGAGAACCCCAGCCGCGTCTATGGCGGCCGCAACTCATCGCCGGCCACCGGCATGGGCAATGTCGCCGGCTATCGCGCCGCCTTCATCGCCGCCCGTGACTACAAGGCCAAATGGGACAAATGGCGCGAGGACGGTGAGGGCTCCCCCCCGACCCGCAACCTGCAGCTCGAGACCCTGGCAGGAGTTCTGGACGGCACCGTCCTGGTCCAGAACCACTGCTACCGCGCCGACGAAATGGCGGTGATGATCGATATCGCCAATGAGTTCGGCTATGAGATCACCGCTTTCCACCACGCCATCGAGGCCTACAAGGTCGCGCCGCTTCTGGCCCGCGAAGGCATCTGCGCCGACATGTGGACGGGCTGGTGGGGCTTCAAGATGGAGGCGCTCGACGCGGTCGAGGCCAATGCCGCCTTGGTCGATGCCCCCGAAGGCTCCTGCGCCGTCATCCATTCCGACGACGCCGAACTGACCCAGCGCCTGAACCAGGAGGCCGCCGCCGCCCTGGCCGCCGGTCGCCGCATCGGCATGAACATCAGCGAGGAACGGGCGATCAGCTGGATCACCCTCAACCCGGCCCGCTCGCTCGGCATCGCCGACCAGACCGGTTCGCTCGAGACCGGCAAACGCGCCGATGTGGTGATCTGGAGCGCCAATCCGTTCAGCGTCTATGCCCGCGCCGACCAGGTCTTCATCGACGGGGCCCTGACCTTCGATCGCGCCAACCCGGCCTATCAACCGCTGTCGGACTTCGAACTGGGCCAGCCCGGTTTCGGCCTGCCCGCCGCCAACGTCCTGCAGGGAGCCCGCTGATGCGCCTCAAGAGCCTCATCCTCGGCGCCGTCTGCGCCGTCGCCCTGACCAGCCCCGCCTTCGCCCAGTCCCTGACGGCCATCACCGGCGGTCGGGTCCTGACCGGAACCTCGGTGATCGAGAACGGCACGGTGGTGATCCAGAACGGCCGGGTCGTCTCGGTCGGGACCGGTGCCGCCCCTGCGGGGGCCCGCATCATCGACGCCCGCGGCAAGGTGGTCTCGCCCGGCTTCGTCGCGGTCGACAGCGGCCTCGGCGGTTCGGAGATTTCCTCCGTCAACGGTTCGGACGACCTGTCCAACGGGGCCAACACCATCAGTGCCTCATTCGATGTCAGCTACGGCCTCGACCCCTGGTCCTTCACCCTGCCGGTAGCCCGCCTCGGCGGCATCACCCGCGCCATCGTCGTGCCGACCCATGCCGGCGGCGGCGGTGGCAGTGGCGGTCATGCCCATGACGACTCCGACTTCGCCGGCGTCGGTCACGGCGGCCTGCAGTCACCCGGCCTGTTCGCGGGTCAGGCGGCCATCATCCATCTGGCGGCCGGGACCGACATCCTGGTCAAGCCGCGCGTGGCCATGATCGCCCCGTTCGGCGAAGCCGGGGCCGGTATCGCGGGCGGGGCTCGCGGGGCCCAGTTCACCCAGTTCAAGGAAACCCTGGCCGAGGTCCGTCTCTTCGCCCGCAACCGCGCCGCCTATGACCGCGCCGGCCTGCGCGATCTCAGCCTGTCCCGCGCCGATCTGGAGGCCCTGATCCCGGTCGCCAACGGCACGCTGCCGCTGATCGTCACCGTGCGCCGCGCGGCCGACATCCAGCAGGTCCTGCGCCTCGCCCGCGAGGAAGGCGTGAAGATCATCCTCGACGGGGCCGAGGAAGCCTGGCTGGTCGCCGACCAGATCGCGGCGGCCAATGTGCCGGTCCTTCTGAACCCCATCTCAAACCTGCCGGGCAGCCTCGAGACCCGGGCGGCGCGGATGCAGAATGCGGCCGTTCTGGACTCCGCGGGTGTGGTCATCGCCATCAAGGGCAATGACGGCTCCCACCGGGTTCGCGAGACCCGCTACAATGCCGGCAACGCCGTCTCGCACGGCCTGCCCTATGACGCCGCCATCGAGGCCATCACCGTCAATCCGGCGAAGATCTTCGGCATGGCGGGCCAGTTCGGCGAACTGCGCGCCGGTGCGGCCGCCGATGTGGTGATCTGGTCCGGTGATCCGCTGGAGCCGCTCAGCAACGCCGAGACCATCTTCATCGGCGGTGCCGAACAGGCCCCGACCAGCCGCCAGTTCCTGCTCCGTGACCGCTATGCGTCCGGCGGCGAAGGGGCGCTGCCGCCGGCGTATACGCGGTGAGGGCTTAGGGCTTAGGGCTTAGGGCTTAGGGCTTAGGGCTTAGGGGCCCGGTTTCACGGGTGCGGCGCTCGGGCTATGAGAATCTGCTTCCCTAATTCCTAAGCCCCAAGCCCTAAGCCCTTTTTCCATGCCCCCCTCCCCCCGCCTCTTCATCGACGCCGACGCCTGTCCGGTGAAGGACGAGGTCTATCGCGTGGCGGCGCGTTACGGCCTGCATGTGTTCGTGGTCTCCAACAGCTGGATCAACACGCCGCGCGAGAAATGGATCGAACAGGTCGTCGTCGACGCCGGGCCTGACATTGCCGACGACTGGATCGCCGAACGGGCGGGCAAGGGCGACATCGTCATCACCGCCGACATCCCCCTGGCCGATCGCTGCCTCAAGGCCGGGGCCCAGGCGCTGAAGTCCAACGGCCAGCCCTTCACCCCGGATTCCATCGGTTCGGCCCTCGCCGGACGGATGGTCGGCGAGCACCTGCGCTCCATGGGCGTGGCCACCTCGGGCCCGCCACCGTTCGGACCGAAGGACCGCTCGGCCTTCCTGCAGGCGCTGGATCAGGCCGTGGTCCGTGCCAAGCGGGTGGTCCGGTGACGGTCATCCCCGAAAGCGAGCTGGAGTTCCGCTTCTTCCGCGCCGGGGGGCCGGGAGGCCAGAACGTCAACAAGGTCTCGACGGCGGTCCAGATGCGGTTCGACGCCCGCAACTCGCCGTCCCTGACCGAGGCGGTGCGGGCGCGGCTCATGAAACTGGCGGGCAGCCGGCTGACGCTGGACGGCGTGATCCTGATCACCGCCGTCCGCTATCGGACCCAGGAGCGCAACCGCGCCGACGCGATAGAGCGGCTGCAGGGCCTGGTCGACAAGGCCTCGATCGCCCCCGTCTATCGCGTGCCGACCCGGCCCACCCGCGCCTCGAAGGAGCGACGGCTGGAGGGGAAGGCGAAACGGTCCACGATCAAGAGCGGCCGCGGACGACCGGGCAGCGTCGACTGAGGCCCCTACTCCGCCGGGCGGAACAGCAGGGCGGCGACCTTGTCGGCCTCATTGAAGCCGATCACCCACTCCGTCGCGGCATTGGCGAAGATCACGGCGAACAGGTCAGCGCCATTCTGGCTACCGACGAAATCAACGGCCTGGACGGGGCCGAAGCCGACGATCAGGGGCTGGATGGAGGCCTCCTGCTCGCGCACCTTGCCGGCCAGGTCCTCGGTCATCACGGCATAGTCGATCGTGCCGGCCTGGGCGCCGGCGATGATGTCGCGCAGCACAGCCTCGGCACGGGGATTGGCGGGTGCCGGAGCAGCGACCGGGGCAGCGACCGGGGCGACCCGGACAGGGCCGTCGAAACTGTTGGGCATCGAAGCAGCGGCGACCTGGGCCCGGGCCCCGGCCGGAAGCAACAGCAGGGCAGCGGCGATCAAAAGAGGCTTCATGGGGTGGTCTCCGGTTCGGAGATCAGACGATGGCGGGCCAAAGCGACAGAACAAGGGCAGCGGCCGCGGCCGTCAGGGCCAGGGTCACACAGACCACGAGCCAGGCCGGCGTATAGGCCTCACGGATCACCACCGTCTGCGTCTGCGGCGGGTTCCTCGCCAGCCGCGACAGCGCCTTCAGGGTGGCGCGAATCTCCTCGACGGCGTCACGGACCTGGGCCTGTGGCCCCAGTTCCCGGCGGATCCAGCGCTCCACGACGGGCGCGGCCGCAGCCCACAGGTCGTGGTCAGGGTTCAGCCGCCGCGCCACGCCCTCGACCGAGACCATGGTCTTCTGCAGCAGGATCAGCTCGGGCCGCAGATGCATGTCGAACAGGTCGGTGATCTCGAACAACTGACCCAGCAGCCGCCCCATCGACACCTGTGACGCGGCCTTGCCGATCACCGGCTCACCAACCGCCCGCAGGGCCTGGGCGAAGGCCTCGACGGAATGTTCGGGCGGGACATAGCCGGCCTCGAAATGGACCCGGCTGATGCGGTCATAGTCGCGGCTCAGGAAACCCCAGAGAATCTCGGCCAGATAACGCCGCTCGGCCGGCCCGATGCGTCCGACGATGCCGAAATCGATCGCCGTGAGCTCGGCCGGGGCATGGCAGAACAGATTGCCCTCATGCAGGTCGGCGTGAAAGGTCCCGTGATCCAGCGCCTGGGTGAGGAAGGCGCGCACGACATTGTCGGCCAGGGCATTCTTGTCCAGTCCCGGCTGGTCGGCGGCGGCCGGGTCGGTCATGGCCATGCCCGGTGCCCACTCCAGTGTCAGCACCCGTTTGCCGACCCCGTCCCAGATCACGGCCGGCGCGGTCATGTGGCCGCCGACGCCGACCTCCTTGTCCATGATGTCCTTGAGCTCGGAGGCGGCGGCGGCCTCGAGCCGCATGTCCAGCTCCAGCTGCATCGACCGGGCGATGGTCTCGACGAAGGCGAGCGGCTCCAGCCGCCGCGCCAGCGGCACAAACCGGACCGCCAGCCGCGCGGCCAGCCGCATCGAGTCCAGCCCGCGCTCCACCCGCCGCTCGACGCCGGGACGCAGCACCTTGACCGCCACCTTGCGGCCGTCAGCCAGCCGGGCCGGATGGGCCTGGGCCAGGGAGGCGGCGGCGACCGGCGGGCCGAAATCCGTGAACAGGCTCTCGACCGGCCGCCCCAGCGAGCGCTCGACCTCGCGCCGGGCCGCCTCGACGGAAAAGGGGGCAAGGGCGTCCTTCAGACGGCCCAGATCCCGCGCGAACTCGATACCGAAGATGTCCGCACGGGTGGCCAGAACCTGACCCAGCTTGATCGCCACCGGCCCCAGATGTTCGAACGCCCTGCCCAGCCGCTGGCCCGGACGACCCTCGCGCGCCGAACGGGAGGCGAAGATGTGCAGCAGATGGGCCAGCCAGCGGATCCAGACCGGCAGCATCGATGTGATCTCGCGCGGGGCCAGGGCGTCGTGGCGCACCAGCACCCAGCACCAGCCGAGCAGGCGCAGGGTCGCCTCGACCGGATGCTGGACCGGCTCGGCCACCGGCGGCGGTGGCGCTGTCCTGTAATCGGCGGGACCGGTCAGATCGCCCACCCATGATGGATGGCAGCGACCCCGCCCGACAGATTGGTCACGGTCACGCGGCTGAAACCCGCGTCCTCGACCATGCCCTTGAAGGTCGGCTGGTCCGGGAAGCGGCGGATGCTCTCGACCAGATACTGATAGCTGTCACGGTCGCCCGCGACCCAGCCACCGATGCGCGGAATGGCGTGGAAGGACCAGGCGTCATAGGCCTTGCGCACTGCCGAAGCGGTCGGGCGCGAAAACTCCAGGCAGAGGAACCGGCCCCCCGGCTTCAGCACCCGCCGCGCCTCGCGCAGGGCCTGCGGAATATCGGCCACGTTGCGGATGCCGAAACTGATCGAATATGCGTCGACCGAGGCGTCGGGCAGGGGCAGGGCCATGGCGTCACCGACTGACCACTGCATCTCCGGCTCGCCGCCCTTCTGGACGCCCGCCATGATCATCTCGGCATTGTAGTCCAGCACGATGACGGAGGCGTCGTCTCCGCCGCGCCGCTCCTGTGCCGCCCGCGCCATCTTCGCATAGCGCCGCGCCATATCCCCGGTGCCGCCCGCGACATCGAGGATGGTCTCGCCCGGGCGGGGGTTCAGCTTCGCCGCCGCCGCATCCTTCCAGAGCCGGTGCACGCCCCCGCTCATCAGGTCGTTCATCAGGTCATAGCTGGAGGCCACACTGTCGAACACGCCGCGCACCAGCTGCACCTTCTCCTTCGCATCGACATCGCGAAAGCCGAAGGAGGAGGTCTTGCCGGTCGAGGCGGAGGCGTCGGTCATGGGCGCGGTCTAGCGCGTCGCCGGGCCGCCGTCACCGGGCTGAGTGGTCGCGCTTGTCTGTGCCCCGCCATCGGCGCTTGTGGAGCCGGGTTCGGCGCGATACGGCGAGGGGGACAGGAGGACGCCATGGCCGACCGGATTGACGTTGCGGAAGCACTGAAAACCCTGCCGCTCTGGCGCGCGCACGGGGGCGACCGGCCCGCGATCGCCCGCAGCCTGAGCTTCACGGATTTCAACGCCGCCTTCGGTTTCATGACCCGTGTCGCCCTGCTGGCTGACAAGATCGATCACCATCCGGAATGGTCGAATGTCTACAACCGGGTCGAGGTTCTTCTGACCACCCACGACGCCGGTGGCGTCACAGAAAAAGATGTCCGGATGGCCCGCTTCATCGATGAAGCGGCCGCGGCAACGGGAGCGAAATGATGACGGGCAAGGCAGGACGGGTCGCGGGCAAACAGGCCCTGATCACCGGCGCGGCAGGCGGGCTTGGCGAGGCCATGGCCTGGATGCTGGCGCGCGAGGGCGCGAAGGTCGCGGTCACCGACGTCAATCTGGCGGGCGCGCAGGCCCTGGCCGAAGCGATCAATACCGAGGTCCCGGGCGCGGCCTTCGCCTTCGCCCACGACGTCACCGATGAGGCCGAATGGGTCTCGGTCATCGACCAGGCCGTGGCGGCCATGGGCGGGCTGTCGATCCTGGTCAACAATGCCGGCATCGGCGGCGAGATGAATTTCGTCGAGACCGACACGCTCGAGAACTGGCGCCGCGTCCAGGCGGTCAATATCGAGTCCATCATGCTGGGCTGCAAACACGCCATGCCCCACCTGCGGGCCTCGGCCGCCAAGGGACCGGGAGGGGCCTCGATCATCAACATCAGTTCGGTGGCCGGCCTCGCCGCCGCTCCGGGCATGGGGGCCTATAACGCCACCAAGGCGGCGGTCTGGATGTATACCAAGACCATCGCCCTCGAGGCTGCCAAGGGCGGCTGGAACGTGCGCTGCAACTCCGTCCATCCGGTCTTCATCAAGACCCCGATCCTCGACCCCTTCATCGCCATGTCCGGCGGCGACGAGGCCAAGGCCCACGAACGCCT
>Ga0247831_1003936_pt1 | contig 20654 bp, 19 predicted proteins | sample LaCruzMarch2015__9_FD_192406 | JGI IMG/M metagenome (GOLD analysis project Ga0247831, IMG submission 192406) | Freshwater microbial communities from meromictic Lake La Cruz, Castile-La Mancha, Spain - LaCruzMarch2015_1m | ecosystem: Environmental > Aquatic > Freshwater > Lake | place: Spain...
CTACCTTGCAATGCTCGCCAAACCGATGCATCAATACCGTTGCTCTCATGCGAGGCAAGACTACGCAAACCACCTTCCGCAACCAAGCTGTATGCGGTATTGGCTTGCAGAGGCGTCAAAGTGAGTGTTTGCAAATCCAAATTGGGCAACAAGCCAATATCGCGCAACAAGAGCAACTCAAATGCACGCAATGCAGGGGCAATCGTGCCGTCATGCCCAGCTGCCAACACTTGCACCACTTGGGCATACAAATCAAATAAACGGGGATGCGGGTCATCACGCGCGAGCAAACGCAACAAAAGTTCGTTGATGTAATAGCCAGACAACAATGCCTCGCCCATAGGCATGATGTGACCGCCTACCCACTCTGCCACTTTGAGCGTGCGAATCTCAGCGTCACCGCTGTAACTGATGGCCAGCGGTTGCAAAGGCAACAAGACTGGACGAAAGTTAGAACTGGGTCGCTTAGCGCCTTTGGCGACCAAGGCTACGCGACCGTGATGTCGGGTGAATGTTTCAAGGATGAGACTGGACTCGCTCCAGTCGTAACGGTGTACGACGAAAGCCGGTTCGGCGTGGATGCGGGTCTTACTCGTAGCCAAAGCTACGCACCCGTGCTTCGTCGTCGGCCCAACCCGAGCGCACTTTGACCCACAACTCTAAAAACACTTTGGCATCAAACAATTTTTCAAGCTCTGTACGTGCTTCGGTACCCATGCGTTTGAGGCGTTCGCCTTTGTCACCAATCACCATGGCTTTGTGGCCATCACGCTCCACGACTATGGTGGCGGCAATGCGCACCATGCGTTTCACGCCTTTGGTTTTGCCGGGTTCTTCTTCAAACTTATCGATGATGACGGTTGAGGTGTAAGGCAACTCGTCACCCGTTAAGCGAAACAGTTTTTCTCGCACCATCTCGGCCGCCATGAATTTTTCGCTGCGGTCGGTCAATTCATCGGACCCGTAAAACCAGGCTTGTTCAGGCAAGTATTTTTCACAAATGCCAAGCAAGCGTTCCACGTCTTTGGTGTTTTTAGCCGACATTGGAACGAACTCGGCAAATGCATGGCGTTGCTGCATGTCTTGTAACCATGCGGGCACAGCGTCTCGGCTTTTCACGGTATCTAATTTATTAGCCACCAACAATGTAGGAATGCCAGGGGCAAGCAAAGCCAAGACTTTGGCGTCTGCTGGTGTGAAACTACCTGCTTCGACCACCAACAAAACCAAGTCCACATCGCCGACTGCGCCTTGTACGGTTTTATTCAGCGACTTGTTCAAGGCGTTGCTATGGATGGTTTGGAACCCCGGCGTGTCTACAAAGACAAACTGCGCACTGCCCTCGGTACGCATACCTGTGATGCGATGGCGTGTTGTCTGCGCTTTGCGCGAAGTGATGCTGATTTTTTGACCGACCAACGCGTTGAGTAAAGTGGATTTGCCCACATTGGGTTTTCCGACGATGGCGATCAAACCACAGCGTTGATCTTCAAGCGCAACTAACGCTGGGCTTGCCATGACACGCTTGCCTTTGCTCGCATTGAGCATGGCGTCTATGTCGTCTGCGCTTTGAGGCGTGGTGTCAGGTGTGTGTGTCATGGAGACTCTTTGAGAACTTGGAGCATGGCCGCTGCGGCGGCTTGCTCACCTGCTCGGCGCGATGTGCCGATGCCACGCTCGCAACGGGCTAGCTCGATCACTTCGCATTCCACATCAAAGGTTTGGCGATGCGCTGCACCCAAGGTGCCGACCACGCGGTAGATGGGAAGCTGCATCTTGCGTGCTTGCAACCATTCTTGTAATTCGGTTTTGGCATCTTTGCCCACTGCCTGCATTTCAGGCTTGACATCTACGGCTGCGAAGATGCGTTGCACCAATGCGTCAGCTTGCGCGAAACCGGCATCCAAATACACAGCGCCTAAAACAGCTTCTAGCGCATCGGCCAGTATGGAGGGACGTTTTTGTCCACCTGAGCGAAGCTCGCCCTCGCCCAAACGCATCATCTGCGGTAAGCCCATTTCAACAGCCAAGTGATGCAAGGTGTCTTGTTTGACTAGATTGGCGCGCACACGCGACAAGTCGCCCTCAGGCAAAGTGTGTAAGCGCTGGTAGAGCAAATTGGCGATGCATAAATTCAAAACGGAGTCGCCTAAAAACTCTAGACGCTCGTTGTGGTCAGCGCTGAAGCTGCGGTGCGTCAACGCCTGCTGCAACAACTCTGGGTTGTGAAACGTGATCTGCAAACGTTGTTGCAGTGTTTCGAGAATCGTGTGCGGCTTAGGCGTTGATTGCGACATGGGGTTGCGGGTTAATCAAAGGCGCCGATGCGCTTGAGATTCCCAAAATTCATCCATACAAAAAAGGCTTTGCCCACAATATTTATTTCTGGCACAAAGCCCCAATAACGCGAATCTAATGAGTTGTCGCGGTTGTCACCCATCATGAAGTAATGGCCAGCAGGAACCTTACAAGTCACCCCTTCTACGGTGAAGCGGCAGTTGTCTTTGAAAACGAACTCGTCTGCACCAGGAACAAATGCAGGACGGTCCGCGTCATTGAGCAAACGGTGTAAACGCATAGATGTCACGCTGGCCTCTGGTTTGTCCCCCAAAGGAATGCGTTCTTCAAACTGCTTGATATAACGCAAACTGTCTTCTTCAAAGAAATCGGGCAATGGTGTTTTGGGTACAGGCTGTCCATTGATAGTAAGTTGCTTATTGAGATACGCAACTTCATCACCAGGCAAACCAATCACGCGCTTGATGTAGTCTAGATTCGGCTTGGGTGGATAACGAAACACCATGACGTCTCCGCGCTCGACCGGATTACCGTCTGTGATTTTGAGATTGATCACTGGCAAGCGCACGCCATAGTGGAACTTGTTCACCAAAATCAAATCGCCCACCCATAAAGTGGGAATCATGGAACCCGATGGAATTTTGAAGGGCTCGAATAAAAAAGAGCGCAAGATAAACACCACAGCGATGACGGGAAACAGTCCTGCCGTCCAGTCCAACCACCAAGGTTGCATGATGAGGCGTTCTTTGGCTTGGGTGACATCGACGTCGTTTTTGGCAATGCCAAGTTTGTCTAGTTCAGCGCGGCGTTTTGCGGCATCCAACTCAAGACGCTCCGCAGCTTGGCGACGTTGTGGCAAAAAGTAAAACTGCTCTGCCAACCAATAAATACCCGTGACGATGGTGGCCATCAACATCAGGAAAGCAAAACTGCCTTCCAACATGCCAAGGTACCAAGTGCCGGCGTAACCAACGAAGGCGGCCAGAACAAATGCGGTGAGCGTTGGCATTAGCCGTCTACCTGCAGAATTGCCAAGAAAGCCTCTTGTGGCACCTCGACAGAGCCGATTTGTTTCATACGTTTTTTACCTGCTTTTTGTTTCTCTAAGAGCTTGCGCTTACGGGAGATATCACCACCGTAGCATTTTGCCAGCACGTTCTTGCGTAAAGCTTTGATCGTTTCGCGGGCGATGATGTTGGCACCGATCGCCGCTTGAATTGCCACATCGAACATCTGACGGCTGATGATCTCGCGCATTTTGGCCACGACAGCACGACCACGGTATTGCGATTGGGTGCGGTGCACGATGATCGATAAAGCGTCGACTTTCTCGCCATTCAACAAAATGTCGACCTTGACCACGTCAGACGCACGAAATTCTTTGAATTCGTAGTCCATCGACGCATAACCACGGCTGACCGATTTAAGCTTGTCAAAGAAGTCGAGCACGATCTCGCCTAAAGGCATGTCGTAGGTCAACATCACTTGTCGGCCGTGGTAGGCCATATTGAGTTGCATGCCGCGCTTTTGATTGGCCAACGTCATTACCGCACCCACATACTCTTGGGGCATATACAAATGCACGGTGACGATAGGTTCACGGATCTCTTGCATCTTGCCTTGGTCAGGCATCTTGGCGGGGTTTTCCACCAATACCACCTCGCCATCGGGCTTGACAACTTGATAGACAACGCTCGGAGCCGTAGTGATTAGGTCTTGGTCAAACTCACGCTCCAAACGCTCTTGCACGATTTCCATGTGCAACAGGCCGAGGAAACCGCAGCGGAATCCAAAACCCAAGGCTTGCGAGACTTCAGGCTCGTAATGCAAAGACGCGTCGTTGAGTTTGAGTTTTTCCAATGCATCGCGTAAAGCGTCGTATTGATTAGCTTCGGTGGGATAAAGGCCAGCGAAAACTTGCGGCTGGATTTCTTTGAAACCGGGCAAAGCTTTGTCAGCAGGCCCCAAGTTATTGGGTAGCTTTTTCTCTAGGGTGATGGTGTCACCCACCTTGGCAGCTTGCAGTTCTTTGATACCGGCAATGATGTAGCCGACTTGTCCTGCTTCCAGCGATTCGCGAGGTTGGTTGGCAGGGGTAAAAACGCCGAGGTTGTCTGCGTTGTAGACCGCGTGCGAAGCCATCATCTTAAAGCGCTCGCCTTTGCCCAAACGCCCGTCGACAACGCGTACCAACATGACTACACCCACATAGGTATCGAACCAACTGTCAATGATCATGGCGCGCAAGGGCGCGTCAGGGTTGCCTTGTGGCGGCGGAATTTTGGCGACTACGGCTTCCAGAATTTCTTCAATGCCCATGCCCGTTTTGGCAGAACAAGGAATCGCGTCGGTGGCGTCTATGCCGATGACATCTTCAATTTCTGCTTTGGCGTTGTCTGGATCGGCTTGTGGCAAATCCATTTTGTTGAGCACTGGCAGAACCTCAACGCCCAAGTCTAGGGCGGTGTAGCAATTAGCAACGGTTTGTGCTTCGACACCTTGGCTAGCGTCCACCACTAGCAATGCGCCTTCGCATGCAGACAAAGAACGCGAGACTTCATAAGAAAAGTCGACGTGACCTGGTGTGTCGATCAAATTGAGGTTGTAAATCTGTCCGTCTTTCGCTTTGTATTGCAGCGCAGCTGTCTGCGCTTTGATGGTTATCCCACGCTCTTTTTCGATGTCCATCGAGTCGAGAACCTGTGCCTCCATTTCGCGGTCTTCGAGTCCGCCGCAACGCTGAATAATGCGGTCGGCGAGCGTCGATTTGCCATGGTCGATGTGCGCAATGATGGAGAAGTTTCTGATGTGATTCATCAACGGGAGCACTTAAGTGATTGAATTCAAAGGGATGAAGACATGAAAAAAGGGCGCGTCAGATGCTGACGCGCCCAGAACCAACAAGCAATGGCAACTGCGATAGTTGGAGATTCATTGTAGGCAAAAAAGCCAAAACACCAACCCAGCAATGGCCAAAAAAGGACACGTTGCATAAGCACCACAGGAATTTATCCACAGTTTATAAACAATTTCTTTATGGGTTTTTGGATAAAACTGTGGGTGAACTGTGGATCACCTGTGGAAGAACCTAAGTTATTCCACATCATGGATTTTAAATGGTTTGATATAACAAAAATAGTCAAAAATAAGATTTTTATATATTCATAAATAGTGATGCGATATTTTGTGAGCGCTTACCAACTATTCAAATTGCGGACAGAAAAGCAGAAAAAATTTATCTGCCCACCCTGATTTTTAAGCAACAACCTCACACCCCAGTGCGGTTTAAGGCTTTAGCGGGATGGTCGAATGACGACATATTGCGCCCACTCCCCGCGTCGGATCAGCAAACTCACGGGTTTGGCCCGATCAACCTTAGCCACCAGCGCTTCTAGCACCTGAACCGATGGCGTTTCGGTATTGGCCAAAGCCAAGATCACGTCACCTTCTTGAATGCCAGCGCGAGCGGCGGCCTCCGTAGAAGCGTCTACTCGAACACCGCCTTTGACTTTGAGTTCTTTCTTCTGGGCGTCAGTGAGGTCACTAATCGTCAAGCCCAAGAATTTTGCAGCGCTGGATGATGCTGGCTTTTCAGCAGGCGCTGCAGCTTTTTTGGCTGGGGCTTCTGGCTCGAACTCACCTACTGTGATTTGCTTATCGACCAAACTACCGCGGCGCCAGACTTGGATAGTGCTCTTTGTTCCGGGTTTGGTGTTGCCCACCATGCGCGGCAAGTCAGATGATTTATCGATGGGCTTGCCATCAAATTTCAAGATGATGTCGCCTGGCTCCAATCCAGCTTTTTCAGCAGGTGAGCCTTGCTCGACGCCGCGCACCAAAGCGCCTTGCGTTTTTACAAGTCCTAAGGATTCGGCAACTTCTTTGCTCACTTGGTCAATTTGTACGCCAAGACGGCCGCGTTGAACACGCCCGGTAGTGCGAAGTTGCTCGCTCACACGAATGGCTTCGTCAATCGGAATGGCAAACGAGATGCCCATGAATCCACCAGAGCGCGAATAAATTTGGCTGTTGATGCCAACTACCTCACCACGCATATTGATCAGCGGCCCGCCTGAGTTGCCCGGATTGATCGCTACGTCAGTTTGAATGAATGGCAAATAGTCACCCGTGTCGCGTTGCTTTGCACTCACGATGCCAGCGGTCACTGAGTTGTCAAGCCCAAAAGGTGAGCCAATTGCCATGACCCATTCGCCGACTTTGAGGCGCGAAACATCGCCAATGCGCACCGCAGGTAATCCAGTGGTTTCAATCTTTAACACAGCCACATCGCTGCGTTTGTCGGTGCCAACAATGCGGGCCTTGAATTCGCGCTTATCTGGCAGTGTCACCAAAACTTGATCCGCGCCCTCCACCACATGGGCATTGGTCATGACAAAACCGTCGGCTGACAAGATAAAACCAGAACCAACGCCTCTGGGTTGCTCTTGTTCAGGTTGTGGACGGTTGGGTCGTTGCTGACGCGGTCCATTGGGCGCAGGCATAGGCACACCAAAGAAACGGCGAAACAACTCTTGCATTTCTTCGTCGGGTGAGCCCGCTTGTGCGTCACGCACAGCAACTTTTTCTAAGGTGCGAATATTGACAACAGAAGGGCCGACCTGTTCAACCAAATCGGTGAAGTCAGGCAATGCGCGAACCGACTGTGCTGTAGTTTGCGCTTGCACAAATGCAGGAAAACCACCCGCGCCCATGGCCAAAGTGAAGCAACTCACAAGCAATACACGAGAAAAAGAATTATTCATAGTCATCTTCAGCATCCAAAATTTGTCATCAAAAACTACAAAGCCCCACCGACAGATGAGGCTGAGGGGGCGCTTTGCAAGGCGGGAAAATTAAACGCGCTTGAAAAGCAGAGCGCCGTTGGTACCACCAAAGCCAAAGTTGTTTTTCAGGGCCACATCTATTTTCATATCGCGCGCAGTGTTGGCGCAATAGTCCAGATCGCACTCAGGGTCTTGGTTGTGTAGGTTAATCGTGGGTGGGACTTTTTGCTCGTGTAGGGCCATCACGGTAAATACACTTTCGATACCCCCCGCACCACCCAACAGATGTCCAGTCATAGACTTGGTAGAACTGACAGTTAACTTCTTGGCGTGATCACCCAAAGCAGCTTTGATGGCGTTGGTCTCGTTGATGTCACCCAATGGGGTTGATGTGCCGTGCGCATTGAGGTAGTCCACTTGGTCTGCGTTGACATGGGCATTGCGCAAGGCATTGACTATCGCACGACGTGGACCATCCATATTGGGCGCCGTCATGTGACCTGCATCGCCACTCATGCCGTATCCGGCGAGCTCGGCGTAAATTTTGGCGCCACGTTTTTTGGCGTACTCGTATTCTTCCAACACCACAACGCCAGCACCCTCGCCCAAAACAAAACCATCGCGGTCTTTGTCCCAAGGGCGTGAAGCGGTAGTAGGGTCGTCATTACGGGTTGACAAGGCGCGCATGGAGGCAAAGCCGCCAACCCCCAAAGGCGAAATGCAACCTTCTGCGCCGCCAGCGATCATGACATCGGCATCGCCGTATTCAATGTGTCGTCCAGCTTCACCAATCGCATGCAAACCCGTGGTGCAGGCAGTGACAACCGCAAGATTGGGGCCTTTGAAACCAAAGCGCATCGATACATGGCCAGAGATCATGTTGATGATGGAAGCAGGAACGAAAAATGGAGAAATGCGTCGGGGGCCTTTGGCCAGCATTTCGTTGTGCATGTTTTCAATCAGTGGCAAACCGCCAATACCCGAGCCGATCAGCACGCCAACGCGGGCGGCCGTCTCATCGTCTTGGGCATCGTTAGTGGGTAAGCCCGCATCTTGCACCGCTTGCACTGCCGCGGCGATTCCGTAATGGATAAAGCTGTCCATCGCTCGCGCATCTTTGGGAGAGATGTAGGAATCGATGTCGAAGTTTTTAACTTCGCCTGCAAAGTGGCAGTTCAAGCTCGAGGCGTCGAACCGTGTAATCGCCGCAATGCCGGACTTTCCTGCTAAAAGATTGGCCCAAGCCTCAGCCACCGTGTTGCCCACGGGGCTGATACAGCCCAGACCGGTCACGACAACGCGACGACGGCTCATGCAAAGTTTCCTGTGATTTAGGCTTTTTTGTGTGTCAACGCGTAATCAATCGCGTTTTGCACAGTGGTGATTTTTTCGGCGTCTTCGTCTGGAATTTCGATTCCAAATTCGTCTTCTAAGGCCATCACCAATTCCACAGTGTCCAAGGAGTCGGCACCCAGATCGGCCACGAAGGCTTTTTCACTGGTGACTTGTGACTCTTCCACGCCGAGTTGTTCGGCAATGATTTTTTTGACACGTGATTCGATATCGCTCATGAGTTCCCTCAAAGGGTTGTGAATAAGTCCGCTATTTTAACTGCGCGGACACTCAGTTTTTTAATACTTTTTTACAACAAAATTTAGGCCATTAACATGCCACCATTGACGTGCAATTCCTGCCCTGTGACGTAGCCGGCTTTGTCGCTCGCCAAAAAGGCCACCGCATGGGCGACATCGGCAGGCTTTCCAAGATGTCCCAAGGGAATTTGCCCCAAAAGTGCTTTTTGTTGTTCTTCGGCCAAGGCGGCCGTCATATCGGTTTCGATAAAACCCGGCGCCACACAGTTGACGGTGATGTTTCGACTGCCCAACTCGCGCGCGAGCGCACGGGTCATGCCGGCAACACCTGCTTTGGCAGCGGCATAGTTGGCTTGGCCTGCGTTGCCAGAAGCGCCAACCACACTGGTAATGCTGATGATGCGGCCATAGCGCTGTTTCATCATGGGCCGCATGACGGCACGCGATAGACGGAAAACGGCTTTGAGATTGGTGTCGAGCACAGCGTCCCAATCGTCATCTTTCATCCGCATGGCCAAGGTATCACGGGTAATGCCAGCGTTGTTAACTAACACATGCAAGGCTTTGTGTTCGGTGGTGATTTGCTCGACCAAGGCGTCTACTGCCGCTGCGTCGTTCACGTTCAGATTCACGCCACGGCATTTCGCATGTGCAGACAAGGCGTTGGAAATTTTGGTAGCACCCTCGTCTGTGGTCGCAGTGCCAAAGACGACAAAACCCTGGTGCGCCAGTTCTAAAGCAATCGCCGCACCTATGCCACGCGAGGCGCCAGTGACTAGGGCAACGTGGGGGGTGGTTTCTTTCATTTTTGGACTTATGTATTTAAAGAGTGTTTGCGTTTCGTACGAATTCTTTTCAGCAATTGTTTTAGCGCTGTTGACCGATTTGCCACTAGAGAAATCAAGCCAAAGCTGTTTTCACTTCTGCCAGCGAAGCAGGGTCAAACAAAGGCAATCCGGTGAGCTCAGCGTCAATACGCTTGGTCAAGCCAGCAAGCACTTTGCCAGGGCCGCATTCGATCAAGGTGTGCACACCGCGGGCTTTGATAGCGGCGACGCATTCGACCCACCGCACGGGGCCAAACGCTTGGCGGTACAAAGCCTCGCGGATTGCGTCGGGGTCTGTTTGCAGCGCAACATCGATGTTGTTGACCAATGCAATAGTGGGAGTGGCGATGGACGTGGCGGCAAGCTTTTCTTTCAACCGTTGCGCGGCAGGCAACATCAAACTGGAGTGAAAAGGTGCAGACACCTGCAACGGCAAAGCGCGTTTGGCACCTGCAGCTTTGAGCATTTCGCAGGCTTTTTCGACCGCCGCTTTGCTACCCGCAATCACGGTTTGGGCAGGGTCATTGAAGTTCACGGCCTCCACAACTTCACCAGAGCCCGCAGCAAATGTGGCTTGCGCTTGGGCGCAACCAGTAATCACTTGTTGCGCATCCATTCCCAAAATAGCAGCCATCGCACCTGTCCCGTCCGGCACAGCGTCTTGCATGGCTTGGGCACGAAAGCGCACCAATGGCACAGCTTGCGCAAGTGTCAACGCGCCAGCAGCTACCAAGGCAGAGTACTCACCCAGCGAATGGCCCGCGACAACAGACGGTTGCGCGCCACCCTCAGACAACCATACGCGATAGGCCGCGATGGCTGACACCAACATCACGGGTTGCGTATTGGTCGTCAAGCCGAGTGCTTCTTTGGGGCCTTCGTGGATGAGTTGGCCGATGTTTTCGCCCAAAGCGTCAGAGGCTTCTTGTAAGGTTTGCTTGACTACGGGGTGATCGCCCCATGCGTCCAACATACCGACGGATTGCGAGCCTTGGCCTGGAAATACAAATGCAAATGGTTTCATACAGATTTACAACTTGAGTAAAACAGCGCCCCACGTGAAGCCACCGCCCACGCCTTCAAGCATGAGTGTTTGGTTGGGCTTGACTTGACCGGCGCGAACCGCTTTGTCTAGCGCCAAGGGAATCGATGCCGCCGAGGTATTGCCATGGTCTTGCACGGTCAACACGACTTTGTCCATCGAGAGCTTGAGCTTTTTCGCAGTGCTTTGGATGATGCGGATATTGGCTTGGTGGGGAATCAACCAATCGATCTCGGACTCTTGCACGCCCGCTTTGTTCAACACGGCGTGGGCCGCGTCTTCCAGCAAACCGACCGCCAATTTAAAGACTGCCTGTCCATCCATCTTGAGCAAAGGGTCGCCCAACACATTGCCATTGCTGACATGTCCGGGGACACACAAAATCCCCACGTGCTTGCCGTTAGCGTGGATGTCGGTCGACAAAATACCAGGGGTCTCAGACGCCTCCAGCAACACTGCGCCAGCACCGTCGCCAAACAAGACGCAAGTGGTGCGGTCTTTGAAATCTAACAAACGCGAGAAAATTTCAGACCCGACCACCAAAGCGCGGGTCGCGTTGCCCGCGCGGATCATGGCGTCGGCCACGGTCAAGGCGTAAATAAAACCTGTACAAACAGCCTGCACGTCAAATGCGGCGGCACCGGCGATACCCGCGGCGTCTTCGTTGATTTGGGCTAATTTGTGCTGCAAGATGCAAGCCGTTGAAGGAAAGACCATGTCAGGCGTAGAAGTCGCCACGATGATGAGATCGATATCTTGGGGTTGACGGCCGGCTGCGGCCAAGGCGTTTTTGCAGGCTTCGAAGGCCAAGTCGCTGCTCATTACATCTGGGGCGGCAAAGTGGCGGGCTTTGATGCCGGTGCGCTCGACAATCCAATCGTCTGACGATTCAACACCCAAGGCGGCTAGTTCTGCAACCAAATCCGCATTGCTTAACCGACGGGGCGGAAGGTAACTTCCGGTGCCAGTAATGCGGGAAAAACGGGTCATCTAAAGGAAAACTCAGTCCGAGACAGGGGCCGATGGCACACCCAACAAGGGGGCGGCGTGGGCGATACGGTCACGAACGCGTTCGAGCAAGTTGTGATGTGCAGCATCATACGCGCGGTTCAAAGCCATCTCGAAGGAGAGCTCGTCTGCCGAACCGTGGCTCTTGAACACAATGCCATTGAGCCCCAGCAGAGCGGCACCGTTGTAGCGGCGGTGGTCTACTTTATCTTTGAAGTGAGATAAAACAGGATAAGCGAAGATAGCTGCAATTCGCGTATAGATATTGCGCATAAATGACTTTTTAAGTGTTTCGCTGATCTTATGGGCAAGTCCCTCACTGGCTTTTAAGGCCACATTGCCAACAAAACCGTCGCAGACTATCAAATCGACCGTTCCTTTGTAAATATCAGTGCCTTCGACGTTTCCATAGAAATTGAGATCGCCGCTGTTAGCCGCTGTTCGCAACAGTTCGGCTGTTTTTTTGATGATTTCATTACCTTTTATCGCTTCTTCTCCGATATTCAACAGACCCACCGTAGGGCTTTCGATGTCGTAGAGCACCGATACCAAGGCCGAACCAAGCACTGCAAACTGCAATAAGTGCTCGGGGGTGCAATCGACATTAGCGCCCAAATCGAGCATGGTGGAGCCGCCACCTTTGAAATTGGGCATGCGCCCTGCGATCGCTGGGCGCTCAATGCCGTCCATAGTTTTGAGTACATAACGGGCAATCGCCATTAGCGCGCCCGTGTTGCCTGCAGAAACAGCCGCCTGTGCTGCGCCGTCTTTGACCTGCTCTATGGCCATACGCATGGAAGAGTCTTTTTTACGGCGCAGGGCGACTTCGATGGGGTCGTCCATCGCGACCACTTCAGATGCTGCAACCACCTTAGCGCGTGGATGGGCAAAACCAGATAAAGCTTCTGGCAAACCCACCAAAAGCAAAGATGCGTCTGGATGGTTGCTTAAAAACTGCCGGCACGCAGCCAGTGTGACGCGGGGGCCGTGGTCACCCCCCATGCAATCAACGGCAACTGTGATCATGCGGTTATCTTTAGGGAGAAAAACAAAAGCCCGAGGCGCTATGAGTGCCGCGGGCCGTTTGGTATTGGCGTGGATTACGCTTCGGTTTTGCTTTTCAGCACTTTACGACCACGGTAAAAGCCGTTGGGGCTAATGTGGTGACGCAGGTGGGTTTCGCCCGTTGTAGGCTCAACAGCCGTACCAGGTGCAGTCAAAGCGGCGTGCGAATTGTGCATGCCGCGCTTAGAAGGAGATTTTTTATTTTGCTGGACAGCCATGTGAGGCTCCTAGACGGTTAAATGGGTTAATTCACGGTGACGCCACCAGCACAGGCCAGCAGCGCTCGAAGCCCACGATTATAGCGGATCTAGGCCCAATATCACTCTTTGCCAAGCCGCATCGTCGCCAAAACCGCAAAAGGGTTGGGTTTAGCGCCTGCATCCGCGTCGGAATCGTCTTTCGAAGTGGGCGCGTGCTCACTTTGACAGCTAGTATGCATCGGCACCAAAGGCAAAGCCATCAAGAGCTCGTCTTCGACCAGCGCAAGCAAGTCGAAGTCTTTGCTGATTACCAGCAGATCTTCTTCGCTTTCATCGTCTTGGGCCTCGGCCGTTGCCTCGTCTTTGACGAAACGAAAACTTCTGTCGACCGCCAAAGCCTGCTCCACGGTTTTCAAACATCGTTGGCAGGTCAGGGGGACTTCGGTCTTGGCTTGCAAATGCATCCAAGCGGCGTCATGACCGTCGCTGGCTGGGCGCAACTCGCCTTGGGCGGACCAGGTGACTTTGCCCGAGACTTCTTCTGCACAGTCTGCGCGCAAGCGGGGCATGCTGTGCAAATCGACCTCGCCCGACAACGTGCTTTGGTTCGTTGCAAACGCTTTGACGTCAAGGTGTTGCGGGCTATTAGAGGAAGACATACGTTGCAGTGTAAGAGAATCACTTCTTATGTCTTCTACCCCTCGCCCCCTCATTCTGGGTTCTACCTCGCGCTATCGACACGAATTGCTTTCGCGTTTGCGCATACCCTTTGGCGTAGTGGCGCCTGAAGTTGACGAAACCCCGATCGCTGGAGAACTTCCACTCGCTTTAGCCAGCCGTTTGGCGCTGGCCAAAGCCCACGCAGTCGCCAAACTTCATCCAGATGCTGTTGTCATTGGCTCGGATCAAGTGGCCGACTTAAACGGTGAACCTTTGGGCAAACCCGGCAACCATGCGCGCGCAGTGCAACAGTTGCAACGCATGCGCGGGCAAACAGTCGTGTTTCAAACCGCGGTAGCCGTGGTGTGTCACGCAACGGGTTTTGAACAAATAGAAGTAGCAGCCGTGCGCGTGCGCTTTCGCGACTTATCTGATGCAGAAATTGAGGCGTACCTCCAAGCCGAACAGCCATACGACTGCGCAGGCAGCGCCAAAAGTGAAGGTCTAGGCATTGCCTTGTTGGACGCAATCGACAACGACGACCCGACAGCGCTCATAGGCTTGCCGTTGATACGCACTTGCCGAATGTTGCGAGACGCGGGGATCCCTATTTTTTAAGCGCCTAAGGCTTAAACACGCAGTTTCTTAGCCGCCAGTCTTAGCCAATTTGATCAACTTCTTCATGACTACACCACAAAAAGGCACGCTCTATTTAGTGCCCACACCACTCGACTTTGGATGCGATACCTCTGCACCCATCGCCGATGTTTTGCCGCAAGCCACCTTGCGGGTCGCATCTGGCTTGACCCACTGGATCACTGAAAACGCCAAAAGCACGCGCGCATTTTTAAAACGCGTGAACGAAGTGGCACCACTCACTGTTACTTTGCAAGAGATGCAGATCACCGAACTGCCGCGCGAAGTCCACAAAAAAGGCGACCACCAAGGCGAGTTCGACGCCAAGCCCTTGCTTGCATTGGCACTGAAAGGCCAAGATATCGGTTTGGTCAGCGAAGCGGGCATGCCAGCAGTGGCCGACCCAGGCTCTTCCGTCGTAATGGCCGCGCACCAACTGGGAATTCGGGTCGTGCCTTTAGTGGGTCCCGTGTCATTGCTTCTGGCCTTGGCCGCCAGTGGATTGAATGGACAAAACTTCGCCTTCGTCGGCTATTTGCCGCAAGACAGCGCAGCGCGCTTGCAGCGCATACGCGAACTCGAAACCCTGGCCATGAAAACCGGCCAAACCCAACTCTTTATAGAAACGCCTTATCGCAATAAAGCTTTGTGGGAAGCGCTGCTTAAAGGTTTGCAACCCAACTCACGGCTTGCGCGCGCTAGCGGCCTCACCTTGCCTACGATGGATGTGCAGTGTCACGCCGTAAAGGACTGGCGCCCATCACACGCTATCGGTGACGCGCCGACTGTGTTTGCTATTGGCAAGTAATTGGTTAACCAAAATTGCCAAACGCAGAAGGCGCTAGCAATTCCCGACTGAAATCAAAAGCAAGACTTATAAACAGGCGTTCGTTTATCGAACAGCCGGTTGCCTTTGCAAGGCATGCACCGCACCCTCACCAATAGCAGCACCAAAACGCTTGGCTAAGCGTTCAGCCACGTTGTCATGACGGGTGTAATCGATGATGTCTTCGGCTTTGACAATTTCTCGCGCGACGTAATCTACGTTACCCAAGCCATCGGCCAAACCGATATCGACAGCTTGCTGGCCACTCCAAAACAAACCCGTAAACAACTCAGGCGTTTCTTTCAAGCGCTTGCCGCGCCCTTCACGCACCACCTGAATAAATTGCGCATGGATTTGGTCCAGCAAAGTTTGCGCATGGGTACGCTGGGCTTTGGTTTGTGGGCTGAAAGGATCCAAGAATCCTTTGTTCACACCAGCTGTCATCAAGCGACGCTCCACACCTAGTTTGTCCATCAAACCGGTAAAACCAAAACCGTCCATCAATACGCCAATACTCCCAACAATACTGGCCTTGTCGACATAAATTTCATCCGCGGCCACCGCGATGTAATACGCCGCGGAGGCACAAGATTCCTCCACCACCGCATACACCGGTTTTTCATACTTGGCCTTGAGGCGACGCACCTCGTCGTTGATGATGCCCGCCTGCACTGGGCTACCACCAGGTGAGTTGATCAACAACACAACGGCGCGGGATCCTTCGTCTTCAAAAGCTGCGCGCAAGGCATTCACCGTCCATTCGGCACTGGCATCAGAACCATCGGCAATCTCACCTTTGATGGCAACTACTGCCGTATGCGGCTGGCTAGGGCCAGAACTTCCGACGCCTGCGCGGTGAAATCCTGTCCAAACCAAGAATACAAATAGCGCTAACCAAGCAAATCGGAAAAAGATACGCCAGCGACGGCTTGCCCGCTGTTCCGCCAAAGTGGCAAATGCCAAACGTTCTAGGGTATCGCGTTCCCACACCACTTTATGGCTAGGTGCGGACGGCGTATTGGGTTGCTGGTGGTTGTCTGACATGTCGGGTGTTAAAGAGGAAATTCAAAAGGTTTTAAGTTGTAAGCAGTATGCCAGTGGACCACGCCATCTGTTTCTGAAAGGTCAATCTTCACCAAGCCACCACGGCATGGGCCACCTGCGCATTCGCCGGTATCGGGCGCATACACCGCGCCGTGCGTGGCGCACAGCAACCACCTGCCGGTGTCGTCAAAAAACTGGTCGGGCTGGAAATCCATTTCCATGGCCACATGGGTGCAACGGTTTAAATACGCATGGGGCTGGCCTTCAAAACGCACAGCAAAAGCGCGGCAGGTTTGGCCCGCATACACCACATCAAATGGAACGGCTCTGGCACCTTCTTGCAAGTCTGCACTTGCGCAAAAGGCTATGCGCTGATTTGTGTCATCTGGTTTCAATTTGTCCTCGCTACCCGTTTACCAACAACCAATCGTGTAACTCCCGCACCGTGTGTGCCACAAAACGCGGTTGCAAAGCTACAAATTCTGAATGGTCATGCGCGCCATAACTCACCCCCAAACTGGGGCAACCCGCTCTTTTGGCCATTTCTAAATCGTGGGTGGTGTCGCCGACCATCAAGGTGCGCTTTGGCGGCACACCAAATTCACCCATCAACTCGTGCAACATCAATGGGTTGGGTTTACCCGCGGTTTCATCGGCGGTACGCGAGGCGTCAAACAAGCCTTGCAATTGCACTGTATTTAAAGCCTCGGTCAAACCTTTGCGGCTTTTGCCGGTAGCGACCGTCAAAACATGCTGGCGTTCACGCAAAGCGTGGAGCATGGGCAAAATGCCGTCGAACAAACTGATGTCGTTGACATGCTGTTGGTAATGGAAACGGTAGCGCTCGCCCAACAAAGGATATTTTTCTTGAGGCACATCGGGTGCGGCGTGAGCCAAAGCCGGCATGAGCGCCATACCGATCACATAAGCGGCTGCCGTATCGCTGGGCTTGGCGCCACCCACATCTTGAACAGCCGCTTGGATACACCGCGTGATGATTTGCGTCGAATCAAACAAAGTGCCATCCCAATCGAAAGCGATCAAATCAAATTGCCGGTTCTTTGATGCGGTGCTCATAGGGGTACAGGAGGTTGGACGGAATCGATAAATTGTTGCAGAACCGCTGGCAGTGGGGCTTTGACGCTGACGGGTCGTGCGCTCACGGGATGCTGAAACTTCAATTGCCATGCATGCAAAAACATGCGTTTTAGACCCAGCTTTTGCAACTGCTTGTTTTGCTCAAAGTCGCCGTATTTGTCGTCACCCGCGATCGGATGCCCTTGGCTGGCCAAGTGCACACGAATCTGATGCGTACGCCCCGTCTTGATCGTCACTTCCAACAAGGTGTAAGGCCCTACCGTGCGCGCCACGCGCACCAAGGTAATGGCGCGCTGGCCATTGGGGTCGTCCTTGCCCACCACTTTGACGCGACGCTCCCCTTCCCCTTCCCCTTCACCGGTGGCCACGGTGTATTTAAATAGAGGTACATCGATCACTTTTTTGTTCGAGGGCCACAAGCCCAAGACCAAAGCCAAATAGGTTTTGCCCGTCTCGCGGTCTCGAAATTGGTCTTGTAAATGTTTAAGCGCACTGCGTTTTTTGGAAATCAGCAGTACGCCCGAGGTTTCACGGTCTAAGCGGTGCACAAGTTCTAAATTCAAACTAGCCGGCCGCGCGCGGCGCAGTTGCTCAATCACCCCAAAACTTACGCCACTGCCGCCATGCACCGCGACTCCGGCGGGTTTGTCGATGGCGATCAGCGCCTCGTCTTCCAACAGCACCTCGAACTCGCGGGCGGGGGCAGGTGCGTCTTCTTTGGCTTGCACTTGGGCGGAGATGCGAACCGGCGGGACGCGGATCAAGTCACCCGCCTCAATTCGATGGTCCGCCGAGGCGCGCCCCTTGTTCACCCGCACTTCGCCCGAACGAATGATGCGGTATACATGGGTTTTGGGGACTCCCTTGAGATAGCGCATCAAAAAATTGTCGAGTCGTTGCCCTGCCGAGTCGTCGTCCACGGCTAGGGTTTTCACCGAAGGGTCTGGAGCTGGATGGATAGCCCCTATAATGTGTTTCACCAGCGTCTGCTTGTAAGTGCTTGATTTAACTAAGATTAGAGCACGGTCAGAGCACCGCGGTGAGGTCGATGCCCCTTTTGGGCCCGTTTCGCAGACCCAGTACCAAAGAGGCTGGATGGCCAAACGCCCCAAAAGTTGAGCAGACGCTCAGAAAACACTGAAATGGAATACCCCAAAGTTGGTGAGGTCCTTGAAATAACCTCATCAGCGGATTACAGCGAGTTAGCAATCCCATGGTTGTCGCGAAATTTATCTCCGAACCCGCTCTCATCCACGTGCCCACCCTCCGTCGGCTGTGCACACAAGCGCACGCCTTGACGGTCGCCACGGCAATTCCCTTCGTTTTTTGACGTCCTCTCTGGCATCGTTGGCCCGTCATGGGCCTGTGATGTTTAAGAAATGTGAAGGTACGCTCCATGAAACGGATGCTCATTAACGCCACCCAGGCAGAAGAACGCCGCTTGGCCATCGTCGACGGACAAAAACTCCTCGACTACGAAATCGAAATCGAAGGCCGCGAACAGCGCAAAGGCAATATTTACAAAGCAGTCGTGACACGCGTCGAGCCATCGCTCGAAGCCTGCTTCGTCGACTACGGTGAAGACCGCCACGGCTTTTTGCCCTTCAAAGAAATCTCCAAACAGTATTTCGCCGCTGGCGTGTCGGTGAGCCAAGCGCGCATCCAAGACGTCATCAAAGAAGGCGTCGAAATGCTGGTGCAGGTCGAGAAAGAGGAACGTGGCAACAAAGGCGCTGCGCTCACCACTTTCATAAGCTTGGCGGGTCGCTATGTGGTTCTCATGCCCAACAACCCCCGTGGCGGTGGCGTCAGCCGTCGCATCGAGGGTGACGACCGCGCAGAACTCAAAGAAGCGATGGACCAGTTGGAATACCCCAACGGCATGTCCATCATTGCCCGCACCGCAGGCATCGGACGCAGCGCACCCGAACTGCAGTGGGACTTAAATTACTTGCTCAAACTCTGGGGCGCGATCGACGGTGCCAGTGGCACCAAAGGCGCGTTCTTGATTTACCAAGAGTCGAGTTTGGTGATTCGCGCGATCCGCGATTACTTCAACCACGACATCGGCGACATCCTGATCGACACCGACGACATCTACGACCAAGCGCAACAGTTCATGGCGCACGTCATGCCCGAGCATGCCGCCCGCGTCAAACGCTACCGCGACGAAACGCCGCTGTTTAGCCGTTTCCAGATCGAGCACCAAATTGAGTCGGCCTATGCCCGCACCGTCACCTTGCCTTCAGGCGGTGCTATCGTGATCGATCACACCGAGGCTTTGGTCTCCGTCGACGTCAATTCAGCGCGCTCCATCAAAGGTGGGGACATCGAAGAAACCGCAACCCGCACCAACCTCGAAGCTGCTGACGAAGTCGCGCGCCAAATGCGTTTGCGCGATTTGGGTGGACTCATTGTCATAGACTTCATCGACATGGATGAGAGCCGCAACCGCCGCGAGGTCGAAAACCGCTTACGCGACGCCCTGCGCCAAGACCGTGCACGCGTGCAATTTGGCACCATCAGCAAATTCGGTTTGATGGAAATGAGCCGCCAACGCCTGCGCCCTGCGTTGTCTGAAGGCGCTTCCATTCCTTGCCCACGCTGCGGTGGTTCGGGCCATGTGCGCGACACCGAAAGCTCGGCATTGCAAATTTTGCGCATCATCCAAGAGGAGTCGATGAAAGAAAACACGGCCGCGGTTTACGCGCAGGTGCCTGTCGAAGTTGCCTCTTTCTTGTTGAACGAAAAGCGCACTGAGATCGCCAAAATCGAAATCCAGCAACGCTTGAATGTCTTGTTGGTTCCCAATAAAACCCTCGAAACGCCTAACTACAAGTTGGAGCGCTTGAAGCATGACGACCCGCGCTTGGACCGTATCGAAGCCAGCTACAAAATGGCTGAGGAATTCGAAGATCCGACCGCTGTCACACGTCGCTCACAAGAGCCCACTAATAAACAAACGCCTGTTATCAAAGGCGTCTTGCCAGACTTGCCTGCGCCAATTGCAGAACCCAAAGCACCTGCCCAACCTAAGCGCAGCAGCCCACACAAAGCTGCCGCCGAGGAAAAAGCACCTGCTGAAAAGGGCTTCTTCTCGTGGATCAAAGGCTTGTTCAGCGGCGACAAAACAGAAGCGCCCGCTACCGATAGCAAAAAACCCGCAGACAAAAAAGGTGATAAGCGCGAAGGCCGTGAAGGCGGACGTAACGCACGTGGTGGTCGCGGTGGTCGCGGCGGCCGTGGTGGTGACCGCGCTGAACGTGGAGAGCGCAACGAAGAAGGACGCAGCGAGCGCCCAGCGCGCGGCGGTGATAGACCAGAACGCGCTGAGCGCGGTAACCGCAACGAACGTGGCGATCGCACCGAGCGCGCGGATGGCGCCAACGAGACCAACCCAGAGGGTCGCGCACCGCGTCAAGAACGCGGACGCGGCAAACGCAATGGCGCAAACGCTGGTGCAGGCAATGCGACCAACGAGTCCAACTTGTCTAACAACACAGAAACCACCAGCCAAGTGGGCGGTCCAGAAGACACCCTGCAAGCACAAGCCGAGATGCGCGCCAAGGCACGT
>Ga0247831_1003938_pt1 | contig 20653 bp, 18 predicted proteins | sample LaCruzMarch2015__9_FD_192406 | JGI IMG/M metagenome (GOLD analysis project Ga0247831, IMG submission 192406) | Freshwater microbial communities from meromictic Lake La Cruz, Castile-La Mancha, Spain - LaCruzMarch2015_1m | ecosystem: Environmental > Aquatic > Freshwater > Lake | place: Spain...
GACCGGCAGGAAGGTGACATAATCCTCGCGGCGCCGGCCGCTCAGCGCCCAGAGCTGATCGAGGCAATCGGGATCGGTGATGACGGTGGGGCCGCCGTCGAACTTGAAGCCGTCCTGCTCGTAGACATAGGCGCGGCCACCGGGCTTGTCGCGCTTTTCGAATATGGTGGTGGCGATGCCGGCGCTCTGGAGCCGGATGGCGAGCGCGAGGCCGCCGAAACCGGCGCCGATGACCGCTGCGGTTTTCTGGCTCATTGGGCTGCTTTCGGGTTCAACAGGGACTGCTCCATAAGGCAAGGGATGGCCCGGCTCACCGGTACGGGCGGTTTACCGACAAGGATGCGGCAAATGTCCCAGACAGTGGTCCGGCCGGCATAAAAGCGCTCAATCAGCGGTTGTGGCAACCGGTAGAAGCGCTGCAGGACAAGATGCCGCCGTGCCGGCTCGGCGGCGCGAAACAGCATGCGGTTGAGCAGCCGGTAAAAGCCCTGTTCGCGGGCCCGTCCGAGCGCATGGGCCCTGATCAACGGGGCCAGCGCGGCGCTGCCGACGGGCCAGTGCGCGGCGATCAGATTGGCCAGACGCACCGCTTCGGGCACGGAATAGCCGGTGGTGGGGTGAAACAGGCCCGCCCGCATGCCGGCCAGCGGAATGTCGGCGGGCTGGCCGGCCCAGAAGCGGGCAGCATCGTAAGCGAGGCAGATGGGCAGCACGCCATGCTCCTCGCGCACCACGCTCTTGATCGACCAGCCCTGGGCCCGCGCGTAGGCGCTGATATCGGCGGCCAGCGCCTGCAGGTCGAGCGCCTCGCCATCGGAATAGCGCGTGTCCTCGATCAGGATGCGGGTAGGCGAAAAGGGCAGCAGGTAGACGAAGCGGTAGCCGTCGAGCTGGTCGACCGAAGCATCCATGATCACCGGATCGGTAATGCCGTGCGGCGTTTCGGTCTCGATCTCGAGGCCGACAAATTTCTGAAAGCCCAGCACCATGCTGGGGTTGGGCGCAAAGCCGCGCGCGTCGACGACGCAATCGGCGGCCAGGCGGGTGCCGTCTTCCAGGGTCGCGCCGGCGGCATCGAGGCTTTTCACCCGGGTGCCGGTGCGCAGTGTGACATTGGGGAGCGACGCGATCTTTGCGGCCACCGACGCACTGGTCAGGCTGGCATAGCCCGAGCTCAGATGCCGCGAGAACTTCTGGAAACGGACCGACTGGCCGGCCCAGCGATGCGCCACCAGCGGGTCCAGCCAGGCATGGTCGGCCGCGGTCACGTCGGCGTGGTGGAACGACCAGGTATGTTCGCCGAATGGCGTCGCGGCGCCTTCGACCATGGTGATGGCGATGGTCGGGTCGGCCGCTGTAAGGCGCTGGGCGATGATGGCTGATGCAAGGCCGGCACCAACAAGAAGCAAAGAGTTTCCAGGAGAGTGCATTGGCGCCTGTGGTTTTTCCGACCGCGCCATGTTGCGCCCGACCGTCGAGCGGTCAAGTCACTTCACCCGGACGCGGCAAAGCGACCTTCCCATAAAATCCGGCCGTTGCAGTCATGTCACCCTCCCCGCAAGGGGGGAGGATCAGGCGAGATCTGTACCCGAGTCGCCTAGAAATCCTCGAGCGTCAGTTCCCGCGCCATCACGATATTGCCCGACATCAGGCCGCAATCGACCGGGATGGCGGCGCCGGTGACTGCGCTGGCGAGATCGGAGGCGAGGAAAGCGATCACCCGCGCCACTTCCTCGGGCTCGACGATCCTCCCCATCGGATACCAGCGCTCCAGGGTCTGGAGCACGTTGGGATCCTTGGCCTTGCGCTCGTCCCAGACCGGGGTGCGCACGGTGCCGGGCAACACGATATTGGCGCGGATGCCGTAGCGGCCATATTCCTGGGCGAGCGAGCGGGTCATCGAGATCAGCCCCGCCTTGGCGGCGCTGTAAGCGGGATGTCCCAGGGCGGCCAGACCGTTCACCGAGCCGACATTGACGATGTTGCCGGCGCGACGCGCCACCATGCCGGGCAGCACCGCATGGGCGCAGGCATAGGCGCCGTTCAGATTCGAATCCATGTCCGCCACCCAATCGGCCGGGTCGGTGCCCGCAAGGGTGGCACGCAGCGCGCCGCCGGCATTGTTGATCAGCACATGTACGTCGCCAAAGCCGGCGAAGGAGGCCTTGACCGCAGCGGCGTCGGAAACCTCGACCACCGCGGGTCGCACCACGATGCCGTCCTTGCCGAGCTTGTCCTTGAGCTCGAGCACGGCCTCGGAGCGGTCGAGGGCGGCGATGGTGGCGCCCGCCTCGCCGAAGAAGCGGCAGAGCCATTGGCCAATGCCGCCGGCGGCGCCAGTGATGGCAATGGTCTTGCCTGCAAACGATCCAGTCATCGGGTGGTCTCCAGCGGACGCGACAAGGCGGCTTAATGGCCGTGGTGGTGGCCCTTGAGGAAGCTCTCCTCGAAGGGGCGGCGGCTCACTTCCATTTCCTTGCCGCCCAGATAGACGGCGACCGGTTGCAGCAGGGTGGAGCCTGCACGCTGCGTGCCGACGACGTCGCTGAACACGTAGTCGCTGGCATATTGGCGCAGGATGGTGACGTCGGCGGGAGCGCCGACGCCGAGCTGGCCCAGTTCGGGGCGCTGGATGGCGAGGGCGGGGCGGCTGGTCGACATGCCGATGACCTCGGCAACCGAGAGCCCGCAATTGAGCAGCTTGCTCATGGTGTGGAGCATGTCATAGCCCGGCCCTTCGACGGCGATGACGTGCACGTCCGAGGAAATGAGGTCGGGTTTGAAGCCGTCGCGCAGCGCGGCTTCGGCGGTATCGTAGCCGAAGGCGCCCATGCCGTGGGCGATGTCGAACAGTACGCCGCGCTCGCGGGCCTGCCAGACCGCGTCGAGCACCTTGCCATCAGGGCCGATGGCCGAGTTGGGCTCGGGGCGGTAGCAGTGGGTGAGGATGTCGCCGGGGCGCAGCATGTCGACGACGTCCGAATAGCTCGGGGGCGGATGGCCGATATGGGTCATCAGCGGCAGGTCGACGGCGTTGGCCGCTTCCAGCGCCAGTTCGAGCGCGCCCAGACCAAGATCGCCGGTGACAATGCCGCCGATGCGGACCTTTACCCCGACGATGCGGTCGCGGTTGGCCTCGATCTTTTCGACGCAGCGGTGCACCGGCAGCATGGCGCGGGTCGTGGCCTCGCCGATCGAGACGTCCTTGTCGAAGCCGAAAATGCCGGGGAAGGAAATGTTGAGATAGGCGAAGATGCGGTAGGGCGACTGGATCATCACATAGTCGCGGAAACCGTCGTAATTGCCGGCGCCGGCGCTGCCGGCATCCACCAGCGTGGTGCAGGCGGAGCGGCGGGCAATAAAGCCGGGATCGACGCTCAAGGAGGTCGCCTTGTGGTAGACATGGGTGTGGATGTCGATCAGGCCGGGCGCGACGATGCAGCCAGTGACGTCGCGCACTTTGGCGCCCGACGCATCGATACTCGGCGCCACCGCGGCGATCTTGCCGGCCTTGATGGCGACATCGAAACGCCCGTCGATGCCGTTGCGTTCGTCGATAACGCGACCGCCCTTGAGAATGAGATCGTAACTGGGTCCGGCCGGCGACATGAACGCACTCCTTTATTCGGCTCCGAAACTGGCACAGCCGGCGCCATGGCGCCACCGGAGCGGCGGCTTGCCCCGTGGAATTATTGCCGTTCCCCTCAGGCGCGTACCGAGCCGCGCAGCACCAGGTGCGAGTCGAGCCTGACGCTGCGGGGCAGCGGGGTGGCGTGGTCGAGAAAGTCGATGACGGCGCGGGCCGCGGCGGCGCCGATATCGGCCGCGGGCTGGCGCACGGTGGTCAGCGGCGGAAAGGTGTGGGCCGCCATCTCGATGTCGTCGTAGCCGACCACCGAGACGTCGCCGGGAATGGCGATGCCGGCTTCGTGCAGGCCGTGCATCAGGCCGATGGCGAGCACGTCGCTGAGGGCGAAGACGGCGTCGGGCCGGGTAGCGGCAGGACGGGCGGCGATTTCGCGGCCAGCGGCGAGGCCGCCATCCATAGTCAGGGCGGTCCGCACGATGTCGCCGGACGCCAAGGTGCGGCCATGAGCGCGCAGGGCCGCTTCAATGCCGCGCTGCCGCTCACGCATGCGGGGGTGGCTCTCCGGGCCGGAGACGATGGCGATCCGTTCAAAGCCCTTGTCGAGCAGGTAGCGGCCGACCTGTTCGCCGCCGGCCAGCGAGTCGTCGGAAAAGACCGAGGGCACGGCCTCGGCCGGGGCGTCGATTGCCACCACGGGGACGCGCTTGATCTGGCCGAGCCGCCGGAAGAATTCCGGACTGGCATTGGTGGTCATCACCACCACGCCGTCGACGCGCTTGGCGAACAGCATGCGCATATAGGCCACCAGGTGCTGGGCCACGTCGTCAGTATTGCAGATCACCAGCGTGTAGCCCTGGTCGAAGGAGGCTTTTTCGACGCCGCGGATGACCTCGCCGAAAAACGGGTTGGAGGTGGTGGTGACGATCATGCCGATGGTGCGGGTGCGCTTGGATTGCAGGGCGCGGGCCACGTCGGACGGGAAATAGGCGAGATCGGCAATGGCGGCATTGACCCGGCTGGCGGCGTCGGCGCTGACCGGCCGGGTGTTGTTGATGACATGCGAGACGGTGGTGAACGAGACGTTTGCCCGTTTTGCCACGTCCTTGATGGTAACCATCTGCGCTCCGGTTCAGCCCCGCCTTACGATCTTGCCCGCGATTTCAGCCAGCGATCGAACGCCACTGCGATGATCAGGATGAGGCCGATGACAATGGACTGGGTATAGGACGAGACATTGTTGAACTGGAGTCCGTTCTGCAGCACGCCGATCAAAGCTGCTCCTACCACGGTGCCGCCGACGCTGCCGATGCCGCCGAACAGCGACGTGCCGCCGATCACCACTGCCGAGATCACCGTCAGTTCGTAGCCCATGCCGGCCACGGCTTCGGCCGAGTTGAGCCGGGCAGCGAGCACGAAGGCGGCAAGGCCGGCGAAAAAGCCGACAATGACATAGACCGAGACCAGGATGCGATCGACCCGCAGGCCGGAGAGGCGCGCCGCTTCGGCATTGCCGCCCACCGCGTAGACGGCGCGACCGTAGCGGGTATAGCGCAGCACGATGTGGCAGAGGATCGCCGCCACGGCAAAGATGATCACCGGCACGGGCACCGGGCCGACCAGGCCGGTGCCGAACCAGCGCATGTCGGGCGTAAAACCCGAGATCGGGCCGCCATTGGAGAGCGTGAGGGTGAGACCGCGGAAGATGGTGAGCCCGCCCAGCGTCACCACGAAGGGCGGCACTTTGAGCCGGGTAATGGCGATGCCCTGCACACCCCCGGCAATGCTGCCGACGGCGAGGGCGGCCAGCAGCGCGGCGAACCAGCCGAAGCCGGCGCCGGCGGTTGCCGAGAGCGAGAGCGTGTTGGCGGCGCCGCCCTTGGCGACGATGGCGGCAACCATGCCGCAGAGCGCCAGCAGCGAGCCGACGCTGAGATCGATGCCGGCGGTCAGGATGACGAAGGTCATGCCCAGCGCGATCAGGCCGGTGATCGAAATCTGGCGCATGATGTTGAAGACGTTGATGGGGTCGATAAAGCTCGGCTTAAGCGCGGTGAACACCGCCATCAGCACGATCAGGAAGAGCAGCGGTCCGAACTGCTTGAGGATGCGGAATATATTGGGGCCGCGCGATTGCGTGGGTTGGGTGGTGGTGGTCATCAGGCTTCTCCCCGCCGCTGATCGAGCGCCATCAGCGCCATGAGTTTTTCTTCCGTCGCCTCGGCGCCCGGCATTTCTCCGGTGATCCGGCCCTGGCGCATGGTGACGATGCGGTCGCTGACGGCCAGGATTTCGGGCAGCTCGGATGAGATCACCATCACGGCGATGCCGCGCGCGGCGAGCTGGACCAGGATTTGATGCACTTCGGCCTTGGCGCCGACATCGACGCCACGCGTGGGCTCATCGACGATCAGCACCTTGGGGTTGCGCGCCAGCCAGCGGGCAAGGATCACCTTCTGCTGGTTGCCGCCCGACAGGCCTTCGATCGCCTGCTCGGGCGACGCCATGCGGATCGAGAGCGCCTGTTTGTATTCGGCCAGTGCGGCCCGTTCGCGCCGCTCGTCCATCAGTCCGAGCCGGTTGCTGTAGCGGTCGAGAGCGGCGACGGAGAAATTCTGCTGGATGGCCAGCATGGCAAAGATCGCCTGATGCTTGCGGTCTTCTGGCACAAGGCCGATGCCCAGTTCGATGGCGTCGGCGGGCGAAGCGGGGCTGATGGCCGCGCCGTCCAGGGTCATCGTGCCGGCAGCGATGCGGTCGGCGCCGAAGATGGCGCGGGCCAGTTCGGTGCGCCCCGAGCCGACCAGCCCGGCGACCCCCAGGATCTCGCCAGCCTTGAGGTCGACATCGACGCCGTCGAGCACGATGGCATGCGGGGCATCGGGGTCGCGCATGGTGCGCAGGCCGCGGACACTGAGGCGGACGGCACCAGCGATCTCGCGATGCGCCGGACGGGCATAGAGTTCGGAGGCGGCGCGGCCGACCATTTTTTCGATGATGAGCGGAATGGCCACCGGTCCGCCCTCGCGGTGCAGGTGGCCGGCGAGGCGCCCGTCGCGCAGCACCGTCATGCGGTCGCAGATGGTGGAGGCTTCTTCGAGCCGGTGGGTGACGAACATGATGGCGACGCCCTCGCTGCGCAGCCGCGTCATGATGCCGAGCAACTGGCTGACTTCGGTTTCGGTCAGCGCCGAGGTGGGCTCGTCCATGATGATCAGGCGGCTCTCGAGCGAGAGGGCACGGGCGATCTCGACCAGCTGCTGCTCGGCTACCGAAAGGGCCGAGACCGGCGTATCGGGATCGATGCTGAGGCCGACGCGCGCGATGATGTCGCGCGTCTCGTGCCGCATGCGGCGCCAGTCGATCAGCCGCAGCGCATTGGTCGGGGCGCGGCCGATGAAAATGTTCTCGGCGATCGAAAGCGTCGGGATCAGGCTGAGTTCCTGATAGATGGTGACGATGCCGGCGCGCTTGGCGGCATCCGGGCTCGACGGGCGATAGTCGGCACCGGCAAAGCTGATGCGACCGCTCGAGGGCGGCTGGGCGCCCGAGAGGATCTTGAGCAAGGTGGATTTGCCCGCGCCGTTCTCGCCCAAAAGGCCGAGGATTTCCCCGGCGCGGACATCGAGCGAGACGTCATTGAGCGCGGTGACGCCGGCAAAATGCTTGGATATGCCGACCACTTCGAGCAGTGGCGCAGTCTGGTCAGCGGCGGCGGCGGATGCGGCCATCGGTCCCTCCCGATTTGAGACGACAGCTCCAACCGGCGCACCACCAAAAGGGCAGTGCGCCGGCCAGCAGGAGGAAGCTTACTGGGCTTCGCCGAGACGTTCGGCCTTGTCCAGATTGTCCTTGCCGATCACGACGGGCGTGAGCAGCACCAGCTTTTCAGCCGGCTCGGTCTTGTCCTTGGCATAGGCGACCGCGATACGCACCGCGGTACGCGACTGCTCGCCGGGGAACTGCTCGACAGTACCGGCCAGCTTGCCGTCGCGCACAGCAACGAGCGCTTCGGGCAGGGCGTCAAAGCCGTAGATCTTCACATCGGTGAAGCCACGGGCAGCGCAGGCTTCCATGGCGCCAAGCGCCATGTCGTCATTGGCGCAGATGATCGCGTCGGGCTTGCCGTTGGCGGCAGGCCCGCTTCGGTGACCGACAGGCCCTGGTCGCGGGCAAAGTTCGCCGTCTGCTCGAAGATGATCTGGTACTTGTCGGTCATGGTGTCGAGGACGTTGTGCACGCCCTTGTTGCGATCGATCGCCGGGCCGGCGCCGGGCTGGCCCTGCAGGTGGAAAATCTTGGCGCCGTTCGGGAAGGCGTCGACCATGGCCTGGGCTTCGGCTTCGCCGCCCTTGACGTTGTCGGCGCCCACATGGGCCAGAATGCCTTCCACACCATCGACGCGACGGTCGATGGTCACCACCGGGATGCCGGCCTGCACGGCCTGTTCGATCGCCGGCGCCAGAGCGTTGACGTCGAGCGGCGAGATGACGATGGCATTGACCTTCTGCACGATGGCCGACTCGATGTCCGCCGTCTGCTTGGGGGCCGAGTTCTGGCCGTCGCTCTCGATGATGTTGACGCCCTGGGCTTCCGCTTCAACCTTGATCTGGTTGAGCATGTGCACAAAGAACGGGAAGCCGAGGCTCGGCACGGAGCCGAGGATCGTCAGCTTGTCCTGGGCAAGGGCTGCCGGCGCGCCGACGGCCAAGGCGCCCAGCGCCACCGAAGACATCAGAAAACTGCGTCTATCCATAGGGTTGTCCTCCTCCAAAGGTCCTGCGATGCGGCAGCTTGCGCGTTTTCGCCGTCATCTGGGCGCAGAGGCTAGACCTCAGCAAACGTTTGCGCAAGCACTAACATGTTAGTACCTTCGGCTAAGGCACTGCGCTGAAGGTGCCCCTAGTCACCCGCGCAGGTGGCGCGGATGCGCGTTCCCGCATAGGCTTTGCGCTATGACCCAAGCCGCCTTCTGCCCACCCGAGCGTCGTCGCTATGTGCTGATCGCGGCCATTCTCGCCTCGTCGATGGGCTTTATCGACGGTACGGTGATCTCGATCGCCATCCCGGCCATCCGGGCCGATCTGGGCGCCAGCCTGGCCGACGCGCAATGGGTGTTGAATGCCTATTTGCTGCTGCTCTCGTCGGTGCTGCTGCTGGGGGGCGCGATGGGCGACCGCTACGGCATAAGACGGGTGTTCATGGGCGGGATCGTGGCCTTCGTGCTCGCCTCGCTGGCGTCGGCGGTCGCGCCCAATGCGCTGGTGCTGATCGTGGCGCGCGCCCTGCAGGGGCTGGGCGCCGCCTTCATGGTGCCGGCGAGCCTGGCCATCATCGCCAAGGCCTATCCCAAGGACGAGCGTGGCCGGGCCATCGGCATCTGGGCCGCGTCGTCGTCGTTTTTCACCATCGCCGGGCCGGTCATCGGCGGCCTGCTGCTGACCGGGCTGGGCGACTGGAGCTGGCGGCTGGTGTTCGCGGTCAATCTGCCGCTCGGGGGTGTGGCCCTGCTGCTGCTCTGGCTCAAGGTGCCCGCCGATGCGCCCGAGGCCGGTCGGCGGCTCGACGTGGTGGGCGCCGGGCTCGCGACCCTGGCGCTGCTGCTGGCGGCGCTGGCGCTCACCGGCGAAAGCACCACCGGGTCGGCCCGGCTGCTGCTGGGCGCGGGCGCCATCGGCCTGGGGCTCGGCTTTGTCTGGTGGGAGAGCCGGACCAGCGGGCCAATGGTGCCGCTTGCCCTGTTTGCCGACAAGGCGTTTTCCGGCGCGCAGGGGCTGACCTTCGCGCTCTACTTTGCCCTTGCGGCAATCAGTTTTTATCTCCCCACCACCATGATTGTGGGCTGGGGCGCTTCGCCGGCCGTGGTCGCGCTTGTGCTGCTGCCGCTGGGCATTCTGCTGACGGTGTTGTCGCCGCTGGCCGGTACGCTCTCGGACAAGTTCGGACCGGGGCCGATGATCGCGGCCGGATCGGGTCTCGTGGCTCTGGCCTTTCTCGGCCTGGGACTGACCGCACCGCTGCACGAGATCTGGCTGGTCGTGCTGCCGCTGATGGTGCTCTTCGGTCTGGGGATGAGCCTGGTGGTGTCGCCGCTTTCGACGGCGGTGATGACCTCGGTGGCCGACCACGATACTGGCACGGCATCGGGCATCAACAATGCCATGGCGCGGGTGGCCGGGCTGCTGGCGGTGGCGACCATGGGCAGCCTGGGCGCGCTGGTGTTCGACGGCCAGCTGGGCGGCGGCGCAACCGGGCTTTCCTTTGGAGCAGGGGTGGAGGGCGGGCTCACTGCAGATGCGGTCGCGGCGACCGATGCGGCGTTTTCGGCCATCGCCTATGCCACGGCGGGGCTGGCGCTGCTCTCGGGTATCGTCAGCTGGACGACGCTGGCGCGGCGTCGCCCAAGCCCCTCTGCCACTGACAGAAGCTGACAGTGTCGGCGGCTAGGAAGACCCGGTTGAACGCGCGGATAAGTGAACGGCCCGGCGCCGTTCATGCATCCCATGGCGCCATGTTTCGTTTAAGTTCCGTTTTAGAGGGACGCTGGCAAAGGGCCGGCGTGCACAGGAGACTGTCAATGCGAATCCTCCCCCAGATGCTCGGTGCTGCCGCAGGGCTGGCGCTGATGCTGACCACGGCCTCGGCCCAGGTGGTCGTCAGTTCCAAGATCGATACCGAAGGCGCCCTCTTGGGCAGCATGATGCTGCAGGTGCTTTCGGCCAATGGCATTGCCGTGACCGACAAGGTGTCTCTGGGCGCCACGCCGATCGTGCGCGAGGCAATCAAGGCCGGCGAGATCGACATCTATCCCGAATATACCGGCAATGCCGCGTTCTTTTACAATCAGGCCGAAGACCCGGCATGGAAGGACGCTGCGGCGGCCTATGCCAAGGCCAAGCAGCTCGATTATGACGCTGAAAAGATCGTCTGGCTGACCCCGGCGCCGGCCAACAACACCTGGGCCGTGGCGGTCCGCAAGGATCTGGCCGATGCCAACGGGCTGGCGAGCTTTTCGCAGTTCGGCGCCTATGTGGCGGGCGGCGGCGCGGTCAAGCTGGCGGCGTCGGCAGAGTTCGTCAATTCGGCCTCGGCCCTGCCGGCCTTTCAGACCACTTATGGCTTCGCGCTGACGCCCGAGCAGCTCATCGTGCTCTCGGGCGGCGATACGGCCGCCACCATCGCGGCGGCGGCGCAGCAGACCGACGGCGCCAATGCCGCCATGGTCTATGGCACGGACGGGGCGATCTCGGCGGCCGGGCTGGTGGTGCTTACCGACGACAAGGGCGTGCAGCCGGTCTATGAGCCGGCGCCGATCATCCGCGAGGCGGTGCTGCTCGAGCATCCCGAAATCGAGGCCCTGCTCAAGCCGGTGTTCGAAAAGCTCGACCTGACGACGCTGCAGACCCTCAATGGCCGGATCCAGGTCAATGGCGAGGCCGCGGCCGACGTCGCCAAGGAGTGGCTGACCAGCAACGGGCTGCTGAACTAGGCGCCGGCGGGGCGGCCATGCCGCCCCACATGCCATGAGCCAGATCTTGGCTTCGACCGGCCGCGTCTCCGGATGGTGGCCCCTGCGGTTTGACAAGCTCGGCGTGATCATCGCCGGGCTTGTTCTCGTGGGTACGCTGGCGCTGCCGTTCGTGATCGCCCGGCCCAACCGCATCGTTCCGGGCGCGCCGCTCTCGATCGGAGCGGCGTTGCCGCTGCTCGAGGCGGTGCTGGTCTATGGCCTGGTCGCCGGGGCGGGCCTGGTGGCGCTGCTGCGTTCGGCCAATGCCTGGCGACTGGGCAGCAGCGCGCTGGCCCTGGCGGGGCTTTGCGTCATGCTCGGGGTCGCCGCCGCTCACCTGACGCCAGCGGGCAACAGCGTGGCGCGGATGGCGCCGGGGGCCGGGTTCTGGCTCCTGGTCTTTGCCTTCGCGCTGGTGCTGGCGGATGCGCTGATCCGGCTCCGCCTGGCGCCGGTCTGGCGCATTGCCGTGCTGGTTCTGGCTCTGGCGGCCTTCGGGCTGCTGCTGGGAACGGGCGGCTGGGCCAATCTCTCGATCCTCAAGGAATACGGCAATCGCAGCGCGGCCTTCTGGCGCGAGGCGCAGGTGCATGTCGGGCTGGCCTTCGGTTCGCTGGCGGTGGCGGTGGCGGTGGGGGTGCCGCTGGGCATTGTGTGCTACCGGCGCGAACGGCTGCGCCCTGCCGTGCTCAACCTGCTCAATATCGTCCAGACCCTGCCCTCGATCGCGCTTTTCGGCCTGCTGATCGCGCCGCTCGCCTGGGTGGCCGCCAATGTCCCCGGCGCGTCGGCCATCGGCATTGCCGGCATCGGCGCAGCGCCGGCGCTGCTGGCGCTGTTCGGCTATGCGCTGCTGCCTATCGTCGCCAATACGGTGATCGGGCTGGTCGGCGTATCGGCGGCGGTCAAGGATGCGGCGCGCGGCATGGGCATGACGGACCGGCAGGTGCTGGCCTTTGCGGAATTGCCGCTGGCCTTTCCGGTCATCCTCACCGGCATCCGCATCGTGCTGGTGCAGAACATCGGGCTGGCGACGGTGGCTGCGCTGATCGGCGGCGGGGGGTTCGGTGTCTTCGTCTTTCAGGGCATCGGGCAGACGGCAATGGATCTGGTGCTGCTGGGCGCCGTCCCGACCGTGGCGCTGGCCTTCGCCTCGGCGGTGGTTCTCGATGCCCTGGTCGAAATGGCCCGGGGGACGGAGCGGCGATGATCGAGATCGAGGGGCTCAGCAAAGTCTATGACGGGGTGGCGGTGGTCGACGACGTGTCGCTGACCGTCGCGGCGGGCGAGATCTGCGTGATCGTGGGCACGTCCGGCTCGGGCAAGACGACGCTGATGCGGATGATCAACCGGCTGATCGAACCTAGTGCGGGCCGGGTCCTGATCAAGGGGCAGGATACGCGCGCGGTCGTGCCCTACCAGCTGCGGCGGCAGATCGGCTATGCGATCCAGGGCCACGGGCTGTTTCCGCATCGCACCGTAGCGCAGAATATCGGCACGGTGCCGCGGCTGCTCGGCTGGGACAAGTCCCGGATCGCCGCACGTGTCGACGAACTGATGACGCTCTTCCAGCTTGATCCCGCGCAGTTCCGCGATCGACTGCCCAGCGGGCTTTCGGGAGGGCAGCAGCAGCGGGTCGGGGTGGCGCGGGCGCTGGCAGCCGGGCCTGATATCCTGCTGATGGATGAGCCGTTCGGGGCACTGGACCCGATCATCCGGCACAAGGCACAGACCGACCTGCTGGCCATCCAGCAGCGGTTTGGCACCACCATCGTGCTGGTCACCCACGACATGGACGAAGCCATGCTGCTGGGCAGCAAGATCGCGGTCATGGACAGCGGCAAGGTGCTGCAATATGCGACCCCCGCCGAGATCATCGCGCGCCCGGCGACGGCCTTTGTCGACGAACTGATCGGCACCAGCGACCGGCCCTTCCGGCTCCTCGCGCTCGACATCGCGCTGCATGCCGTCGAGCCGGGCGACGCGCCGGGGCAGCCGGTGGATTGCCACATCTCGCTGCGCGACGCCTATGCCGAATGCCTCTGGTCGGGGCGTGCGGCGCTACCGGTGACGCAGAACGGGCAGGCGATCGGCCGGGTCACGCTCGACCGGCTGACCGCCCTGGCGCGGCGACCGGCATGAAAAGGGGGCTCGTTATCCGGCTGGGGGTGCTGGCGCTGCTGGTGGCGTTCCTGCTGACGCCCGAGAGCTTTGCCGGGCTGTTCGCGCCGCTCACCCGCTTCGGGGCGCCGGCCATCTACAACCAGGGCAGCCTGCTGGCCCTGACCGCCAACCACCTGCTGATCACCTTTGCCGCCACGCTGGCCGCGACGCTGGTGGCGGTGGGGCTTGCCATTCTGGTGACGCGGCCGTTCGGGACAGAATTCCTGTCGCTGTCGCGCAGCCTTGCCAATGTCGGCCAGACCTTTCCGCCGGTGGCGGTGCTCGCCCTGGCGGTGCCGGTGCTCGGCTTCGGCACCGAGCCGACGCTGTTCGCGCTGTTTCTCTACGGCCTGTTGCCGATCTTCGAAAACGCCCTCACCGGGCTCAGCACCGTCCCCAGCGCCGTGTCCGAGGCGGCGCGCGGCATGGGCCTGACGCCGTTGCAGAGACTGGTGCAGGTCGAGCTGCCGCTGGCGCTGCCAGTAATCCTGTCGGGCATCCGGGTGGCGGCCGTGATCTCGCTCTCGACCGCCACCATCGGCTCAACGGTCGCGGCGCATACGCTGGGCGAAATCATCATCGCGGGGCTGACCACCAACAACACGGCCTTCGTGCTGCAGGGCGGATTGATCGTGGGCATGCTGGCCGTGCTCATTCACGACGGCATTGCCGGCATCGAAAAGCTGCTGCTGCAGCGCACCGGACGGGTCGGCCGGACGGCCTGAGGCTCAGCTCGCCAGCGCCTTGAGGGGCGCGGGGCTGGCGCCGATAGCGGCGCGCAGGATGTCGAGATCGGGGGGCGTGCCGGCCCGACATTCGGCTTCGGCTGCGGCGGCCAGCGTGCCGATGCGGCTCAGGCCCAGGGTCTGGGCCATGCCCTTGAGGGAATGGAGGGCCCGCACGGCTGGCTCGTCGCGCACAGCGTCATGGGCCTGGTCGAGCAGGGTGTGGGCATCGGCCGCGAAGTCCCGAAGCAGCTCGTCGAACTGCTCCTGTCCGAGTTCGTCGATCAACGCCTGCTGCTGCTCGTGGTCGATGTCGGACGCCGTCGCGGTCGGCGCCGCTTCGGGAATTTCCGCGATCTCGGGCAGCTCGAGGGCGTCGATGACGGCCTCGAGCTTGGCGCGGGTCACCGGCTTGGTGACGAAATCGTCCATGCCTGCGGCAAGGCAGTCGGCCTTGTCGGATTCGAAGGCGTTGGCGGTCAGCCCGACAATGCGGATCGTGCTGCCGTCGGCGCGCAGCTTGCGGGTGGCGGTCAGGCCGTCCATGACGGGCATCTGCATGTCCATCAGCACCAGGTCGAACGAGCGCAGCCGGATGGCGTCGATCGCTGCCAGGCCGTTCTCGGCCACGCTCACGGTCATGCCGATGCGGTCGAGCAGGGCTTCGGCGACCTGGCGGTTGACCGGATTGTCCTCAACCAGCAGCACATGGCCGCCGCGCCGCTTGGGCTGGGCTGCCGGGCGCGGCTGCGTGACGCTTGCGGCCGCGACCTCGCAGGGGAACTGGAACGTGAAGGTGCTGCCAATGGCTTCGTGGCTCGTAACGGTGATGCTGCCGCCCATGGCCTCGATCAGCCGCTTGCAGATGGCAAGACCCAGCCCGGTGCCCCCGAAGCGGCGGCTGATGGACGGGTCGCCCTGCACGAATTCCTGGAACAGGCCGGCCAGTGTCGATTCCGACATGCCGATGCCGGTATCGGCGATGGTGACACGCAGAAGCGGCGCGCCGGCCCGGTCTTCCTCGATGCTGGCACTGATGTCGATCGAGCCGCTTTCGGTGAACTTGATGGCATTGCCGGTCAGGTTGATCAGCACCTGACGCAGCCGCGCCGGGTCGGCCGTGATGGTCACCTGTGGGCAGGAGACGTGCAGGTCCAGCCCCTTGGCGTTGGCGCGCGGGCGCATCATGGCATGCACTTCGGTGATCACGTCGCAGAGCGCAAAATTGGTGAGCGCCAGGTCGATGGCACCCGACTCGAGCTTGGAAAAGTCGAGAATGTCGTTGATGACATCGAGCAGCACGTCGCCGGAATGGCGGATGACCCCGACCTTGCTACGCTGCGCCGACGTGAGCCGGTCATCGTCGAGCAGGTCGGCCATGCCCAGAATGCCGTTGAGCGGGGTGCGGATCTCGTGGCTCATGGCCGCGAGGAAGGTGGATTTGGCTCGGTTGGCGGCCTCGGCCGCCAGGGCGGTCTCCTGGGCCTTCTCGCTGAGACGACGGATATGGGGCAGCTGGCTGATCAGCAGCACAACAAACACCAGGAACACAGCCGCCAGACCACCCGCGCTCCAGGCGAGTTGCTGGTAGTAGCCGATGACCTCGGCGCGTTCGGCGACCTTGACCTCGTTGTGGCGCGCATTGGTGGCGATGACCAGCTGGCCGGCGTCGGCGGCGATCTTTTCGACCCTGAGGGCCAACTGGTCCGGCGTGATGCCGATGAGATAGCGGCTCGCCGCCAGTTGATCAAAGATCGGGACCAGATCGAAAATGGCCGAGCGGATGGATTCGATGCGCTCGCCGAGACCTGGCGCTTCGCCGAAGCGCTCGGCCAGCTGACCGTCCGAAAGCACGCCCGTCCGGCTATAGAGAATGTCGTAGCGCTGGCCGACGGCGGCTGCCCAGTCAGTTATTTCCCAGGGGGGATCGCGCAGCGCATCGTAAAGCCGGGCCGCTTCGCGTTCGAGCTGGTAGACGGCCCACACGGTATCTTCGCGCACCGCATCGATCTTGGCGCGGCCACGCTCGTTGAGCGTGGTGAACAGGCCGATCAGGTTGACCAGCAAGGCGAGGCCGGCCATGGCGAGCATGGCCGTGCCGACGACGCGGGGTCGCAGCAGGCGGCGGCGCCAGGTCTCGAACCAACCGGCCTCGGTCATTTGGGTCAGTAGACCTCGATCGACTTCACCTGCCAGGCCGAGCGGCCGAAGTAGGTCTCGTTATTGAGGGCCGGTTCCTGATCGAACGGATAGATGACAAAGATCGGGCCCTTGTCGCGCACCGACATGGGGGCGCCGTCGAGCTTGGTGGCCAGGATCACGGCATGGTCGCGGAAGTCGGCGACCGGGATTTCGGTGACGTAGTCGTTCAGGGCGGTGACCTTGAGCGTGGTGCCCGAAGCGCCCACGATGTCCAGCAGCGCCGAGCCGAGCGGGCCCTCGAAGGTCTTGGCGCCATCGTACCACGGGGTCTTGGTGGTGGTGGCATGGGCGCCCAGGGCCTCGAGCGAGGCCATGTCGAACTGCGCTGCCGCACCGGCATTGGTGTGGCTGATCAGGCCGGTGACTTCGAGAATGACCGGGCCGGTGGGAGTGGTCAGTTCGGCCGCCAAAGCCGAGGTGGAGGCGATCAGGGCAAACAGCGGACCGGCGAGAAGGGCAAGACGCATGACAGGTTTCCTTGTGGTTTGGTTGGGCCGCCCTCAGGCGGACAGAGCGATGGGCATGGTGCGGGCCGCGTCGCTTTCGGCGTAGAGCGCGGCAATATCGGGCCAGCGTGCCTCGAAGGCGGCAACGCAGGCCGGGTCGAACTGGCTGCCGGCGCCGCGCTGAATCTCGGCGCGGGCGTCCACCAGGCTCCAGGCGGCTTTGTAGGGGCGGGTCGAGCAGAGCGCGTCGAACACGTCGGCGACTGCGGTGATGCGGCCCTCGATCGGGATTCGGTCACCGACCAGTCCGCGGGGATAGCCCTTGCCATCCCAGCGTTCGTGATGGGCGCCGGCGATACAGCTGGCCTTGCGGACCAGCTCGGTGACGCCCTGCGCCAGGATGTCTTCGCCGATCGCCACATGCGAGCGCATGGTGACGATTTCCTCTTCGGTCAGCCGGCCTGGCTTGGAGAGGATGGCGTCGGGGATGGCGACCTTGCCGATATCGTGCAGCGGGGTGGCGAGATAGATGGTCTGGGCGGCTTTCTTGCCCAGGCCGAGCTCTTCGGCCAGCATGCGCGATACGGTGGCGACGCGGCGGGTATGTTCGCCGGTCTCTGAATCCCGGTATTCGAGGGCGCGCGACAGGCGCCAGATCATTTCTTCCTGAGTGGCGGCCAGGTCGCGCGTGGCGCGTGCCACTTCGTCCGAAAGCAGTTCGGCGCGGCTTTCGAGGCTGCGCTGCTGGCGCCGCATCAGCAGCAGGTTGCCGATGCGCGCCCGCAATTCCACCGGATCGACCGGCTTGTTGAGAAAGTCGGTGGCGCCGGCGGCGATACTGTCGATCCGGGTCTGGCGATTGCCGTCCGCGGTGATCATGACGATGGGGATGTGGCGATATTCCTCCCGGGCGCGCAGCCGGGCGATAAAGCTCCGGCCATCGAGATCGGGCATCATGTAGTCGACCAGAATGAGGTCGTAGAGCTCGGATTCGGCGTGGTCGATCGCCTCCAGCGGGTCGAGATAGGCCTCGACCTCGCAATCAGGGAACTTCTGCAGAATTCCCTTGAGCACCAAAAGGTTGGTGCGGTTGTCTTCGACGATCATCAGCCGCATCGTGGTCTCCTTCCCCTGCAGGATAGGGAAGAGGTGCGAATACGTGCTTAATTTCGATCAGCGAATGTAAGATAACCGCTTAAGCATCAGTCCGACATGTGGGTCATGTCGCGCGAGAAAAAGCGCTGATAAAGCGGCAGATAGGCCGCACCGGCCGAGGGCGCCGAGCCGCCCAGATGGCCCTTCACGACCAGCGGCGAGTCGAAGGTCAAGGTCGGCAGGCCTGCGACGCTCTCGCGGATCGCCTCGATCATGCGGTCGAGAATGGCAGGCGGCATGACGCCGTCGACCACCGCGGTGCGATATTCGATGACGGCCGCGGTATTGGTGATCACCTTGGCAAGGGCCGGGGCCGCATCGGCGATCCAGTCGGACACGTGCGGCTCCCAGTCCTGCCATGGCCAGAACATCGGCGTGGTGGCCGGAATCTGGATACCGGCGCCGGCGAGACGCTGTTCGAGCGCGTGAATCGAGGAGAGCAGGTGCACGAAATTCTGGTCGCCATGCTGGTCGGTGACCAGCATCGAGCCCAGATTGGCCGAATTGCCGGTCGGGCCCTGCCAGAGCGTGTTTTCCGCCACGATGCCGGCGCCGATAAAGGTGCTGATCAGGAGATAAGCAAAGCTGGTAGGCCGTGGCGCCGGGTGGGCGATCAGTTCGGCCCAGCAGGCGGCATTGCCGTCGTTGAACACCTGAACATTCATGCCGGTGGCCTTGGCGGCTTCGGCAGCCATGTCGATGCCGTTCCAGCTGCGGCCCAGCTCGGGATCGGCGTCGAGCAGGCCGACATTGCGGCCGATGCCGTTGGGTGCGGCAATCCCCAGGCCGATCAGCTTGGGGCGTTCCTCGGCCGGCAACTTGGCAACCAGCTGGCGAGTGACACTGCCCAGCTCGTTAAAGATGGTGCGGGCGTCGGGATAGGGATAGTCGCGCCGGTACTGGCCGAGCACTTCGGTGCCGATATTGACCAGCACGGCTTCGATGTGGCGCCAGCCGATCTCGACGCCGATGGTGTACGCGCCCGAGCGGTTGATGAAATAGGGAGTCGCCGGCTGGCCGCGACGGCCGCGCAGCACTTCGCCGGCGCGCAGCAGGCCGGCCTTGCTCAGGTCGTCGACCAGCAGCGCCACGGTCTGCGGCGCCAGCTTGGACCGGCGCGACAGCTCCGCAGCGGACAGTCCGGGGTTCATGGCGATCAGGGTCAGAATGGCGCGCAGATTGGCCTGGCGTACCCCCGAGGTCTGCATGCCCAGCCCTGCCGGTTCGAAGAAGTCCTTGTCTTTTTCCACGCGTCCCGCCGCAACCAGATTTCCGATTCCCTCTGGTTATTAACCCGCTTCGACGGCTGCCGACCAGTTAAGTCTACTCTGATAGGCAAATTTATCGGACGCCGTGACAGGCCCGTCACCTGCCCGCTCCAGACGGGCTAGTTTCTGATCTTGAAGATAAGTCGGGCCGCAAGAACGGGCAATTATTGGCTCCGGCTAGAGCTGTTCCATGGTGGTGCGCACCTTGCCCGCAAAGCCTTCCAGCTGCGCCGGGGCGCAGTTGTTCATGTCGTAAAGGGCGAGATATTTCGGTGGCGTCGGCGTGCCGAAGGTCACCCAGGCCCAGCGCCGGGCCAGGCGGCGCGGCGGGTCGCCCATCACCATGGTGCGGAAGCGATCGCCGCCATAGGTGGTGACGAATGCCACCTTCTTGATGTGCTTGAGGTTGGGCCTGAGCTTGCCGCGATCACCGCCGCCTTCGAGGATGAAGGAGACGCCGGGCAGGAAGATGCGGTCGAAATAGCCCTTGAGGATGGCCGGATAGCCGTAGTTCCAGACCGGATGCACAAAGACCAGCGCATCGGTGGACATCAGCCGGTCGACATAGGGCTTGACCAGCGGGGTCAGATTGCCGGGCACCTCGTGATAGTTGAGGCGCTCCTCGCGACTGAGCAGGGCGTCGAAGCCTTCATCGTACAGGTTGAGCGCATCGACCTGGTGGCCCTTGGCCTGCAAGGCCTGCACGGCGGTGTTGAACAAATGCCGGTTGTAGCTGGTCTCGACCGGATGGGCGTGGATGACGTGAACTTTCATCGGTGCAGATCCCGCATCAGGCCGCCCGGACCGGGTTGAGGCCGTCAAACAGCCAGGCGCGCCCGGCGCTGAAGTCGAAGTCCGGGTTCTCCCAGGCCACCATCTTGCCGGGGTTGAGGATGCCCTTGGGGTCGGCCTCGCGCTTGAAGTCGAGCTGCTCCTGGTTGGTGCGCTTCATGCCGCCTTCCTCGAGCGTGTAGCGGTGCGGATTGAACACGTCGCAGCCGTTCTCCTCGTGGATGCGGATGATCTCTTCAAGCCGCGCTTCGGTGGTGTAGCGCACCAACGGCAAGCCGGCGAAGGTGACGACGCCATCCTGGCGGGTCATCTCGATATGCATGGGCAGCTCGTCGCCGAAGATCGAGACGATCTTTTCGACATGGGCTACCGAGGGGTAGCGCGTCTGGAGATACGTGATGGTCGGATCGACCTTGAGCGCCCGCAGCGTGGTGTGGTTCCAGGCCAGCTCGAACACCGGCGGCAGGCGCTTTTTCTCCTCTTGGTCGATCGTGTCGGAGCGGAAGCGCAGGTCGCCGCCACAATGGCTGACGAACAGCGTCATGGCCGCGGCCGAGACCGGCGCCACCATCAGCAGCACCACCGACTGGCCGTCCTTGAGATAGGGCTTGTGGCGGTTGAAATAGGCCTCGGGGATCGGCGCGGCGCAGGGCGCCAGTTCCTTGATCAGCAGGCCATCCTGCAGCGCGGTGGCTTCGGCGAAGCGGCAGGCATCGAGGAAATCGTCGAAGCCGACGATCATGTCGATCCAGTCATGCGCCGGCGCCAGCGGCATTTCGGCTTCCACGATGATGCCATTGGTGCCG
>Ga0247831_1003940_pt1 | contig 20643 bp, 11 predicted proteins | sample LaCruzMarch2015__9_FD_192406 | JGI IMG/M metagenome (GOLD analysis project Ga0247831, IMG submission 192406) | Freshwater microbial communities from meromictic Lake La Cruz, Castile-La Mancha, Spain - LaCruzMarch2015_1m | ecosystem: Environmental > Aquatic > Freshwater > Lake | place: Spain...
AATAAATTTATTTCAATACTGTTTAAATTAAATCTTATCAATTATGGAAAATTCGAGAAGAAAATTCATTAAAAATATCGGTGGCTCGGTAGCGGCTATTTCAGTGGCAACAACGGTTTCGGCAAATGAAAATATTGTCCGAAAATCGCTGGTTACAAAAGCAAAGGTTAGTGCCAATGATAAAATTCGTATTGGTTTAATCGGTGCTGGAATTATCGGGCATTATGATACCGATACTGCCCTCAAAGTTGATGGGGTTGAATTAGGTGCCGTTTGTGATTTATATACAGGTCGAATAGAAAGAGCAAAAGAAAAATGGGGAAATTCTCTTTTTACTACCAATGACTACCGAGAGTTACTGGCAAAAAAAGATATTGATGCCGTACTGATTTGCACACCCGACCACTGGCACCAAAAGATGGCAATTGATGCCATGAATGCAGGAAAGCACGTCTATTGTGAAAAACCGATGATTCAGAAAATAGAAGACGGTTATGCAATCATAGAAACGCAGAAAAAAACAGGTAAAGTTTTTCAAGTTGGCAGTCAAAGAGCAAGCAGTGTCGCTATTTTGGAGGCCAAAAAATACTTTGAAAGTGGTATAATCGGTGAGTTGACTTATGTAGAAGCCTATTGCGACCGAACTGATGCAAAAGGTGCTTGGCAATATTCTATTCCGACAGACGCCTCGCCAGAAACAATTGATTTTGACAAGTTTTTAGGTAATGCCCCCAAAGTACCTTTTAGTGCCGAGCGTTTTTTTAGATGGAGAAATTATAAAGATTATGGCACAGGCTCGGCAGGAGATTTAACAGTGCATTTGCTCACAGGGTTACATACAATTACTAGTTCAATCGGACCAAATAAAATATTTGCTTTGGGCGAAGTAAACTATTGGAAAGATGGCAGAGATGCTTACGATTTAATTAACTCTTTCATGACCTATCCGCAAGCAAAAACGCATCCTTCGTTTCAATTATATACACGAATCAATTTGGCGAGTGGTGAAGGTAAAGGTGGATTTGGCATCAAACTCATCGGCACGGATGGGGCGATAGATATTGGTTGGAATGATTTCAAGGTCAAAACCCTCAAAAGAAGCGTTGCTCCTGGATTTGGTGGTTATGATTCTTTTGATAGTTTTTCTGCTAAACAAAAAGAAGATTATAAAAAGTGGTATTCAGAGAAATATGGTGATAAAAAAGGCGGCTATGAAATGGGAAAAACAATTGAATTTACGCCACCTGCCAATTATGATGATAGACTCGACCACATGATTTCTTTTTTCAACGGCATAAGGTCAAATTCTCCAATTTTAGAAGATGCAACTTTCGGACTTAGAACTGCAGGTCCTTCGATTGCCTGTAATGTCAGTGCAGAAAAGAACAAAGCATTAAACTGGGATGCCGAAAAAATGAAATTTGTTTAACCAATCTCAAAAAACGAAATAAATGAATTTTACCCGACGCCAAATGCTCAAAACAGCTACGATACTTGCTTCGACCGCCCCATTTGAAAATTGGGGAGAAGCAGATGCGTATCAATATTTCTTAGCAAAGGTTTCGGGTGGGGAAGCTATATTACCATCTGACAATTACATCGCTTTCGATTGGGTATTTTCTGAGATTTCAGCCAAAAATGACGGCATAAAACTATCTTGGAATCAGGTAATTTTACAAAAAAATGAATCTGCTCGGTTACGGGTTACTAGTGCAACAGATGTGCGAGAAGAGTTGATTTTTGAAGTAAAAACGGCTGTTTCGGGTAAAAAAATAGCGGATTGGGATTTGAGATTTGCTGCTTTGATGCAGCCTTTTGAATTACTTATTCCGAAGGAAGATTTACAAGCTGTTTTTAAAGAAGGTATTATCCTAAAAATGATAAAAGGCACAAAACCTTTTTGGTTTTTCTCAGAAAATAATTAACAAAAAAATGCTCCGAAAGCTTATTTGCCACATTTATTAGTTTATGGCGATAAAATTAAAAAAGACACCGAATCGTCGGGCCGCTGGAAAGACCGTTTATTATCGCTTGAATCCTTACAAACTTTTGGTTGGCAGCAAGGCATAGTTTGGGATGGATTATTGGAATTGAGTAAAAATTCTAGCCAAGCAAAAAAAGTTTTGTTGCAGCAATTAGATCTTTATTTTGCCCAAAATAGCTTGGTCTACTGCAATCTGAACAACATAAAAACGGTTGATAAAATCCATACTGTTGAGTCTATTTTGCCCTTTGCCATTTTAGCTCAAACCAATTCAACGCACTCTTTGCTAAAAACAGCAATCAAATTTTGCGAGACTCACGCCAATGCCGATGGTGTTAATGCAGATAGAACGGGAAATAATAGAATGGTAAAAACCGAAGAATGTTATACCGTAAGTTATCCTTTGGCAGTTTTGGCCAAAACTTTAAATCGCCCAGATTTGGCAAATTTGGCTATAAAAACGGGTCTATGTTGAATATGCTTTGTAGTTGAGCTAAAAATTATAACACTTTTTCCTTCAACAATTTATTTATTGGACTTGAGTAGCTAATTGTGCCGCTACTGCGATATCAGTTCTTTATCTGTAAAAATAAGTTTAATCCTTTTTAATCTATTTAACTAATTTAAATTGGAACTTGAGTCCTAACAATACTTCTACAAACGAACAATTTTTTGCTCAGTCTTGTAATTAAATTATAGCAATTTGGCATAATGAAATGGTTAGAACAGCTCAAGATCAGTTGGAAAACCTAATATTGAGTTAACTTTTGCACTAATAAAAGAAATGTTTTAACTTTATGATGAAAACCAGTTTTCATATAAAGCTTTAAACAAAGTGAGTGCTTATTTGCTCATCTTTAAGGCTCGGACGCTATTCGATTAGTGATATTTCACAATTTCAAAAAAAATATAAATTTGGGCTATAAAACCACTTTTAGAACTTTATTCTAATTGTATTTTCAATAAATTACAATATTCCAATTTGTCGATTAATATTGTCCCATTACTTAGATAAAACGAATGAATGGTAATCAACTCTAATGCAGCTTTACCTTACTTCACTAAATTTTAAAAAATTATTTAAGTGGGGTAAAACTAAAAAGGAAATAAACTTATGAAAAGAAAGGAATTTTTGCAAAAAAGTGGATTGGGGATTTTTGCTACCATGCCACATAGAAACATATTGTTTTCCGAGTCTCAAACCAATGAAAAAGGCAAACGTTTTTTCATTGGTGCTTGCGATTGGTCGATTTCAAATACCTCCAATTTAGGGGCTATGGAAATGGCCAAAGAAATAGGCTTAGATGGCGTCCAATTAAGCCTTGGCTTAAAGGCAAACAATATGCATTTAAGAAGAAAGGATGTACGAGAAGCCTATAAATCTTTAGCTAAAATCTTTAAAGTCGGCTTTACAGGATTAGGCATTGGCGAACTCAATAATTACCCATTTAAGTCAGATCCACAAACAGACCAATGGGTGGCCGATAGTATTCAAGTTGCAAAAGAATTCAATATTAAAGCCGTATTAATTGCCTTTTTTAATCAAGGAGATTTAAAAAATGACGCAAAGGGACAAGATGTTGTCATTCAAAAATTTAAGGATATTATGCCTATCGCAGAAAAAGCGGGCGTTACTTTGGGTATAGAATCTTGGCTAAGTGCAGAGGAACACATGCACATCATCGACGCAGTGGGCTCGTCCAATTTAAAGGTCTATTATGATGTAGCTAATTCAGAAAAAATGGGTTACAACATTTATGATGAAATTAAATGGCTTGGTAAAAAAAATCAAATCTGTGAATTTCATTTTAAAGAAAATGACGCTCTTCTGGGGCAAGGAAAGGTTGATTTCCAACGGATAAAAAATTGCATCGATGAGATAGGATATTCTGGAGCCATTCAAATAGAAGGAGCCGTTCCTTCAGGAAAAACAATGCTAGAAAGCCATATAAAAAATAATCGATTTGTCAGAGATTTAATATCCTAAAAAAATTACTATTGATTAATGTTCCAACCATTCATATTCATGAAAATTATAAGCACCATTCTCCTATTATTATTTCCATTGGTTTTTACAAATGATGGAACTACTTTGTTTGTTTCCGAGGATTTGAAGATTGAACTTTGGGCGGAATCACCGATGTTATACAACCCAACCAACATGGACGTGGATGCCAGGGGCCGTATTTGGGTGACCGAAGCCGTTGAATATCGAGATTTTAATAATAAGCCAGAAACCCGATTTAACTACAAAAACCAAGGAGATCGAATCATAATCTTGGAGGATATTGACCAAGATGGCAAAGCAGATAAGTCGACTGTCTTTGTGCAGGATATGGATTTAAAAGCCCCATTAGGCATTGCGGTGATTGGCAACAAAATTTTTGTTAGTGCATCGCCTAACGTAATTGTATATACAGATGAAAATTACGATGATAAACCCGACAAAAAGGAAGTCTTTTTAACGGGATTTGGAGGATTTGATCATGATCATTCTTTGCACTCATTTTTAGCCACTCCCTATGGAAAATTCATATTTAATGTAGGAAATGCTGGTCCTCATGTGGTGCAAGATAAAACAGGTTGGACTTTACGTTCAGGTAGCCTTTATGCTGGTGGAACTCCTTATAATAAAAATAATGAGGGAAATCAAAAAAGCGATGATGGCCGAGTGTGGGTAGGTGGTTTGGCTTTAGAAATTGCTCCCGATGCAAGACAATTAAAAGTTATGGCACATAATTTTAGAAATAGTTATGAGGTTGCCATGGATTCTTATGGCAATATGTGGCAAAATGACAACGATGACCAAGTCATTGCCTGCCGAACTTCTTGGCTAATGGAAGGAAGTAATGCAGGATATTTTTCCAAAGACGGAACTAGATATTGGCAAGGAGATCGAAGGTTAGACCAAGATATTTTTACGGCACACTGGCACCAAGAAGACCCCGGTGTATTGAAAGTTGGCGATAAAACAGGTGCTGGTTCCCCTACTGGAGTGACCGTTTATGAAGGAGATGCATTGGGAGAAAAATATAGGGGCATGCTTTTAAGTTGCGAAGCAGGAAGAAATTTAGTCTTTGGATATAAGACAAGTCCAAAAGGTGCGGGATTCAATATGAAAAGATTTGACTTTTTAAGTTCGTTTCCAGTCTCTGATGATTACTACATTTGGAATGATAATTTTGAAGCCGACAAAAGAAAATGGTTTAGACCCAGTGACGCCGTCACAGGTACCGATGGAGCCATTTACGTAGCTGATTGGTATGATGCGGTCGTGGGTGGCCATGCCATGAACGATAAAAAAGGGTATGGTAGAATTTATCGCATTGCACCAAAAGGTAAAAAATTAAAAGTGCCAACTTTAGATTTTACGAGCACTCAGGGACTCATTGGCGTATTAAAATCACCCGCTATCAATGTAAGAGCTGTAGCCTATGAAAAATTAAAAAATACTGGAGAAAAAATAATCCCAGACATAGAGCCCCTGTTGGCAGACCCAAATCCCTATATTCAAGCCAGGGCTATTTGGTTATTAGCCGCTTTGGGCAATAAAGGTTTAGAAAAAGTCGAAAATATTTTAATCGAAAACATAAAAAATCCCACAAATAAGACTGAAAGCTCTTCCGAAATTACGGTAACTGCTTACCGTGCTTTGCGTAAGTCTGGAAAAAATCTTCACCTGATTAATAACACGCTTTTTAAATATTCCTTGAATTCAGCCTTATTAAGAGAAATAGCGATAGGTCTCAGAGACCTAAGCTACCAAAATAGCCAAGAAGATTTATTGAAAATAGCAAATAAAGTTAATTCTAAGGATCCTTATTTATTGACCGCATTGGGTATCGGTGTGGATGAAAAAAGAGAATTATTCTATGCAGATTATGTTAAGCAATTGCCTACAGATCCGCTTACTGTTACAGCATCTCAAAGTTCAATTTTGTGGGAGTTACACCCCAATGCCAGCATAAATTTAATTAAAAAAAGAGCTCAATCACCTTCATTAACGGCCAATCAAAGAAAAGAAGCCATAACAACCATCGCATTTATGAGCACTCCAGAGGCTGCACATACGATGCTTGATTTAACAAAATCGAAACTGGCCGACGTAGCCCAACAAGCGGATTATTGGGTTAATTTCCGTAAAACAAATACATGGGAAAATATAATTGCCTGGAAACAAGAGGAAGAGCAACAATTAAGTCAAGAACAAAAATGGATGATTCAATCTGAAAATTTATTGTTAAATGATACGACATTAGTGCTTGAAAAAAGGCAAGAATTAGCTCAAAAATTAGCATTGGATACTAACGGTGCTAGATTATTGATGGTTGATGCAGCAAAAGGAAAAATCAAGCCCAAGGTTAGGCAATTAATTGAACTTCATATATTCAATAATAAAGATATTTCAATTCGCAGTTTGGCGGCAGATTATTTTAAACGGCCAGGAGGAAAATCACTTTCAATTGACTTGGCCATGAACATGCCTGCCGATGTCAAAAAAGGAAAAAGTGTTTTTGAAACTAATTGCATTTCTTGCCACAAAATTACAAACAAAGGAGCTGATATTGGCCCTAATTTAACTTTAATTAAAAAGAAATTTGACAAAAAAAGCATGCTTGACGCTATCATTAATCCTTCGGCAAGCTTAGCTTTTGGTTATGAGCCGTGGATGATTAGCACGAAGTCAGGCAGTTATTATGGATTTTTAATGGCTGATTCTAAACAAATTATCTTGAAAGATTTAACGGGAAAAAGAATAAATATTAAAACTTCAGACGTGACGTCGAGGGTACAGCAAAAAAACAGTTTGATGCCAGAACCAACCTCGATGGGCTTAAAAGAAAAAGATTTATCGGATTTAACTGGCTATTTATTAAGCTTAAAATAAGACTGGACTTAAAGAATAAAAGGACTCCAAAAAAGTCAAACTATAAGATATAAAGGATGACAAAATCCTTTTAAGCCCGCTGATGTATGTTAATTTAGCCGAACTGCTTCTCGTAAAAGGTTTACTTGACGGCTACGAAATGAAAAGGTATTTTTTTACCCTTTCATTTCGTAGCCGTTATGGTTTTTTCTAAAGACAAATTTAGTTTATTAGACTCATGTTTTTCTTCAAATTTGTCTCAAATCAAATAGTTTATAACAAAATGCCTTCTATTTCGCTATATTCATTTATAAATGCAACTTCCTATTATATCTTCTTAGCCCCAGGTTCTTTTAATAATGCAAGAAGGTCAGGAAGATGTTTTTCATAAACTTGTCTAGGTGTTGCATCTTTTTTTACACAAATCGAAGCGGCCTTCCCTACTACCTCGCCCATCATTCCGCAAGTTCGCATTACTCTTACTGGCCCGAGTCCTGTTTTTGTTACGCTAATGTTTCTACCAGCCATGAATAAATTACTTACGTTTCGACTATAAAGTGTACGATATGGTGCCCAATAAAGACCTCCATATTGATACTCTGCTCCTCTTGTGTAGTCAGAAATGAATTCCATTCCTTCTAAACCCTCTTTAAATTCTTTTTTTGGTGTATGTAAATCCACGTGCCAAGAACATGGAAAAGCACCATCTTCAAATTTGGTTTGTTTCTTAAAATCTTCTGCATCCAAAACAACATCGCCCATCAATCTACGAGATTCTCGTTTGCCAGCAATGTATGCCGACCAGCCCAAACGATGGTTGGGATACATTTTATCAACATTTTTAATAACATCCCATGCTCCATACATGGCTCTAAAGTTGTGGTCTCTAATTTGCTCAATTTCCGTAACTTGATTTTGATTAAAACCACTTTCCCAGTACCACATATTAGCAAAAGATTGAAGACCTTCTGCACCAAAAGTTTTTACGCCTTTACGGCCAGGGAATGGTTTATCGGCTAAATCTAATGCCCACGGACATCTTGGAAACGGTTGAACGAACTCACCTATTTCACACTTCATAGCCAAGGCACTTTTATCTTTACATTCACACTTCAAAACTTCTTCTTTATTTGTGGCATCAAGTACATTGAATAAATTTGAACTACCCATTAAATTTTCAACTTTATATTCATGGTCAGCCCCTGCCTTAAAACCTACAACCGCATCGCCGGTGCAATCCGCAAAAAACTTAGCTGTCAATCGTTTTTGATGGCCAGAACGAATATCTTGAATCACAATTGCACTAATTTTATTGTCATTCATGACTACTTCTATTGCTCTATTTTCAATAAATAGTTTAATATTAGGTTCACGCCTAACTATTTCTAATTTCAATTTATCGTCATAATAATCGGCACTGACACCATTGAAAACTTGTCCAGAACCTTTTACGATATTGGGCAAAATTTCACTCACAATATCGCCAACGTGAGGATACGGCTGCTTATTGGTATGCCCTTCAGGCCATACTCGCACTTCTGAGCTACCGTTTCCGCCTAATACAGGTCTATCTTGTACCAAGGCAACTTTAACACCATTCCTTGCCGCAGAAATCGCAGCACAGGTTCCTGCCAAACCACCGCCAATAACAATCAAATCAAATGCTCCACCATCGGCAGGTTTTTCGGGTAGCCCTAAAAGGTTACGTCTAAATTTGGTTAGAGCGGCAATATCATTGATTGGTTGAAAATTGACATCTTTGCAAAATAAAATAGCTTCGCATCTACCTTCAAAACCTGTTAAATCGTGTAATGCTATTTTTGTCTTTTTTCCTACTTTTACTGTTCCACCATCATGCCAATGCCAATCCGCACCTTTTGTGCCAAAGGTTTCTTTTAAGGGTTTATTATTGACTAATAATTGGAACTTCCCTGGAGTTCCTGGGGCATTCCAATGAGCCACCCAATCTTTGGTTCGTACCCATACACGGTAAGTACCTTCCGAAGGAAATTCTATTTCGGTAGTAGCGTCTTCTACAGGTATTCCCAGTCCGTGAGCCAGTAAATATGGGCTACCCATTTTTTCCATTGATTGCTGGTCTATATTCCAGCCACCAAAATTCATAAATTGCTCTGCTTCAAGAAAAACAAATTCTTTATTAGTTTTTTTGTTTGAAGATGCTAATGTCTCTGTTAAACCTCCAGCTAAAAGCATTAAACTGGTATTACCCAATGCACCGATAAAATTTCTTCTTTTCATGTTTTTTAATATTTAGTTCTTATTTCAAGGTTTATAGAATTGAAATCAATAGTAATTGTATTTCAGAAATATTTGATTTAAGCAAAATAAAAGTCAAAACTCTCGTGTGCGGTTTCAATTAAACTACTATAGGTTTTGAGCCTATATTACTTTAATATTTTATAATTATTTGTATGTCAGCCACGTTGTAGCCTTACAATCTTTATTGGTAGAAAACCTTATCCAGCGTGCCTGAAAGCCTGACGGAAAATGGAAATCTATTGTTTCATTAGGTTTAACGATTACTTCTTTATATTTCATCCAAGGGCCATGGCCTATAGGTTCTATCTGAATTGTAAATGTTATTGCTTGTTTTGAGTCATGTGATATTTTAAGATTCTTTTTATCATAAAAACCAATCAAATAAGGGTCTGAAGGAGTTCCAGCTTTCACCTGACTGTCTTTCCATGGGCCACCTTCTCCAACAGCTTTTCCCAATTTCCAAAGGTCATCAATAGTTCCTGCCCATATTTTTGCTTTGCCATCATCAGAAGTGATGATGTGTTCATTTTTAGAAATTTGATTATCAAGCCCTGTCATTACCAATAAGCCACGATAAGAGGCATAATCATGAATACTAAGTGAATGTGAAGCCACAGGTCTGATTTTAGCAAATCCATCGGCATTTTCGGCTGGTAATTCATAAAATGTACCATGTGCATTAAGCAAGTCCCGCTCTGTGGCTACTTCACGACAAATTCTTAAAGCGGCTTGTTGAGTTTTAGCTGTAAATGCCTGATTCCCTTTTGGAAGCCTCCATCTTCTACCGTTGTCATCAACAATAAGCACCGAGGCGGCATCAACCGTAATCACTTCCCGTGGGATTGCAAATTTTTCACGAATGAACTGAGTCATTTTTGGGTCTTCTTTTTTTGTCAAATGCATAGCACTGTCCAATTCGTAGTAGCCATTTTCTGTATAATTTTCATTACTAAATTGACCAGCCAAGACTCCTAACTTTCTACGGTTATTGCCCAAGCCATAAAGAAGTCCACCTGAATATGCGGAGACATTTACAGTGGCTAAACCATCGAATTGTTTGTCTTGAGTTACCTGAAAATGAGCAACATCACTATAATTAAAATTAACGGTTGCTTTAGTGGCTCGATTGCTTTTTACACGTATCCACTCTCCCCTATCACTTGTTGCGAAAGTAAGTCCAATTGATTGACCCGCACCCACCTCTACTGACCTTAAGGTTTTCCAATTTCCTTTGCCATCAACGTCGGTTTCAAAGCTAAATTTAACCTTTTGACCTCCATCATTTACTAGCCAAGCCATCCGTTGTTGCCAACCTGCAAATAGAAATGGTTCGGAAAAAGCATTTGCCTCAATTTTTTCAGAAAGCCAAACAGCCCCTTGAGCTGTATTAGGCCCTAAATTGTCAGGTGTAGTAAGTGAAGTAAACCAAAGGTTTGAATTGGATTGTCCTGGCCCTTCGATATTTCCTTTGGTATGGCGTTTGTTTAAAAACTCTTTTTGTGCGGAATCATCACAACCAAAAACTAAACCATTATTCCATCGGGTGAAGTCGCCAATCACTTTAAGATAAGCCGAACGTGGGCGAATACCAGAAGTATTTTTTGATGTAAATGTTTGCGGAAAACGCCAAAAAAGCCCGTGCATGGTCATGAGATAATCAGGTTTTTCGGTAGTACCAATGTCACGAATTCGAGGCCATTCTGTATTCCAACCGTGAGCACCATCGTAGCTGTGGCTAGCTTTTGGCAGGCGAAAGAACGACCATTTGCCATTGTCTCGGACACCCAGCAAAACTGATTTATGGTCCCAGCCTGTTGCCCAGATTGGGTCAGTTTCAGGATTGGTATTTCCATAAATTCCTCCTGGACCTGTTACTTCCACAAATTGATTACGACGTATTACTTTCCAATCTTTACCATTCCAATCGGCTAAAACACCTGATTCTATATCAAACTGTTTTAGTGCCAAAGAACCTGATTCGCCATTATTGGAATAAACCATTACACCTTGACCCGAATACACGCCTTTGCCGTGGGCACCAGGAAGGAGTGTTCCATTAAAGTTATTCTGAGTATCGTCATGCTTTTTTTCTTTAACGTTGCCATCTTGATAAAGCATTTGGGTTTCGAGATTTTTAACATCTAATTTGTAAAAACCTTCTTCCATGGTGGCAATTAAAAGCTTGTTTTTAGGGTCAGACAAATCACGAGCTAAACCTGTATAACGGCCAGGTGCTTGGGTATATGGAATGGTACGAACGATACGGTTTGCATCAATGGCATAAGGCCCTATAAATAACTGTTTGCTCTCTTTATGAATCATTCTATTGGCAGGTGTTCCCCCAATACTTTCGGGTCTTATTATTCTGTTCAAATCTGGTGAAATTTCATATAATTTATCAGAAGAACCGAATGGTAAATGTGGGCCGTAGGTTACGACCCATAATCGGTTTGCCCAAGGTACTACCGCACCAGTACCACATTCACCTTCATTGTTATAATTAGCCAAATGAGGATAAATACCGCTAAATTGGGGGTAGGAAGTCCTTATTTGGGCGTGTGATTTGTCAATAAACAAGCAAATGGTTAGCCCAATTAAGAGTAGTTTGATTCTATTTATTTTCATTTTATGAATTTTATTTGGTATAAGCATCTGATTTTAGGGTTTCCCCCACAGAAATTTAATATTCGAAATCAAGTTTTTATATTTTTTTCTTCTGCGGGGGATTATCCTCTAATAACCCTCGTTCTGCTTCATATTGGTATTGATTTGAATCTCAGAGGTTGGGATAGGCCATAAATATTGGCGGTCGTTCCAAGTCGTCAATACCAAATTTTTAATCAGTCCTGTAGCTGCCATTGCTGCAAAGTCGGGGGTACCGTCATGGTCAATTGTAGGAGTTCCAGCGAAAAACCAGAGGTTTTTATCTACTATTTTTGACTTCAAATCAGCTGGGTCGAGTATTCCATAAATTGGGCGATTAAGTACTTTACCTGCAATTTTCCAGCGAATGATGTCCATGTATCGTAGTCCCTCAGATGCCAATTCCATTCTACGATCCATACGAATTTCACGGCGAAGTTCGTTTTGGACTTTCGTTTTAATTGCAGGATAGGTCGTGGCTGTAACCGCTACTTTATATGCCCTTGCTCTAACGGCGTTAACAGCCGCTAATACACTATCATCTATCTCATTGAGTTCGGTTTTGGCTTCAGCATACATTAATAAAATATCAGCATAGCGAATGATAAAATGCTCTGTTTCTATTAATCTACCATTCAGCAACCAAGAATCATCTACTCTTTTTTTCCAAACTAAACCATTAAAAGAAGCAAATTGAGCATTAGCTCGGTTGTCATTATTTGTTACCTTGGTATTGCTGCTTAAGCGAGTTACTTGCAAAGCTGTAGGATTTGGGTCGTAAATAAAACCAAGGTGTGGCGTACCAAACTCAACAATTGTAGCGGAGCATCTTGGGTCTCTATTTGCAAATGGATTTCTTGGGTCATATAAAGAGGACTTGTCAATCGTTTTGCCGTCGGTGCATAAATAAGAGCAAAATAAATCCCAAGTGGGATTTTGGGCTCCGAATCCACCTGCATTTCTGGTGATAATATCAGAAATAGGACCTACGGTTTGTTTTAATTCTAAAGAACGAGGAATGGAAAAAATTACTTCCTTTGAATTTTTCGTGCTTTGAAGAAATAAATTCGAATAATCAGAATGTAAAGCAAAAGCATTCAAATCCATACATGCTTTAGACGCTTCGGCAGCTACTTTAAAATCGCCTTCGTAGAGTGCAAATCGAGCTTTTAGTCCCATAGCGGCACCTTTAGTAGCTCTTTTTACGGCGGTAGTAGCATAAGACGTTGGCAAGTTTTTTATGGCAAAATCAAAGTCTTCGTAAATTTTGGTAGTAACCGTTTTTTTATTTGTTCTGCCTATTGAGTATGCCTCTTCGATAGAAACTACTTGGTCAGTATATACAACATCTCCAAAATGATTCACTAATTTGGCATATTGAGCCGCACGATGAAAGCGAGCTTCTGCAATGTAAATATCTAATTTCGATTGTGCTACTTTTGCCTTAGTTACATCGCTATTTAAAGCAACAATTGCTCTATTTGCTCGTGCGATGGCTTTATACGAATTTCTCCAAAGAGTTGTTGAAAAATCCCATTGGCTTGTTATTGTACCTGATTTGACAGGAGTAAGAGACTGACGGTAAAAGCCATCATCTGAAAGATAATTATTACTTAAATCCTCGTCCCATTGCCACCAATCTATGCGGTATAAATCATTGAGTGCCAATTGGATTTCTGTTTCATTTGAGTACCACTTTTCAGCAGAAGGTTCTGCCAAAGGGTACAAGTCTAAGGAGTTTTGGCAAGAAGCAAATAAAAGTATGCTCAAAACTGCTGTTAATATTTTTGATTTCATTTTATTTATATTTAAGCAAATGAATGAATAAATTTTAGAAAGAGATTTCTTAACACCTCATTTTAAAAACTGATATTAAATCCACCAATCACAGTGGTTACAATACCAAACCCCTCTGGATCCCAGCCTTTAGGGTATTTGTTAACCGTAAAAACATCAGAAGCATTTACATAAAATCGTATGTTATTAGACATGATTTTACTTGAAATGTTTTTCGGAATTGTATAACCCAATGCGATGTTTTTTAGACGAAAATACCCTCCATTGAATAACCAAAAGTCAGATTGCGTACGGTTGAAGCCTTTATTTGTTTCAGTGTATCGAGGATATTTAGCAGCAAGGTTTTTTTCTGGATTATTGTTTAAACTCCAAGTATTACCATCTAAATAAACAGGAAATACGCCCCAGTTTTCAGCATTATAGTCTGTATAATCAAGGTTTGAAACTTGCTGATAACCAATACCCTGAAAGGTAATACCCAAATCAAAATTGCCATATTCTAAGCGTACATTACCACCATACATCCATTGTGGTAATGAACCTCCTAGTAGCACACGATCATACTCTGGAGATATTTTACCATCGGGAACACCATTTGGGCCACTAATATCAGTATATTTTAGATCGCCAAATTTAACCGTATTACTTAATTTAGGCGAATTGACTAGGTCTTCCTGTGTTTGATAAATGCCTTCTGATTTATATCCATACCACTCGTCAAATTGGCTACCTTTTTTCTTAATTTTACTACCAATGAATTCTGTACCACCCAAGTCACCCATTATTGATTTAAACTGTGATAAATTGGCAGAAACTGAATATTTAAGTTTACCAATATTATCTGTCCAACCCAAATCTAAATCTATACCCTTAGTTTCCATAATTCCAGTATTTTGATTAGGGTTTTCAAAGCCTACAAAAATTGGAATCTGTAATGCTAGTAGCATATCTTTGGTTTGTTTATAATATACATCGCCAGTAAATCGTAGTTTATTTTTAAAGAAATAAGCATCAACTCCTAAATCAGTAGAAGCTGTCTTTTCCCATGAAATATCTTTTATTGCATACTGAACCTGAGCGGCTGTTTGCTGAGCAACAGCTACATTGTTTTGATAAAACAAGGCATTTCCAAAACTTATAATGCCAAAAGATGGGTAGTTTCCTATTCTCTCGTTACCCAATGTTCCCCACGAAGCACGCAATTTCAAGAATGAAATTAGATTCTGTTTTTGCATGAAACCCTCTTCAGATACTACCCAACCTGCCGAAATCGAAGGAAATACACCCCATCGATAATCTTTATTGAACCTCGATGAGCCATCACGTCGTACATTGGCTTGTAGTAGATATTTGTTATTATAGCTGTAGGTGATACGACCAAATTGTGAACGATAGGCTGTTTCAAAGGCAGTACCAAAATTATCTCTCAAAGCGGCAGGACCTTGGTTTAAGAAAGGATACGTATCAAAAAGATATTGGTCTCTTGATGCACCCATAGACTCACCTTTGTAGTAATAATTTTCGTATCCAATTAATGCTGTAAAATCACTTTTTCCGATTGTTTTTATGTAATTCCCCAATAATTGAGTTGTAAGACTATAGTTTGTTGTACGATTTTCATCTAATCGAGTCGTAAGCCCACCACTTATTAAAGTTGCAGCCAATTGATTTGGATTATCGGCAGAATAAGCATCTACTTGTTTATTGAATCTTTTTTGATTATTAAAATCAAAAATAGGAGCAAGAATTGCCGAAAGTTTTAAGCCATCTATGGGTTTCAAATCCAATGCAATTCGTCCCCCTACTTGATTAAAATTATTGCTGTTTGTTCCACCATATTTAATTTTGGCATAAACATTTTCGCCTGCTTTTCCGTCGGCTATTCTTCCATCGGCCCATAGTGCTGGATAAATAGGTGATGAAATTCTTATCCTACCTAATGGATCATTAGCAGTTGGGTCGGTGGTATTTGTTCTTTTGAAATTAAAGTCCACAGTTCCACCAATAAATTTATTGATAGTAAAGTCGTTATTTGAGCGTAAAAATATACGTCCATAATCTTTGTTTTCATAGAAACCACCCAGTTTTTCATAACGAATCGAAGCATTAGATTTTACAAACTTTGAACCTCCTATTATACTAATACTGTGTGCCTCACGTCGTGCCATCTTGTTGAGGGATAAAGCCATCCAATCAGTATCAGGGAATTTGTTGGGGTCGGTCTGATGTTTTTGGCCATAGTTATTTAATAAATCTTGGCTAAACGTTGGAAATTTGTTTGCTCCATTTCCTGCATCATTCCAGCGAAGTTCATTGACTAATTCCATGTATCTTGATGCCCTCATATAGTCAGGCAGTTGAGTAGGCTTGTCAAAGCCATTTTCGTAGTTATATTGTATAGAAGCTTGGTCTGTTTTAGCCCTTTTGGTAGTTATTAAGATAACACCAGAAGCAGCACGAGAGCCATATATAGATGCCGATGCAGCATCTTTTAAGACTGACAAATTTTCTATATCATTTGGGTTCACTTGATTAACATCAGCCACAGGAACACCATCTACAATCACCAAAGGATTTGAATCTCCGATAGTAGTTACACCTCGAATTCTGATAGTAGCACTACCCATCGAACCATTTGCCCCACTACGAGTTACCGTAACGCCCGACATCGCCCCTTGCAGTGCCTGTGCTACTTGGGTTTCCTTGCGTTCTTTAAACATTTCACTACCAATAGACGACACAGCCCCAGTAAGGTCTTTCTTTTTCTGCACACCATATCCTACTACTACTACTTCATCAAGTGCTTTACTATCAATTTTGAGTGAAATATTAATTTTTGTTTGATTTCCAACAGTAATTTCTTGTGCTTGAAATCCAACAAAACTAAAAACCAAAATGGATTTACTGTCGCTTACCGCTATCGAATATTCGCCATCGACGTTTGTGGTGCCTCCACGACTTGTGCCTTTAAGAGTTACGCTTACACCTGGAAGTTTTTCGCCTTTTTCGTCGCTTACGGTACCTTTAATGGTGATGTCGTTATTTACATTGTTTTCAATGGTAGGCAAAGTCATACTTATTTGATTAGAGCCATTTTCTTTTAGGTCTAGCCCCAATGACTTTGAACGAATCAAAATAATTTGTCTTTCTCCCACAGTTTCAAATGAAATATTCCTTGGCGTTAGCACTTTTTTAAGTACATCTTCCACCTTCTCGTTTTTTATTTCCAAGGTTAATGGCTCATCATTCGCAATCAAATCTTTTTTGTATGAAAACAACACGTTTGTCTGCTTTTCTATTGATTTCAACAAAGTTTTTATACTCCCTTTCTGGAGAGAGATACTCACCTTTTTTTGTAGCATATCCTGTGCTTTTGCAGGTATCGCAAAAGCATTTGCCGCAAAAACGACTGCTATAATCAATTGTATGAGGTTGATTTTCATAAACAATAGAAAATTTTGTTTAGTACTATTTTTTGTCATAGTTTTAAATGTTTTTTGAAAGAAAAATGAAAATTCACGCCTATCTCTCCTAAGTATAGGCTGGAAGTATCGGGGGATAAATGTTGACGCATTTTCCCTCGATTTTTTTGTTTAGGTAATCATTGAATTCATCTATTATTGGGGTGGTTAAGGTTGAAAATGGTAAACTTTAACTGATTTATTTGATTAATTGCAGCCCATCGACTGAATCACTATTTGGGCATCTACTATTTTGTAGCTTGCACCAATTGTTTTACACATAATGTCGAGTTTGCTATATAATGATTCGTTGGCGAGTGTAGTTGTAATGATACAATGTGAAAGCTGTTCGGCATCATAAATAATATGTACACCATAAGCTTGCTCAATGGCTTTCAACACCTCTGAAACAGCTTTGTCTTCAAAATTTTGTTCGGGCAACTGGCTTAAATCTTTAATCAGGATAGGTCTTTCAACCAAAGATTTGGTAAGCGATTCTTCCTTTCTGGTAAATACAATTTGCTGATTGGGTGTAATTATTAAAGCTTTCTCTTCTGGGTCAGCGAAAGCGATTTTGTTTTGATGAAAAACGGAGACTTTTCCAGTTTTTACACTTACAATTACTTCAGGAGAATCTTCGAATGCTTTAATAGTAAAACTTGTTCCCAAAACTTTTGTAATTACTTCATTGGAATAAACATAGAAAGGTTTTTGAGGGTTTTTGGTAATTTCAAAAAAAGCTTCACCACTTAAAAAAACCTGCCGTTTATTAGGTTCAAAGTGCTTTGGATAGCTTAATTTGGCATTCTTTGCCAATGTGATTACACTCCCATCTTCAAGTTTTATAGAAAGTGGAGTGTTAAATTTATTCGTTTTTTCAATTAATTTGATTTGTTTTTCTGCCGTAGCTACCAATTCTGAGTAACTTATTTTTTTAGGATTGTTGTTTGATAATAATCCTTTTAAGCCAATTCCAATCACAAGACAGGCAGCCGCCGCCCAACTGATTTTTGACCATTTCGTAGCATATAATTTTGATAATAAACTAGGTTTCAATGATTCAGAATCATTATCAATATTGTCGTTTATTAACATCCATACTTTTGATTGATTAATAGTAGGCTGGTGAAGTTTTTCTGCCTCAGCAACTTTTTTTATAAAGTCGGAGGCATCACTAATAATAGTTTGCTTATCAGGGTTATCCAATATAAATGCTTGAAAAAAAACATCATTTTCTCCATACTTTACCCAACGTATAAAGGTATCATCTTTAATAAAATCTTGTGCATTAAAAATCTTATATTCCATCTTTGAAAAAAGCTATTTTAATGGCTTTCAACAATACAGATACAAGTCTTTCATTAAATTACTCACTGAATACAAAATATTTTAAAAAAAATATTGGGATTGTCCAACTTTTAAGAATAGTACGAAGCGTAGCATAAGAACGAAATAATAAATTACTAACGGATTGTTTGTTTACATCCATGAGTTTGGCTATCTCATCTATCGTAAAATCGTGGTAATATTTTAGGTTGATTGCTTCCTGTTGGCGTATTGGAAGATGGGCGATTGCTCTTTGTAGGGTAAGTATTTCAGCATCAGATTGTTCTGAATCAATCTTTTTTTGTTCCTCAGATATACTTATTAAGAAGTCTAAATAGGTATCAATGTCCTCTGATTTGTCAAAAATATCTCTTTCGAGTTGTCTGACTATTCTATTTTTTAGAGAGCGAAATAGATAAAATTTAACTTCATTTACTTCTGAAAGGTGCGTTCTATTATTCCAAAGACTTATAAAAACCTCTTGAATAGCATCTTCGATGAGGTTTTCATTTTGTGTAATTCGAAAACCGTAGCTAATTAATGATTGAAAATATTGTTTGTATAAATTTTCAAAAGATTTTTTATTACCCGAAATCATATCCTTCCAAAGTGCTTGTTCTTGCTCTTTGGTCAAATTTCTGACCGATTTAATATATTCACGATTGATGTGCAATGCCTTTGATTTTATATTTGGTATTATTCAATGCAAAAGTAGTATATTTTTTAGACATTTTTTGTTGAAATATTATTATTAACTGGTGAAATATTATCAAAAATATGAGTAGGGTTTACTATTTTAATAAAAAATCCCCAAAAGAGCCTTCTGGGGATTTATTGTTGTATCCTTAACCATTACTATTTCCAAACATTTACTCCTCTAAAAAATCTAAGTCTCTATTATGCGTTTCTGTTATGCGTTTCTGAGATTGTAGCAATGGCCAAAAATCCGAACAGAAAGCAGATTATCCCTACACTGTGTAAAGTAGACAAATACTTCTACAAGCATCAATTATGACATACCTAATTTATTTGAAGAAAAATTTCAGATACAATCAACTAAATCAGTTTAACTTGGAATTGAATAAAAAAAATAAAACGGCTTCCCAACGTAAAGGCAAACCTGTAAAGTTTATCCGTCGTATCGAAGATATTTTCAAACAAATATTACAATTGACCGTGCGTCAAAATTAGCGTATCACATAATGTTATACCTATGCAAATTCAGCTATGAAAGTGGAGTTTTACAAAAAGGATTTTTGGTGAGAACGAAAAAAAAATCAAAATTCAAAGAAACAAGGAGGTTTCTTGAGACTTTTGTCGGGATTTTGGCACTTGAACTATTTAAGTTTCACAATGAGCAAAAAACTAAAGCTATTTAAAAGGCTAATAATTTACCAATATCGAAAAATAAAATTCTAATGGTAAAAAGTATGAGTAAAGAAAGACAAAGTAAAGTTTATTATACTGTACGCCAAATTTTTGCTCTTTAGGCTCTATTTCTTAAATTGCTTTAATTGAATTCAAGAGAAATTTTACTAATAAAATAAAAAAAAACTTCAATTTTCTGCTGTAAATTTTAGTTGAGTAATACAATATTATTAATCGACAAATTTACAATCAGCTAAATAGCGGTGTATAAGCTTATTATCTCACTATGGACTTGTTGATTATTGACCTTGGGCTACTTAAGTTCTAAAATAAGACCAAAATGGTAAGAAAAATAACCTTTTAGGATAGTTATAAGTCCAATAAAAAACGTTATGAGTAGTAACTAGACATAATCAGATATCGCTTACTAATTATTTTGAAAATTTAGTAGCAGCTAGTTTTATTAAATCCTGAGACACAAGAAACGCGAACCGTCGCCGATGCGACGGTTCGCCGATGCGATAAAATATTAATTATAGATTAACTAATAACTGTGGTTTTGTCGATTATTTTCAACTCAATACTTGCTTTTAGAAATTTGTAATAAATAGAACTATACTACTATAAAATGAAGCAACTTTATCTACTTTGCTGTTTACTCATAATAATTTCGTGTGAAAAAGACAAATCGCTCAGCACCCCACCACAAATACTCCAATTTGAATTTGAGGGGGTCAATACACTTTCTACTATCATCGACGCAAGCACGAAAACTATCATTGTGGAAGTGCCTTATCAAACCTCCGTCAGTGCATTAGTGCCAATCATTGGTTTGGAAGATGGCGTTACGGCTGACCCTGCATCAGGCATTGCCCAAAACTTTGCTCAGGATGTATATTATACTTTATCCAAAAACA
>Ga0247831_1003942_pt1 | contig 20635 bp, 13 predicted proteins | sample LaCruzMarch2015__9_FD_192406 | JGI IMG/M metagenome (GOLD analysis project Ga0247831, IMG submission 192406) | Freshwater microbial communities from meromictic Lake La Cruz, Castile-La Mancha, Spain - LaCruzMarch2015_1m | ecosystem: Environmental > Aquatic > Freshwater > Lake | place: Spain...
TGGGCCGGCATCGTGATCGATGACGCGACACACGACAAAACCCCGCTGGCGGCCTACCAGCCGGCAGTAGCCCTGGGCGTTCTTCTCTCGCCGAATTGGCAGGTGGGGGTCTGGGGGCGGGGGGAAAAAGTTCAGAAGCATCACCGCGTCTTTACCCGAGATGACGATGCCGTTGGTCCCTACCAGTTGGTCATCGTGGTGGATGACTCGCCGGCTGCTCGAAAACGGCATGAGTCGGCAACAGCCAGCGTCACAGTCAACGGCCTGGAGGTGCTCGCAGAGTATCCGCTCAGGCTGGGCAGCCGCCCGCGACTTCAATTCCAGACGCACACAGAGCATCGCGACGGGGGCCGGGGAATCGTGCTCGTCGACGACGTGTCTGTCAGCGTGGCCCTCAACGCTGCGGGTGAGTACGCGGCCGGTGAGTACGCCGTCGGGCGAAATAGCCCAGACGCGGAGGCTCCTAGGCCCGTAAACGCTTTGCGATCCGCCGACTGAGCCTATTTTCAAATAAAAACGTAATGGCCGGCCGCTGGGCGACTTTCCCTACTAGGGTCCGGTGATCATTTTTCTTTTCGCTTTTCAGCCCTTGCTTTTCTTCCTCTGCTTTTCTTCCTCTGGGGGGGTACCGATGAAACGGTTTCGTGGGTTTACGTTAGTCGAACTTCTGGTGGTGATCGCCATTATCGGCACCCTCGTGGGGCTCTTGTTGCCGGCCGTGCAGGCCGCCCGTGAGTCGGCCCGGCGGTCGGCCTGCGGTAACAACCTGAAGCAGATCGGACTCGCACTTCACAACTACCAAGATGCAAAAAAGAGCTTTCCGTCGGGCGGTTATGGCACCGTCAGCGGGAACAAAACGGGATGGTCCCAGTGGGTCGAGCTCCTGCCGTTCATGGAATACAACGAAATCTATTCCCGCTTCGACTTCAAGACGCCCAATGCTGTGCCTGGGTCGCCCGTTGATTTTGTCGCTGTTGCTGCAAACAGTTCTGCCGCCCAGCAGGCGAATCTGCCTGTGCTCCGCTGTCCTTCGTCGCTGCTACTGCGCGGAAGCAACGCCGGCAATGGCCAGCCCGTTCCCCACTATTTCGGGATTGCCGGTGCTAATACCTTCGGCCGGTTTACGAGCACCGACCAGCTCGCAACGAATGGCAGTGGCTGGGGGAAGACGTCGAATCGCGGCATGATTCCAAACTGCCGGAAAGCTGGCGTCGTGTCGCCGCTGGGGGTCGAATTGAAAATGTGCACGGACGGCACCTCGAAGACGCTGCTCGTCGGAGAAATCAGCAGTGGAATCTCCAACGCTGCAGGCGGTACGAAGCAGGATCGTCGCCCGGGCAGTACCATGGGCTGGTCGCAGGCCGGATGGGGTAATACAGGCCACACCAGCATCGGGCACATGAACTCTGTCACCATTCGCTATCCACCAAATGCAGCCGTCGAGGGGCAGGATGGCGTGGGTACCAATGGTTGGCACATCTACCAGTACGGCAACTGCCCTCTCGCCTCGGAACACCCCGGCGGAGTTCAGGTGGCGTTCGCCGACGGTGCGGCTACGTTCATCTCGGACACGATCAACATGGAGGTCTTGACCTTGATGGCGGTGCGTGACGATGGCTTTGCGATATCTGAATAAGTCGATACCTGAATACGTCGATGTCGAAAGAAGGAGAGCCACAGGTGGTTCAAGCTGACCTCATGCGGGCAATCGGACCGGTGCTGATTTTTCTCACGCTGGTCGTCGGCTGTGGTCCGGCAGTGGACGGCTATTCCGGTCCCCGGGGCACCGTCGCGGGCAGGCTGACCATCGATGGGGCGGCATTGCGCAACGGTTGCCAAGTGGTTTTCATGGCGGCACGCGGCAGTTTCATCGCATCGGGGGCCGTCGCAGAGGACGGCCGCTACACGCTGCTGTACCGCGTGTCTCAAGGGCTGCCGGTCGGCGACTATGTGGTGCAACTCGGATTGCCGAGTGACTACGCCGCATCGATCACCGGCCCGTCAGGCGGACCGCAAGTCACGGACGTGAGTGCAATCACCAAGGCCTGGAAAGCCGGAATGCCATTCCCTGAACGGTATCTCGCCACCTCGACGAGCGGGCTGAATTTCACGGTGCAACCGGGCACAAACACGGCCGACTTCGAACTCACCAAGTCGGATCAGGTTGGCAAGATCGGGAAGTAGGCGATCCATCATCAACCCGCTGCATCGACCATGAACCCACCGATCGACCGTCGATATTTTCTCCGCGGAACAGGGGCGATGATCGCACTTCCCGCACTCGAATCGCTCGGGTTCCGGCGGCATGCCTCCGCCGCCCCGGTGGCCACGCCACCAAAACGGGTCGTCTTCCTGGGCATCGGCTGGGGAGTGACCCAGGAAACCTGGTTCCCCGACACAAACCAGACCGGGGCCGGCTACACCCTTCCGCCCGGGCTTGCGCCACTTGCGCGGCACAAAGCTAATTTCACGGTCGTGCAGGGCTGTTCGCACCGCTCCAGCAACGAGGCTCATTGGGGCAGCACCTTTTGGCTCACGGGCGCCAATCGCTATGCGGTTCCCGGCCGGAATTTCTCAAACACGATCTCCGCCGATCAAGTCGCGGCGCGGCAACTTGGTCAGGGCACCCGGTTTGCGTCGATCCAACTCGACAGCGACGACGGAAATTCCGGCCACGGGCCGGGGAGGTCTCTCGCCTGGGATCATCACGGCAAACCGTTGGCGGGGCCGAGTGATCCGCTGCAACTGTTTCACCGGCTGTTCTCTGCCGACGAATTGTCCCTCGAGGAACGGAAGGCGGCCATCGCCTCCAGGCGGAGCGTGCTTGACGCCGTGCTGACCGACGCCAAAAGGGTGCAACGCGGGCTCACCAAGACCGACTCCGACAAACTGTCGGAGTATTTCGAGGGCATCCGGAGCATCGAGCAGCGGTTGGACAAAGATGAGCAGTGGCTGGCAATCCCCAAATCCAAGCCGCCACTGCCTGAACCCAGCCCCGGACTGAAGGGACGGGCGGAAATCGAGATCATGTACGATCTGATCGTGGCTGCTCTCCTCTCCGACAGCACCCGCGTGATGACCTATCGTCAGCCGGTCACGTCGCTGCTCAACAGCCTCGGCATCCGAGTCAACCCTCATGACATGAGCCACTACACGCCGGGGGAGCGGATGGAGGCGGCCCAGAAGCGTGATCTCGCGCAGAGCGAACTGCTTGCCGGCCTGTTCGACAAGCTCAAGGCGACGAAGGAAGCCGATGGGTCGAGCCTGTTCGATCATGTCGCCCTCGCGTATGGGACGAACATCCGGTCGATTCACTACCTCGACAACTGTCCGACGATCGTGAGCGGTGGTGGCGCCAGTCTTGCACTCGGCCACAACATCGTCCTCCCGAAGGATACGCCACTGTGCAATGTCTGGCTGACGATGCTGCGGGGTGCCGGAGTCGCCGTGGATCGCCATGGCGATAGCACAGGCGTGGTGACGGAACTGCTGGCGTGACCATTCCTGCGGCCATCCACGATGCCGGTCGCCATCCAACACAATCGCTGCCAACGATGCCCCTTCGTCTCCTCTGTGCCTTGATTGTCGCCGCGGGCGTGTCTGGCGTGGCCGCAGCGGAACCGGGCGATGCCAGTCTTTCGGACTCGTCTCGTCCCTTCCTCGCTGCGCACTGTTTCGCGTGCCACGATGCCGATGTGCAGGAGGGAAAAGTCAATCTTGCAGACCTGCCGCTCCGGATCGCCACCATCGAGCAGGCGGAGGTCTGGCAGAAGGTGCTGGGCGTGGTGAACTCGGGGGAGATGCCCCCGGAGGAGCAGCCGCAGCCATACGGAGCGGCAAAGGCCGATTTCCTGGCCGATCTGGCTGAGGCCATGGTGGCGGCCAGAAGGTCACTGGCCGATTCAGGCGGCACGATCACGCTCCGCCGGCTCAACCGGCGGGAATACCGAAACACGCTGGAGCACTTGTTGGGAACGAGCGTCCGCGGTGAATCGCTTCCCGATGATGCCACGTCCGGCTCATTCGATACGGTGGGGGCGTCGCTCTTTCTCTCCAGCGACCAATTCGAGGAATACCTGAAGCTCGGACGCACCGCGATCGATGAGGCATTCACGCGGCATGCCGCCTCGACCACAAAGCCTGCGGTGTTCCGCCTGGAACCGGAAACGGCCCTTACTCCGGAGGAAGACCGGGAGGTGAAGCACTTTGAGGAATCGCAGGAACGCTTTCTGCGCTGGAAAGCACTGGTGGATCAGGCGGCAGCAGCTCCCGAGAATCAGAGCCTCGTGGCGTCACTCCGCGAAAAACATCCGGAGATCGTCAAGCATCCCGACATCTTTATCTACTACCACGCCAATCTGCTGAAGGGGTGTCCTGACCCTAAGGAATTCGGGTTTCAGGATGCCAGCAGTGCGGCGTTCAGCAACCAGCAATACCTCCATTTGTATCCCTTCTATCGGCACTACTTTGATCTTCCCCACCGGCAGCTCGGCACCTACCTGAAGCTGCCCCACCATGGCGCCTCGTTCCGCTCACGGATCGATGTCGAGCCGCCCGCGGAGTTTCCACCGGGCCGGTATATCCTGCGGCTGCGGGCTGGGGTCGTCGAGGGTGTCAAAGCCGCAAGGACGTTCGTGGAGGTCGGCCTGCCCCAGCAGACAAACAATCTGCCCACCGGTTTGGAAGGTGTTTCAATCGCCACCCTGCAGCTTCATGGAACGGTGGAGCATCCGGAAATCGTCGAGACACGCGTGGAACTGCGGGCGTCAAGCCTTCGGAAGTTCTCGCTTCAAGAACGGCAGCCCAGAGACTTCGAGCAGTTTTTCCAGCATATTTTTCACCGGGAAAAACAGGCGACTGGGTATGGGTATGAGCCTTCGATCTGGATCGACTGGATCGAACTGGAGGGCCCGCTGCCAGAACCCGGCACGGCGGCGATTGAGAAGATCATGGACCTGCAGGTGCCAGACGGGTTGCCAGCCCGGGCGGCTGCCGAACGCGGCCGAGACCTGCTCGCCGAGTTTGCCCGCGTTGCCTTTCGCGACGTGGAGCCGGAGGCGAGCTTCATCGACCAGCTCGTCGACATCCTCGAGGGGGAATTGGCAGCAGGGCAGCCGTTTGCCGTGGCCATTCGCACGCCGCTGAGCATCATTCTTGCCTCGCCCAGCTTTCTCTATCTCTTCGAGCCGGGAACGGAGCATGCCCCGCGAACGCTCACACACCGGGAACTTGCCGTGCGGCTTGCCGCCTTCCTTTGGAGCGGACCACCAGATGAACGGCTGCTGACGCTGGCAGCACGCGATGAACTGCATCGGCCGGCGGTCCTCCGAGCCGAGGTCGATCGCATGATCGACGATGCCCGGTCAGATCAATTCGTCTCTGGGTTCGTACACCAATGGCTGGACATGAAGCGGCTCGACTTTTTCCAGTTCGACCTGGTGCTTCATCGCGAGTTCGATGAGAGCACCCGCGTGGCGGCCCGCCAGGAAGTCTACGAATCATTCGCCCACCTGCTCCGCGATCCGGAACACGGGCGGCTCGGAAACCTTCTCAAGAGCGACTACGTTCTCGTCAACGACGTGCTCGCGACCTACTACGGTATCGACAGCGTGACCGGCGAAGGCTTCCGCCGAGTCGCGCTGCCCGCCGACTCACCCCGCGGGGGGCTCCTGGGGATGGCCGCGATCCATGCGATGGGGAGCAATGGTGTCGAGAGTAGCCCCGTCGAACGGGGTGCCTGGGTCCTGCGACATCTGCTGAACGATCCGCCGCCCCCTGCCCCGCCGAATGTGCCGCAGCTGTCGCGACTCGCCGACAAGCCGCTGACCACCCGCGAGCGGCTCGCGGCCCATCGAGAACAACCGCAGTGCGCGAGCTGTCATCGGAAGATCGATCCCATCGGCTTTGGGCTCGAAAACTTTGACGCCGCCGGAAAATGGCGAACCACCGACCGGCACGGTGGAAAGACCTGGACGATCGAGGCCGCCGACACGCTGTTTCAGGGTTCTTCGTTCGCCAATTTTCGTGAACTGCGTGATCTGATCGCCGCCCGGGAGGATGATTTTGCCCGCGGCTTCACGAAGCACCTGATCGAGTATGCCCTCGGCCGACCCTTTGGCTTCGCCGACGAGGATATGGCGAATCGAATCCTGGCCGCCGCGAAGCACGATCACTACGCACTGCGAACCTTTCTGCATGCGATCGTTCAGAGCCGGGAGTTCCAGACGAAGTAGGAGTCGGAGTTGGTGGGAGTTGGGGTATGCCCACGCGAATCCGACCGCGGGCTCGCACCCTAAGGAATGCCCCGGCCTGGGTGAGCTAGGCGGAGTGCCCACCCAAGCCGTTGGGGCATCCTTCTGGATCGTAGCTATTCGTTCCGCACCATCACGAAGCCGTGGTAGGCCTCGTTGCCGTGCTCATGGATATCGAGACCCTCGATCTCCTCCTGGGCCGAGACGCGTAGGCCGACAGTCGCCTTGATCAGCAGCCAGAACATGGCCGAGACGGGTACCACGTAGGCTCCAACCATGAGCACTCCAACCAACTGGGCGATCAACTGCTTGGTGCCACCGCCAAAGAAGAGCCCCGCGTTCGGACCGCCTGCTTCAGCCGTGCCAAACGGCGTGTTCAGCACGGTGCCGGAGAGGTCGGTGGTGGTGAAGAGGCCGACACAGAGCGTGCCGAAGATGCCGCAGACGAGGTGCACGCTCGTGGCACCCACGGGATCATCAACGTGGATCTTGTCGAAGAACAGCACGGAGAAGAGCACCATCACGCCGGCGATTGCCCCGATCAGGAGCGAGCAGGCCGCATTCGTGTAGGCCGCGCTGGCCGTGATCGCCACAAGGCCGGCCAGGCATCCATTGAGCGTCATGCCGATGTCCGGCTTACCCAGTAGCAGCCAGGCCGTGAGCGTGGCGCTGAGGGTCGCGGCTGCAGCGGCGAAGTTGGTATTCACGGCAACTTGCGAAGCCAGAGCACCTCCGTCACCAGCAACGCCCATCGTGCTGCCCGGGTTGAATCCGAACCAGCCGAACCAGAGCACGAGAGTGCCGATGAAGGCCGCTGTCATGTTGTGGCCCGGGATGGCGTTGATCCTTCCATCGGCACCGTATTTGCCGATTCGCGGACCGAGAATGATGGCACCGGTCAGAGCTGACCAGCCGCCCACCGAATGCACCACTGAGCAGCCGGCGAAGTCCCAGAAATTCCACTCCTTGGCGAGATAGCCGAAGCCCCAGATCCAGTGGCCCACGACCGGGTAGATCGCGATCGCCATGATAAACGAGAAGATGATGAAGGAGTGATACTTGATCCGCTCCGCAACGGCCCCCGACACGATCGTCGCAGCCGTTCCTGCAAAGACGAGTTGGAAGAAAAACTTTGCGTAGAGCGGCACATGCGTCCAACTGATCGAGCCGTAGACTCCCTGATACTTGTCGCCCATCAACGGGCTGTTGTCGTACTTGGGATCGAACCCGCCCACCATCCAGGTGCCCGACTGGCCGATCCAGCCGCCGTCACCCGAGCCGAACATCAGGTCCCAGCCCAGCAGCCAGAAGGCGACCGATGTTGCCGCAAAGACGATGAAGTTCTTCGAGAGAATGTTGACGCAGTTCTTCGACCGGGCGAAGCCTGTCTCCACGCAGCCGAAACCCAGGTTCATGAAAAACACGAGCATGCTGCAGATCAGCACCCAGACGGTGTCGGCCCCCGTCCAGAGCTTTTCCACCATCTGTTCCACCGACATGAGATTCGGTTTGTAGCCGGTGGCGGTCACCCCGGCATCGACAACAGCGGCAGCCGCCACAGGCTCCGCGACCACCTCATCCGCCGAGAATGCGATCGACGCCGTGAGCGAGGCAAGTGAAAGCAGAATGGCAAGCCCCGCCATCACCGTCACAAGGTTTCTCCCCATCTGCCGGCCGCTATCTTTTCGGGGCGGCAGACACCACGCAGCAAGGCCACGCCGACCAGACAGCCAACCAGACAGCCGACCACAACCGTCTACAAGCTCCCTTCGAAGGGAGGAAAAAACAATCGATCGCATTATGCGACTCCAGAAGGAAAAGAATCCGGAGAGGGACGGCTCCGCACCGCGAACCTCACCGGGCGCCAAGCCACACCTTGGCCGCCGTAGGACGTTCTGCTAGCGGTGCAAGTGGTGTGCCAAAGACTGAGCACGACTTCTCACTGGCCTAGAGTTCAGCCTGTGTGGAACGCTCAAAGAGCGTGTTTCAATGGTGTTTTTGCAGATTCGTAAGAACCCACCGGAGCATGGGTTTTTCCTAAACCAGAAACGAGCGTGCAGGATCTGCTCCTCACTCGCACGGTTTTCGCGCAAACCTCTGCACACGAAAAGCGCAGCGACTGCTGGGCTGCGAGAAACAGGCGCATAGTGTGTTCCTGTACGCTTGTGACGGATTTAATTCGTTCGCTCTAAAGTTTTGGAACCTCCTTAAAGCTTCGACCCTCATAGCCTGGAGCCGACCCCATGACCGATTTGAGCTCAATTCTGAGCCTGCCGCCAATTGAGCGCGGCGCGGCAATCACCCGCACCATTCCGGCATGTGGCAGCACGGCAGACGCCCGAGTTAACGCCTCCGACATCGACTGGAAAGGCGGCCGTGCCGCCGCCCTCGAGCGGCTAGCGGCGATTGATCCTGTCGACTACGCCCGGACGAGAAACCATGTGGGGGGCGCTGTCACGCGACTCTCTCCCTGGCTGCGGCATGGGGTGCTGTCGTTGGCAGAGGTTCGCGACGCCGCCCTGGCCCACGTGAAGCGTCCTGCGGATGCTGCCAAGCTGATCTCCGAACTCGGCTGGCGGGACTACTGGCAGCAGGTCTATGCGTCGTTGGGCGATCGGATTCGCAAGCCAATCGAGCCGCCGGCGCACAAGTCACGCCTGAAGCAAGTTGACCAGATGCCTGCGGATGTGCTCGCAGCCCAGACCGGCATGCACTGCATCGACGCCTTCGTCCGACAGCTCCACCAGACCGGCTGGTTGCATAACCATCAGCGGATGTGGTTGGCCTCATGGCTCGTGCATGCCCGCGGCGTGCGGTGGCAGGCGGGTGCCGACTGGTTTCTCACACACCTCCTCGATGGTGATCCGGCAAGTAATCATCTTTCCTGGCAGTGGGTGGCCGGCACATTCTCGGCCAAGCCCTATATTTTTAATCGTGAAAACCTGGAGTCGTTCACCGGCGGATCGCACTGCCAGCCGTGCGGGCTCCGCGGCTCATGCGATGTCGAGGGCTCCTACGAGTCGCTCGCGGACCGCTGGTTTGCCTCGGGCGGGCCGGTGTCGCGCGAGCCGTTGCGGATTCGACCGCGGGAGGACAGATTCACAGAGAACTCCCAGACGCCAGCCCAGGCGCCGGCCGAGCAGTCGGCCGAGCAGTCGGCCGAGCCGTTGGTCTGGCTCACACTCGACTCGGTGGCGGCCACGAGTCCGGCGGCCACGGCCCACCCGCAGGCACCGCGGCTCTTTGTGATCGATCCGGAGTGGATCTCGCAGGAACGCCCTTCGCTCAACCGACTGATATTTCTCTTTGAATGCCTGGCCGACATCCCGGGCGTCGAAGTGGTGCTTGGCGACCCGCACGAGGCGGTGCCCGCGCGGGCGAGGGCCCACGGCTGTGAGCGGATCGTGATGACGGAAACGCCCTGCCCGCGGATCCGTCGTGCCGTCGCGGCGATCGAATCGGCATCGGCAGACCTTTCCGAGGGACGGAAACCGCTCCCGGTGGCGGTGGTGCCCTGGCCACGATTCTGCGATCGGTCCCGGGTCAGGGATCTCGGGCGTTTTTCCCGGTATTGGCGGGAGGTCGAACACTCGGCCATGAGGCCGACCGCGATAGATCAGAGGTGATCCGTGGGCGGGGAGTCCCATCGCTCACGCTCCGGGCTTGTATGCGCACCAAACCAATCGGGGGATATAGCCCGGACCTCGATCGGCCGGCCATCACGGGGATGCGGAAACTCAAGCCACTTGGCATGGAGTGCAAGCCGGGGGTTGGAGCACCCGATCCCGTCGCGCTCCCAACGTCCATACAGACGGTCACCCACGATCGGCATGCCGAGCCAGGCGAGGTGCACGCGGAGCTGATGGGATCGGCCGGTGACCGGCTCCAATTCCAACAGCGACCATGGCTGCGCTCCCGCTTGTGATGCCGCCAGCAACTGCCACCGCGTTGTCGCTGGCCGCCCGTGAATGGGATCGACCCTGGATCGCGGCGGCCGCTGCGGATCTGACGCCAGCGGCAGGTGCACGATGCCTGCAGGACGGTCTGGCTGGCCGTGCACGATCGCCTCATACCGCTTCTGCACCGCCCGGGCCTCGAAAGACCGGCCAAGCGCCGCCCGCGCCGGGGTCGACCGCGCCAGCACGAGGAGTCCTGAGGTATCGCGGTCGAGCCGATGCACCGCTTCCAATGGGCCGAACTCGGGCCGCAGCACTGTCGCCACGCACGGCGGATCCAGTGGCGTCCGCGCCGGCACGCTCGGCACACCGGCCGGCTTGTCGACCACGATCAGGTCGGCATCGACGAACACGACACGGATCGAGCCGCCACCGGACGGAATCACAACAATCCCAGTGCTTCGACCCACGCTGCAAGTGCTGCCGCTGGTGTGCCCGCGGCCTGATCCAGCGGGAGTGTCCCGGTCGCAAAGCCTGCCTCGTCCAGCCGCCGGCGGTCGGAGGTGATTCGGGGGGCAAGTTGTGCTGCGGCCTTGTCGTTCACGGCGTTGCCGAACAGCACCCACCGCGATCGGCCGGGTTCGGCGGGCTCGACGGCGGCCTGCCTCGGGAGCGTCGCTTCGATGAGGGCCACACCGCGGGCCGCGGGTCCGAGCGACTCGGCCACCAGCCATGCAAACGCCCCCCCTGCCCCGCGGCCGGCAACCGCAATCCGCGCCGGATCAATGGCTCGCTTGGCGGCAAGCGTGGCGACAGCCCGCTTGATGCCGGGGATGTCCTCGCGGCCCCACCGCTGCGGATCGGTCGATCCGGGCAGGATCACGGCCACTCCATGCCGCGCCGCCGCAGCCTTCCACTCGGCTGCCTGAGCCTCTGCAATGGGGCCCCGCGGTAGGTCGAGGTAAATGAGCACACCGAGCGGCTCCCGCGGCGGCGCTGCGGGCAGCACGACGAGCGGCGGCCGGGCCACTTCCACAGCCTCCAGCCGTTCGACCGTCGCCGCATCCCCGGCCGGCACGACGCCGCCGACCGGCGGCACCACGAAGATAGGGATCTGCTCCGACAGATCGGCCGGCAGATCAGCCGCCATCGCCACCGATTCGACAGGGATCGTCTGACGTTTTGCCTCGCGGGTGACAACGATCCCGAGCGTCCGTCCTGCCTCCTGGCCCGCCACGATGCCGGCGAGTGCGGCAGCCGACTCGACGACCTCCTCACCACCCGAGCCCGACGTATCTCCGTCCGCCGCCGGAAGCGTGACCGCTTCGATAAGATCACCGGCCACGATACCTGCCTTGGCGGCGGGACTGCCGGGCCAGATCCAGGCTACCCTGACCGGCCCTGGCCGTTCATCGCGGGCGGACGAACGGGCCGGCACGATCCCAAGCATGGGCCGTCGCCACGGAGGCAACGCCTCAACCAATTCCACGCGGACGTCTACTCGGCTCTTTGCCTGACCGTTTGCCTGATCCTTTGCCTGATCCTTGCCCTGATCCTTGCCCTGACCGCTGCCCTCGCTGTCCGCCTTCACTACCGCAACGCCATTGCCGCGTTCCACGGTCAGGCTCACGGAGTCGCCGGCATAACGCGGCGCAAGCACGTGGCGGAGTTCGGCGATCCGGGTCACAGGCCGGCCATCGGCCGCGACAATCAGGTCGCCCGCCCTCAGGCCCGCCTTCGCCGCCGGTGAGCCCTGCCGGCAGGTGGCGATCCTGGCCTCCCCCGTAAACGGATCCCGCGAACTGTATCCAATGCCGATCACACCGGGGGCGAGGGTCTCGCCGTTCTTCAGCCGGGGCAGCACCCGCAGAATGTCGTCGTAGGGCACCGCGAAACCGATACCGGAATCGTAGAGTTCCGTTCCCAGATTCATCCCAGCGGTGTCAGCCGGCAGCGGCGCGAGGATACCGATGACGCGGCCCTCGATATCAATCAGCGGCCCGCCGTAGTTGGCCGGCGAAATCGAGGCATCGGTCTGCACGGAACGGCCCCAGGAGCGGTTCGTTGCCGAGAGGATGCCGACGGCCACGCTGGGAACCGCCGCGTCCCACACGCGGCCCACGGCGATCGTCCACTGGCCGACGGCCAGTTCGGCCCGCGGCACCCAGGCGGCCACCGGCGGCAGGGTAGCCCCGTCAGCACGCAGCAGCACGAGCCCCCTGGCCAGATCACGGCCTACGACCCGGGCCACCTGGCGCCGGCCTGTGGGTTGTTTGCCGGGCAGTGTCTTCTCGCTTGTATCGGCCTCCGGTGCGATCGCCGGCAGCACGACGATCGCCTCGCTGACATCCTTCGGCACCGCAAACGCACTGGCGATGATCCAGCCGCCCTCTTCCACGACGAGCCCGGTGGATGGTCCGCTGGCAGGGCTGGCCTCGGCCGGCGACGCGAGCGATGCTTCCGAAACACCCGCCGTTTCGATCCGTACCACCGAAGGAGCCACCCGCTCCACCGCAGCCCGAATCGCCGCCTCCTCCTCCAGCGGTAGGTCCTCCGATGATGCCGCGGCTCCCGCCGCCATGCACAGCCACAATGACACCAGCGCCAGTCGATGCGTCATCGTTTTCTCCCCGCCGCGGGCCGTGGCCCGAGATCGCACTCGAGGATTGCTCCACCGCGGACGACTGACAGCGTGACTGCATCCCCTTCCGCAACCGCCGAGAGCGCCTGCTGCACCGCCGCCCGCGAAGCCACGGAACGACCGCCCACGGCAATCACGAGATCGTCTGGCCGCAGGCCGGCGCGTGCTGCCGGCGAGTCGGCCGCGACAGTCTCGATGAAGGGGGGTGTGCGGTCGAGCAGATCGGGCACCAGCACGACCCCCAACACCGTCGGATCGAAGCCTGGCCCGGAGAGCCCGTCCGCCGGCATGTCGCCGCCGGCGGCGGCAGTGCCCGACACGATCTCGGCGTAGCCGCTGGCGAGCGACTCGGCTGGGAGGGCGTAGTTGAGCCAGATGCCGCTCCCGGAAGCCCGCAGCTCCTTGCCGAGCATGCCGATCAGGCGGCCCCGCCAATCGACCACCGCCCCACCGGGCGACCCGGGATTATTGGTCGTGCAGTCGAGGATGTAGACGCCGCCGCGATACGGCACCTCGTAACTGCCCCTGCGAGCCTCGAGCGGCACGAGGGCCGACACCACGCCATGCTGCGCACTGACACGCTCGTCGCCCACCGCGACGCCGAAGAGGTTTGAGAGCGCGAAAATGCGTGTGCCGGGCGGCACGGGATCACTGGTCGAGAGCGCGAATGCCGGCAGATCCTCTCCTTCGATGGAAAGCACGGCGAGTTCACGGCGGGGGTCCACGCCCACCATCGTGGCCCGATACCGCCGACCGTCATCGAGCACGCAATCGAGTTCGTCGGCATCCAGCACGGTGCTCATCACGGTGACGATATGCCCGGTCGGCGAGACGAGGATGCCGGTCTGGTAGGCCTCGAGACCCCGCACCCCGCCGGCACCGTGAATCTTGACCACCTTCCTCGCAGCACCGGCGATTGTTTCCTGCGGTGATGCGGCCTCCGCTCTGCCAGCGGAGAGGCCGACGGGCAGCACGCCCGACCAGACCAACAAGCCGATCACCGCCGCGGCTCCACACAGTTTCAAAGCGTCCAGTCGCTTCATGTGCCCCCTCCTGGCAAGAGACCAGGCCCCGCCTTCTGATCCTTGCGCTGATCCTTGCGCTGATCCTCTCGCTGATCCTCTCGCTGATCCTCTCGCTGATCCTTGCGGCCCGCTTCGTCAGCCGGCACCTCAAAGACCGCCTGCTCCACCTGGAACTCACCGAAGAGATCGTTGCCATGCCGCACCTCGATCGTGGCTGGCATGCCCGCCGGAAGAGCCTGGAGACGATCGGGCGGGGCTGCCACAAGGCGAACCTCGCAGGGATCAGCATCGGGTGCCGTCCAGAGTTCGATGCCGACCACGGCTCCACCATCTCCAATGGTGAAGCGGGCCTCGACCCCCGCAGCGGAGGATTCAAGCATGTCGACCAGCCGCGGCCCGCCGGCATCCCCGAACATGCTGGGATCGAGCGGTGTCGTGCCTCCGTAGCTGGTGCGGCCCAGGGGCTCCGGCCCTTCCCGCAGGAGCCGTCTCCAGAGCAGTAACGCCGCCAGCATGCCGCCGCTGCCAGGCGGACTCGGGTTGGCATCCAACTCCCCGGTGGCATCGACCCGCGTCGTGCCCGTGGGAAGATCGATCACCCCCTCCGTATCGGAGAGCTCAATCCGAAAGTCCTCGCCGGTGGCCAGCCGCCCGGTGAAAATCCAGCGGCCTCCGAGCGACGCATAGATGCCGTCGGCTGCCACCAGCCGGGCCACACGGTTGCGTTCCACGGCGTTGAAGTGGTGGTTGGTGAAGCCGCGCCGTGCCTCATACACCGACCGCACGGCGGCGGGCAACGGCACGGCTCCCGACGCGCCGTCGGGCCGTTGTGGCTGGGGTTCGTCTGTGCCGCCATCGCCGGAACCGGGCTCCTTGCGGGGAGACTCCGGTTCGGCGGGCGGCGGAGCAGGCCCGCCGGCAGGAGGCCGGGGCTTTCCCTCGACGATGCTCGCCAGTTCCGCCGAGGTGTGCACGCCCGCCAAGCGGACAAGAATCTCCTCACGGCGGCCGCCGCGACGATAGACCAGTGGCACCCGCCAGCCGGCCGGCAGCGTTCCCAGCACGTTTTTGAACGCATTGACCGTGCGAACGGTGCGGCCCGCGAGCGATACGACCTCATCGTCATACCGCAGCCCTCTCTTCCAAGCATCGGATGATTCGAGGATGTCGGACACAACCACGCGACCGTCGGCGCTCGTCGCCACCGTCGCCCCCAGCGTGGCATGGTCGACGAGACGGCCGCCCTTGAGCAGGCCGAGGAAATTCCGGAGCTGGTTGGCCGAGATGGCGTAGCCGACGCCGACGTTGACGCGGCCGCGCTTCTCGAAAGATGCCCGGCCATTGACGCCGATCAGCCGGCCCCGTGCATCGAACAGTCCACCTCCGGAGTTGCCGGGGTTGATCGCCGCATCGACCTGCAGGCAGTCGGCATATTCGAGAATCGTGCCCGCTGGAAATTGGTAGCGTCTGGTGCCCGACACGATGCCGGCACTGATCGACGGCTGAAAATCCGTCGCCAGCAAGAACGGATTCCCGGCGGCGAAGCAGAAGTCGCCGACCTCGACCCCGTCGCTGTCAGCAAGTTCGGCGTAGGGAAAGTCATCGCGGCCCAGCAGCTTGACGAGCGCCACGTCTCCGGTCGGATCGAGGCCGACCAGCACTGCGTCATAGAGCCGACCATCGGCGAGCCCACACTTCATCGCCACACCGGCCGGTTGCACAACATGGAAGTTGGTGAGCGCATAGCCATCGGGGCTGACGAGCACGCCCGAGCCCCCCCCCGCCTCTCCAGCGAAGATCGCGACGGCCGCAGCCGACGCCCGCCGCATGGCATCGATCCGCTGCTGCTGGGCGTCGAGCACCGCCGACGCCACCTCCCCCGCCGAGGCAAAGCCGCCCGCGATCGCCAGCATGCAGGCCACCCCGCATGCCACGATTCCCGGGGGCATCCGCCGGAATGCCCGTGGCTGGTTCAATCGCTGCATGAGGAGTGCCTTGTGCCGCCCGGGGTTTCTCGATGTCGAGCGTGTCTGGTGTCTGGTGTCTGGTGTCTGGTGTCTGGTGTCTGGCGTCTAGCGTTCAATCGCCGGATTGATGAACCGGACGGCTCCGCCGATCCCGCTGCCCGGCAGGAAATCGACAGTCACCGTCAGCCTGCGTGCCGACGTCAGATCGACGTCGATCGGAATGCCTGCGACCGGACCTGCTGCGGGCTGTTCGGCAACGCCGCCGATTCCCTCCCCGATGACACCCGAGGAGGCATCGATCTGCCGTCGGAAGAGCTCTCGGTCGTCAGCCGACACAATCACCACCGCGGCGTCTACGGTCTGCGATCCGGCAGCGGCCGAGACTCGAGCTCGAAACCTGCGACTCTCGGGCGGCACACGCCAGACCGCGACGGTTCGCGGCCGCATGATGATGCCTGGCGTCGATGTTCCGGCGACCAGCGGTTTGGTTCCCACCGCAGGCGGTGGAGCCCCCTGCCCCGCTCCCGATTCGATCGTCCGAGGGGCGAAAAAAGACGCGAGTCCCGCGGCCCGGCCCTGCTCCCCCAGCACCAACCCGCCAAACCAAGGCTCGACTTCGACTTTTTCGGGGACAAGGCTGGCCAGGCTCACGGTCCGGCCTGCGGCATAATCGACACCAGCCAACATGGACGACGGCAGGCGGATCTCGCCATCGATCACAAGGCCGTCGCCGGACCACTCCACCCTGTTGGCCCGCAAGCCGCCCCCTGCCACCGCGACCAGCACCCGCCCGACAGGAGTCGCCTCGGCGGTCGGTGCGGCCCGCAGCCAATGGAGTCCGATCACCTTCGACCGTTTGACAGGGATCGTCTCCTCATCGAGCACCACGGTGACGGCATCTGCCGAAACACCCGTGATGGCACACTCGACAAACTCGTGATTCTCGTCGGTTCCCACCACGACGAGGTCGCTCTCGGTCCCCTCGGGGATCCCTGCCTGCCAGGGCGACGCTGCCGCCGCGGCGGCACCTTCCTTGCGCCAGGCGATCGACCGCACACGGCTGGCTGGCACTTCGACCCGTCCTTCCGGCCGCATCAACACGGCCGGCTGTTTGCCATCGCCGATCACGGCCCCGTTCGCGTTCCAGGTAAAGTCATCCCCAGTGAGCGTCGAGCCATCGACCAGCGTCAGCACCACCGCATGCGGCATGTCCACCGCGACCGGCGTCTTCCGCACCGAACGCACACGCTCGCCTGGCAGCGACAGCACACCGTCGACGCCGCCCGCCGTGTCGACCACCCGCACGCCGGAGGCGTCGATACGTTCGAGTCGGCCTTTCGTCACGCTGCCATCCCCCTGCTCCACTTCCACGAGGAGCGGCCCATCGGCGGCCACCGCCTCCGTGCAGGCCAGCACCGTGGTGCCCAGCACCATGCAGGCCAGCACCATGCGGGCCAGCACCATGCAGGCCGGCTTCATACAGCCCAGCCACCGACCGCCCATCGACGGGCTACGCTCCGCAAGACTCTGCACTAGCGTTTCTCCTCGCCGGAGGCCAGCCGCTTGAAATACTGTTCGATCGCCTCGCGGTAATGGGCTGGAAATTCCCTGCCGATCTGCTGCAAGGCCTCCTCACGTTGGTGGGGAGGGAGCTTTCCCCAGCCGTCCGATTCGCCGATATCCCGCTTGGTCACCTCGCCAGGCCCCTTGCCGCCTGCGATGCGGCTGTCGTCCATCGGAGTGCCGTTGCCGCCGCGTCCGCCGCCACCGGCGCCACTCGAAGACTGAGACTGTTGCTGTTGCTGTTGCTCCTCGATCGCCTTGATCATCTTGTCGAGTGAATCGATCACTCCATCCTGCACGGCCAGCGTTTTCGTACCGGGACGGCCCAGATCGAGCCGACGGGTGATGTCCCGCATCCGCCGGGCGATGTGATCGAGAGACTCGTCCTCGAGCGCCGTGATGTCGGCCTTCAGCAGCCGCGCCACCCGTTCGTACCGCACCGGAATCTCGCCCGATCGCTCGAGCAAGCGGTCGAGCGAGTCCACGGCGACATCCGACTCGAGCAGCCAGTGCTGGCAGGCGGCTCGGTGGAACAGCAGCGTGGCAGGATCGACGGCGGTGGCGGGGTCGAGATCGGCCAACAGTGCAAGCCCCTCATCGAAACGGTCGCGGCGGACGCATGCGCGTCCCAGCCACAGGCGGACAGCATCCCGTTGAAATGCCGCAGTGGCAGGATCGGCCAGCCACGCGAGATCAGCAGGACCCTGCTCTCCCGCAACGCGGCCATCCAGAACGCCCTTCTGGATCGCAGCGCATCGGGGATCGACCCGGATAAAAGAATCGATCACGCGGTCGAGCATGTCGGCCTGAACGTCGGCCGCCGAGGCATCGGCCGGCAGTTCCTCGGGCCAGGTCGCCCGAACCGCGGCACTGTCGGCCTCCAGATGCTTTCCAGCAGCCGACATGGCATCGAGCCAACCGACCATCCGCAACCGTATGTCGGCGGGGGAAGGAATCGACCACGATGGCGGCCTTTCCAGATCGCGGTCGCTGACTGCCGCTGACCCGCGCATCGGGGCGGCCAGCGTGGCCTGGCCGGCCGTCAGCAGCACCGCGACCGCCGCGAACGCCGCGACCATATAGAAAAACCGGCTCGGATGCATGCGGATCTGGCCCCCGAAAGGAGTCGGTGTGCCGAAACTACAAATCGACTGAATCATAGACCGTAAGCATATCCGCACGGTCCCGCCGGGGCGAAACATCGTCGAAAGCCCCCTTCCGAACGGCGTTGTCCAGCTCGAGATCGGCCCCGGCGCACCCCGGCCCGGCACTGGGAAGAGTTTCCCTACTCCGTGCGGCCGGTGACGATGTCGTGCGCTGCCCGCTCGATCTTTCGCTGCCGCTGCGCCAATCGCTCGAGCGCGGTGAGCAGTTCGGGTTCATCAGCCTGTTCCATGCCTTCGGCCAGGAGCTTGGAAAAACGCTTCGTACGGGAATTCACCCGCATCTGCAGGGACCGGATCATCTTCAGCTCAGCAAGCTTGTCCACCAGCGGCTGTTCTCCCGGCTCCGCCGGACGCCCTCCCTGATTTCCCTGCTGCCGTGCCTGCTGTTCCTGCTGCGCTTTCTCAAGCGCCGACAGCATCTCTTCAAGGCTCGTGACGAGATCCTGCAGAATGCCACGAGTCGTGCCGCCCACGTCACTCCGGGCCAGCCGCGCGGCCGCCTGTGTAGAGTCGTCGCGGATCTGTTCGAGTGCCTCCGGAATCGCCACCGCCGAGCCGTCATCACGCACGAGCGTGAGGGCCTTGGCTGCGTCGAATCCGACCACGGCCTGCTCCCGCGACAGCCGCACCGCCTCCAATTGTCGCTCGCGATCAGCCTGCGACTTTTCTGCCGCCAGCTTCTCGGCGCCGGCGAGCACGGCCCGCTGGGCACGCAGCATCGTCCGCAGCCGCGTCTCGAGCTGCACAAGGAGCCGCTCCACCTCCTCTTCCCGCATCTGCCTGAGAATCTCCTCCAGCTCCGCCCGGGCCGTCTCCAATTCCTCGATGGCTTTTTCCTGTTCCTGCCTCGCATCGCGTCGCTTGGCCTCGTCGAGCTTCTCCTGCGCCTTCCGCATCCGTTGTTCGGCAGCACCGAGCCGCTTCTTCGTGCGGCGGGCCCGCGAGGCCTCATCCATCCCCTCCGATTTCTCAGCAGCCTCGTCCGACTCCTCCTGCGGCGGCGATGCCTCGCCCGCATCCCCCTCGGCCTGATCCGAGCCCTCCCCAGACCCAGACTCTTTTCCAGACCCAGACTCTTTTCCAGACCCAGACTCTTTTCCAGACTCTTTTCCAGACTCAGCGGGGGATTCACTTTTCTGCCCGGCCTGCTTTCCGTTCTCCGATTCCTTTCCCGTCGCCTCTTTGGGCTCCATCCGCTTTGCAAAATTGTCGATGTCACCGGCGAGGCCTTGCGTCTCCTCGGCCAGTGCCGACTGCCGTTCGGCGAGCTGCGTTCCCTTCGCACCGGCCTCGGTCGACCCCTCGACGTCGCGTTGGCGGGCGATCAGCTTCGAGAGCCGCCCCAGAAACTGCCGCACCTCCTCCTTCTCACTCGCCAGCCGCTTGTCGGTGTCTCCAGACTCAAGCAGCGTGAGCAGTTCTCGCAGCGTGTCGATCGCACTGGTCTGGCCCGTGCCAGCCTTGAGGAGCTGTCCCTTTTCGAGCAGCTTCACGATCGTGTCGAGGCGATCGCCCACCTCGGCCTCACGGGCCTGCTCGAATACGCTCCGCAGCAGCGCAGCCCGCCGCGGATCGCCGGCCGCCAGGAGATCGGCGAGCCGCAGGAATGTCTTTTCGAGGTCACGAAACTGCTGGGCGAGCTGCTGTTCACGGGAGGCCAGACTTCCATCATCCGCGGCCGACGTCGCTGCAGGTTTTGCTGCCGGCTCTTCTGCGACGCACAGCGGCCAGCCCCCCACGCTCACCATCATGAAGCTGCACAGCATGAAGAGGCAGAGGATGGAACGCCGAAGCATGAACAACCCCCATGTCGCATCGCCCCGACCCCGACCCACAACGAGGGCGGGATCCCCAGACACCGAAGTGAGCATTAGGGCGCCTCGGCGCACTGGCCGAACTATCACCCCTGGCGCATTCGCCGAGCCGCCCAGCGAACGGAGCGTGTCTGGGGATTCCGACCGGCGCAACACAGAACGGGACACGTTAAAAACTCGCCCCCACGACGAATCAAGCGTGTCTGGGGATCCCGACCGGCGCAGCACAGAACGGGACAAGTTAAAAACTCGTCCCCACGGCGAACGGAGCGTGTCTGGGGATTCCGACCGGCGCAACACAGAACGGGACAC
>Ga0247831_1003948_pt1 | contig 20594 bp, 18 predicted proteins | sample LaCruzMarch2015__9_FD_192406 | JGI IMG/M metagenome (GOLD analysis project Ga0247831, IMG submission 192406) | Freshwater microbial communities from meromictic Lake La Cruz, Castile-La Mancha, Spain - LaCruzMarch2015_1m | ecosystem: Environmental > Aquatic > Freshwater > Lake | place: Spain...
CCATTGGACCATCACCGGTACGAGGTTTCATTGCGGCCATTTAAACACCTTTTCAATAATTAAAGTTTGATATATCTATTATCTCGTAAGGCTAAGACTTCGTCTACTTTGGGTCTGATTGTGCAAATGTGAGCGCAAATTTATTCAAGGAATACTTAATTCCAGCAGCGAAGAAAGGTTTAATAAAAAGCCAACCAAACTTGCCAAATAAACCTAAAGGCAAGTCGATTGATTCACTCCAAATAAATCGTGATTTATTTTCATCAATTTTTTCTACAATCATTGATCCTGTGCCTTTAACTATTTTTCCTAAGTGTGTGACATCAACAATTTTTGGCTCTACCCATTGAGTAATAACCATTGGATCATTAAAACCAATTTTCCAAAAACCAGTCCAGGCAGATATTTCTCCACCTAATCCTTGACCATTATTTTTAGTTCCTTTTACCTTGGTGCCAAGCATCCATTCGCCTTGACTTTCCCAGTCAACAACTTTGTTAAACACTTCTTGTTGGGAAGCATTTATTTCAACGGAAAGAGTTAATTCAACAGGTTTCATTTAGGCAGTAAGCCAAGATTTAAGGGATGTGTAGACATCTTCAATTTGTTTAATCTTTACAACTTCGTCAGGATGATGTGCCAAGTTTGGATCTCCAGGACCAAAATTAATTGCTGGAATTCCTGCTGCGGCAAATCGTGCCACATCTGTCCATCCAAATTTTGGTGCGATATCTGTGCCAATTTTTGAAACAAAGTCTTTTATTAATTCATTGTCTAATCCAGTTGGTGCACCTGAGGCTGCATCCATTAGTTGAAAATTAAAATCTTTAAACAGCTTTTTCATATTTTCTTCAGCTTGTAAAGGTGTGGTATCGGGAGCAAAGCGATGATTAATTGTCATGGTTACTGAATCTGGTACAACATTTCCTGCTACTCCACCATTTATTTTTACCGCTTGTAATCCTTCTCGGAATTTATAACCATCAATTACTGGTTCGCGTGACTTATAGGAATTTAGGATTTCCAAAATTGGAGTTAAGGCATGAATAGCATTTTCACCATTCCACCATCTTGCAGAATGAGATCTGGTTCCTTTGGCTCCTACTTCAAAACGAAGGGTGCCTTGGCAACCAACTTCAATAATTCCATTAGTTGGTTCCATCAAAATAGCAAAATCACATTTCAATAAATCTTTTGCGTCTTTGGTAATAATTTCTAGCCCGTTGTATTTTGTTTCAATTTCTTCTGCTTCATAAAACAAATAGGTAATGTCATATTTTGCATTACTTAATTGACTTGCTAGTTTTAAAGCAGCTGCCACTCCACTTTTCATATCTACTGCACCTAAACCAATAACTTCAGTGTCAGTTTTTTTACCAGGAAAATTCTTATTGGCAGGAACAGTGTCAAGATGTCCTGCAATTACTACTCGTTTACTATGTCCAAAATTTGTTTGGGCAATTACTGAATTACTAATTCGAGAAACCTTTAAATGTTTAACTTCCGACAAAGCGGCTTGGACCAAATCGGCAATTGCCTTCTCGTCCTTGGAAACACTTGCAATATTGACAAGATCAAGGGTTAACCCACCAAGTTCTTGATCTATTTTCAACACGTTCCTATTCTGCCAACAGGCCAACCCTTATGTGACCATTAACCCCGAGTAAGAGATAGTTTTGACTCATGAGTTTTATAACCGAAGCCGCAAGTGCGATAGGTATTGCCACTATTGATGGCAAGAAAACACTTGACGTTTGGTACCCAAACCCGGCTTTGAATTCATCCCCTATCCAAATACTTGATGCAACCTCTCATGAAAGTAAAGATTCAGTTAGAGGTTGTGAATTAAAAGTTGTTAAAACCATTATTAAAGACTTATCAAAACCTGCTGAAAATGTAGAAGATGCATATTTGCGTCTGCATTTGCTTTCTCATCGTTTAGTTAAACCTAGAACAATTAATCTTGAAGGAATTTTTGCAATTTTAAATAACGTTGCTTGGACAACTATTGGTCCAGTTTTGCCAGACAAAGTTGAACAAGTAAGAGCCACAGCTAAAAAAGCAGGTCAGCATTTAACAATATTTTCAGTTGATAAATTTCCCCGCATGCTTGATTACGTTGTACCAAGTGGAGTTCGAATTGCAGATGCTGATCGTGTTCGCTTAGGTGCTCATCTTGCATCTGGCACAACAGTGATGCATGAAGGATTTGTTAACTTCAATGCTGGAACTTTAGGTTCATCAATGGTTGAGGGAAGAATTTCTGCAGGAGTTGTAGTTGGCGATGGTTCAGATATTGGTGGTGGTGCCTCAATTATGGGAACACTTTCTGGTGGCGGACAAGAAGTAATTAGTGTGGGCGAAAAATGTTTAATTGGCGCAAATGCTGGATTAGGCATAAGTCTGGGCGATAACTGTGTGGTGGAAGCAGGACTTTATTTAACTGCTGGATCAAAAGTATTGCTGCCAGATGCAAAAATTGTTAAAGCTAAAGAACTATCTGGTGGTAGTAATTTACTTTTCAGACGAAATTCTCAAACAGGTGCAATAGAAGCTCAAACTAGAACGGGTAGTTGGGGTGGACTGAATTCAGTCCTACATAAGAACTAGATTTCGTTAACTAAGTAACTTACTTCGCTATTTGATATTGAAAAATCTGAAGCAATAACTCTAGATTTTGAGTACTTTAGAAAATCAGCAACTAAATTATCCATCTTTGAAACAACTTTGTTTCCTTGCTTATTCTTAACATTTGCCAAGGTGGCATCAGAAATAGTTCTTAACGAACTAGCTGAAGCCAAGAATTTTTCAATATCGGCTTGGCTTCCTTGATCAAGTAAGTTTTGTAATTTGGCTAGATTTTCTCCTAGATTTTCCACAACTCTAGATAATGATTTTCTATTAGGCCAAACAATTTCTGCTGTTCTTTCTGCTGGAGAAGTTGTAACTCGAGTTAAGTCTCTAAAGCTTCCCCCTGCTAATAATTGAGCAAGTTGTGCAAATTCAGATTCGCCCACACTTTTGGCATAAGCAGAAGCAACAACGTGGGCAAGGTGACTACTTAAGACCACAGATTCATCATGATCATGTGGATCAACTGGAACAACAAATCCACCCAATTCACAAATTACATTTATTACTGCAGCTAATGCTACTTTATTGGTTTCATTTACAACTGATACTGCCCAAGGTGCATCAATGAATAAATCTTTATTTGCACTACTAAATCCTGCTTCATTAGATCCAGCCATGGGATGAGTTCCGACATAATTTAATCCTTGTCCAGCAATTAGTAGTGGAGCTTTTACTGAACAAATATCTGCCACAATTCCTGAGAAATTAATCTTTTTTAATTCTCTTAATGTTTCTTCACTTTGTGTTGTGGGTGCTGCCACAATTACTAGCTCTGCACCTTTAACACAAGTTTTTAAATCTGATGCAATATTTATTCCAGATTTTGTGGCTTGGTCTTGAGTATTTTTATCAGGATCAAAACCTGTGATTTGATGTTTACTTTTTAATCCTTGGGCAATTGATCCACCGATAAGGCCTAAGCCAACAATTGAAATCTTCATATTTTGAATTGTTTTAATTAACGTGGAACTTCAGTTGCCGCTTTAACTAAACGATCAACCCATTCTTTTAATACATCTGAAGTAACACTTCCAGGTGGCAATGATTCGCCAACGCGAGCAGAACTAATTTCTGGATTCATTGGGTATGAACCAAGAACTTTTACTGCCGCTCCTAAATTGCTGACATCCATAATTGCTGCTTGCAAAGTTGGTTCACCAATGTGTCCACGGGTGGAAATCATGAAGGTGTATTCACCTAGTCGAGTTTTTAATGGTCTGGAACTAATTGAAGTTAAACCAATATCTCTTTTCGCAAAACAGGTCAAAATGTCTGATAATAATCCATTTCGATCAGCAACTGGAGTGATGACCAAAGTGGTTTTGTCATGACCAGTTGGGGATGAAAGATTACGAGAAATTAATGCCATCCTGGTTTTTCCGCCAGCAAAATCTTCTAGTCTTGTTTGCTTAACAAACAACCCAAAAGTGTCAGCACCTTTAGTAGCAGCAATTGCAGCCAAACCTGGTTCTTTTCGTTCTGACACAATTTTGCAAGCATCAGCTGTGGAAGCTGTAAATTCAACTTCAATTTTGTTAGCTTTCAAATACTCTTTACATTGGGCAGCTGCATGTGGATGTGTTAATACTTTTGTAACAGGTTCATTCTTTGTTGAAGAAGGCACTGCGAGCACAAATGAAATAGGAACAACTATTTCTTCATTAATAAAACATTGTGCAGCACGAAAAATTAATTCATCAAGAGTACTTAGAACATCGCCTTCCACAGAATTTTCTAAAGGAACTAATCCTGCATCAGCACTTCCTGATTCAACTGCAAAAACAACATCGGAAACTTCTTTTTCTGCAATTATTTCGCCAGTCCAAGGAACTGTCATTAAGTCAATTGCTGCGTGAGTAAATGTTCCCGGTGGTCCTAAGTAGACCAGCTTTTGATTACTCACAAGTTTTTCTTATTTAGACTTTGGTGGCATTGCTTTGATTTGAGCAGGATCATTAGAGGTCATTCCTAATTTGGCAGCTCCTCCTGGAGAACCAATTTCACTAAAGAATGCTGCATTTGATGCTGAGTAATCTTTAAAGTTTTCTGGAACATCATCTTCGTAATAAATTGCTTCAACTGGACAAACAGGTTCGCAAGCTCCGCAATCGACACATTCGTCAGGTTGGATGTAAAGCATGCGTTCGCCTTCGTAGATGCAATCAACCGGACATTCTTCAATGCATGATTTATCTTTGATATCAATGCACGGTTCGGCGATAACGTAGGTCACGCTTGGACTCCTCTACTCGGGAAAGTAAGACAAAACTACTTCATCTCTACTATTTATATGTAAAGAGTATATGAAAGGAACAAATTTTCTCGTATGTCAGCAATCGGCAGGCTAAGAATTAGCCCTTCAGATATCGGCAGGCGCATAACTGTGCGCCATTTAGCTGGTGCTGATTTAACTGACGTATTGGGTCATTTAGTTTCTTGGATCGGTGATTGGCCAACGGGGGTAATAGGTGTTCGAAAAAAAGATGATTCAATCCAAGAAATCGTGACGGGGAAAATCTTTGCAGCCAAGGTCATTGAACCAGAAGTTGGATCTCTTGATTTAGAACGAGATTCTGAAAGTACTTGGGTTCCAAATGAAACAGAAAATCTGGGCGATTGGGTTTTAAGGTTTTCAGGAAATGAATCTGCTCGTGCTAATTCTTGCCGACTAGATGGCAGGCCCCAAGATTCAGTTGATGACTCCTTAAAGAAAATTATTGATTGGTATAGATCTAAAAAAGCTGCCGCAATTGTGCAATCTCCTAAACCTGGAGCCTTTGATGAAGCTTTGGCTAAAAATAATTTTCTAGAAGTTGCTCACGCTTTATATATGATTGCTCCAACAGTTAAATCTGAAAACAATGATGTGATCATGGAAAAAGAATTAACTCCTAAATGGTTTGAAGCAGTTATGACATCTGATGCTAAGGCTCCGCGTTTAAGTAAAGAATTATTAGTTAGTGGAAGCTTTGTAAGATTTGCCTCTATTCAAGATAGTGAAAACAAAATCATTGCCACGGGAAGAGTTTCTGCTTCTTCAGATTTAGCAATGGTCACAACAGTTTGGGTTGAAGAAAGTTATCGAGGTAAAGGTTTAGCTAAAAAGATAATGAACGCTTTGAGTAATGCTGTTTATGAAATAGGTCATAAAGAGATTGTTTTGCAAGTTCTTAAATCAAATGTGGCAGCAGTAAGCCTGTATGAGACTTTGGGTTATGAAATTCACCATGATTATGCCTATTACCGCCACACTAAAGCAGAAATTCCTAAGAAAGTTGAGTGCTAATGCAAATTAGTACCTTTCAACTACGCTAAGACTCATGAAGTTATACGACACCTCAAGACGAGAAGTAGTTGAAATAACTCCGTTAGTTCCTGGTGTTTTGAAGATTTATGCTTGTGGGCCAACTGTTTATCGAGATGCACATGTGGGCAATATGCGCACATTTTTACTCACAGACTTAATTAAAAGATTTGCTCAATATCAAGGGTTAAATGTTGAATTAATTAAAAACATCACAGATGTTGGCCATATGGCAGATGACACAGGTTTGGGTGGCATTGATGAAGGTCAAGGAGACACAGAAGATCGGGTGTTAGCTCAAGCAAAAACTGAAAGTGTTGATGCTCTTTCTATTGCTAGAAAATATGAAGATAATTTTCATAAAGATCTAAAACTGCTCAATATTCAAAAGGCCACCCAATATCCAAGGGCTAGTGAATCAATTGAATTAATGATTGAGTTAATTAAACAACTTATTGAAAAAAAACATGCATATGTAGGAAAATCAGGGACTGTATTCTTTGATGCCAAATCTTTTCCAAGTTATGGACAAATCAGTGGCAACAAGCTTGATGAATTACAACCTGGTTATCGCTTTGAAGGAAAGCCTGATCCAGATAAAAAATTTCATGCTGATTGGGCTTTGTGGAAACATGCTGGAGAAAATAGAACTCAATTAACTTGGGAAACTCCTTGGGGACGAGGTTATCCAGGTTGGCACATTGAATGCAGTGCCATGAGTATTAAATTCTTAGGTACCAAAATTGATATTCATACCGGTGGAATTGATTTGAGATTTCCCCATCATGAAGATGAACGAGCACAAAGTAACGCTTCTGCCAACACAGAAGTAGTTAATCACTGGATTCATGGTGAACATCTTTTATTTGAAGGCAGAAAAATGAGTAAATCATCAGGCAATGTTTTGTTAGTTTCTGACGTGTTAGCTAAAGGTTTAGATCCACTTGCGATTCGATTGTCGTTGTTAGAACACCGTTATAGATCTCAAATGGATCTAACTTGGAATTCAATAAGTGCTTCGCATAAGAATTTGAATCGAATCCGGGAAAAAATGCAAGAGTGGGCAAAATCAAGTGGCAGTGTAGATAAAAACTATTTAGCACAATTTGAATCAGCTTTGAATGAGGACTTAGATACCAATAAAGTCCTACAGCTTTTAAGAACTCTAGAAAAAGATGACACTGTTTCAGATGGCGATAAATTCCAAACCGTATTGAAATTTGATGAAGTTCTAGGTCTTGACTTAGATTATGCCCCCGAAGCAAGGAGGGAAGTAGAAATTACTCCTGAGATAAAAGGACTACTTGAAACCAGAGCTAAAGCAAGGCTTGAAAAAAACTGGAAATTAAGTGATGAAATTAGAGATAAATTAATAACTTTAGGTATTGGAATAAAAGATAGCGATAGCGGTCAGGAAATTATTTCGCTTTAACTTTGTGGTACCGGTTGTGGAACTCCACTTGCAGCAGGCACTACAGACGGACTAGCACTTGGTGCAACTTCTCCTTCTTTAAGGCAAATTATATTGTCACTTGGTCTATAACTTGTTGTTAAATTCTCACTTTGCACAATGGAATTGTTCTTCCAAAATTGTCTAGTTACAACAATCTTAAATCCAGGAGCTGGATCTTGAGGTAAACAATTTGGATCATAAGAATTAACAACTTCAATATTATTATTTAAGTTATAAGGTTCACCAAATTTGGCGGTAATTCTGTCGTACTCTTTGGTTCCATACATTGAAATTGTTATGCCATCTCGAGCAGGAATTGCTTTAATCAAAATATTATTTTGGGTATTGTTTCTAAATTTAAGATCGAGTTTTGGCCAGCTAACTGTTGCTTCCAGTCCTGGTGTGTATCTTGCAATGAGAACAGAATGCGCTCTTTGTTCAATTCTTTCTAAACCTGCATAAAAGGCAGCAGTCCAAGTTGCAGAAGTTATGATTGAAACTCCCCCACCTAAACCAAAAGCAAATCGGCCTCCCTCTCCAATATAAATTCCTTTTACATAACCATTTTTTGTTGTTCTTTCTTTAATGGTTTCATTCATTGAAAAGATTTCACCAGGTTTTAGAATTTTGCCATCCATATATCGAGCGGCTTGGCCAACATTTATTTCTCTATATGGCAAATAATCAAAATCTTGTCTGAAACTACTTAGTTGTTCCTTTATCCCTAGTGCATCTAAACTTTCAGTAGTTATGAGAGGCTTTACAACTGCACTATCTAAATTAACAACTCTGTTGTCTTTCTGTCTAAATGCAGGAGATAAAGCAGCATCTAGTTGACCTGGTTTGAATTTAATTCCTTCTTGAGCAGGAATCACAAAAACTCTATCCCCGATAAAATCAAATTTTGCATCACTTGCTGTGGTTTGAATATTTGGAATTTGTCGAGATATTTCATTTACTATAACTGTTTCGTCAAATTTTGATTCTAATTTTTCTTTGTTTGGAACAAAATTCAAAGCTGTACCAATTACTTCAGGACTAATCTCAATAGATCTTGTTCCAATCTTTAAAGTAATTGGAGAAGCAACCGCTAGCTCAGCTAAATTTGAACGAACTTTATTTACGTCTTCATTACTTACTGCTGGTGGAATATATGCAATTACTACTTCTGCTTTTCTACCTTCGTATAACCAAGATTCCCTTAAGCTTTTTTTGGTTTTCTCCCAATCAATTTGTGTTCCGCTTACTGCCTCAGTAGTTACAACCTTGCCACCTTGGGTAGCAAGTGTTGCATTTATGGGAGTTTTTGTATTGTCAGTGATTACTTTTGCTAATGCAATTTTGAATGTGTTTTCATCAAGATTTATTATGGGTTTGACTTCAGTTGAAAAGATTGCAGATTTTAAGAAAATTAATATATTCTTGCTTATTCCGTTTACTGTTGCAGGTAAATCAAGTTCTAAACCAATTTGTTGTGGAGTAGCGGTAAATGTTCCTTGTGGAGTTTGGATATTTATTGGATCATTAACCTTATCTTTTACTGCGATGTTTATTTGTTCATAAACGTTTGGAGAAAGCTTGCTTCCGATTTCATAACCAAAAAGTTTGGTGTTTGGTGGAATAACGGTTATGGACCATATGTAGCAACCTAAAAGAATTAGGGCCACAGCTGTCAGAATTAATTGGCCGATAAATTCACTAATTCGATATTTCCAATCCTTTTTGACCGGTTTGAGTAATTCGAGATTGGAAATTAACTCATCTAATTCCTGGGTAACTGAAGGACTTACTTTGGTTGATCTAGTTTTTGAATTTAGTTTGTGCTTAGGCGCAGCAGACTTATTTTTCTTAGCAGGCGGAGTCTTTTCTTTGTCGCTCAAAAGAGTTTCAGCCCCTAATCAAGTCGGGTTCCACTAAAAACCACGACTGTCCAATATTAGATAAAGGCTAATTGAGCGTAAAAGTCAGAGCAGGCTCTAGTCCCAATCCTTGTTTGTCGCTAATCTAAATGTCTAAGCGCTAACGGGGAACGGACAAAATGACTAATAAGAAATCTGAAGAATCAACTGTTGAACAAGAAGTAATCAATGCTGCTTCTGAGTGGGTTGAGGATTCCAATGAGCCTTCTAAAAAGGGCAACAAAAGTTGGTTGTCACGTTCCATCGTCGTTTCCTCATCTGGTGCTAGTCGAAGAATTAATGAATTAGAACAACAAGTCAAAGTACTTGCCAAAAGACCAAACGTATTTGAACTAGACGATGCAGAAATCACTGCCCTTGCTGGTGAAGATGCTGCCACTTTAATTAGAGCTGCTAAGTCCAAAGCTCAATCAGTTTTAGTTGAAGCAGAAAAACTTGCCCGAGGCATTAGAGAAACTTCTGCTGCACAATTAGCTGCAACTAAAGAAGAAAATACAAGATTAATTGAAGCAACAAACTCTGAAAACTCACGATTAAAAGCAGATGCTGAAAAATACGTTAAAGATCTTCGCACTCGCGCAGAATCTGAATATGAAGCATCCGATAAAGAAGCAAAAAGAATTATTGCTACAGCTACATCAGAAGCAAATTCAATACTTCAAAATGCAAAGTCTGAAGAGTTAAGAATTACCAGTGATGCTTCAAAGCGTGCTGAAGAATTAATTACTAGAACCAGAAATGAAGCACAAACTGAAGCTCGTCGCTTAATTGATGATGCTCAATCTGAACGCAAACGAGTAATCGACAATGTTGAAATTCAAAGAGATTCTGCCACAAAAGTTGCTGCTGAAGCTGCAAAAGTTCGTCGTTCCCTTGCCTCTGCTTCAACACAATTACGCCAAGCTCTAGATGATGCTTTAGCTGTTGCAACAGATATCGAACAAAAAACTCAAGCAGTAGCAGACAAAACTAAATCCGTTAAAGACGGAATTTAATTATTTCTTTAGGGGCAATGAAGACATTGCCCCTAAAATAATTACTGATCCTAATAAATAAATTTTAGCCAGTAAATTATTAGTCAAAACTAAATCACCAGCTAGCAGTTTTGTACTCATCAAAAGTGCAATACTCAACCAACCAAGTCCAAAGGTAATAACAAATATTCTTGAATCAGTGGTAAGTCTTATATATCTAATTGAATAAAGAAATATGAATAAGTAAAGCAAGATTCCCCAAGGAATAGTTATAAATATCTTTGAAGTGGCAGCTTGTAAGAATCCACCAACGATTGAAACCGCGATTCCCAACAAAAGTGAAGCTAAAAGATTAGAGATTTTAGCTTTCAATTAAAGTCCTGCAAAAATATCAGTTTCAAAATCTCCACTTTTAATAACATTGCCTTTTGCAATTCTGAAATATTCCACACCTAGTGCTTCTGGTCCAACAACTTGTGCCATCTGAAAAAACGGTCCTGTTTCTTCAACTTGGGTTGCATGACATCGCAATGCTGCTAATTTTTTATCTACTAAATCAAAGCCCTCAATTCTGGTGGTGACATATTTATCATCAACAGCAAAGGGAACTTCATCAATTGAATCAACACCAAAGAATTTAGAACCTGAACTTGCTAATGCATCAATTCCTTTTTGAATTTGAGATTTAGGAATACAGGTCCAATATATTTTGCTAATTTCCCAAGCATCACCTAGTTCTGGTTTATAGCTAGAAACTTTTGCCAAATCACTTGCGTAATGAGTTATGCGATGAGCGTTTATGTGATCTGGATGTCCATAACCACCAAAGTCATCATAAGTAATAACAACTTGTGGTTTTGTTTCTCTAATAATTTTTACTAATTCATCTGATGAAACTTGTAAATCTGTTTGCCAAAATGAATCTTTTCTTTCATTGGGCGGTGTGCCAATCATTCCTGAATCTCTAAATTTTCCTGCGCCACCTAAAAATCTGTGATCTGTAACGCCAAGTGCTTTCATGGCATTTGCTAATTCAATTTGACGATGAGGACCAAGTTTGTCTTCTTTGTTGCTAGCAAGGTGAGCAAGTTCTGGAACTAAAACTTCTCCTTCTTCCCCACTGGTACAGGTCACCAAAGTTACTTTTGCTCCAGCATTTATGTATTTAGCCATTGTGATTCCTGTGCCAATGGTTTCATCATCTGGATGAGCGTGAACTAATAAAAGACGGTGACTCGACATAACTGAAAGAATACGCGACAAGCAGAATATATGTGTGAGTAGATGGCCTAACTTTCCCAAACAATTCGCACAAACCAGAAGATTTTCATCTGGTCGTGCAAGAAGTTTTGTTTTAAGTCCTGCAAACAATTTGGTCTTTTTTGTTAGAGCAATTTCAAAAACTGATTTAAGACTTGCACTTTTCTGCCTTGATGCAGTTTCTGGCAAAGAATCATTACTGATTAATCCTCAAGATTTAAAGATTAAAGATGAAGAATTCTTACCTGCCCAAGAAAAAGCTCGTCGAGAAAGATTAAGGGAATCAGGTTCTGGAATCACAACTTTTAGTATTGATAAAAGTGGTGAAAATCTATGTTTTGCTTTAAACGGTGAACTTTGGTACTTCCAAGTAAGTTCTAGAAAGATTTCAAATCTAGAAATTCCTGGAGCAATTATTGATCCCAGATTTTCACCCGATGGCAAATACATTTCAGGGGTAATAAATGGTGGGCTTTATCTTTATTCTGTTGCTGAAAACTCAGGAAAAACCCTTATTAAGAATGAGAATGTCACTTATGGGTTAGTTGATTTCATTGCCGCTGAAGAACTCAATAGATATAGGGGATTTTGGTGGAGTCCTGAATCCACAAGTTTAGTGGTGGAAAGAGTGGATGAGAGTGAAGTTGCTCTAGTTAATTTAGCTGATCCAACTGATCCAAAAGCCGAAGTAAGAACTCATCGCTATCCATTTGCTGGAACAAAAAATCCAAGTTGTGAATTTTATGTAATCGATTTAATTGGCAACAAAAATAAGCTCGATATCGATAGTCAGGAATTTGAATATGTCACAGAAGTTGATTTCTATTCAGAAAATTTGGTCCATTTGACATTACTTACTCGAGATCAAAAGAATATGGTCTTAAAAGAATTTAACCTAAGTAGCAATACCAATAAAGACCTATGGGCAAGAAATCACAAATCTTGGGTCGAAGTAACCGCTGGTGCCCCTCGTTTGTTTGAAAATCACTTAATCTCTCTAGAAGGAAAAGATAATAGACAACTCTTTGTTGATGACCTAGCCATAACAGATTCATCTTTTGATGTTCGCTCAATTCTTGCCGTAGACAAACAAGGATTTTTCCTACAGATAAGTAAAAGTCAAAGTACTTCTGCTCTAATTTTTGTTGATTGGAAAGGTCAAGTAACTCCAGTTGGTCCCCAAGATGCTTTTGTTTCTGGAGGAAGAAAAGAACATTTAACTTTAATTGTTGAAGCCAATGAAACCAGTTGGGCTAGAAAAGTAACGGTTATAAGTAAAGAACAAAAATTTGAAATACGAGATGAACAAGACTTCCCTGAATTTAATCCTCGAATCGAATTTTTTGAAGCTGGAAAGAATAAAATCTCAACATCAGTAGTTTTCCCAACTTGGTTAAAAGATGAAAAAAATCTTCCCGTAATAGTTGCTCCCTATGGTGGTCCCCATTTTGCAAGTTGTATGAAAAATGCTGCAACTTATATAAGTGAACAATGGTTAGCCGATCAAGGATTTATTGTCATCGTTGCAGAAAATAGAGGAACTCCAGGGCGAGGACAAAATTGGGAATACGAAATATATGAAAACTGGTCTGAAAAAATACTGGAAGATCAAATTACAGTTCTTGATGAAACCGACAAGAAGTATCCAGGATTACTTGATCTAAACAATGTGGGAATTACGGGCTGGTCTTTTGGTGGTTACTTTGCAGCATTAGCAATTCTTGATACTCCAGAAAGATTTCATGCCGCAATTGCAGGAGCTCCCGTTACAGATTTGCGTTGGTATGACACTGCTTATTCTGAAAGATATTTAGGAAATCCCAATCGTGATGAATCAAAATATGATCAGTTCTCATTGATAAATCGTGCCCATAAACTAACCAGACCTTTGTTGTTAATTCATGGACTGGCAGATGACAATGTGTTAGCAATGCACACATTAAAGTTTTCTGCGAAATTGTTAGCAGAAGGAAAAATTCACCAATTTATTCCATTATCTGGGGTAAGTCACATGACTCCACAAGAAGTAATAACTGAAAACTTGTTGAAAATGCAACTAGATTTCTTTAAAACTCATCTAGTTAGGTAAAGAAATTAACTCTGAAGTTTGCTTCTAGAGCTATTTGTTCTTACCGCGAGCACGATTTCGCTCACCTGCATTCAAAATAACTTTACGAATGCGAACAGTTCCAGGTGTTACTTCAGCACATTCATCTTCTCTTAAGAATTCAAGTGCTTGTTCAAGGGAAAGATTTCGAGCAGGAACTAAATGAACTGTGTCATCAGAACCAGAAGCTCTCATGTTGGTTAGTTTCTTTTCCTTAGTGATGTTGACATCCATGTCATCAGCACGAGAGTTTTCACCAATAATCATTCCTTCATAAACTTCAACGCCAGGACCAATAAATAGTGCACCGCGTTCTTGAACTGAAAATGCTGCGTATGCAGTTGCTGCTCCTGCGCGATCTGCAACTAATGATCCGTTTGCTCTGGTTTTAACTTCACCATGCCATGGTTCATAACGATCAAAGACGTGATGCATTAAACCGGTTCCACGAGTTTCAGTTAAAAATTCGGTTCTAAAACCAATAAGTCCTCGAGCTGGAACTAGATATTCCATTCGCACCCAACCACTACCGTGGTTTGTCATTTGTTCCATACGACCTTTTCTTAAACCTAACAATTGTGTTACAACTCCTACATAATCTTCAGGAACGTCAATTGTCAATCTTTCAACTGGTTCAGAAAGTTTGCCATCAATTGTTCTTGTTACAACTTGTGGTTTTCCAACAGTTAGTTCAAAACCTTCACGACGCATAATTTCAACCAAAATTGCAAGTTGTAATTCACCTCGACCTTGAACTTCCCAAGTATCTGGGCGATCTGTGTCAAAAACTCTTAAGGAAACGTTACCGATTAGTTCTGCATCAAGTCTGTTTTTTAGCAAACGAGCAGTCATCTTTGTTCCTGATTTTCCAGCTAAAGGAGAAGTGTTGGTTCCAATAAACATAGAAATACTTGGTTCATCAACTGTGATCACTGGCAAAGCAATTGGATTATCTGGATCTGCCAATGTTTCACCAATGGTGATTTCTTCAATTCCTGCTACTGCAATTAAGTCTCCAGGTCCTGCTTGATCAACTGGAACTCGTTCTAATGCTTGGGTAATTAGCAATTCACTAATTTTTACTTTCACTACTTCGCCGTTGGTTTTCATCCAGGCAGCAGTTTGACCTTTTTTGATGTAACCATTTCTTACTCGACAAAGAGCTAAGCGACCAAGATAAGCAGATGCATCAAGGTTTGTAACGTGAGCTTGTAAGGGAGCTCCTTCTGTATAAGTTGGTGCTGGAACTGTTTTAAGAATTGTTTCAAACAGTGGGCGCAAATTCTCAGAATCTGGAACTGTACCATCTGCAGGTTTTGTCAAACTTGCTTTACCCGCTCTAGCGGAAGCATAAATAATTGGAAAATCTAAAACATGTGCCATGGAATCATCAGCAAGGTCAATGAAGAGATCATAGGTTTCATTAACTACTGCTTCGATTCTTGAATCTGAGCGATCTGTTTTATTAATTACTAAAATTACGGGCAATCTTTTTTGGAAAGCTTTTCTTAACACAAATCTGGTTTGTGGAAGTGGGCCTTCACTTGCGTCAACCAACAACACAACTCCGTCAACCATTTCAAGTCCGCGTTCAACTTCTCCACCAAAATCAGCGTGACCTGGTGTGTCAATAATGTTGATGATTACACCATTTGGGGCAAGTTCTGGATCTGTGTAATTAATGGCAGTGTTCTTTGCCAAAATTGTGATGCCTTTTTCTCTTTCTAAATCTGTTGAATCCATGACTCGTTCGTTCACGTCTTGGTTAGCTCGAAAAGCACCTGACTGCCATAACATCGCATCAACCAATGTTGTTTTGCCATGATCAACGTGGGCAATAATAGCTAAGTTTCTAATGTCATCTCTTGTTTTAATATTTGTCATTTATCCCTTTAAACGTTGAACCTGAATTCAACTACGTCACCATCTTGCATGACGTAATCTTTTCCTTCCATTCTTACTTTTCCTTTTGACTTTGCTTCTGCCATTGAACCGGCTTCAACTAGATCTTTAAAAGAAACTATTTCTGCTTTTATGAAACCTTTTTGGAAATCAGTGTGAATAACCCCCGCTGCCATAGGTGCGGAGTCTCCCTTATGAATTGTCCAGGCTCTTGCTTCTTTTGGCCCGGCCGTTAAATAAGTCTGTAGTCCAAGTGTGTCAAAGGCAACTCTAGCCAGTCTTGCTAAACCTGATTCACTTTGCCCAACAGATTCCAACAATTCTTTTGCTTCTTCCTCAGATAATTCAGCTAAATCAGTTTCTAATTTTGCATTTACAAATATTGCCTCAGCAGGTTCAACTAATTTTCTCAAAGGAGCCTGAAGTGCTTCGTTGCCTAATCCTGATTCATCAACGTTGAAAACATACAAAAATGGTTTAGCTGTTAAGAGGAATAACTCTTTTAACAAGTCCATATCAAGCTTGGCGGCGAAAACAGTTTTGCCTTCATCAAGTGATTGTCTTGCTTTTTTTGCTTCTTCTAAGAGTGCGGACTTTTCTTTGTTTCCTCGGGCTTCTTTTTCCAAACGAGGAATTGCTTTATCAATGGATTGAATATCGGCAAGGATTAATTCGGTGTTAATTGTTTCAATGTCATCCAGGGGTGAAACTTTTCCATCAACGTGAACTACATCTGGATCAACAAAGACTCTAATTACTTGACAAATTGCATCTGTTTCACGAATATTTGCTAAGAACTTATTTCCTAAACCTGCTCCTTCAGAAGCACCTTTCACAATTCCTGCAATATCAACAAAAGAAACTGAAGCTGGAAGTATTTCTTTCGATTCAAATATTGTGGCTAGTGTTTTTAATCTTTCATCAGGAACACCAACTATTCCAATATTTGGCTCAATGGTGGCAAAGGGGTAATTAGCTGCTAAAACATTGTTTTTGGTGAGTGCATTGAAAAGGGTTGATTTACCAACATTGGGCAAGCCAACGATGCCCACTGACAATGCCATATGCATCATCTTACGGGCGTGGCCAAAATGAAATTGTCAGCCCATTAATACAGACTTATATGTATGCAAACTTCGTCGTTAATTCTTGGAATTGTGATTGGTGTTGTTATTGCTACACCTTTTGCTTGGTTTATCGGTCGTCAAAGATCTGTGCTTTTAAGTGGCAAAGTTCAGTCCTTAGAAGAAAGAAATAGTGCACTAGAAAAAGCATCTTTAGCTTCTTCCACCATTGATCAAATGCTCAAACCTGTGCAAGAAGCCCTTTCTGAATTAAAAAACAAATCTGAAGATGCAGATAGACGTCGCAGTATGGCTGAATCAATGTTGAAAACTGAAATGGAATTGGTTAGAGAAAGAAATGAATCTTTAGAAGTAGCAACCAGACAAATTGCTTCGGCAATGGGCAAGGGTCAAACTCGTGGCCAATACGGGGAAATGCAATTAGAGCAATTACTTAAACATGCGGGGCTTCTGGAAGGCACACATTTTCAAAGACAAGATTCCAGAGCTGGTGTTGATGGTGTTGCTCGACCAGATGTTTCGATTTTGCTGGCCGGAGGTGGCGAAGTTTTAATTGATGCCAAATTTCCTTGGGATGCATTCTTTGAAGCAATGGGTACAAATGATCAAGCAGAAAAAGCATTACTACTTGATAAGCATGCAAAAGATTTAGGCAAAAGAATTAATGAATTATCTGCCAAGGAATACCAAACAACTTCTGCCAAATCTCCTAACTTTGTAATTTTATTTCTGCCTTTTGAGTCTTTGTTAACTTCAGCTCTTGATTTTGATGGACTTCTTTTGGAAAAAGCATTTGGCAAAAACATAATTCCTGCAACTCCTACCACAATGCTTGGTTTACTTCGCACAATTTCTTTTGGTTGGAGTGAAAGAGATTTAAATAATAACGCCGAAGAAATCAGAAACATGGGTGCTGAAATGTTAAAACGCTTAGTTAAATTAGTAGAACACATTGACACCATGCGTTCTGGTTTAAGTAAAGCTGTTGATGGTTATAACTCATTTGTTTCCTCTTTTGATCGCCAAGCAGTTTCACAAGCCAAACGCTTAGCGCAAAAAGGTGTGCCCACCACAAAACAAATAGAAGCACCCGACGAAGTTTCCACAGGTTTATCTAAATCTCGCTTCAGTGGCGAGAATGCTCGCCTAGAACTTGAAGGCTTGGACGATTAGTCCTAATTAGTTCGCTAGGGTCTTAGTTGTGAGTGAAGAAAACCGTCGCGAATTAGAACCACGCTTTTATCGAGCAGTGGGCGCAACTGGACCACAAAGTGAAAAAGCATTTCCAGCACTTGCCAGAAGACGTGAAAAAAGCAGTGAAGATAAATTTGCTGATTCTCAAGAAATTGCTAAAAAAGTTGAAAACTTCTATAAAGGAACTTCTCCTAATCAAGTTATAACTGAACAACTAACTCAACATGACAAAGAACGTGTTTCATTTTCAGAAAGAGTTTCTTGGCTACAACCTCCACTTCCTGCTAAAACTGCAGTGCTCTTAATCCTGGTTGTGCCACTAATAATTGGTCTGATTGATGTTTTGTTAACTGGTCGAATTGGAATTATCACTAGCCTTGCTTATTCAATTACTTTGCTTTATTTAGCTGCCACTATTGAAATGAAGCATGCTTGGGATCCAGTAATTGCTGGTCCTGTCGCTTACTTTATTATCTCTTTAATTTTAGGTCAGTTAACTCTTAGCCCAACTGGTTCATTTATGTTAAAACAAGTTGCCATGATTTTGACGACTTTAGCTTTTAATGCACCTTGGATGGTTGGTTCAACTGCAATTGCGTTTGCTATTGCCTTCTTAAGAATAAGAAGAAGCGCTTAAGCTTTTCCTGCTGCTTTTAGATCTTTTCTGATTTCAACTGGTAGTGAGAAAGTAATGTGTTCTTCAATTGTTTCAACTTCTTCAACATCACCAAAACCATTTTTGTTTAGCCAAACAAGAACTCCATCAACAAGTTCTTCAGGAACTGATGCCCCACTTGTTAAGCCCACAGACTTTGCCCCTTCAAACCATTCCTTCTTTAATTCACTTTCAGAATCAACTCGGAATGATTTCTTTACTCCTGCTTCGAGCGCTACATCTACAAGTCTTACTGAGTTTGAGGAATTACTGGAACCAACCACGATTAAGACATCAACTTTTGGAGCAATGTTTTTCACAGCTGCTTGGCGATTTTGAGTTGCATAACAAATGTCATCTGAGGGTGGATCCATCAAAATTGGAAGCTTTTTTTTCAAGGCATGAACTGTTTCTAAGGTTTCATCAACGGAGAGTGTGGTTTGAGAAAGCCAAGCTATTTTTTCGCCTTCTTTAACTTCAAGTTTTTCAACTTGATCTAACCCATCAATTAAAACCATATTGTCTGGGGCCTCGCCCATTGTTCCTTCAACTTCTTCGTGTCCTTCATGTCCAATCAAAATAATTTTGTAACCGTCTTTAGCAAATCTTTTTGCTTCGTTGTGAACCTTTGTTACTAAAGGGCAAGTCGCATCTATTGTTTTTAAGTTTCTTTCTACAGCTTCTGCGTGCACAGCAGGAGAAACTCCGTGAGCACTAAATACCACAAGAGAGCCTTCTGGAACTTCACTTAATTCTTCAACAAAAATCACTCCACGTTTTTCTAAAGTTTCTACAACGTGTTTGTTATGAACAATTTGTTTTCTTACATAAACCGGTGCACCATGTACATCAAGTGCTTTCTCAACAGTGACAACAGCGCGATCAACGCCAGCACAATATCCACGGGGGGCTGCTAAGAGCACTTTTCCAGTTGTGGTGGTCACGATAAATATCGTAGGCGTTCACGTTGTCTTAAGCATCTTGAGCACCTACGCTGTTTCCTATGGCAACAGGACAATCACCAGAAGACGCAATCCAAGTTAAGGATGCGGCCAGAGCTTTATCAGAAATTATTACTCAATTGCCTTCGGTTTGGATAGAAGGACAAATTACCTCTGTGAAAATAAGACCTGGTTCTGACTGGGTATTTATGGACTTAAGAGATGTTTCTGCTGATGCCACATTAAATGTTGTTTTTAATAGATCAGTTATTGAAAATTCTCCAACGGAAATAACAAGTGGATTAAGAGTATTAGTTCATGGCAAACCAGAATTTTGGATGAATCGTGGCTCATTAATTATTAGAGGAAAAGCAATATCTCCTGTTGGTTTAGGCGAATTGATGATTCAGTTAGAAAAATTAAAACAAAAACTTGCAGCAGAAGGATTATTTGCACCTGAAAGAAAAAGAGCAATTCCATTTTTGCCTAAGAAAATTGGTTTGATTTGTGGACGTGCCAGTGCTGCGATGAAAGATGTTATTGAAAATACCAAACTTCGTTGGCCTGGAATTGAATTTGATGTTCACGAAGTAGCTGTTCAAGGTGTTAAGTCATCAAGTGAAGTTAGAGCAAGTCTTTCACAACTCAATGCTGAAAAGAAAGTTGATGTAATTGTCATTACTCGTGGCGGTGGATCTTTTGAAGATCTACTTCCCTTCTCTGATGAATTACTGATTAGAGCTGTAGCTGCTTCTGTTATTCCAGTAGTAAGCGCCATTGGGCACGAACAAGACACTCCTTTACTTGATTACGTTGCAGACTTAAGAGCATCAACCCCAACTGATGCTGCATCAAAAATAGTTCCAGATTTAGATGACGAAATAGATTTAATTGACAGATTTATTGATTCCATGAGAGAAAGAATTGGTAACAGAATTGAAAGAGAACAAGTTTCTTTGGAAAGATTGTTAGAAACCTCAGCTCTAAATTCCCCTAGTGAATTTATCCAAACCCATAGAGATGAATTATTCGATCTTAAAAGTGGTTTAAGAGAGTTAATTACTTCAAAAATTACTAGTGAGCAATCTTGGTTTAAACCACGATTAGCACAGTTGCGAACACTTTCACCAATGGGAACTCTTGCCCGAGGTTTTGCCATTGTTCGA
>Ga0247831_1003949_pt1 | contig 20594 bp, 14 predicted proteins | sample LaCruzMarch2015__9_FD_192406 | JGI IMG/M metagenome (GOLD analysis project Ga0247831, IMG submission 192406) | Freshwater microbial communities from meromictic Lake La Cruz, Castile-La Mancha, Spain - LaCruzMarch2015_1m | ecosystem: Environmental > Aquatic > Freshwater > Lake | place: Spain...
TACCGCCTCCACCAAAGCACCCTCCACCACCTCGGCGCCACCGCCGCCGCAACACCCCAACAAAAACCTCCAGCAAGTCCGGCCTGACGGCCGAAATTTACCACAACCAGGGAACCACGGTTCCCCGCACCCCTCCTCTCAGGGGAACAGAAAAACCCCTTGCCAAAACGAACCCAAAAAACCTAAAAAAACACCCGTCAAAGGTGGTGCACTTTGAAGTGACCACAGGTGGTGCATTTTGAAGTGATCGCTGACACTTTATACTATTTCTGATTATTTATCTGAGTTATATCCACAAAAAATGGGTTCATGCGGAGCGGGGTGCTGCAACTTGGGCAGTCGAGAAGCAGGGCGAGGTCGGTGTAACCACCTTCGCCGCCATTGTTCGTCCATTGTTCGATGCGGTCGGCGATTGTGGCGGGGATCAAAATCAGTTGCCCGCAGCAGGGTGGTCTGGCGGTGACGGGACCAGCAGGCAGGTCTTCGGAAATAATCTAGCGATGTGCACTGGTGATGAAAGGACCGAGGGTTAGGTTTCCGAGGTTGTAAAATTCAACTTGTCCAGAAGAAAGTCCGGCTACTAGTTTAAAATCCGGCGAATTGAGCGAAATGGAGGCTAAGCCCCGAATGAAAAAGCGTGCGAGGCACTCGCCACTCTGGAGATTTAAAATGCACAGTGTGTTGTCTTCCTCACTCCCTAAAAAAGCGAGACGACTATCCTCGCTGAGTGAAACCAATCCCCTAAAACCCTCCAACAGTTTAATGCATTCTCCTGACTTAGAGTCCCAAACCCGCAGAACATTGTCCTCTCCAGTCGAAACGATTTGGCGACCGTCTGCGCTGAATTTTACGGATAGGATCTTACCGGCATGCCCCTCAAGAACCTTGAGGCAACGTCCAGTCTCAAGATTCCAAATGCGTAGGGTATTGTCGCTGCTTCCCGAAACGGCGAATCGATTCTCGGAATCTACAGCGATTGAACGAATCGGTTGCGTATGCCCCTCTAAGATTTTAAGACATTTGCCTGTTTGAAGGTCCCAAACCCGCAAGTTCTTGAAGCCTCCGGCAATGGTGAATCGTCCGCATATGCTTAGCGCCATGCAGAAAGTGCGTTGCACCGCTATGACTTTACGGCATTTCCCGGAATCGCAGTCCCATATGCGCAAGACATTTTTTTGGCATGTTGAAACAATGTAACGATTATCTGCGCTAAGATTTATAGTTGTAATGCAGTCGACATGCCCATTCAGAACCTCAAGACATTCAAGTGTTTTTAAGTCCCATACTCGCAGCGTTTTGTCCAAGCTGCCCGAAACGGCACGGTGGCTATCGGTGCCAAGGACTACAGCCTTTACGCGGTCGGTATGAACTTCACGAGCATGAGGAGTGTCGCCGGTTTCCAAATTCCAAATGCGCAGGGTTTTGTCCCAGCTACCCGAAACAGCCCGACGACCGTCAGCGCTAATAGCAATCGAAAAAGTCCACCCAGTGTGCCCTCTCAAGACCTTGACACACTCCCCAGATTCTAGATCCCAGACACATGGAGTATAGTCTCCCGTAGCGGAAACAGCTCGACGACCATCGGCGCTTATATATTGGTGCCGAGTCGGTCCTTGATTGTCATTCTGCTTGGTGGTCGAACATAGATTCCAAGCTCGCACGGTATTGGACAAGTTTTGGAGAAAATCAAGAGAATGAGAACAATCATGATTCAGAATTTCGACGCATAAGCCCGATTTTAGGTCCCAGGTCCGTAGGGTTTTATCCTCACTTGCCGAAATGGCTAACCGACCATCATTGCTAAATGCTATGGTTCGTATTGAGTCCGTGTGCCCATCAAGAACTTTGAGGCATTCGCCAGATTCAAGATTCCAGAGGCGCAAGGTCTTATCTGAACTCCCCGAGAGAGCAAATCGAACATCGGCACTTAGGGCAATAGAGTTTATAAACCCCGTATGTCCCGCAAAGACTTTTAGGCATTCGCCGGACTTCAAGCACCAGAGGCGCAAGGTAAAGTCGTCATCCCCCGAAACAGCTAGACACCCATCGGGACTAATAGATGTAGAAATGACCCCACCGGAATGACCCTCCAAAACATTGAGGCATTGGCCAGATTCAAGGTTCCAAACGCGCAGGGTTTTATCTGAACTCCCCGAAATGGCGAAGCGACTATTTTCACATATGGATATTGAGTTAATACACTTAGAGTGGCCCTCTAAAATTGCCGTGCAGGCGGGCAACGGGTTGTAAACTTCCCCGTGTGCAAATTGCTTGATAAGCTTAATTCTTTTCAACGGATCGAGTTGGCGTTTACCGTCCTCATGCACTGGTCCCGCAGGGGCATCGTTTCTGGCGAGGTTCGCGGCGAAGCCTTCCTGCGCAGAGTATTTCTGGAGTGGCGCGGAGTTGGTGGCGACGAACACTCGGAACGCTCTGACGATATCGAGGCGGTTGGGCGTTTCGGTCATGCGTTTGCGCTCGGCCGCAAACTCCTCTTCTGACCAAAGGCGCACAGATTTTACGGGGCGTGGCAAGGATGGTTCTGCTTCGCCACTGCCATCGCGAATGCGTGACCATGTGGCTGCGTATTCATACATTTCCTTGGCATAGCGATCCAACTCCGCCTGTCTCGCCGCTTCAGTTTGCCGTTCCTTTTCGCCCTCGGGTAGCAGTTTTACAGCCTCGGCATAGTCCCCGAGCATGGCAGGGAGTTCCTGCGCGATGGCTCGGGCTTCGATGAATTCCAAATCCGATAGGGCTGCGGTGGCGTTGTCCCAATCTTGCATTTCCAGAAAGTGTTCCACCCCATGACGGCGGATATAGGGCAGAAGATTTTTTCTTCCTGCATTCATGGCTTCAGCGCAGAAACTGGAAAAGCTCCTCCTCATCTGAGGGATCGTTTCTCGGAAGGACTCTGCCGCGCAAACATGCTGCCTCAAGGATGCGTGGTAAAGTGTGTAACCATCAGCTCCCTCAGGAGTCGCAGCCCGGCGGATCATAGAAGTGACCCCAGCCAAGGCTTTTTCCACCAGATTTGTATTATCGGTATCCAAGCGCCCGGCACTGCGGAGTATGCTGGCTAAGGCAGGGACTCCAAGTGGTTCATGCGCGAGAGCCAGAATGGCCACAAGTGGAGTCATAACGGCCTGAAGGTCTCCCACCGCACAACGACGAAGCAATTCCTCATGGTATGCCGTGATCCCCTTAGGCAATTGCCCTTCCTGATCCGGGGTGATCTTGTTGGCGATTAAATCACCAATTACATGGTTCATGTAAACCGGCAACCCTTCCGAGCGCCGCACCACCTCTCTTAAGAACGGGTTGACCGTTGCTCCGTCTTTTTCCTCATCTCGGGCTATGAGTCGGCTGCGCATCTTCGATCGAGAGATGAGCTCGAAGAAAAACGAGCGAACATCATCGGCTTTCATCGGAGGCAAACCAGCGGGAAAGACCTCTACTGCTCCTGCCTTGCTTAGCTTTTCTGGAATTCCTCGTTCGGGACGCCCAGCCAAAGCCCAGCGAACGCGTGATGATCCGAACTTGGCCGATGAAATGATAACATCATCCAACCAGGTATCACTTTGGGCGGGCAACTCATCCAGGCCATCCGCCACGACAAGGATATCCCAACCATCCTTGACGCACCGCAGAAGTTCCATAAACCGGGTTTGAAGTGAGGCATCCTCTTTGATTTTGCTGGACCGCTCTTGGTCGATCCCAATCCAAGCTTCAACGCGCTCGGTGGCGTAACCCAGAAAGTCGCCTACGCTGCAACGACCACCGCCGGCCTTGAATCGATAAGGGAGAATCAATGTCTGGGCTGGAGGGCACTGCATTAACTCCATGGTGGCCGAGGCCATGAGGCACGACTTTCCCATACCCGCGACGCCTCCCACCCAGAGTAGACCCCCTGTGGGAAGAGCACCTATTCCATGAAGCAATTGAGAAAATTCCTCTTCGCGCCCGATGCGGCGAGCTGCTTCTTTTTGAAGTTCCGCTGTGAATTCTTGATGTTGGAGAGTGCCTGACGCCTTGACTGTGTCACGGCGTAGCAGATCCAGAAAACTTTCAGGAACTTCAGACTCCAAAACGGCAAGGTCTCCCTCAAATGGTGTGTATTCTAAGCGAACCTCTCCCCTCCGGCTGTAGATGCCGGAGAGGATATCTTCGTCGTCGCGCGAGTCCGTTAACAGTGGCCAGAGATTTAATTCCCGATCACCGATAACTCCATAAATTGCTCCAGGGCTATTCTGTAGCAGCTCTCCCGCCCAATTCTTGGGTTCTGCTCCTTGCAAGATCCGCATGGTTCCATCCGCTGCGGAGGAGACCATCTGAAAATCCCGCCAAGGTGCAAAGATTTCAGCAAGTCTTGCCACATAGGCCTCCCATGCCAGGAGAATATCCCGCGCTGCTGTCTTGTTGAGGCCGCCTCCGTGGGCCAATCTGTTCCGTAGGGCGAGCACGCTTCTCTTGAAATCTCGGGATTTATCAAGAGGACACAGCTCTTTATCCAAGTGAGAGATAAACTCTCCCAAACCAGAAAAAGCTGGATTCTCAGGCAGGTTTTCAGCGACAGCGCGCGCCATATGGAGCCACTGCCCCAAAGTTGGACGCTCGATTTTTTCGGAAAGCGCCGCGCGAAGTTTTTCTGGGGGTTTGCCGCCATGCTCTGCAATGCCAACTATGACAGCAAGTCTGGCACTTAATTCCACAAAATCGCACAAAGCCCAGAGACGAAGAACAGGGGTGAGGTTTTGATCGCAAAATTCCAGAGCTGGAACAGCCAAAACCATTGGAAGTTCGCCTGCTAATTCCAAAAGTTTATGAGATGACCCAATGGGTGAATCATTTGCTGAGAGATTGGCCAGGCCCCGCTTCAAACGCTCCAAATGGGCTTTTTTACCTCCCACGAGCTCCAATAAAGATTCGTCGCCAGATTCCAAAAGGTCTTGGATCTCGTAACCTTCTGCTTGCAGGTGATCCAAGTATTCGCCAAGGCGGTTTTCTTCGAGGAATGTTTTTAAATCAACGGTTTTGGTCATTTTTTTGATGTTCCAGTATTTTTGAGGAATAACCATCCAAAGAAAAATGCGAGCAAGATTCCTACAAGGAACTTGCCAAAAACAACCGGACCTGCTTCTGGCTGAATGCTGCCAAGCATTGGAAACAAGCTCCCCAACCATACATGAAGGGCCCTGAAAGAAACCGACTCCATTTGGTTCCATGAAATAAGTAGACCAATGGCCGTGCCGACAGCCAATATGGCCTGCAAACGCATGTCGCGCCTTTCTTGGGCGGCCTGCTCGTTCGCCTCAAAGCGCTCCCGGTTGATAGCGGTGACAGATTCCACAATGAACTGAATTTCCATAGCCTGCATAAGTCGTCGCAAAATGATGTTTCTCGGGTCGGTCGCTATGATCTGGAGATGAATGACCGACTCAAGAAGCTCCCGGCCTTTCTTGAAGGCGGATCCGGGGTTGGCGCTCTTCGCGATGAGGGCTGCATCCCGGAGGATACCAGCGATTTGTTGCAGAGCCTCTTTTTGGGATTTAATCGTTGCTATTTCCTTGCTCGCAATTGCTATTCCGTGGCGATTCCAGACCGTCACAGAATTGGAGTCGAACCATAAATGCCGCTCTTGAAAGTCCGTAGGAAATGTTGTTACCCCTTCATCGGCAATTGCAGCCCACAGCGTTTTGCCTATGGATTCTGCGACAATCGGAGAGGAGGTTTCCACATGGTTAGGCAGGCCAACAGAGGCAAAGCGCAATGCCTTATGAGCATTTGGCAGCGGCATAAGTCCTTCGATTCCCGTGGAAATGGGACTCGATGAAGTCAAATCCGCGTCACCACAGGTTGGAAAATCCAGAATGCATACGACCTCTTCAGGGCGGTGAGCAATTTGAAGATTTGGCAAGGCCTTCTCTGGAACAAAAAAAGTCCACTCCAATTCTTGGCGCACAAGTTGAGCCGCCTCATCGTCGCTCAGATCAGCAAGCACGCCTGCTTTCAATTGGGTGCCACCCCGTGGAGTGTCAATGATTGTAGCCTTGAAATTATGCCCGTCGAACCACGGATCATCAGCTCCGCGCGTTCCGGCTAGCCTTCCTTCAAATCCAGAGCGGGCAGCATTTGAAAGCGCTGTCGATTTGGCGCACTCGGCGGCCTGTAAGCGAGCCCAGACAGGATACAGATGGGCGCCATTCGCCATTTCAGGATCCACCGAAAAAATATACCGTGATTTGTTGCTCGCAGCAGCCGCAATTGAGGTGGAATAGGCTATAGCCGTGAAAATAAACCCCCGCCCGCTTGGAGAATTCTCATTGTCCGTCCTAGCCCATTCCTTGAAGAGAATACACTCAGGATCGCGAAGGAAAAGCCCATCGCCTTGTCGGCGCGAATGTGCGTTGCAAAGATGCAGCGAATTAAGCTCAGGATTGGGAGGAGCGGTTAGGAGTGGCTGCAATGCTATCGGGCTATACCAATCCGAGAATGAGCCATTGTGAAAAGGGAGGTTGACAACCGTTATTCTTGCCCGCGCAATGTCTCGCTGGTAAAGCCCTTCCTCACGGCTGAGCATTGCCAACTCGGGAGCATATTCCGAGCGTTCATCGAATAGGGTATCGAAAAGCGGGTTGTGCCCTTGCTGGATGCGCTCCTCTGCCGCACGGAAAAACTCATACGCGCCATCAGCTTCCCAGTCACGACCCCGCTTGGCCCCAGCGTAAAGAATCGAATGCAGAGCCGTGGTTCGATCGCAGTGCAGCGGCTTGCATTGGTCTACCGTGCTTGCGTAGGCAGCGAGTAAAATTGCAGAGCGACGAATTCCCAGCTTTTCCAGCCGAGGAGAGAACCAGTCGATTTTCCAACTGCTGGAATTCGGCACAGACCAAGCAGTTTCGCACAAACCAAACTCACCCCATCCATCCGCAGGTATTCCTCCTTCAAGAATACGCCTGACCAAGTATAGAGAGCACAAAGCATCAAAATCAGGCTTTTGATGAGTAATTAACTTGATCTGCTCGAAAGCTTGCAAGCGATTGAGTATGGTTGGAGCCAGATGAAGCACTGCTGTTGAAGCCGAAGGAAAATTATTAGGCCTGTGAAAATGGTGGTCAATTATTAGCGATTGCTCACCATTATAGGCCAGACACCCGCCTCCAACATCTGTTGCAATTTCCCCATACTTGAGGGCATCACCTCCAGAAAAGGGGGTTCCGAAAGGTCTGTAGAAGTATGAGAATCTTTTACTCACTTATATTAGCGCGATTTTGCTTTTTCTATACAAGCATCTGTTATATCGAAAACTCCTTTAGTATATACAATAACGGGAACTTGTCCCATAGACATTCCGCTTTTGTCGTAGAGAACATTCAGTCCCTTTGCATCAGAAACTTCTCTAATGATAACATTGAGTTCTTCGATGATTTTTTTACGCATTTCAACGAACTTATCCTGAAGGGTCTTTTCTCGATTTGAACGAAATTCAGAAATTTCCTTGTCAAGCTCGCGAGCATCCTCCACTAAACTGTCTCGGGTAGAACCACTTTGCTGGTCGATTTTTGACATCATGGATTTGAGTCTGTTGAGGCGCTGATCCAATTCGGTTTTCGCCTTGGCTCTTTCAGCATTTAAGGATTCCTCGGCGCGTTTTGTCGCCGGGTATTCCGTAAACAAACGATTCAGATCGATGAATCCAATTTTTAAAGTAGCCGCATTACTTTCGCCCGACAATCCAGATGTTGAATCAACAGGTGCTTGTTTTTTGAACTCAGCTGCGTTTATGATACTCCCCAGTTCATCTTGAGCAAATATCTTCGAGGCAACACATAAAAATAGAGTTGCAGTTGTTATGTATGTTATTTTCATATTTAAAGTCTACGCGGTTTTTATCAAAATAAGTGGATTCTGTAAAGAACAAAAAACAAATGTCGTATTTTAGCGCCAAACACTACGGCATCAAAAAAAGCTGCCTTGTAAAGGGACATGTGAGCGTTTCTCCTGATTTAACTCCACGAGCATCCACTAGACCTGCACCTGGAGCATAAGGGCTGAAAACAAAGCCCGGCCTTCCAGAAACCGGGATACCGCGAGGCAACCTCTTGTTCACTGAAGGTTTGGGTGATTCATTACGAGAAGTCGTTTGTCTCTCGGTTTGTTTGGGTTTTGAATTAACCTGCCCGACAGGACCAGACATAGCCGGAGGGTAGTCTTGATCATACGCACGCTGCCACCATTTCAAACTTTCACTTTCATCTTTAGCAATTCCTTGCCCAAGAGCGAGTGCTGCCGAGTAGTTGTATTGAGCGGGTGCATAACCCATATCTGCCGCTTTTTTATAAAGCCTTACAGCTTCGGAACGATCCTGAGTCAAACCTCCCTCACCTCGAAATAGCATAATACCTATAGCAGTAAGTGCATAGGGATCATTCTTCATTGAATTAAGTCCCTCAAATGCTAATTCCTTTAATTTTTTCCCATGCTCCACATTTTTTTCAAAGCCCTCGCCGCTCTCCATCATTACAGCCAAGCGATACATTCCCAATGGATTGTGCTGCTTTGCACTACGCAAAGCGTATTCCGATGCCTTTGAAATATCCTTCCGAGTCTTGTAGCCGACCTGATAGTAGATCGAAACGATGGCTTGAGCCCTTGCATCACCTCTATCGGCAAGATCAAGCGCTTTTTGAAAACTCATTACCTCTGATGCATTAACAGATTTGGAAACTTTGTCTGGAATATCCGTTAAAACAGGATTTGCAACTGCTTGACTTTGAGGAAGCGGTCTTGAAGGAGGAATTTCTCGCCTTGGAGTTGGACTAGGCATCTTCAAAGTCACCCCAGAGCTTTGATATGGGCTTGGACTTGGCGAAGGTGGAGGAGTCGCCGTGCCTGTAGGCAAGGGCTTCTCTTTGTTTCTATTTTCTTGGACGAGGGATAGTGGAGTTGAAGATTCTGAGACCACAGCACTCGGCTGTTGTTTTTCTAATGAGTATTCTGGATTAGATTTATTAACATTGTTTTTGGTATCGGATGAGCTTCCCCAAGCAGACAAATAATAAATCGAAGCCAAAAGAATATAGCCTGTCTTCCCAATAATTTTCAGCAATTTAATCGAGCGTGATGTTGGTAAACTAGGAACGCTAATTTTGCTCCGCAACGCGACTATCCCTGAAAGAAAATGCCAGAATCCCAAAACGGCCCACTCCGGCCAACCAAGCATCGCGCAAGCTGCGACATGGCACAACAAAACAATTATAGAAACCCTCCATGAAAAATAGAGCAAACCGATTGGCCCAAAGATAAATGCCAAAAAGGTAGCGAATATTTTTTTTCCAATACTTGCGGAGGTTGGCGTTGGCGTTGGCGTTGGCGTGGGAGGAGGTTCCGGAGGAGCGAGTATCCCCGAGAATTTAGAATGCTCATTCGCCTTCTCAAAGGAATCTGCACCAAGGTTGCAAACAAGTGTTGATGGTTTTAGTTCTCCAGAATGCAACGCATCAAGCAAGTCAGCCTCTATCGTGCATCGAATTTTTCCTGAAGCACTTTTTTTGTGGAACCACACCTCTCCCTCTGGCTGTAAGGCAACGAATGCTCTGCTTTCAAATGCAGAAACTGATTGGCATTCTCGCTCCGCTCCGCTTGATGATTCACATGGGTGAGAGCACTTGGCACATTGATAAATCGGAGGGCCTTTCCAAGGGCAAACCCAGCACTCTTTCTCTGATGAATCTCCGGAGGCCAACTCAAATGGGGAACCGCAAGATGGGCAGGATGCCGAAATAGCCTCGCTACATAGTTCGCGAAGCCAACCGGCTTCGAGGAGCATCTCTTTTTTCAGCGAGGGTGCGGGCATTTGTGATTATCCTGCGCTGAATGTTGTATCAAAAAGCCCCCACGACAGGATCCACAGCGCTGACCTTGTTAAGGTTGACAAGTTCAGGCCCATTAAGTGAGTTTGAAAGTTTAGCTATTACACACCAGTCAACATGTTCCCTGGATGTGAGTGGCACCACAATCTCATCGCCATTGTTGGTCTTAACAATAACTTGACCGTTGTAATCGGCATAGCAACCCCCTTTATTAAAAATTTTTGTAGCAAACAGTATCTCCTTCAAATCCTCGATTGAATTTATGGTCAGGTTCTCTTCGTTTTGGCCAGCGACATTTCCAACACCGGCGTCGTGGTCAAGCATGATACCATGCCCTAACTTGTTTCCGTAAAAAACTGAGGCGGATTGACCATCCTTTGTTCTATATATCGCATGCAGGTCGAGATCGACGGGGGCAGTCCATTGAAGCTTCACTTTGACCTCTCTCAGCGGGGTGGAAACATTTAGTTTCACCGACTCGCCCACGGCAAGAATAGTGCGCCGATTCGAGGCGGTCACGGCTCGCGCGCCTGACCACTTATCTTGCCCATACAATGCCTTTTGCCACGCGGGCTCCTTGCCCATCTGTAGAGAGGAAATGCTGATGCTTTTCCCCATTTGGGCGAGGAGTTTTTTAAAGTCCACGGTCTTCAAACCATCACCACCATCCACAGGCTCGATTTCAGCACGATCCACCGACCCCAGCATCTCAAGTGCTGGGCTCAATGGAGCGGAGGCGAACAACTGCAGTCTCCGTGATGTTAGCTTCTGGATAAGCTCAGGAATTTTGGCGAGCGGAGCCTCCTCCGAGACGCCCTTCTCCAGAATTTCGTCTGTAAAGAGTGCGAGGACCCTTCTCGTAGATTCGACTGGCCCAAATGGAAAGTCGGCGGCGATATCAAGAGCCAGCAACGTATCTTCATTTCCCTGGGCTTCCAAACCCATCAAAGCCTTGGCCACAGCCGATGGATCACTCGTAAAAAAATCAGTGGTTGATGGAGATGCGCTATAAAGTCTGTTGAGAATATCGGAGCCACTTCCCCCAATAAATGTATGGTCGTAGACTGGTCCGCCAGGAGCAGGTGCTGCGGCATATGCCACAATCCCAAACCTCACTTTAAAATTCGCTTGCTGAAGGGGGTAGAGAAGGTCCTTTAGATGTTCGCGGAGTTGCGTAAAGCATGGTTTCATGCTCTCACTGGCATCAACTAATAATACTAAATCAACATTTTGTGGTTTCATTTGTTTTAATTTTTAAGAGTTTGGGGTGCGCACGCTTCGCGCTCGCTTTGCGAGAAAGTTACAAAATCGGTTTGGGGAAGTTCGTTTTTTCGATAAATTCCCAGTATCAGAGCATCGGCGTAGTTTTCGTATGAACCACTCAGGTAATGAAAACCAAAGCCATTTAGGGTTAGCATAGGAACAGTCTTGTATTCTTTGGGCGATTCCCAGCCGCTTTCCACATGGTCATGACCGCGCACGAGGCGCTTGACAGGAAAAAAGCTTTCCACACGCTTGCAAAAACCCTCCAAATCCTTGTAGCCAAACTCGAAGTTTGAAGATGTTTTGCGCTTGGCTGCATCGTATTGCCAACCCTTCTTATGAGGAACCGTGGTGGCTCGGGTCCATGTAAAATCGCCCAGTATAAACGCGTTTTCGAAGTCCGAAACGACCTTGAGTGCAGGCCATCGGTCTTCCAACGGAACGCCCCCGTGGGTAGCGAGTAAACCATCAGGAAACAACGCAGCCCGAGGAAGCCCAGCTACAGTGCCAATAAAAAGTTGCCCCCAAGATTCTAATTTTTCTGAATCAGACTTCTGAGGAGGAGCATTAAGTAAATCTAAAAACTCAGCTGGTTCCACAGTAGACTTAAACTTATGCTCTGCCTCTGGATGGAAGGATATTCCCTCGTCATGATTGCCAGCGATCCACATAACCCTTCCTGGATGCTGTTTAGCTGTCTCAAGTAGCAATGCAAAACATTCAAGATCGCAGGGCCCTCGATCAACCAAATCTCCAAGAAAGCAGATATAAAAATCAGGATCTCGGCTGCTTTGCTCCAACAGCCGGTGAAGCGCCAAAAAATCCCCGTGGATATCCCCAATGAAAAACCATTTTTGGTCCTCAGCTTCTTTTGGCAAGACCAATACTTTTTCTTTACGCCCCCAGCCATAGAGGGGTAGCGCCCCATTCTGAATCTGTTCAGCGGCTTCTTTAAAAATGCGCGGCATTTTTTTTCGAATATCTCGTAGCACATCCCCTGCTCTACGATAACCTTCTGGAAACTCTTCGATGGGCGCCTCCGTTTTTGGAGCAGGAGCAATAGCCTCAACAAAAGGAAGATTCGCAGTGCTTTTTTCGGCAGAAATCTTTTCTAAATTTTGTGTTTTTAGAAAATTAGGCGCATTTTTGTGTTTTTCATTTTTTATCGATTGCGACTCCAATTCAATCTCATGAAGACGACGCGAAAAGACTCGTAGAGATTTTTTGAGATCAAAAAAAAGATAACCCAGAGCTAAAGAAATGGGCAATGCAAGGCCAGCTAAGCAAACCGCAAGCACACTTAGATTCATCCCAAAGCGCGGGGTTCGACTTTGAGAGATTTCCTTTTGAAAAGGCCCATTTCCTTCTGAAGCGTAAACGATAGGAGCGTTCTCATCCAAAATCGCGCGAGTTTTATTTTCACTAGATTGCTGCGCAAAGCACGATAAGCAACACGCAAAACCCGTAACAAATCGAACAAGGAGCAATCTCATGAAATAAGTTTCTCGCTTACTGCATAATCTTGAAAATGTTCTAGTTGGTAAGGAACATGATGCACTTTAGGAAACTCTCCGTCTGCGGATGCTCCTAAGACGAGCGTGGGTCTGTAGTCTTTGAACGAATTTGATAGGTAATTGAAACCAAACCCATTCAATGTCAGCAGCGGGGTTGCCTTATATTCGACCGGAATTTCAAATCCATCCTCAACATGGTCGTGTCCACGCACCAGATACTTCATTGGAAAAAGTGGCTCCACTGCCTTACAAAAACCCTCCAAATCCTTGTATCCATATTCAAAAGAGGAGGAATACAATCTTCGAGCAGGGTCGTATTTCCACCCCTTCTTCGTTGAAACTTTTGCTGCGCGCGTCCAAGTAAAGTCTCCGAGGCAGCGTTTGTGGTGCAAGGACTCGTGGCTTTTAAAGTATGACCATCGGTCTTCAAGTGGGATGCCCCCGTGCGTGGCCAAGAGTCCAGAATCAAACAAAAGCGCCCGTGGTAGGCGTTCGCAGATATCAATGAAAAGGCACCCCCACTCGTTCAATTCGTTCTCTTGCAAGCTGGATAAAATCTCAGCGTTGAGAAAATCCACGAATTCAGCAGGCTCCACACTTGAGCGGAATTTTTTTTCGGCTCTGGGATTAATTGAAAGTCCCTCATCGTGGTTGCCAAGAAGCCAAACAACACGGGAAAAGCGTTGACCAGAAGAGATTCTTTGCTTTTCTGCGAACTCAAGAAGCTTCGCAAAACACTCAATGCCATGAGGTCCCCGGTCCACAAGATCGCCTAGAAAGCAAACATAGGAATCAGGGTGCCTGGAAACCTCCTCCAGCAAGGTGTGAAGAGCAAAAAAATCCCCATGGATATCTCCAATAAAGAACCATTTCCCGTGTTTATGCTCTCCAACTTTTTGAACAGGACTCCACTGCGCCCCCCAAAATAGAAACGGAAGGCAGCCGAAATTGAGTTGCTCGGTTGCTTGCTTGAGAATTTCCGGCATGGCTACCCTGATACGGTTCAGCTCTGCCAATGCACTGGGAACAGAGGCATTTGAAAGGGGTGCATCAGTCATTTCGAGTGGTGCATCAGCAGCAGTCCACCCTTTTTTATGATTGCTTTCTACCCTGCCTCCAAAATACCTATATTTTTCTTGATCAATATTTAAAAATGCCTCAGTGACGATTTGTTTAGCATTCCTCCATTCGCTTGATTTTCCGAATCCAACCAGCGCAGGCGACTCGTCGAGACACGGAACGAAGGAGATTTCTGACCTGTCGACACACCACAGCTTATCGTAGCCTTCCCCTTCCGGGCAAATACCGAAGAGAACCACCTTTGAACTCATCAGAGCGGTAATGGCATTGCCAAGCCCGCCTCCAGCGGCTTCGGGAATCGACATTGAAACATTAAAAGTGGAATTTGTTATGAAAAAGATAGTTCGAACGCAGCGACCGCGACCCCGCCACTTGGAACTGCATTCAGTAACGCCATCCTCTGTTTGCTCCATCTTTGAAAGCCTAAAAAGTGCATCCAGTAGGGATCCGGCTTCCTCTTCACAGCCCCCCGCTGCCTGCATTTTAGAGCCCAATAACTGGGTTTCCGCAGCAGCCAAATCAGAAACAAATGGATTGTCCACAAACCAGTTTTCCGGGTTCAAGGCGTGATTGCGATAGCCGCAGACTTTGAAGCGCCAAGAAGTAGAGTCTGGATACGACTGTTTTGATCGGGCCTGTATCTCGTTCAAAATAACGCGACACCCCGACTTTACCGAGTCAATGCACTCCGCCATTCCTCCCGACAGATCAAGCAGGAAAACTAGATCTACACTTTGTATTCGCATATATTTTTAAGTCTCTATGTAGGAGAATATCTTATCCTAGTTAGATGTTATGTATTGCGTAGTTTGTATGCTGGATATGGACATCTCAGTAAATAATACGGATACACAAGTTCAGGAACTTGCCTTTGATTGAAAGTTTATCGCCATCTTTAAGCAGGCTTCCCTCCGCAGGCAATGGCGAGCCATTCAAGTAGCTGGAATTTTTTGCATAGGAAACATTGAAAGCGAACCATCCACCTAATTCGGCCTTTTTCTCTATGCAGAATTGTTCTGTCGAAACATACTTCAACCCTGAATCACCAAGAGTTTTCAATGTTGTAGATCCGAAAACTGTGCTTATACGGCATTGGATTTCCTTTCCAGTTTCATCGGAAACAAGGGCAACTCCTGCAGGAAATTTAGTATAAGAGCAAAAACGACATGTGGTTGTTGACGATTCGACAGCGTTCCCGCATTGAGGGCAATTCCAGCTCATCTTTTTTTATGAAAGATTGAGGGTAATCGCGCACTTGCCGGTTTTGCCAAGCGACAAGACCATTCCGTTCTGAACTATCACCGGAGAAGGAATGGGATTTCCATCAGCATTCGTCATATTTTTTGCGTAGGAGCAATGTTCAACCATCCATTTGCCAGAGGCATCGCGGAAAAGATGAAATTGCTCCGGACTCATGAATTTTTCATAGTCCTCACCCCAACGCTTGAAATGATTGCGGCCGAATTTCGTGGATATTGCAGCCTTGAGAGATTCTCCATCGCGACCATGCAACTCCACCGTTTGGCCAGTTGCTGGAATTGGAATCGAGGCTGTTGGCACGCTTGCCCGAACCGGCACGGTTGGAGTTCGGGGTGTCCGTGATGTTGGAGCAGATGCTGGTGATTCCACAACTGGGACCGGGGCTTCAGCTGGCAATGGTGGTGGCACTGAAGATCGCGTTCGACTGGGCGCAGGAGTGGGTTCTGGGAACCTTGCCGGTGGCACCTCAGATGATCCTGGCCGGATGCCATCGAATTCGTTTAATGCGCCATTAAGCGCTTTCAAAAGTTGCTCGGCAGTTGGTCTGCGAGAGGCTTCAGGGCGCAGGCATGCATTCACCACATAGTTGAGGAATCCCATGTCGGAAACCCTCTCGATCGGTTGCTGGACCTCAATTTCAGAAAGAGAGCCCCCTTTGGCCAAATCATCGTAGTTTTCCATCGCTCCCGCAGCCGGGTGGCCCGAGCCGAGTAACTCCCCAAGAATAAGTGCAAGGGTGAAAACATCCGAAGCCCTCTCCGGAACAACTTGATTCAGGTGCTCCGGCGACATGTATCCTGGGGTGCCGACATACCCTTCATGTCCGTGCCAAGGAGCACGCTTGCCGTCGAGTAGGGAGAAGTCCATGTCGATGACTCGTATTTTCCACTTCACTGGGATCGAGGGATCCGGCACGAGGTAAAAATTTTCCGGCTTAAGATCACTGTGGATTACCCCTGCTTTGTGGATAGCGTGGATTCCTGCTGCCATGACTCTGGCGAAGACTACTCGTTGGTTCCAATCGTAGGCTGAGGGAGCTGTTTTCAACTCATCGAGAACGCCACGGAGATCCGAACCACCATCGACCCACTCGAAGACTTGGTAAAACGCCCGCATCGGCACGGAACCACCAGTCTTGCTTCTCTCAAAAAACTCAACAAACTCGTAGCAAAGCTTACTTGCCACCGCATCGGCTTGAATGCGGCGCTTAAGTTCCGATTGGTAGTTAATAAAACCTTCAAGCCAAGGAGAACTGCCGCCCGGACGCTTATATTTTTTGAAAAAAACTGTCCGACCAGACGGAGAGAGCGCCTTGCTCGCAAAGGCAAAACCTCCTGGATCAAAGACCCTCTTAATTTGATAGCCCTTGATCTTGTCGCCCTCCCGCAACTTTACACCGCTTGAGTGTTCGGCCATGGTTTTGGTTCTTTCCTCAGCACTCCACCGCCTCAACAGCAACGGATTTTGATATCGATTTGGCGAGTTGGACCATGATCTTTGTGAAAGCCGCATGGTCGGATGCCTTCGCCTGGAGTGCTTCCATAGCTGCTACAGCTGCGGCATGGCCCTCCTCACCAGGTTTGCCAAACCCCGCAAGCGCAGGCGTTTCGTCGAGACGCGCAACGAATTCGATTTCTGCCCTATCGACAGAGGCCAACTCATGGTAGCCCTCCCATTCCGGGCAAAAACCACATAGAATAACCTTTGAACCCATCAGAGCGGTAATGGCATCACCAACCCCTCCTCCAGCGGCTTCGGGAATAGTCATAGGGTTTTTAAAAGTTGCGTCTGTAAAAAAGATGACTGCACGCGCACAGGTGCCTCGGGCTCTCCATTTCAAAGAATCCACTCCGTCCTGCACACCGGCCTGTTCTGTTTTTGCAATTTTGAAAAGCGCATCCAGAAGTGACTCCGGTTCATCACCTCCGCCGCTGGCCTGCATATTTGGCGCTGCAATTTGCGCTTGAACGCTTGCAACATCCGTGACAAATGGATTATCCACGAACCAATTCTCAGCGTCCGCAGCGTGGTCCCTGTAACCACAAACCTTAATGCGCCAGTCTTTAATGGGCGACTCGTTGTTTGCATCCTTTGCCTCCAATCCGGTCACGAAAGTGCTAACACTGCCTTTGACCGCATCAATGCAATCCTGCATGCTTCCAGAAATATCGAGTAGAACCACGATATCGACGACTCCTTTGACTTTTTTATCTGACATATTATTTTATGGTGTTGTTTTGTTTATGTTGCTAAAAATGCTAAATTATTTTTTTCGACTTCCATAGCTCCATCCATCTGCATGAGTGATATGTTTTTCATGAAGTGGAATTTATCTGCGAAAAAATTCTTTTAACTCCCACTGAGCAATTGATAAACCCGCTTTTTTCGCGGTTTTCCTTATCGCTCCAATCGCAGTTTTATACTCGCAAGTTGTCTTTATTTCAGTCCAGTTCATCTTTCCTCTGAGGTCTGTCTTGCTAATAATTATACGGTCGACTGGACAATGAGGAGGTTCGGGAATTTTTCCAATGCACCAGAGATATTTCAGCATTAAATTCAGGAACTTCTGAGCTACGCCGAGTTTGTATCCATCGGGGCCTAGCAAGTTAACGCCTTCCTGAGTGCCATGGTTGGAAAAGTCCTCCAAATTCTGAATGTGCTGATCTTCAGGGCAATTAGTTGTGTAGCTTTTAAGAAGCGATTTCTCAAAATAATCTACCAAGCTCGAACGAAATGCGTTTATTGCATCCTTTGGCTTACCATACTTGGAGTCATAGAGTTTGCTACGTTGCACCGATGCCGCCCATGCAAGGACAATCAACTCCCTGCAAACAAATTTCTCTTGGTCATTCATCTTGGTTTTATGTATGTTAAAAAAAATATCGCTGAGCAGTTTTTGTTACTTAAACATAATTCAGTAGGTCCTGCGGATAGAGCCATTCACATATTCTTCCGTGCGGCCGCTGGAGGTTTGGACCACTACGGTATCCCCTGAGACTTGGACGCTGACGGCATTGGAGCCAAATGTTTGCCTCATAGAGCCATTCACATAAGTCTCGATCCTACCGGCGCGCGTCACTGCTGCAACAGTTTGCCCATCTGTCGCTGCGGCGGTGATATTTGACCCATATGTTTTTCGAAGAGATCCATTTTCAAATTCTTCGACTCGTCCGTTGTTTACTCTTACTGTTTTCATTTTATTTATCTCAATAACCATCCATGAAAAGCACCTGCTCCACTTCGCGGAGCGTCCATGGCGCTTGGCTCGAAAACTTGGAATACACCGTAGGATTAGCGTTGAGGTAGTCTCGGACGGTTCTTACAAACTCGCTGGCAGCATACAGAGCAGACCAACGGCCGTAAGCGTTTGTCCAATTCAGCTTGAGTTTCCTTGGTCGTGTGCCGCCGCGTCCAACCTGCATGGGACCAAGATTGTGAGGAATTTCTGGCGAACCATAAGGCACGGTCGTGAGTCCATCGTAAATAAAGAGTCGCTCCAAGCGACAAATAACCGCTGTGGCAACTCGGCTATCCCAGATCACCTGAGGGTGGGTGAGATGCTCGGTGGAGAAAGCGGCGAGTTTAGTCCATGTGCTGTTCATGGGCGGCGCTGGAAGTGCCGAGGAACAATGAATCGCCATCTCCATTGCTGCTCGCACTTGATCCGGCGTTGGTGCACTGCGCAAGACTCGACCCCATTGAAAAACTCCCATAGCACTTTTGACTGCCAAGCCTTGATCCACAGACGACCATGGCGTGTGAGCAAGCACCTTGTTGGCCAGATGCTGGAGTGTAGCGATATGAGGACTCAGGGCTGCAGTGGTAAAGGAAAGGCCACATACCGGGGTAGGCCAAAAGTAAGTGCTGAGACGATGTCCCCAGCCGCGACCTACTTTTGCAACAATAGGCTTGCAGCGATAGTGCGGAACAAACGGATCACAATCCACCATTTCGACGAATTTTTGCACCCAGCCAAGGCTGCTCCCAAAGCTAGTCGTGGATGAGTCGGGAGCATAAGAGGCTGGTTGGGAGATATTTTCTTCTTCGCTATCTACCTCTTCAATGCCGCACATGGATTCAAAAAACTCTGATGCCAATTGAGCCGTTTCTATGAGTATATTATTTTTTTCTTGCTCAGGAATAGCATTCCAAAGGTCAATGGACCTATCAGTTAGAACAGCGCCAGAAACATCTCTGCTGCTTGGGGATAAAGCATCATAGCATCTATTTAACCACTCGGCATTAACTGCAAGGAAGTCATCTGAAATCTGCATGGTGTTTCGAGCGGCTGGGTGTGCAAGAAACCGAACCATGGCGTCCAATCCAGATAAGCGACCATCTCCTACAATCGTGGCTAATTTTTCCTTCTTCCAATTAAATGGAAAATGAAACCCCTCCCAAGTCGAGCAGTTGTAAAGTTGCTCTGCCCAAATGATCCAAGCCGCCAGAAACCTTTTAACAGGTATTTTCTGATTAGCTGAATGTGGAAGAGTGATCACTTTTGAATGTTTTTTATTGTTTTAATCTTTAATTAGAAACAATAGATCAAATAATGCGCTTCTGGCTTCCGTAATGAGTGCAGATAACGACCTTCCCATCGCGGCGAGTGACTTGGATTTCATCACCAACGATAAGCGCGCTTACCGCCTCGGAGGGGCCTGAGCCCACGCGGAAGGAACTTATTCCCGACCCAGCGGAATTGAATGTCTTGACATTGCCTGACTCGACTTTGACTACAGTTGGTTGTGCCATATGAGTTTGTTTGATTTTTGGTTTATTGTTATGAAGGAAAAAGATGTTGCTAAAAATTGCGAATCAATCGGAGCTGTTTAACTTATAACCGGACAGCAGTGATTTTCCTTTAGTTTTTGGGTAATTTCGTTGTTGGTATTTACAAAGCAGGGGAAATATCTCCACTTTGCAAAAAAATCACATTTTTATATTAAGACCTTTCTCAACACCCTTGAGAGCCGAAGCTGTGCCTTTAAGTTTATCTGAGTTGTTTCCTATGAAGCATAATACTTTCCAAATTATGATAAATGGAAAAAATATAATTTTAAGAATAAGTTTCATATTGATCTTAGTATTTTATTTTATTTAATAGCTGTTATTTATACTTTTTCAGAAAAATGAAGCCATTATTCATGTTTTTGAAATTTTTACAGTTTCAACCAAACTTGAAATGTATGCTGGGATTTTCAGCTTTAGATACCGATATCCGGGGTATCAAATAGTTTCGATTGGTGTATGTGAAAGGCTGTTCATTTTTCGTCGAGAGGAAGTGATAAGTCAATTTATCTGGGTTCATGACGCATGAATTGAATTACATATCTAAAATTCTAAAGTATGGCAAGAAAAAAATTCCCTTTGTGTCAAATTTGTAACAGCAGGCGGTGTAATGTTGGACAGAATTAACAGAATTAACAGAATGTTGCGGCCAGAAGGCGAGTTTCGGATGTTGGATTTTGGATTTGCGGTAAGGCCGGGAAAATGCGGGAGAGTTAAGCCTGATTGTTAAATTTTGAGGCTGAGCGGTGCAGTTTTTGCTGTAGGGCTTAGTTTGAAACGATGAATGACCAACTACTCAACAGGCATCGTAGGCGGG
>Ga0247831_1003951_pt1 | contig 20585 bp, 12 predicted proteins | sample LaCruzMarch2015__9_FD_192406 | JGI IMG/M metagenome (GOLD analysis project Ga0247831, IMG submission 192406) | Freshwater microbial communities from meromictic Lake La Cruz, Castile-La Mancha, Spain - LaCruzMarch2015_1m | ecosystem: Environmental > Aquatic > Freshwater > Lake | place: Spain...
AGGATGGCGGAAGCCTGAGTGGACGCCCGTTTCCGTCCATGATGATGGCCGGCAGACCTTCATTACTTTTCCCGAGAGCCTTGGCACGACTGAAGCCCCGCCGCTTTTTGTCATGAATGAGAAAGGTGAGGCCCAACTCACCAATTGGCGCAAGCAAGGCAATTCTTATGTCGTCGACCGGCTCTTCTTAAAGGCCGAGCTGCGCCTTGGCGGTGAGCGTCCACTGATTGTGAAGATCGAACGCAAAGGAGATCAGCCATGAAAGCCCCAGATGGAGCCATTCCCGAGCCAAATGATGCAGAAGAGGCGACCCTGGGCAAGCCATTGACGGGCGGACAGACCCTGCATGCGCGTGTCGCACCCAAGCCCACTCAACAGATCAATAAGTCGGCCGTGCGCGGCGTCTTCATTCTTTGTGGCAGTGTCATCTCGCTTTCGCTCATTTATGGCTTTGTCATTGATCCAGTGGTCAAAGCCGAAGCCCGCGCCAAGCAGGCCGATGAAGCCCGTGAGACCCCAAGTGGATCCGTGCGGCCCGCTGAAGTGTTGTCCCAAGGCCCGTCGACTTACGCTGAACTCACCAACGCACCGAACCTGCCCAATGAAGAAGCGTTCGCGAGCTCATCGCCAATTGTTCCTCCAGATGCAGGCCCAGCCCATGAGCCGCGCGTGATTATGGAAGACAGACCCGTATACAATGCCCAGCCCGCACGGCGGCAGCCAACCCAAATGACCCGTCAAAGCGGAAGCACTAACGAGACCCAAAAGGCGCGGCAGTCGGCTTTATTCTTTACCCAAACTCCCAGCACGCCAACCCAAGAGGCTACTCCCGTGGCAGTACCTATCCCGCAACAGGACCTTGTTCAGCGTAAGAAGGATTATGACGCCGTCTATGGGGACCGCGCGGTGCTTGCGCCCTTGTCGCCTTATGAATTGAAGGCAGGCAGTGTCATTCCAGCAGCCTTATTGACCGCCATTGATACAGAGCGGGAAGGCCGCGTGATCGCCAGTGTCACCGAGAATGTCTTTGATACGGTCACGGGCAGTTATCTCTTGATCCCACAAGGGTCACGACTGCTGGGCCGGTTTGATGGCGATCAGACTTATGGCGAACGTCGGGCCTTTCTGGTTTGGGAACGTCTCCTCTTTCCAGATGGTCGCTCAATAACTCTAGCCCGTGAGCCCGGTGTGGATGGGAAAGGCGCCGGGGGTGTTGCTGGTCGGGTCGACCGTCGTATCCCGCAACTTCTGACCGCGACTTTGTTTGCTGGAGCCATCACGACGTTGGGCGAAGCTGCCCGTCGGGACGGAAGCAACAAAGACACGAGCCTTTTAGGCGATGCCGGAGATGCAGCCGCGATCGAAGCTGCCCGTGTTGGCGGTCGAATGGTCGACCGGGAACTTGAGGTAAAGCCCACCATTCGGGTGCGCCAAGGAACACGAGTGCAGGTGCTGCTCACCCGAGACCTGATCTTGGAGCCAACACCATGAAGATCGCCATCCTCATCACCTTGGTCATATCCAACAGTCTTTTAGTGGCGCAGCCCTTTTTGACCAATCAAATCAACGCGCCACTTGCCATCATCAATGAAACCCCCTCGATGCAAAAGGGGCTTTATGTCCGCATTGACGATGCCCATGATTTAAAGCGTGGCGAGATTGTCGCCCTGCCCCTGCCAAAGAACGCAAAAGACTATCTCGTCGGCAAGCTTGGCTATCCGGCCGACACGCTTCTCATCAAACGGGTTGCCGCACTGCCAGGCGATGAGGTCTGCCGACAAGCAGGCAAACTCACCGTCGCTGGCAAAACGCTTCAAGCGAAAGACCGCGACAGGCACGACAATGCCCTGCCAGATTGGCAAGGGTGTCACAAACTCTCAAATGAAGGAATATTCATTCAGGGCGATCACCCCGGAAGTTTCGATAGCCGTTACTTTGGACCGGTTTCGAGACATGCCCTGTCAGGCACCTATCGTCAGGTGCTCTCATGGTAGGCCGGAACATCATCCTCATCATGAGCTTGCTTGCAACGCCAGCTGCCGCCGATCCGCCCAACTGGACCCAGGCTGGCGGCAGCCTTTTCATCGAGCCTGGCCTCAAGCTTGAGCGCAAGCCAGCCGAAAGCCCTAAACCGTCATCAGCGCCCGATGAAGCTCGGGCTGATCCCATGCCCAATTTTGGCGAGGTAAGACTATTGCCAGCCAAACAGCCGCTCGATGCTTTGATCCGACAAATTGCGACGGAGACAGGTCTTGATCCCAAGCTCCTCCATGCCTTGGTGATTGTGGAGAGTGCTTACGACACTCGAGCTATAAGTCCGGTTGGCGCGCGCGGCCTCACTCAACTCATGCCAGCTACCGCACGTGAGCTAGGCGTCGCTGATGTTTTTGACGGGGAAGAAAATCTAAGGGGAGGGGCACGCTATCTGGCTGCCCAGATTGGCCGATTTGGCGATTTGAGGCTGGCGCTGGCCGCCTACAATGCCGGACCAAACCGCGTCGCACGCCTTGGCCGTGTTCCGGATATTTCAGAAACCCAAAACTACGTCCGCGATGCAGTGGATTGTTATCTCGCGCTGACAGCGGGTCGCGGCATTCGTCACCGCAACCAGTGTCGTGCGACAGGAAGGAGATAGATCATGGCAAAACGAAAAGCCGATAAAGCCGATAGTCCGCAAATGGACATGTTTGGTGGATGGGTTGCACCATCCCTCGAGCAAAGGTCTGTACCAACTCCAAAGATGCTGGAGTCCCGACCAATTGACGTTGCCAATGATGAGGTACCTTTGCCGGAGCCAGCAGCAAACGACACCCAGACCCCTCAACCAGATCCGCCTATAGCGACACAGGCAACAAGCCAATCTATAAAATCGGCGCAGCCCAAAGTCATGATCGCCACAGGCTGGGAAAATGACGAATGGTGGACGACTGCTATGGTCTGCGCCTATCTCAAACTTGGCCGAAAAGCCATTTGGGAGCGAACCAGAAACACAAAAATCGGCTTCCCAAAACCAACTCATTTTGGAAGTTGTCGCCATCGCTGGCGGGCCGAGGAAGTTAAGGCCTGGTCAAGCAATCAAACCCGCCCATCTTGCAAGTCAGACGCAAGTGATTTTAATCATGCATAATCATGCATAATCATGCATAATCATGCCGCTTGAGACTGCTTTCACTGGTATAACCTCTGTAGCAAACTTCGAAATGATACTAGGTGCTCCCATTGCACGGGCTAGTCGGGGTTAGAGTTTCCTGGTCTGTTGAAGTGCCTAAAGCTGCCCATTCAACAAAACGAAGATGCGGCGAAGTTTACTGGGAGGAGATTGGTAGCTAGGACGCTTATATGGCAAGTCCTGAATGGCTTACTAACGCCTTTTTTTCTAACTTGGTGCGTTAGCTGATTGCGGAGGCCCTCAGCAACGGCCAAAATAATCGCATGCACAATGACAATAAAGATTTGGTGCGTCCAAGCCGGGATGGTGATCAATTTCACTACATCAGGGCTGCGCGCCTCTGTTTGCAGCTCTTAAGTCCGAGCTCCGAGCTACATACAATCATGGTCGAAGGTGCGGCCGATGGCGATATTAAAGGAGGAGAAGACGTCATTGATTTGGCTCTGTACTGGGGCGGGAAAGACCTCAGTTCTGCCCGTCGTGTCTCTTACCACCAATTCAAGCATTCAACGCGTCACCCTGAAACGGAGATGACCGCAGGTCAACTTATCAAGACCCTCAAAGGCTTTGCTGCGCGACACAAGGAGCTTGTTGCGGGGTCCAATCCAGAAGACGTGGAAAGGCGTGCCATTTTCGAGTTCGAAACTAATCGCCCTGTCGCTAGCTCGGTGAAGGAAGCAATCAAGAATTTATGCGAAGTCGACAGTCAAGCGCCTCCTTCAGAATCTGAGCGCTATCTAAGGACCAAGCTTGCTCCACTCACTCCCCATCTTCAGGCTTTTGCGAGGTCGTTAAAGATTATTGACCGTAGCGACGGCTACCTCAGCCAACGGCGCCAACTCCAACAGGACTTCAAGAGCTACCTGCCAGATTCGGACAAAGATGCGCCGATCCAATTGAAAGATCTTGTTGCTCGTAAAGCCACTTCCGAATTTAAAGACAATTTCAGCATCACACGATTGGACGTGCTCGAATGCCTAGGAACCAGCGAGGAAGAGCTGTTCCCTGCACCAAACCTAATAGAGCAAATTGAGAAGACTATACCAAGGGAAGATGCCAAACGCATCGCTAATGAGATTGAGAGATCGTCTGGCGCTATCGTAATCCAAGCTGACGGTGGCGTTGGTAAGTCCATCTTGACTCACCAACTGCAGGATCATCTGCCTACAGGAAGTCGTGCTGTCGTTTATGACTGTTTCGGAAATGGTGGCTATCGAAGTCTAAGTAAATATCGGCATGGCGCTCGGGTCGGTTTGGTTCAGGTCGCGAACGAACTCGCCACTGCTGGATTATGCGACCCTCTTATTCCCTCCAACAAATCTGATGATTTGTCATACGCGCGGGCCTTCAAGAGCCGTGTGGAGCAGGCGAGCCAGGCGATCTCCTGCAACGGTTCAGAGTTGCTGGTGCTAATTTTCGATGCTGCAGACAATTCGGAAATGGCCTCTGAGGAAGCGGGAGACGGCCCTAGCTTCATACGCCCCTTGCTAAGAGAAAGCTGGCCTGAGAACGTCAGGGTTGTGGTCACGGCTCGGCCTCACCGAATAAACCTTCTGCGCCCTGAGCCAAATACCCGTATTGTCGACCTGCTTCCCTTTTCACTCGAAGAAACAGCGCGTAATCTTCGGCTCCATTTTCCCTCAGCGAAGGATGTCGATACGTTTGAATTTCATCGCCTGACATCTCAGAACCCTCGAGTTCAAGCAACGGCGATTTCCTCTGGAGATACTCTTGGAAAGGTTCTGAGTTCGCTTGGCCAATCTCCAAAAACTGTCGACGATACGATCGCGATGCTACTCGAGGAAGCCGTTTCGAAACTTAGGGACTCACCATCCCAGCGTGAACAAGATCAAATTGAAAGCGTTTGCGTAGCGCTTGCGACCCTTCGTCCGTTTGTCCCTCTAGAAATCGTTGCAGCGACAGCCGATGTCGACGTACATCTCGTACGTAGCATCGCAAACGACTTGCAACGCCCGTTACTAGTTAGAGAGGACTCGATTCAGTTTCGTGACGAACCCACCGAAACTTGGTTCCGAAAGCGCTTTAAGCCATCTGGACCCAAGCTAAAGTCCTTTGCCGATAGGCTGCGTCCATTGGCGGACAGAAGTTCTTACGCTGCTGCAGTGTTACCTTCGTTGCTCCTGCAAGCAGGGGAGTTTGATAAACTCGTGGAACTTGCCCTTAAGGGGGAAGCGTTGCCGATCGGCGATCCGATAACCCGCAGAGATGTCGAACTTCAGCGATTGCAATTTGCAATAAAAGCCGCATTGCGAAGCAAGCGTTATTTGGATGCCGCCAAGCTAACACTGAAGGCTGGGGGAGAAGCAGCTGCGGAGGAAAGACAGCAACAGCTTCTTAGTAGTCATACTGATCTTGCTGCACGGTTTCTCGAGGCTGACCAAATTGTGGACCAAGTTTCTCGCAGACAGATCCGCGGCGGCAATTGGACTGGAAGCGAACATGCATATGAAGCGGCGCTGCTTTCCGCCAAGCCTGAGCTTGCGGGAGACGCGCGATCAAAACTGAGATTAACCTATGAGTGGGTCGGCCATTGGAATCGTAATCGAACCAAGGAGGAGCATCAAACCGAGACAGTCAAATACGAAGATATCGCGGAGATGCTCTTCGCCGAACTTAACCTTCACGGTGCCCAAAGCTTTGCTGATCATTTGAGGCGCTGGCAACCAAGAGAGGTCTCCTATCATGTTGGCACCATTATTGTCTCTCGTCTCATCAATGCCGAACGCATGGATGAAATCGATCAGATTGCATCCGCGGCCAACAACGACATCGGCCTGCTATTGGCGATTGCTTCGCAATTGAGCGGGGTTGGCCGTTTCCCGCCTGAAGGCCCTGTCGCTCGAACGGTCAATCTCCTCGCTAGCCGACATTTAAGGATGCCTGCACAATCCCACTTCGAGGAGAACCGAACACTCAGCGCAATCACCGCTGTAATCAGCGCTGCAATTTATTGGCGAACTCATCCGCGCAAGGACCTGGCGAAAATTTTGAGCCGTTATCTTCCGAGAGTGCCACCGCGCGCCCTTGTAGGCAGGTCCGACTTTGAGCGTGGACGACGGGCGAGCTACTTGCGCGCATACTCCTTGCGCAGCGCAATTCGAAGCGAGTGCCTCACCGTGAGTATGCTTGCAGATGATGAGCTTCGGAAAAAGATACGTAAGAAGACCCGTGACAGCGATCTAGAGGGCTTTGAAAGAAACATCGGAGTGGCTCTGCCATGGTACTCGCTTCAATCCAAAGCAAAACTCGGTCGGATTGAGCGTGACAATCTCCTGGATGAAGTAGAAGTTGCCTTGGCAAATTCACGTAAAGCTCAAGGTCATTATCTTGGAGACGAATCCGGGACTGCAGATGAAATTGCTTTGATCTGGCTAGAAACACTCCTGCTGATGAGCGCGGAGGACGTTGCACTCGAACAATTTCTTGAGTGGGTGACTAAGAGGAAAGAGCCACTCAAAACTTCTACCTTAAACTCCATAGTCCGCGCTCTCGCTTTGCACGGCAAGGCCGAGCGAGCCATTAAGTTGGCGCTGCATTCCAGAGAATTAAGCCTTGCAGCTCGAGAGGACGCTGAGGCACTTGCGGATAGTCTCGTTAGTCTTTCTAGGGCGCTTCTCCCGGCAAGTGAAGCAGAAGCAAAAGAGCTCTTCAACGAGGCTATTGAAAGCTCAGGGAAAATTGGGTCTGAAAACTTGGATCGCTGGGATGCCTTCCTGCTTTTGGCAACGTCAGCAACCGAAGGTGGGGTAACCGTTTCACCGGAGACGGCTTATCGTTTCGCACGTGGGGCTGAGCTGACTTACCGTCATGTAATCAGAGATAAGCACTTTAACTGGGACGCAACTGCGACGACCCTTGCGCGATTGTCGCCCGAATCTGCTTTCGCGATATTCAGCCGCTGGGCTGATCGGCGTTTCCCGCGCCTCAATCAAATGCTTCCTGAAGCCCTAAATACGCTTTGCGAGGAAAGAGAGTTCGATCCTGGCCGGGCACTCGCGCTGCTACCGATGAACGCCTATTGGGAGTTGCCGAAGGTATTAAGGCGCGCGCTGGAGAAAGACGAAAAGCTGAAATCCGCGCCGCTGCCATCCACGGCCAAGTGCAACACCATCTTCTGGCGCTACGCTCGTTTTAAATCTTGTTCTTCTGCGAATTGGTTGGAGATCGCCAAAGTACTTCGCAACCAAGGTTTAGATGACGCGTCAGCATCTAAGCGAGCAGAAGAACAAGCCAAGCAAGAACTTAGCGACAGCAACAAACAGAGTTCTACTTGGACGCCCCCACCACCGCCCGTTGCAACATTTTGGATTTCCATATTTGAGGGTCTCAGCGTCGAAACGGTCGAAGGTCTTTCAACTGCAATGGACCGTCTCAAAGCCACAGAACAGAATTTCGCTACTCACGAATTCTTCAAGCAAGTTTTTGCGCGAACGCCTCCTGGACGTGAGGCCGATGTCTTAAGCGCAATCTCGGAATTAAGAGACATCGGCCGTTTCCAACTACGTGCGATGCTCGATTGCTATCCTGATCATTGGCGTCAGCTCTTATCAGCGCGCAAGTCACTTCAATCTATGCTGAAAGCGAAGTTTAGGGAAGAATGCTTTTCCGTATCGGCAAGCCTGTCATATCAATTGTTTCCGCTCGATTTGGCTGCCCAGAAAGCCGAAATGAAGCGAGAGGAGTTGGTCGCAGAAGCTGTTGCAGCAGTTGGCGAAATTAGTGTGCCGACAGGAGCAGGGAATTTATTCCAACTCGCTGGGCTCCTCTCGCTTCTCCTTTGCCCTTCCGATGCTCGCGCAGCGCTAGAATTTGGGTTAGACCTCCTAGGCGAGCTGCACGATCCGTCCGACGGAGACGGCGAATGGACAGAAGCGCTGCGCCCACCACAAACGATAGAAGCTTCCGTCGCAGGTTTTCTTTGGTCTGCCTTGGCTTCCCCTGAAGCCGCAAGAAGATGGCAAGCAGCCCACGTTGTTCGTAACTTGTGCTACTTAAACGACCGCAAGGTGATTGATGAGTTGGTTGGGCTAGCTAGCGAAACCAGCTCTAGTGCGTTTCACGACCCGAGTCTTCGTTTCTACGATCTTCACGCGTTGCAATGGCTTCTGATTGCGTTTGCTCGTGCTGCCATTGAGAGCCCAAAGGTTGTCGCCGCTCAACGCCTTTTTCTGGAACGCCACGCTCAACGCTCGAACTTTCACGTGCTCACCCGCCTCTTTGCAGCTCGGGCGCTTTTGTCAATTCATGATCAAGGTTTTTGCGACTTTGACGAAGACCAAATCCGCAATCTTCGCAGCATAAACCAGACCCAAAAGCCAAAAATCCGTCGCAAACCGAGCTTTTCAAGGGACCGGCGCGCAGTCAACACGCGAGAATTCGGAAACGGGCGATTCAGCTTTGATTTGGACTTCCCAAAATACTACCTGCACCCTTTGGCTCGCCCGTTTCGAATGTCTGATGCTGAAATTGAAACCGAAGCGGAAAAAATCATTCGGGATGACTGGGGGCTGAATGATAATGGCTTCTGGGATTCTGACGAAAGAGCAAAGCGACGTTTTTTCCATGACGATTGGCGGTCTGGACGCGGCACTATGGGTAAGGCGGATAATCTGTCCTTCTATCTTTCCTACCACGCTACAATGTTGCTCGCAGGCAAGCTACTAGACAGCAAGTCCCTATACGAGCATCCCGAACACGATTGGTCCACGTTCGACGGATGGCTCGCGGAGCGAGAGTTGACTTTGACCGACGGCCAATGGCTGTTTGATCGCCGACACCTTCCACCAGACCAATGCGTCAGTTTGCCGGAAATTTCAAATGAGGACTGGCCGAAGCGTCCCGATCCTACTTTTCTTGCTGGACTTCCAAATGAAGACGCAAACCAACTTGTCATCCATGGTTATTGGACAACATATGCAGGACAACGTAAGCAAACCGTCAGCGTAAATAGCGCACTTGTCTCGAGTGAAACTGCTGATGCTTTGGTGCGTGCGCTCGACAATACAGATGACCCAAATGAATATGTTTTGCCGGAATTTGAAAGCAATCACGAGATTGATCACCCTCAGTTCAAGCTGAAAGGTTGGATAGCAGAAATTGGTCGACATGACGGCTTAGATAACTTGGATCCGTGGGCTTCTGGAATTCCATGTCGTGAATATGTCGTGTCTGAGCCCTTCAAGGAAAGGCTGAGGCTTGAGCGGCAGAATGGCGGTCAGCTCTGGATTGCAAATAATTCAGATGCGAACGTGAGCTCGGAAGTTTGGAGCGACGGCCTCGACAATGAGGATGACCGTTTCAATCGAGGACATCGCTTGATTGTTAACAATGCTCTCGTTGGAGAATTGCTCTCTAAAGGCGATATGCGATTGATCGTGGAGGTCCGCGTGAGGCGTGAACTGGCGTTCGGCAGGTATGAATACAATAACGATGAGATCAAAAATGACAAAGCGTCGATCAAAAAAATCTTCCTCTTCTAGCGGGAGCCCTCCCAAGACTACAGGAGACCCGGTCGTCGATTTAGGCAACCAGATCATCCGAGAGTTGGGGGACGATAGGTATTCCGATGTGCTAAGTCGATGGATGGCGAGCTACATTGCAGATTTGATTACGAAGTCAGAACAGTCTGACGAAGGCCAGCGGGACCGAGAAAGAGAAAAGTGCTCGGACGCGATTTTGCAGTTATGGGAGCATCGCTCATCTTGGCCTGATCGTGCAAGGCCATTCAAGGAGCTTGAGCCTTTGATCTCAACGCTAGAGCGCCTTGATCCGGACCAGAACGTCCCGTTCTACCAGCAGAAATTTTGGCAAGGAGCGGAGAATCAGTCGGTTCCGGAGGAGCTAAAGAAATGGCTTCAAGTCGCTCAAGGCCTCGACCACACCGCTCGCATCCTCATAAAGCAGGCCTTGGACGCCGCTCAAGAGATAGCGATTATTCATAACATCGAATGGGTGAAAGTTGCCTCTAAGGCAGGTGCTGCCAAAGGATCAGATGTTGAGCTAACAATTGAGTTTATTTCTCGGCTTGGAGAACAGGAAAGCGACAATGAGAGGCTCAGGTCGAACCTTGAGGAGCGACTGAAACGGATCGACGGGTTTTTGGACGTTGCTGATGTGCTTCGAGCCGACATAAAGTTAAAGTTGAATTCTCTGAAAGAGTAAACTTAGCTTGCATTTGCAATAAGTGGCTTAAGCCGCATTTGTTCCGCTGCTTTGAAAGAAACTTTATCAAAAGGTAAGCGACCGGCATGACCCGTCCTGAGCCTTCAAAGGGCTGTACGTCGGCACTGGGTAAGCGACCGATCTTGGCCGCCATGCGGTTGAGCAGCGTGCGTGAAATATGAAATGCAGCCCGAAAATAGGGTAACGATTTCAGTCGAGCGCGCGAATAATCTGTCTGCAAGATCCCATGGGTGCAGCAACTGGAGAATAGTCGAAGGAATTGATGATCGCGTCTTTTACTTTATCACCCTCAAAAGTGATGCTTACCTTACACTGCCCCCCAATTAACGAGACTAATGCGGTTTCATAAGTCCATGTCTCCCGCAGTGCATCCACGACAATCCGCGCGCTGGGAGCCCCTAGTTTGAGTGCCACTTCTTCCTTGCTCATCTGTTTCAGGCGTTCGGTGGTAGCCCTCTCAGAACGATAGCCCCCCGCGTTGGTCGCGCAGCCGCCAGCCACGCTGAGGGTTAGGGCCAAAAGCAAAATCCTTCGAAGCATCAATCACCCCTGCAGCCGACACATTTAACGCTTTGAAACGTTACGCTCACTGATCAAAACTAACCGCGATACTATGCTCGCAATCACAGTCTATGTCACTGCCCCTGCCCCTGTCCGTCAAACTACAAATTATCGGTCATTCGATAAAAATAAGCGCGCTGGGATCTTTGCGGAAGTTAGCGATCGTTCGAGATCTCCCATCAGTTCAATCAGGTCCTTGGTCTTGGAAAGTACTTCCACCCAAAAGTAAACTTGTACCTCTTATACAGGGTCTCAAGGTAGTCGTAGTCGGCTTTCCATTTACTGTAGGACGAGGCAACCTTGCCATTTGGAAGCAGTCTGGCCCGAAGTAAGCCGAAAGTGCGAAGTGCATTAGAGATTCTCTCAAGACGCATAGGACTTCTGGGGCGACCCCAATCTGTTAGGTAACGTGCTTCAAATATCGGCGGAATCGGACCGTTAAACAAACGATGCAGGAGTGCATGGCGAAGCTCCTTTGGCAAATTGTCTGCATCAGAGACGGAATAGCCAATGGCTCTTAAAGGTCCTTCTATCTTCCACGCTTCGATGTTGTCGAAGCCATGAAACTGTTGGTACTCTTGAACTTTCCAATCCTTTGTTGCGTTAAACAATGCCGTGGTTTCATTGGCCCAAGAATCTTCAATAATGGCTAAAACTTCGCGAGCCATAATTCGAGTTGACGCCTCGTCTGCGTCAATTTCAGCTCTGATCATTCTTTGCCAAAGGGGAATCAGCTGTCTCGGCCGAGCATTTGTCGCAAGACGCTTGACTTGTTCGATGTCGATTTGGCTCTGCATAGGATTATTCCTTATCTCGTATGCTTACAGGCCGCCAACCGATGGATTTGGGTAAGTCGTTCGGATCGCGAGGAGCCATTGACGTGCCTTCACGAATTTGGTCCAGGGTGAGTTAGATTTTTCCAGTAATCCGATCCTGTACTGGCGGGGAGACAAAGACGAATAGAGCGGGCAAACCATCGTCGACCAGCCACTTCATACACCTTCGCCAGTCTTCTTACGAAGCTGCTGACTTAGAGACGCCAGTGGCTCACGAAAAACCGCTTCAAGCCTGCGAATGTGAGTGGAAAGCCAATTGATCATTTCTGGCCAATTCTCCTCGTTATACCCATCAAAAGGTCGCGAATAGACAATCCGACAAGCTTTCTTTGTCTCCATCCTTCGCCAATCGAATTGATCACCGAAGGCAGCCTCAATCATTTCCCTTTGAGCAATAAGCTTCTCAAAAAGCCATTTATTGTCCTCTGCCTCAGACCGGACGAGATTGAGCTCGACGCGCGCTTCATCTTTGGAAAAAATCATTGTGTAGGGGCAACCAGACAAGCCCGATCCAGCATTGACCCAGTGATCCCTTGATGCGCTGACGTTACGAAAAAATTCGATACCATCGACCCTCAATTGCGCCAAAGCGGCTTCCCAAAACGCAAGACGCAACTGATGGCGCTTCTTTTGCGTGTCTTGAGTTACCTTTTCGTCAATGTCCTTAGACGACATACCGATCATGAAATCGGCAGCTTCTGGAGTAGGTATTATCTGCTGGACGTCCAAGATAAGCTCTTCGCCAAAAGCATAAGGAGTGACTTTGAAGCACTGGGCGCGAATGCCGCGGCTGAGAAGCCAGAGCACAGTGCTTGTCACTTCTCTGCGGAAATTCGCCGCGATGAAGATCATGCGTTGGTCGTTGCTAGGATTGAGGACAATCTCGTTCAAGTCTTCGACTTCAAAGAATTCGCAGAGTGTTTTCATCGCTTGGCCGCCGCCGCAGTAGCGGTCGAGATATTGCTGAAAAATATCGACGATGTGTGCCTTTTGGAGCCCGGAGACGTAAGCAGTGTATTTTAAGGCTTGCCAAGTTACATCACGGCCGCTGTCATCTAACTTGTTTTCGATCACGACCAGATTGCCATCCTTGTCGAGCGCGAGCAGATCAAGCCGTTCACGGGTTTCGTCAAACCCATCGAATTCCTTCTGGATGATCAGCAACTCTTCTCCAAGCGCATCTGGCTGATTTGCCAACCACTCTTGTAGATGGTCACGTTCCCGCAGCTGCAAGTCAGAAAACCGTTTCTGTACAAGGCGAGTAAGGCGATTTTTACTTAGATCGATGCGGTACATTATGAGCCTCTATAAATTATCGCATTCCGTCGAAGCGATGCGAAACCTAGCCTTCGTTTCAATACAATTTGCCTTTGGGCGGTCTAATGCTGGCCTGGGAAACAAGCTTGAGAGCCTGTTGCTTGTCATTGAAAATGACCAGGGGCAATTCTCAGCGATGATCAACTCTTGCTCCCTCAAATACCTCAGTCGACACTGACCCTCAGGTCTTCACATAGATAACCTCAAAGCGCCGTACCGGCCGGAAGACTTGCTGGCGTGTAGCAAGTGAAAACGCATCGCGGAGATCAACCTTCTGAAAGATATCAAGACCGCGGTCGAGGCTGATACGCCAGCCCGTGTCGGTCACAATGTGCCTGGCATGAAGCTCACCGCTGGTATCGAGTTCCCACGTCAGTGTTATGCCCGCACCGGCCGCCGCTTCAGCGATTGAAGCCAATTGCGCTTCTTGACGAGCGCGATCAGTATCATCAGGACCTGTAACCAGATGGAATGCCAGCTCTTGCTCTGGTGCCTTCTTGATCGCGATCATTTCGATCAATTCCATGAGGTTTCGGAGCTGATGGAACATACGGATGTAGGGATCCGTGAGAACGATCTTCGAGGCCCCAACCAGATAAGGCCAAAACAGCCGCTCAAAGCTGATCCCCTTCTGGTTTTCGTCAAATGTCCGGTGCCCCGGCGTCGCATTAGTTTTGGGGACAGGCGACGCCAGTGGCAGTGACTCTTGCACCGACTCTGGCGCGGTTGCCTCGGCGTCTTGAAGTTCGGCCGCCTCATCCTTTTGTCGCCCGTAGTAAAGATCGGGGAACTCACGCTCTTCGAGCGTCGCGATGACAACTTTTTGGCCGGATTTGCGCGTATAGGAGAAGTCTGTGGCGGGGTAGGTGCTGTCAATTCGTGCAAGTTGGTCTTTCACGCGCTTGCGGGATTCCAGTGCCAGACCCAGCATTTCAGCGATTTCGTCTTCAGTAGCCCCGCCGCCCGGGAACAAAAGCTTCATCAGGCCAGAATAGGTCTTGTGAACGCCATCCCGATCTCGGGTCGAGATATCACTCGATACCGTAAAGTGGTCTTTGTAGGTGTTTGAATGATCCTCGCTACGTAGATGTCGAAGGATCTCAGCCAGATAATCGACGACAAACCCATAACCGGCCGAGAACATCTCACTGCGGATTACTTCGACTTCCCAGCCAGGAAGATAGGCATGAATACGGTCGATGAAGGCTGAGTCGTAGTATTTCTCGGGGAGCTCTTCAAACAAGTCGCTATGGCGCAGCATGTAGGGGACAGTGTGGGCCGTGTTGCCAACGAAAACCATGGATGCTTCAGCGCCTAAGGTCTCGATTCCGCGAGAGAAGGTCTTATTCGCCATGTAGTTCTTCATGATGTCGACGAGGGCCTTATCGACCTTCTTCTGACGTCCGGCGAACTCATCGAACGCCACGACATCCCAATAACCAACCAGACCAATTTTGCCTGATGCATTGTTCACAAATAGCTTCGGTACGCTGACCTCGCCGCCGGAGATCAAGATGCCATGGGGTGAAAACTCGGAGAAGACGTGCGACTTGCCAGTTCCTTTAGGACCCAGCTCGATTAGATTGTAATTGCGTTCCACAAACGGGATCAGACGCATCAGCTGGAGGAGTTTGCTTCGACGGCCAAAATGTTCAGGCACGAAGCCCACTGTTTGGAGCAGGACGTCAATCCATTCCTCTGTTGTGAAGGCCCTGCGTGCTGCCAGATAACCTTCGTAATCAAACCGGGACAACTGGATGGGCTTTAGAGAAGATAAGATCCACGGCAGGTCAGTGGCTTCACCATCATGCTGGTACTCCAGATCGCTGATGCACCAGACACCGCTTACCAACAGTTTTGGGTGGGCTTTGATTGTTGCTGTGTCGATGATGATCTTCGACAGGCCCAAATTGGCAAAGGAAGCCTCATAGACGTTGTCTTTGTCGTTGAGGGTCGCGCTCACCCGGTCGATAACCTTCCAACGCCCTTTTTCACGAATGTTCGACTTGATCAGGCCAGCTTCATTCCGGTGCACGTAATGCTTGCGCAAAATGTCTTGGACTGTGGCAATGCCGGTTTGGATTGATGCTTCATCATTGGTCGCGCAATACTGACCCAGCAGATATTCCAAAACATATGAGGGCACGATTGCATTGCCCTTCACTGTCTTGACGAGATCCTTCCGGACCACAAGGCCTGCGAAATGTTCGTTGATCTTATCGTCAAGCGCGGTCATGGGATGCCCTAAAAATCAAAGTCAGTTGCGATACTACGCTGTAGCTTATAGCGAGCTTCCTTAAAGGTTTTGAACTGGCTCGTCCCCTCAATCTGCTCTTCCAGCTTCAGCACCACGTCTGATCCATTGAACTGGTCGGCTTCCCGCGTCAAAAGAAGCCTGATCTGTATCTCACGGTCGCGCGCGTTCTCACTTCGCAATTCAAAGCTGACCATGTGCATGTCGGAGATCATCTGCCCCGTGAGAGACCAGAGTGCGATGCGAAGCGTGCGCGGATGGACTTTCTCAGTGACGGCAGTTTCTTGGTAGAGTGTGCACGCATATTGACCGGCTGTGATTGGACGGCTTGGAGAAATCACCGTCACGTCGACTTTCGTCACATCGCTGGTGCGCTTCTTCGAGATGGTGACAACCGGCACCACAACCTCTTGAAGGGTCGCGCCGCCATGGACAAACCGGCTGCCGCTTCCTTGCCGCCTTAAGCGATTGATTGATTTGGGAACCAGTGCTTCAACGGCTCCTGCAAGACCAAGGCGGGCGGGAGTGAAATGTGCCAATCCATGTTCACTCTGTAGCCCATGGCCAAGCACAAATCGTCTATTGATTGAAAGGACGGTCTCGCCATGGATTTCTGAGGATGAGAAATCGCTCTCTTCAATCGGTCGGTGTTGATAGAGGAAGCCATGATCTGCGGTGACGATCACATTGCTGGCGTTCGCGCCAGACAGCTTCTTCACCAGCTTCACGATGTCCTCAAGCGTAGCTTCAACGGCCTCAAAAGTCCGGTCTTCAGTTGGGATTTTGTCGCCAATGGCATCGATTTGATTGTGATAGATATAAAGAACGTCGCATTCGCCTACGCGAGTTCGTGCTTCTTCTTTTGTGAGGGCCATGAAATCTTCTGCCCCAATTGCGTCACCACGATCACCTGTACGCCCGGCATTTAGGAGCTTTAGCCGTGGATCTAACCCACGAGAGTTCTGGCCGTCGACCAGCACCGAAGTGCTATCATTTTCGGCAATCGCGAGCGCTTTGTGCGGGAGAAGTGCAGCCATACCCAGTTGGGTATAGCTTGGGAGAACACCGAGGACTGGCTTGATCTCGGCGTCATAGCGATCGATCGTGCGTATTTTCTCCACGAGTTCATGGGCGCATTCATAGCGGAAAGCGTCGGAGATAATGACGCAGATCCGTTGACCCTTACGGCGAAAGCCACCTACTTCATCAACAAAGAAGCTGGTTTGTGAAGGGTGAAGGCCACAAGCCCAGGTCTCCGCTTTATCGACTTGTTGCTGCCAAGCCTCATTCAGGCGCGTCAAATAATGGTTCACATAGTGATTTTCAACTTGCTCGAATAAGGGCTGCATAAGGCTTGCTTGCGCTGCCCGACGCATATGCAGGATGAATTTGCGGTAGTGCTGGTCGATCCGAAACCAGCTTTGGGCATAACGGCTTACGCCATCATCCATACTGGTCACGCCTAGATTGGCGCGCGTCAGTTCTTCATGGAACTCAGCGGCAAAGCCAATGGCCTCATAGAGATCCTTGTAGTCTTCATACCAGAGTGTCGGTCTGCGTGCCCACACGATGCGACGAACCTCAGCGGTTGGGATCTCCCGGGCGACAACTGCGGAATAGAGCTGCTTGATCAAATATTGGTCGATCAGTTCAAAGGCATTTGCGTCTACCAGCTTGCGCAAAGTGATAGGCGCAACCTTGCTTTCCATGTCCAATTCACTTGCCGCCATTGAAGACAAAGTATCGAAGGCCTCATGATTGAGGCGACCATTTTGCCAGCGTCCAAAGAATACGCTGGCATCAGCGACCAGAGTTACATCCTCGTCAGTTTGAGCACGATGAACTGTGGAAAACAGCCACAAGGCATAATCCTTGATGCCTGGCTCGGCTGCCGCATAGCCATGGCGATATTTGACTTGCTGCCACAAGAATTTCTCGAGCCCCACGCGCGTAATCAGCCGCAGCGTCTCCTCGCTGTCGTTGGCGAGGTCCGCCAGTAAAGCTTCGAGCACGGTATCCAGATCACCATCTGTACCCGCACAAATCGCCAACATCCGGCGGCGTAAGTCACTCGGTGTATCGGTTTCCCGAATGAGACCTTTCAAGCGTTCAAGACGCTTGGTGGAGCGGAAAAACTCGCTATGCTCGGTAAAAACGGGGTCAAAAAGGTCAGGCAGGCCCAATTCGGTCCGCCAGATGGCGGTCTGATCGGCTTTGAAAGCGCCATGGGCCAGCTCGATATCCAAGATCCAGTTATTGATATCAGCAGGACGAGGGCCTGATCGATAGAGCAGAAACTTCGCCTTTGGCTCCTGCCGCAGCACGCGGTGTTTTACGCCAAACTCGTTATTCGCCAACTCGATCTTTGTGACGCCCGGCAAGTCGAGCCCGTCGTAGGTATCGCGCATTTCTCCATCTGGATCGGTCCAGACGATGATCCTGCGTTCTTCAAATTGGGTGGCGAGGCCTTTGGCGATGCGGTCCTGCATTAGTCGTCGCTCTCATCTAGGCCCTTGATGGCCTTCAGGGCACCGGCAAACTTCGGATAATTGGCCTTCACCCCATCATCGAGGTCTATTGAGATCCGGCGCTGGGCCATCGGGAGAAGCGTGTCGCGCTCCCAGGCTTCCAGCTCGGCAATCTGTTTGGTGATCTCGGGGGCTTCTTTCTCGGCTGCGCGGCGTTCAGCGACGCTGGCGTCAGGATCAATCGCGATCCGGTCGAGGTCTTTTCGGTGTGCTTCCAGCTTGTCCCGCAGCGGCCGCACATACTCGGTTAGCACTGTGCTAATGGTGCCTTCGGTATAACGGTGCATATAGATGAGCGCGTTAAATGTGCCCTTGGGGCTTGTGAACAGCCAATAGATCGGACGCTTCTTGTAGCGGCGGACGTGATAGTCAAAAAAGTCGCGGGTGAACCAGCGACGGATATCCTTACCAAGAGCCTCTTCGATAAAGGCCAGGTTTTCCTGGAAACGCTCTTCCCCGAACGTCACGCGTAAGAACTTGCGGAAGCGCTCGGTGATGTCATCGCCAAACCAATCCCGATCCAGCATGGGGATGACATTGTCGGCATCGGGCATGAAGCTCGGCTCATGCACCTTGGCGAGATACTCGGCCAACGTGTCGCCCTGATTGGCAAGGATCAGGCCCGGCGCATCCAAACTATAGCGGCCAAACATGCAGCCCACTCCATAGTGCAGGAACTCCGCCATCGTATCGGCGCGCAATTGAGCCTCAAGCTCAGTGTCAGTCTTTTTCCCGCCATAACGATAGGCAGGGTTGCAGGTGAGGGTGATCTCTTCCAGCGGCACCTCGGGGGTCAGTTCGTCCTGCAAACCGTAGGCGTCAATGAAGATGCGGTTGTTCTCCTCTTCCAGCCGCTGCAGCTCACTCGTCATGCCCTGCCATTTGGCGCGGAGGGTAACGTATGTGTTGGGTAGCATCTCGGCGCGATGGTCGCCTGCAAGCAGTGGGAGCGTCGAGAAATCCCAACTGGTTTCGTAAGCGTCCCAGTCGGCTCTTGATATGTCTTTGGCAACAAAGGCGGCAACCCTCGCGGAGTCTGGAGCTTTTAACAATGGGTACGTCTGAACCTGCCCAACTTCGAAGTGAAGCGTTGGTGAGATAAATTCCGCAATCTTTTCAGTGATTTTTGTGTTCATGCAAGCAAGCACGGATGCTTCGTCATCGGAAAAAATAGTAGGGCCGGATGCATTGAATATAAACCCATTCGGCACGTACCGCATGCTGAGCTTACCGCTAGAAACATCGGACCAGGTGACCCCTTGGCGACCATAAAAGGCTTCATTTCTGATTACAGAACGGAGACTACCATCTTCAAATTTGAAGTTCTTGATTTCAAAGCCATCATCGGCCCAGTTGATAACATTTTCGAGGTTTCCATACCAACGCCTAAACTGCCCGCCCTTTTGCGTTGGAAACCACTTTCTGCCTGCGAATACCGAGATTCTTGATTTATCAACTTCATGCCAGAATCTTATAAAATGATCATTGTCTCCTGTGGTTAAACCCTTCTTCGCGCGATCACCAACAAGTTGTCCCGCCTTAAACAAGCCAACAATCTTCGGACTTATCCAATAGGCTATTGGTGACCCGGGTAAGCGTGAGAACTGTGAGGGTTCCGCTCTATAGAATATTCTTTGGGCTCCAACCTCATTTGAGTGTATGATTTCTGAAAACCCATCTTCACCGCGGTAAGCTTCAAAATCGAATTGGAAACTGCGATCCCTTAGTGCTGACAAGAAAATCTTGGCGATATCAGAAGGGTATAGGTGTTGAAAGTTTCTTTTATGCAGCCGAAAAAACGCTGCAGCGCCTTCAACTCTGTGGGTCTTTCGTATGGTAAAGGCTGCGGAACCCCAGTCTATCCCAAATATTCCTCGTCCAATGTGAAGAAGGCTTTCAAATTTGCAATAAGAAAGCAGTTTAGTTCTCAACTTTTCAAAAGAAGACAGAAACAGCCAGGATGGTAGATTGATCATTCCAACGTAACTGTTGGCCATCGCTAGCTCGACACATCTCTCCATGAACATTGAGAAAAAGTCAGATTTGCTGTCAGGAAAGATCTTTCTTGCAAATGTTTGAAGGTTATCATTCATTCCCTTGCCGCCCATATAGGGTGGGTTAGCGACGACGACGTGGTAGCGCGGTGACAGATAGTCCGCCATTTCCAGCACGCGCAGCACGCGGGCATGGGTCTCGCGGCGGATCAGGTCGCTGGTAAAGTCCTTAACAGCCAGAACCCGACGAGCTTCGGCGACATCTGGCAGCGTCGGGGTAATTAGCGCGCCAAAGTTCTTGGCTTGAGCGAACTGGCCCAGGGTATCGCGCAAGGGGCCGGTAAACAGATCGCGCCCTGCGATCTGGATATAGTCAGCCAGCTCCTGGGGCTCAAAGGCCACATTCTCCATCACGCAGATATTGGGCTGAACCGGATTGCGCAGGAACCGGCGTTTTCGTGCCGCTGCCTTCATGGTGAGAGCAAAGGCCGCTAGTGCGCCAGCCCGATCATCAATCTCTATACCATAGAGATTGTGGGTGAGGATTAGGCCTGGGATCTCGGCCGGGTCATAACCCTCTTCCTCATAGATCGCGTAGAGCAAATCAAAGGCGTAGGTCAGCATATGGCCAGAGCCACAGGCGGGGTCGCAGATCTTGATCTCTTCAGGCTTGGTGATCTTCAGGAAGTCTGTCTCTGGCTCTTCTGGCGCGATGTAATAATC
>Ga0247831_1003952_pt1 | contig 20576 bp, 16 predicted proteins | sample LaCruzMarch2015__9_FD_192406 | JGI IMG/M metagenome (GOLD analysis project Ga0247831, IMG submission 192406) | Freshwater microbial communities from meromictic Lake La Cruz, Castile-La Mancha, Spain - LaCruzMarch2015_1m | ecosystem: Environmental > Aquatic > Freshwater > Lake | place: Spain...
ACTCTGAAATCGAACAAGTCGGCACCATCTCGGCCAATGGCGAAGCAGAAATCGGCAGAATGATTGCTGAAGCCATGAGCAAAGTCGGCAATGAAGGCGTCATCACCGTTGAAGAAGCCAAGAGCCTAGAGTCCGAATTGGACGTCGTGGAAGGCATGCAGTTCGACCGTGGCTACTTGTCGCCATACTTCATCACCAACGCTGACAAGATGGAAGTTTCGCTCGACGATCCTTTGATCTTGATCCACGAAAAGAAGCTGTCGAGCTTGCAGCCTATGTTGCCAGTGCTCGAAGCCGTGGTCCAATCCGGCCGTCCACTCTTGATCATCGCAGAAGACGTCGAAGGCGAAGCCTTGGCGACTTTGGTGGTCAATAAACTGCGCGGTGGCCTGAAGGTTGCTGCGGTGAAGGCTCCTGGCTTCGGCGACCGTCGTAAAGCAATGTTGGAAGACCTAGCGATCTTGACCGGTGGTCAAGTGATTTCTGAAGACTTGGGCATCAAGTTGGAAACTGTTTCCATCGAGATGTTGGGTCGCGCCAAGAAAGTCACCATCACCAAAGAAAACACCACCATCGTGGATGGCATTGGTGAAAAGGCTGACATTGAAGGCCGCATCGCGCAAATCAAGCGTCAAGTCGAAGAAACCACCTCTGACTACGACCGTGAAAAGCTGCAAGAGCGTTTGGCCAAACTGGCTGGCGGTGTTGCTGTGATTAAAGTCGGTGGTTCAACCGAAGTTGAAGTGAAAGAGCGTAAGGACCGCGTGGATGACGCACTGAACGCAACGCGCGCAGCTGTAGAAGAAGGCATTGTTGCCGGTGGTGGCTGTGCGCTGTTGCGCGCTTCACGTGCCATCACGGTTAAAGGCATCAATGACGACGAAGAAGCAGGCGTCAATATTGTGCGTAAGGCTCTGCAAGCCCCGATCCGTCAGATCGTGGAAAATGCAGGCGTCGAAGGTTCGATCGTTGTTGGCAAAATCCTCGAGAACGACACTGTATCCTTCGGCTTCAATGCACAAACCGAAGAATATGTCGACATGATCGTTGCTGGCATCATCGACCCCGTAAAGGTCGTGCGTACCGCATTGCAAGACGCAGCTTCGGTTGCGTCCTTGTTGATCACCACTGAAGCCACCATTGCTGAAGCGCCAAAGAAGAGCGCCGGCGGCGCACCAGGCGGCATGCCAGGTGGCATGGGCGGCATGGGTGATATGGACTTCTAAGAAGTCCAGCACCCTACTACCAAATTTAAGGAGCGCGGTCCGGCAACGGGCCGCGCTTTTTCCATGTCGCCAAAAGGCAGCAAGAAGGTCAATGGATTGATATTGATGTGAGGGCTTGTGTTTGCCGCATGTCGGATTACCAATATGGCATCTGCTAGATTACATCCGTTCTGAAGGCTACACTTTGAATTTCACCCTCTACCAAGCCCTTCTTTATGCTCATATTTTGGGCGTGATCCTTTTGGCCGGCAACATCACGATCACGGCGTTTTGGAAAGTGTTGGCCGACATGACCAAGGATGCCAAACAGATTGCTTTTGCCAATCGCGCTGTGATCATTGCCGACTGGTTGTTTACCCTACCTGGTATCGTGCTGACATTGGTTGGGGGCATTGGGATATCATGGATGGGGCAATGGCCACTCTTCGAGGTGTCTTGGCTCAGCTGGAGCGTTTTCTGGTTTGTTGTGGCAGGGCTACTTTGGATGATTTTCTTGATCCCGCTCCAAATCCGCCAGAGCCGGGCCGCAAAGCTCTTTGCAGAAACAGGGGATATCCCAGATAGTTATTGGCGCGATGCGAGGTGGTGGATAGCCATCGGCCTGATCGCGACAATACCCTTATTGATCATTCTCTATCTGATGGTGTTCAAACCCTAAAAGGCAAGTATTCCACAAAGGAGATGTGGGGCCTGTCATGCGACTTCCACGGCCCTACCTTTGCAAACATCTTCAATCCGTTTAGGTCTACCTGGCTTCAGGGAGAGAAACATATGAAAACAATCGCGCGCGGCTTAGTCCTTATCTTGAGCCTCTTTAATCTCGTCATCGGTCTGGGCTTTTTGCTGCAGCCTGCCAAATTGGCTGCGGCCTTCTACTTGTCGCCAGTCGGCACACAAGGCCTCGCCACAATCCGGGCAGACTTTACGGGCTTCTTCATCGGCGCATCCTTGTTTGCGCTTTATGGCGTTTGGAAAATGCGGGCGGATGCATTGTTGGTCCCCATGGTTATGATTGGACTTGCTCTGACCGGGCGTTTTGTCAGTCTAGCGCTCGATGGCATGGCCCCGACTGCCCCAGCCCCTATGGTGATTGAAGTGATTATGTTGACGATTTTGTTCGTCGGCTATCGCGCATTTCAACCCACTAGCAAGTCGGCTTAATACTGATCCACCCTGTCGGCTTGGACAGGCTGACTGGGGGATAGTTTCTCGTTCATCCTCACCTGTCTCGGCACATGCCATTCTTGGCACATCGACCGAGGTGGGACAGATATGAAGCCAGACGAGAAATACCAGTTGGATTGCGCACGGGCCCGCTTTGCCTGTGATGCCGCTGCCTTTGCTTTGGGGATAAAAGCCGATTTGTTGGTACCCGTTCGTGGGACAGCCCAGCATGCCTTCGCGCGCCAAGTCGCAATGTATTTGACCCATGTTGCCTTTGGCATGAGCCTGCACCGGGTTGCAGTGGCCTTTGGACGCGACCGCTCGACGGTGGCCTATGCGTGCCATTTGATCGAGGATCGACGCGATGATCCTAAAGTCGATGACATGCTGGACCAGCTTGAGGCGGCCTTGCGGGCGGCACCAGCCCCACGCCTGTTTCTGGATCGTGAGGCCGCTTAAGCCTACGATCCGGCCAAGGCATCGCGGGCCACGTCGTGCATGCGCTGGGCCATGGCTTTGAGGCCATTGGAGCGCTGTGGCGTTAGCGCGTCGCCTAAGCCCAAAGCTTGAAAGGCTGCTTGCGCGTTGAGTGCCAGAATTTCAGCTGGAGGCCGTCCTGAATACATCCGCACTAAAATCGCCAACAGACCTTGGACGATTGCTGCATCTGACTGGCCTCTAAACTCAACCACGCCAGTCTCCGACGCGGTGGCCGAAACGAGCCAAACTTGGCTGGCACAGCCACGCACCTTTGCAATCTCAACCCGCTCAGCCTCGGCCAAAGGGGGCAGCGCACGGCCGAGGTCGATCACATAGCGATACCGCTCCTCCCAATCGTCTAGAAAGGAGAATTCTTCGATGAGCTCTTCGAGTCGTGGATCACTCATTGTTTAATTAGCGAACGGTTTTGGCCATACATTTGGCGATTTCCCCTAAAGGATGTTCAGCCAAGCAGAAGGAACGCTCATAGGGCTGCTTTGTTGCTGCATTGCACATTTGCATGTTCAAGCGCGAGGAGTTCACACAGCTTACAAGGCGGGGATCGCGCATCAAGGCTTCGGTGTCTTCTTTGCGGTCCACAGGCCCGCCAATGGCGGACAAAGCGGCAAGTGACACCATGCGATCAATTGGCGATCTAGGGCGAATGGGCTCTGACAGGGTCACGCCATCGCGGGAAGTCTGATTAGACAGGCGTACACTGCGCTGGATGGAAGTGGCGCGGGATAGCGTGGATTGGGCCGAGACACTGGCTTCAGGCAAGGCCGACAAGGTAATCGCCGCATCTGTTGCTGGAACCGGGGTGACCAAGGTGCGCAGCGCGGCATTTCTGGCCTTGGAATCAGCCGTGCTGACTTTGGCCCAAGCGTATTTTTGCCAATCATAGGCTGCTTGCTTGAAGGCATCGCCTTCTTCTTGGATCTTGGCCGCATCGGCCAGAATAGCGCGCGCAGCGATAAGAGCCGCTTGCTCACCACCCGGAATGCTGCGTGCAAACGCAATCTCGCTGCGCAATTTGGTGATCAAAGCATCGCGACCCATCCGGGCTTCCAATTTGCGTACTTCACTGACAAACTCGTCCTGCGTGGCGGCCCAAGCAGCCCCATAGGCAACGACGCCGAGGGCTAGTCGGTCTGAGTTCAAGTGGCGGGCGATACGTTCTGTTGATACAGTGAGTGCGCGGCCTGTGGTGATGGAGCTGATTGTCAGCGCTTCAACATCAGCTGCATAGGCCGCATAGAGGGCGGCATGAGCACCTAGCGTGTTGGCACCGGCAGGAATGGCAAAACCTACTGGTGCCACTTTTGCGGCGGGGACAGTTGCCACCTTCGCGATTGGTGCTTTTTTGGCAGGAGCCTTGCTGACCGTGGCCTTCTTAGCGCTGACTTTTTTAGCGCTGGCCTTGGGACGTTGTTGGGCGGAGGCATCCACACTGATAGCCAGTCCTGCACTGACAAACAGTGTCGCAACAGCACATGCGAGCCACTTTTTGCTCATATCAATCTCCTTTAGGCACCCCACTGCCTGCACTTACACTTTATGGCAGAGGGTGTCTGAATAAATCGCAACCAAGATCAGCCAAAATACCTAAACTTCACCTCTGACGCGAACTGACGCGACTTTCGCCAGCGCGTCGGTTACAAGCCCGTGTGGACACAATGCAACATCCAAATTTGGCTGATTCTGAAAGCAGCGAGAAGGCTTGGTTCTTATCGGACCAGCCGCTGACCCCTACGCAATGGGCCAGTGGCAGCAGCGCGGCCCTTGCAGCCCTTGCTCTGGCCTATGCCATTTGGCTGGCGGAATCCCGGCTAATCTTTGGCCTATCTTGTGTGGCTTTTTGCACCATGGCCGCATTTCTGATCACCTCTTATACCAACCAAGCACGCCAAGCAGTGATCATTCCCATTTTGTGGGCCGGAGCAGCATTAGGCGTGGGTAGCCTCGCGACCGGTGAGACGGACTTTGCTTTTGCTGCGGTTATTTGGCCGCTGCTAGCCGCCGGGGCTGCAGGCGTTTCGCTTGCTAATGGCATTTCAGCCAGCCTGTGTGTGATGGCGACATTGCTGGTCCTAACACCACTCTTGCCTGCTAGCCCTAACTTTGCAGCAAGTTTCTGGGTGCCATTGATCCCAAAATTTTTGGTGATCTGGATGACGTCTGCCCTAGCCTTGGCCATTTGTACTCGGGCGGGCGGGGTAATCTATAAAGTGCGTCAGACCTCACGCGATATGGCCAAACAAGCGTTAGACAGCCGTGATGCTGCTCAAGTCGAAACCCGTGTTGCCCAAGCTGAAACACAAGACCGTGCGAGATTTATGGCGGAGATGAGCCATGAGATTCGCACGCCTCTCAATGCGATCCTAGGATTTGCTGACACAATGCGTGAAGGCATTTTCGGCCCTCTGCCCAAGGGCTATGAGGATTATCCTGGCCTGATCCATACCAGCGGCAGCCATTTGCTGGACTTGGTCTCTGACCTGCTCGACATCTCAAAAATCGAGGCCGGCCGGTATGAAGTCCATCTGGAAGATATCCGCCTTGACCAGTTTTTGTTTGAGGCGACTGCTTTGTCGAGTGGGGCGGCTCGCTCGGCTGGCGTGCAGATCCGCCATGAAGTTGGATTACCTGTGACGGTACGCGGCGATGCGCGCGCGATGCGCCAAATTGCATTCAATCTGCTGTCCAACGCGATTAAGTTCACGCCAAAGGATGGAACAGTAACGCTTCGCATCCGTCTTGATCAAACGACTAACCAAGCCGTCTTAGAAATTGCCGACGATGGGGCAGGGATCAGCCCGGCGGATCTTGCGCGGATTGGGCAGCCTTGGGCACAAGGCGACAATCAAAGCCGGGCTAATAGTCGGGTGGTGCGCAGCTCTGGATTGGGCTTAGCGGTCGTCAAGCGTTTGACGGAATTGCAAGGTGGGCGCTTCTGGCTGGAAAGCACGATTGGGCTTGGTACGACCGCAAAGGTTGGATTGCCCTTGGCAAATCTCGAGCAACCAGAAGCCTAAAACTCAGCGGCGAAAGTAAAGGCCGCGACGAGGTCACCAACTTCGACCAAGAGGCGGGTCACGGTGCCAGATCGGCTGGTGATCTCAATCTCAAACGTGTCGCGTGGATCGGCATTCAGCACTGCCCGCGTTGTGGCGTCTGAAAAGACAAATAAGGTCCCAGCTCTTGGCTTAGTCTCCACACGCGCACGCGACGCAGCTGGCTGTCGTGAGGCGGCGACATGAATCGACGTTCCATTGCGCAATGGGGGCGCTAGGGCTCGGCCCGGCTGAGGCGGCCCAAGCTTGGATAGATCTCGTAGGAATAGCCGGGCACCAGATGCCGCAATATCGGTCGTTTCGACAGCAAAGCTCAAGCCATTGCCGCTGGCGATTAAGCCCGACCTAGTTGCTCCTCCGGTGTCTTGCACAGCTCTCCAGATATCCTTACCCCCTCGATCAACCTTCCAGCTTCGCGCGAGACCCGGATAGCTCCCCGTCAATTGCGCGCGCCAACCCTTATGGGCCGCGATGACACGCTGGGCTTCGCTCTGAACAGCAGAATCACGACAGGGCTTTGTTACAGCAGCTATTTTAGCCTGATCAGCGATCATATCGAGTCGTTGGGTGCTGGATCCGGACCGTAAAGCTGCCCCGCGCGCTTGGGCCGTAAAGCCTGCTAACGCACGACGCGGCCCGCTTTCTAAAAGCTGGCAGCGCTCATCAATGGCTCGCATTGCCATTCGTTCGGCATAGCTGCGTTCCAGTCCAGTCACTTGGGCGTGACTCGTGAGCGGAATGAGCAACGCTAGACAAAACAAGGCTCGAAGAAACAAAATCATCCGCTTAATCTACAGCAGCCTCTCTTTCACTTCGATTAAGCACGGTGCAAGACAAGCTATGAGCAACAGCGATCTTCGCAGCGATATCTGGGTTCAAGCCTTGTTGCGCACAGCGCAAACCCAAGGCGCGGCGGGATATGTTGTGCGGCGAGGCGACGATGCCGCAGGTGCCGTCTTGGTTAAGGTGGCGCGTTTAGATGGCACGGCGCGACTATTGGTTCCAGCACGCGATGGAGAAGGCGTGCGCCTGTATCTTGATTTGACTGGTAAAACGGCTGGGCCAGATGAGCCCTCTATCGACGCTTATCTGTCGAAACGAGCATCCCAAGATCAAGACGTCTGGATTGTTGAGATTGAAGACAAGTTAGGTAGAAGCTTCCTCGTCGAACGTGTGGAATGATTATTAACACAAACAAGCTATGTTTAACGTCCCGATTGGAGAGGTTTGTATGCTTTTTCTGTTCAATGACCGTGTTCTCACGATAACCGGCAATGCTGACCTTGCAATCAACGCGGGCATCCCAAAGGCTGCTGTCGCGCGCTACACGCTGAACGATTCTATTTTGGCCGTTCAGACGGCTATTATGGAAATTCCTAACTTAGCTGCAGAGTCTCCGCAAAAAGCTGCTGCTTTGGCTTGGTTGATTGCCAGCCGCAGCAACGCAAACGCGATCCTGTTCATTGCCCCCCCAAAATGCAAGCGACCACAGGAAGTCGGTTTCCGTTTGGCGACTGTTTCGTTGACTACTTTGGGTAGTCTTAAGGGCCAACAAGATGCCGGACGATTGACTTCGGCCATCATCAATACCTCTGTCTGGCAATCCGTCGCGGCTTAAGGTGAAGATCGCGCAGGCATTGCTCTAAAGTCTTTAATTGTGTTGAGGCCTAAGCTAAACAAGGGATTCAAGGGCTTGAACCTTCAAGCCGTTTCCCAATTTGACCATTCGTCTTAGTCAGGCCTCGATCATGTCAGCCGAACTCGCGCGTGAAGTTAAGCGCCGTCGCACCTTTGCTATTATCTCCCACCCTGACGCCGGCAAAACCACGCTTACAGAAAATCTATTGCTGATGGGCGGCGCTATTCGCGCGGCTGGCGCTGTGCGCGCCCGTGGCGAGCAACGTCGGACACGTTCAGACTGGATGAAGATTGAGCGCGAGCGCGGCATCTCGGTTTCCGCCTCGGTTATGACGTTTGAGCATGATGATTGCATCATCAATCTCTTGGATACCCCGGGCCACGAAGACTTTTCTGAAGATACCTATCGCACGCTGACGGCAGCGGATTCTGCGGTGATGGTGCTCGACGCCGCGAAAGGGATTGAGCCGCAGACTCTGAAGTTGTTTGAGGTCTGTCGTCTGCGCGATATTCCTATTCTGACCTTCATCAATAAGATGGACCGCGAAGCCCAGGATCCGATGGAGTTATTGGATGAAGTGGCTTCCAAGTTGGCCCTCGATCCCGCACCCATCTTCTGGCCGCAAGGTTCGGGCAATCGGTTCCGCGGCATGGTAGACTTGCGCAATGATCGCTTTACGGTGTTTCGCCGTCCACAAGTTGGCGACACAGGGCCTTTGGTGCACGACGAGATCGACTTGGCATCGAATGCAATTGCTGAAGTCTTGAGCCAAGCCGAGATGGATGAACTGCGTGGGTCAGCGGAGCTGGTCCAAGGTGGCTATCCAGCATTTGACCTTGAATCCTATCGCGAAGGCCATATGACACCGGTCTTCTTTGGTTCCGCTCTGCGTCAATTTGGTGTGCGCGAACTGCTTGATGGTCTGCGAGATTATGCGCCGTCGCCACGCGACCAAAAAGCTTTGGACAAAGGGGTTGAAACCCAAGTCCAAGCGGATCGAGAAGAAGTGACCGGCTTTGTCTTTAAGATCCAAGCCAACATGGACCCAGCGCACCGTGACCGTGTTGCGATGGTCAGGCTAGCCTCAGGCAAGTTTCAGCGCGGCATGCGCTTAAAGACGGGTTCGGGAAAACAGATTGGTGTACATGCACCTCTCATGTTCGTTGGCCAAGATCGCGAAATCACCGACGAAGCTTGGGCAGGGGACGTGATTGGTGTGCCAAACCATGGCGTGCTGCGTGTGGGGGACAGTTTGTCGGAAACCGGGCAAGTAAAGTTTGCAGGCATTCCAAACTTTGCGCCAGAAATCTTGCGTCGCGCTTCGGTCAAGGACCCTTTGAAGGCCAAGCATTTGAAAAAGGCACTGGAATCCTTGGCTGAGGAAGGCGTCACGCAATTGTTCCGCCCGCATTTTGGCTCAGATTTGATTGTTGGCGCCGTTGGACCCTTGCAGTTTGATGTATTGGTCGAGCGCCTAGCCGCCGAATATGGGCTGCAAGTTGTGTTTGAGACCTGCGCATTTAATGGCGTGCGTTGGATCGCAGCCGATAGTGCATCAGATCTAGAGCAATTTGCCGATCGTAATCGAGCTGGCATAGGCACAGACTTAGACGGCGCGGAGGTCTTCCTAGCTAAGAATGCTTGGGAGATCGGCTATGTCGCTGAGAGATTTCCGAAGATCCGATTTACCAACGTACGCGAGCGGATGATCTAAGCAGCTTGTGCCGACACATTAGCCCGTAAACGCAAGAAGCGCAGGGCACGTTGGGCTGCTTCTGGCGGTACATCATTGTACATATTGCCAAGGACTTGGGCCTGCCCCATGCCATCATGGCCCAGCACTAGAACTGCGATTGTCACAAACAACGCGCGCTCAAAGTTCGCAGCCCGGCAAACCATTGCCATGGCGTCGATATCTTTTTTCTCGAACAAGAGCGCGGTTTGGAAATAATCGAGACCCGTGAAATCGCCAAAGGCAATCATGAACTTAGTAGATTCCTGATTGCGCCACATGGTGGGCAACATGGCTCGGTTGACCGCGTTTGTCGCTTTTTCCTTTGAGAATATCTTTTGAACCGCTTCAAAGTCAGCAGGTAGCGTGCCGTTGACAATCGCGACCCGCGTTTGGGCCCGACGCATGGCGCGCTCAACTTCTTCTTCAGTGAACTCTGAATTGCGTTCGAGAATTTCGCGCCGCATTGGGCCTTCCACAATTGTGTAAAGGCGGTTCAAATGCTCTGGTGAGATGACTTTGCGCTGCGCAATTGGACGATGTAGGTCAGGGTTATTGGCCGCGCGATCAACGATCCTATCGAAGGTTTCGTCAGATACCTTGGCGGTTTGGTTGCTGACCAGAGAGGCAACAACTACGTCGTTCCCATGAAAAACCAGCGCATCAGACAATTGCTCACCGACGTCAGGACGTTGGGTGACGACCATTTGGTGCGCGTGGCCACGTGTTTCTACAACTCGGATCAGATCATCTTGGGTCAGCGATGTTGTACGACGCAGAATTGGACCGGCTATGCCGATCTCCTCATCGTTTGCCATCATGACCGCAAGTGTGCGTGGCGCTTCCCCGCCAGAGAAGCGTTGGGCTAGCTCTTTGCGAACTTCAGAATCGAGTTCGTAGGCGACCTTAGAGATCAGGTCCCCAAAAAGCTTTGTTTCTAAGGGACTATGGCTTTCGCGAGAGTCAAAGAATAGATCTGTGACTTCATTGAGAAGCATGCGACGTTTTTCGCTGGAGCTCTCGCTCGCAACTTCCAGTAGCTTAGCGTATCTTTCGCCAACTTGCATCTCAGTTTCCCATTTCTACATCTGTCTTAGAGGAAAAGCGTAAATATTTGATGGTCGGAATTCATTAAAATGTCTGAGGTTACCCCTCAGGCCCACCGCTTAAACGAGGTTCTCGGTTGATATAGGATGGATTGCGCGCGCGCTCTCGGGCGGCGTCAGCCATCGCACTTTTGCGGGCCTGATTGGATTGCTCCGCTCGCGGCGTTCCCCGCGCGCCCTTAGCCTTGCTTACTGGTTTCTGTGCGTCTGAATCAGTTTGTCCATCATCGGATGGCTGGTCGGGCTCATAGCTTGGGCTAGGTCGCGCCGATTTTGGCTGCGGGGACACAGGAACCGGAACGGTCCCCGCCAAGGGGTCTACACGCACTTCACCATTGGCGGCTGCCCGTTGACGTTCTGCCTCTACCGCTTCCCATTCACGCTGCACAGCATAGGCAGGTTGGCCTGCCGCGCGGGCGGAATTGATTTGAGAACGTCGCATGGCCGCGGCATCAACCATGCCGTCAGCGCCTCTAAAACTTGATAAATCGGTCGCTTGTTGCGGCGTGGCTTGGCTTTGTGCCTGCAGCGGTTTGGCCATTGGTAGGGCCGCTGGTGGTTGGTTATAAGCCATAGGTGGTGGGCTTGGCGGTGCACACTTTACAGGATCTGATACCGTAGAACTGGACTGTGGTGCGAGTGCTGTCTCTGAGGCTCGTGAGCGCGGCATACCCCGTGCTCCTGTACGTGGCACGTTCAAGCTTGCCGGGCCAGCCGGGCCAGTGCTTTGCTCCGCTGGCGTAAAATCTGCCCTTCCAGCCGATGGAAGTGGTGCTGGCGACATGGCGGTGCGTGGTGCAATGGGTGCACCTTGATTGCTGGCAGATCCTAGCTGGGACAAGCGTGCCTCGGCCTCTAACCACGGGGCTGGGCGGACCTCATAATTGGCGGGACCATCTGCATATCGCCCACTTGGCGTCAAAGCACCTGATCGACGGGGAAGACCTGCTTCTAAGCCTGATTGTCGTGTCGGGGTTGAGGATTTTGAGAGGGCGCACATGCGCGGTTGGGGCCCCATATTCCCGCTGCGAGGACTGGTTGTTTCAACCATTGGAACAGTGCCGCCAAAAGACCAAGACGCACACATTCTGTCGCTCGTACAAGCAGTTGCGCATGTATCTGCCGATACTGCTGGAAATTGTGAGTAAGCAGCATTCTGGGCAAAACTGCTGCTGGCTGTCGCAAAAGCCAGCCAGAAAGCGAAAACACGCGCGCGCATATACTCTCTCCTAATATAAGAGGCATCGGTGCGGTGCGTCGGTTAAGGTAGAATTAAGTTCGAATCCAATTCGCTGATTTATGCGTTTCCTGACAGGGATTCTTTGAGTTCGAGCAGGGTTAGCCACTCGTCTTCACTGGCTTGTAGCTGTGCGCGGGCTTGCACAGCTTGTGCCGATGTCTTTTCAAAACGGGCTGGATCGCGACTGTAGAGATTGGGGTCATTTAAGATATCCTCCAGCTGCGCGATTTGGTTCTCCAGTTTCGGGATCAGCGCTTCTAATTCGCCCAACCGGCGCTCGTCTTTGTACGAAAGTTTTTTTGCTGTCTTTGCAGTAGGTTCAGCGCTTGGGGCAACACTTGTTTTCACCTTCGACGTCTGCTGATGGCCAAGAATGGGTATGCCCTGACGCACAAGATCGGTCCAGCCGCCGGGCGTTTCGAGCCAAGTACCATCCCCGCGCGGTGCCAAGGTGGCTGTCACAACGCCGTCGAGAAAGGCGCGATCATGGCTGACCAAGAGAACCGTGCCGTCATACTCGGCCAGCATATCTTCCAAAACATCCAAGGTTTCCATGTCGAGGTCATTGGTCGGTTCGTCCAAGACAAGGACGTTTGACGGCTTTGCCAGTGCTAGGGCTAAGAGCACCCGGTTGCGCTCGCCACCGCTGAAAGAACCAACTGGTTGGCGCAAGTGACGGCTGTCGAATAAAAAGTCTTTGGCATAGGCCGCGACGTGTTTGGGCCGTTCGCGCACCATGATTTGATCACCGCCAGCCGGGGCAAAGGTGTCCCACAAAGTTGCCTTGGGGTCGAGGGCGGCGCGCGATTGGTCGAGATAGGCGATCGTCAGATTCTTACCCATACGGGTTGTCCCGGCATCGGGCTCTAAGCTCCCAACCAGCATTTTGATTAGGGTAGACTTGCCCACACCATTGGGTCCGACAATGCCCAAGCGGTCGCCGCGCACGACACGTAGGTCTAGGTTTTTGATGATTTCGCCGCGTCCGTCAAAGCCTTTTGAGACGCCCTTAGCTTCAAAAACCAATTTACCCGATGTGCCGCCTGTGTCGGCCTGCAGGGCAGCTGTGTCTTTGCGGACTAAGGCCGCTTGGCCCTTGCGGGCTTCGCGCATGTCCATCAAACGGCGCAAGCGGCCTTCATTGCGGGTTCGTCTGGCCGTCACGCCTCGTGCCAGCCAGCGGGCCTCATCCTCGAGCGTTTTATCCAGCTTTTCCAGTGCTTTGCGGTCTTGTTCCTCGATGCTCGCCGCCCAAGCCTCAAACTTAGAAAAGGGTGCATCTAAGCGTCGCACGACACCATTGCGCAGCCACAAGCACGACGTAGAGATGGCAGATAAGAACGCGCGGTCGTGGCTGACCACCAGCACTGCGCCTGAGAATTGTTTCAATCGGCGTTCAAGTTCTTCAATAGCAGCAATGTCGAGGTGGTTGGTAGGCTCATCCAACATCAATAGATCGGGGTCTGCGGCTAACGCTCGAGCAAGGGATGCACGGCGTGCTTCGCCTCCCGACATCCCCGCCACAGTACGATCGGGGGATAGACCAAAGCTGTGTAGTTCCGCGGCCGCTGCGGCCAAGCGTGCAGCCTCGTCCCGGTCATGGGGCACGTCTTGAGCCGCCCACTCAAGCAAACTTGTCGCATTGCTAAAGTCAGGTTCTTGGGTCTGAGTTGCTGCATGGGTGCCGTTTGAAACCACCCGCTCTCCAGAATCATACTCAAGCTGACCCGCTAAAACCGACATGAGGGTCGATTTGCCGGCCCCATTGGCACCTACAAGGGCAGCCCGCTCACCACGGCGCAGCGTAAGGTCCACCCCAGAAAATACGGGTGCCCCCCCACGTTTCAACGCGATATCTTTGAGTTGGATGACAATATCTCGGCTCATCCGTGGCAAGTGTCTGCGCTGCGGGCGAAGGTCAAGGTCGCCGCGCAGATGGGAGCATGATCACACTGCGAAAGTACTTGGATCGCTCTTGTGCGAAAACACGATTTCGTGTTGCCTGAGCGAAGTTAAATCGTCAGTCCAAAGGCAATGCTCGTGTTTTTGCGCCACTCAATTCTATCTGCTCTATCTGCTTCAGCGATCGCCCTCGCTTTCTCCGTCACATTGGTAGCGGGGTGCGCGACAACATCCACCGCTCAAACGACTGAGACGGTAAGCTCTGAGCCTGCTGCCAAGCCTAAGGCCACGCCTAAACCCTTAGCGAAGGGCATGGACAGCCATGGTGCACTCGATCCATTCCCCTCCACCTATAAGCCGTTATCCGGTGTTGCGACTGCAATCGTTGGGGCCACTATCCTGACAGCTGCGGGCCAGGAAATTGAAAATGGCACTATCTTGTTCTCCGAAGGCAAGATTGTCGCAATTGGTAAAAATGTTGCGATCCCAGATGGCGCAAGGCGCGTTGACGGGCAGGGTAAGTTTGTTACCCCTGGCATAATCGACATTCACTCTCACTTGGGCGTCTACCCAAGTCCTGGCGTGCAAGCCAATTCCGACGGGAATGAAGCCACCGATCCGAACACGGCTGAAGTCTGGGCTGAACATTCTATCTGGCCACAGGACCCCGGCTTTAATCGTGCGCGGGAAGGCGGCATCACCAGTCTGATGATTCTGCCGGGCTCAGCCAATTTGTTTGGCGGTCGCTCGGTGACGGTCAAAAATGTGCCAGCTATCACCCAGCAAGGAATGAAATTCCCGGGCGCGCCATATGGCCTTAAAATGGCGTGTGGTGAGAACCCAAAGCGCGTCTATGGTTCGCGCTCACGTTCCCCGTCGACCCGCATGGGCAACATCGCGGTTGCACGGCGGGCGTGGATCGATGCGGCGGACTATAATCGCAAGTGGAATGACTACCGGGCCAAAGTCGCAGCAGGTGAAACAGCAGGTGACCCGCCTAAACGCGACTTGAAGCTGGAAACGCTGTCGGGCGTGCTCAACGGCGATATCTTGGTTCAAAACCATTGTTATCGCGCCGATGAAATGGCTCTCATGATGGATATGGCAAAGGAGTTTGGCTATAAAATCACAACTTTTCACCATTCGTCAGAGGCTTATAAGCTCGCACCAGTCTTGAGAGAGGCTGACATTTGCGCGGCGACTTGGGCCGATTGGCAGGGCTTTAAAATGGAATCCTTGGACGGGATCGCCGAGAATGCCGGTATCTTGCAGGCCCATGGTGCCTGCACCATCATCCACTCGGATGACGCCACCATGACCCAACATCTCAATCAAGAAGCCGCTCTGGCTATGGGGGCAGCCGCCCGCGCTGGTATACCCGTGTCCCGATTGGATGCCATTAAGTGGATCACCGCTAACCCCGCGCGCGCTATGGGCATTGGGGCAAAAACTGGTTCTCTGGAAGTTGGGAAGATGGCCGATATTGTCCTGTGGGATCGTGATCCCTTTTCGACCTTCGCCCTTGCCCAAACCGTCTATGTTGACGGTGGCATCGCCTATGACCGTAACGACCCGGCCACCCATGCCAGGTCAGATTTTGACCTTGGTCGCCACAGCTTGGAGCAAAAATAATGAAACCTGTTGCTCTAGCCCTCGCTTTGGCTATTTCTACACCAGCACTCGCAAGCGCTGACCCCATCGCGATCATCAATGCAAAGATCGAGACCGTGAGCCCCACCGGCACGCTGGCATCTGCTACTTTGGTTATGGACAATGGCAAGATTGTCGCCGTTGGCCCCTCGGTTGCGATACCCAAAGGTGCGCAAGTCATCGATGCAAAAGGTGCCGTTGTTACCCCGGGTCTGGTGGCCGCCACCACAAGCCTTGGTATTTCCGAGATTGAACAAGTGCCGTCTACCCGTGATGATGGGGCAGGGGGCCAGATTGGGGCTGCATTTAATCCCGCAGCAGGCGTCAATCCCGATGCGCCGACAATTGCGCTAGCCCGTTTGAATGGGTTGACGCGTGCATTTCTAACCCCCGTCGCTGGCCGCTCTGGAAACGGGGCCCACGCCCACGACGACAGTGCTTTCCAAACTGCAGGCGGGCATGAGCAAGACGACCCAACTCTGTTTGCAGGTCAAAGCATTGGCATTCGACTTTCTGCCAATACGTCCGACCTGATCTTCAAAACCAATGCTGGCATGGTGTTGGAATTTGGCGAGTCGGCGGCTGCAGCGGCAGGTGGCTCTCGCGGCGCCTCTTTGATCATATTAAAGCGCGTCTTGGCCGATGTGCGCCATTTTGCTGCCAATCGCGCCCTCTATGACAAGGGAGAAGGCCGCGATTTGATGGTCAGCCGCCTTGATCTGGAAGCTTTGGTGCCAGTGGTGCAAGGCAAGTCGCCCTTGCTGATCCGGGTGTCAAGCGCGAATGATATTCGCCAAGTCTTGAAACTCGCTAAGGAGGAAAACCTGTCCATAGTCCTCGAAGGGGCTGAAGAAGGTTGGCGCGTCGCGTCTGAATTGGCGGCGGCAAAAGTGCCCGTCATCATCGATACCCAAGCCGCCTTGCCTGCAAGCTTTGAGACTTTGGGCACCCATTTGCGCAATGCCCAAATTCTCTATCAAGCGGGCGTTCAAGTCTCGATCATGGGCAGCCGCGATTATAACAATCTGCGGCAAAGCCGGATGAATGCTGGTACCGCCGTTGCGCATGGTCTGCCTTATCAAGCAGCTTTGGCCGCCATCACCTTGAACCCAGCCAAGATTTGGGGCGCGGAAAAAGAGATTGGCTCGATTGAAGTGGGCAAAGCCGCCGATGTGGTAATCTGGTCGGGCGATCCATTAGAAGGTCAAAGCTATCCCACGGCCGTCTATATCGCTGGGCAATCCCAACCCATGACCAGCCGCTCTACCGAACTCGCCGCCCGCTATAAGCCCAGCACAGACGGCATCGCCCGGCCTGCTTATCGGAATTAAGGGTGATTCAAACGGCCCGTGTCACCGCACGGGTCGGGACCCAATGCGGCTGCTAGATGGCGCTGGACTGGCCTTTACGGGCCCTGATTTGCCGCGCGCCATCTTGGCCATCTTAGGCTCTTCTTCGAACAATTCTGCGAGCTTATCGACGATCGCGCCGCCCAATTGCTCAGCATCCACAATCGTTACCGCACGACGGTAATAGCGTGTCACGTCATGACCAATGCCGATGGCGATCAGTTCAACGGGGCTATAATCTTGGATTTTGGCAATCGTGTCGCGCAAATGCCGCTCGAGATAAGCACCCGAATTGACCGACAAGGTACTATCGTCGACTGGCGCGCCATCTGAGATCACCATCAGGATCCGGCGCTGTTCGGGCCGGGCGAGCAGGCGATCATGCGCCCATTCTAAGGCTTCGCCGTCGATATTTTCTTTCAGCAGGCCTTCGCGCATCATCAGGCCCAGATTGCGCCGCGCGCGCCGCCAAGGCGCGTCCGCACTCTTATAGATGATGTGGCGCAGATCATTCAGGCGACCGGGATTGGCTGGCTTGCCCGCCTTCATCCAGCTATCGCGCGATTGTCCGCCCTTCCAAGCCTTGGTGGTAAAGCCCAAAATCTCGGTCTTTACGCCGCACCGCTCGAGTGTGCGAGCCAGAATATCGGCACAAATGGCGGCAATCATGATCGGTCTGCCGCGCATAGAGCCCGAATTATCCAACAGAAGGGTCACCACCGTGTCGCGGAAATTGGTATCGTCTTCCATCTTGAAGGTGAGGGGGGCCAAGGGCTCTGTCACCACGCGGGACAAGCGTGCCACGTCCAGCACGCCTTCTTCCAGATCAAACTGCCAGCTGCGGTTTTGCTGCGCCATCAAGCGGCGCTGTAGGCGATTGGCGAGGCGTCCCACCACGCCTTGCAATTGGGTGAGTTGGGCGTCGAGATAGCTGCGTAATCGGGCCAATTCTTCCCCATCGCAGAGTTCTTCGGCACCCACCGTCTCATCAAAGCTTTTGGTATAGGTTTTATAGACAAAACCATCGCCGTCGCCGGGCTTAAAGTTTGGTCGAACCGGGGTGGTGCCTTCGTCGACTTCGCTGTCATCATCATCGGGCGCGTCGCTATCATCAGCCTCGACGCGCACTTGCACATCTTCCTGCTCGCTGCCTTGCGACTCGCCGCGCTGAGTATCTTCCTGCTGCTCGCCGCCTTCTTCCTGTTGATCCTCATTTTGGCTAGGATCAGGCGGGGGTTGGTCTGCGCCATCGGGCTCTTCGCCATCTTCATCGGATGGATCTGGCTCTGCCCCCAATTCATCGCCGAGATCGAGGTCGCGGATAAGGTCGCGGGTGACTTCGGCAAAGGCCTTTTGGTCTGACAGGCGCTCAATCAAGCGGTCAATTGTCTCACCCGCCTTGGCTTGCACTTCATCGCGCCACAGATCGGCTATGCCGCGTCCAGATTCGGGTGGGGCCAGCCCGGTTAAGCGTTCGCGCAGCAACAAGCCCAAGGCGTCGGCCAAGGGGGCAGTCTGGCGGTCCATCATGCGGGCATAGCCCTTTTTCTCGCATGTCTCGATCAAAGCCGCTGTCAGATTTTGAGCGACACCCGGCATAGCTAAAGCGCCAATCGCCTCAATGCGGGCTTTTTCCGCCACCTCATAGAGCGCACGGGCACGCGGGCCTTCTGGCATGGCGGCAGTGTGGGCGGCTAAATCATGGTGGGCGAGACGCAGAGCGGCAGCATCCGCGTGACCACGCAGGCGCGATACTTCTTGCTCGCCCAAGGCGCGCGCCGGATGGGGCAGGCCAATGCGATTGCCTGATACGCTCGGCCCATCGGCAGAGAAGCTCACCTCCACCTCCTCGGTCCGCGACAGGGCCCGCGCCGTATGGGTGATCACACGTTTGAAAACGTCTTGAGGGGTTTCTTTGCTCGCCATCGTAAGACTGACATAAGCCGGAGCCGGGCGCCTGTCACGTCTCTGTGTGCGTTGATTTCAGTAATTGAGCGACCTTAGCTGACGTGTTTCAAAAACTATGTTCTTCGTAAAGCAAAAAGGGCCACCCGTGGGGTGGCCCTTCCTGAAGTAAACAAAGATGAAAGCCGCTTAAGCTGCCTTCTTCGCAGCCTCGCCGCTAAAGCGGCCATAGAAGGTTTCGCCGTTTTTCGCCATGTCTTTCAAGAGCTTGTTTGGCTTAAAGCGGGGGCCGTATTTCTTGGCTAGGCGCTCTGCTTCGGCAACGAAATTGGCGATGCCGATGCCGTCCATAAAGCTGACGGTGCCGCCGGTATAAGGCGCAAAGCCCCAGCCGAGGATGGAGCCGATGTCGGCGTCGCGTGGGTCAGTGATGACGCCTTCTTCAAAGCAACGCGCAGTTTCTAGGGCCTGACGATAGAGAAGGCGGTTCTTATATTCCTTCACCATGGCAGGATCAGCTTCATGCACTTTGGTTGCCACGACCGAGGTCAGGCCCGGCCAAATCGCTTTAGTGCCGTCTTCCTTATAGTCATAGAAGCCCTTCTTGTTCTTGCGACCAAAGCGGCCAAGGCCTTCGACCATTTCTTCGATGATCAACTGGCTGGGCGTGGCCACCCATTTGTTGCCTAGGTCCTTTTTGGTTTGCTGGCCGACCTTGTAAGCAAGGTCGAGGGCAACTTCATCAGCCATGGACAAAGGTGGAACCGGCATACCGGTCATGCGACCAACATTTTCAATGATGGCTGGCTTAATGCCTTCGGCCAACATTTCTTGGCCTTCTTGCACATAGGTACCAAAGCAACGGCTGGTGTAGAAGCCGCGGCTGTCATTGACCACGATCGGGGTCTTCTTGATCTTCAATACATAATCGACTGCCTTGGCCAAGGTTTCCTGGGTGGTCTTTTTGCCCATGATGATTTCGACCAGACCCATTTTATCGACAGGGCTGAAGAAGTGGACGCCGATGAAGTTCTTGGGCCGCTTGGACGCGGTGGCGAGCCCCGTGATCGGCAGAGTTGAGGTGTTGGAACCAAACACCGCATTGGGGCCCATCATGGCTTCCGCCTTTTGGGTCACATCGGCTTTGATTTCGCGGTTTTCAAACACGGCTTCAATGACCAAGTCAGACTTTTTGACGTGGGCATAGTCGGTGGTCGGTGTGATGAGCGCCAAGACGGCATCGGCCTTTTCTTGGGTCATTTTGCCGCGCGAAACTGCCTTGTCGAGCAATTTTTTGGAATAATCCTTGCCCTTTTCAGCCGCTTCTTGGCTTTGGTCGATCAGCACGGTCTCGATACCAGCCATCGCCTGCACATAGGCCACGCCTGCGCCCATCATGCCGGCACCCAGAACCGAGACCTTTTTGATCTCATATTTCTCAAAGCCTTGAGGACGGTTGGCACCCTTTGCAAGCGCTTGGGTCGACAAGAAGAGCGAGCGCACCATCGCTTTCGCAGATGGGCTTGCCATATTTTTCAGGAAGTAGCGTGTCTCAATGCGCAAGGCCGCATCCATTGGCACTTGAATGCCCTCAAATACGGCGCTCATGATTGCCTTTTGGGCGGGGTAGTTGCTGTAGGTGGTCTTCGACAACATCGCATTGCCGCCAACAAAGGCCATGCCGCCGCCGGGTGAATATGGGCCGTCCTTTACGCGGTAGCCTTTAACGTCCCAAGGCGCGACGGCCGTTGGATTGGCGATCACCCAAGCCTTGGCTGCTGCGACGGTTTCACCCGCTGGCACGACCGCACCAACAACGCCCTTTTTCAGGGCTTCTTGTGGGTTCATGCTGGCACCTTGCAATAGATGCGGCATGGCGTTCATCACACCGATCAGGCGGGGCAGACGCTGGGTGCCACCAGCACCAGGCAGAAGGCCGACTTTGGCTTCTGGCAAGCCGAACTGGATCTTAGGATTGTCGGCCGCGACGCGGTAGTGGCAGGCCAGCGCGATTTCGAGACCGCCGCCCAGTGCTAGGCCTTCCAGCGCACAGGCAACAGGCTTGCCGCAGGTTTCCAGCGCGCGTAGCGAACGGTTTAAGCCAAAGCC
>Ga0247831_1003953_pt1 | contig 20576 bp, 19 predicted proteins | sample LaCruzMarch2015__9_FD_192406 | JGI IMG/M metagenome (GOLD analysis project Ga0247831, IMG submission 192406) | Freshwater microbial communities from meromictic Lake La Cruz, Castile-La Mancha, Spain - LaCruzMarch2015_1m | ecosystem: Environmental > Aquatic > Freshwater > Lake | place: Spain...
ATTTTCTTGTGTCTGCGACATGACTGAAACATGTCGGCGACATGTCGCCGACACGACACAGAATGTCGCCGTTTGGGCAAAAAAACGACACGCCGACATCCGACATGTGGAGCTAAGGCGCTCCATATTTCTCGAGTACCTTCACTAGAAGCTTGTGGTCGGCGGTGTCATAGGCTTTTACGAGGTCGACAAAGCAGGCATGTGTTTGCAGATTGTGGTTCTTCCGCATGTTGAGTAATGTTTTCAGTGTAAACAAGCCATCAGCACACCCTAACTTTGGTGTACCTCCAAATTGCCATTTCGTGCCATACTTGTCAAGTATCTTGAATGCTCGTACGTTCATCATGCAGCTAAATATCTTTGACTGTAGGTCCATCAAGCTTACTCCTCGCCATTTGTTCGGATCTGACAAATCGCCAGATTTGGGTACAGGGACACATTGGCTCTTGTGCCAGCTTTCGTAATCGCTTTCTCCGTCAAAGTACTGCGTTAAAAAGTCAAATACGTATCGTCGGCATTCACTATCCATTGCTTTGAATGCCTCTGGAGGGACCCCATTGAGCCCTGGCGCTTTACAGTTCTTGAGTCCATTTACAGCGTTACTAAACTCCTTCCAGGTAAATGGCGCGTCTAATTCTTCCATGATTGTACGTTGTTCTATCAAGTCGAGTACAGTATAATCAACCGGTCGTTTGTTGTTGTATACTTTGTTCAAGTGCGGATGCATCACGCTTTGATTCTCCGCATCATTCTCTGCTAATTTCCCATTCGGCAATTTCAATGCCATGACTTTCTTCTCGATGTGATGGGCCGCGTCTCCTCCATTTAGGATCTTGATACTTTCCCAAGCAAGTCGTGGATTGAAGGCCATGTCATGTATTCTAGCGGAGTGGTGGGCATACCATTTAGATTTTGCTAAGGAGGTTTCGATGTCGATGAGCTTTTGCAATATGTTCTTCTCCTCGTGATACGAGTCGATGAGGGCTTGTGGTAGGTTTTGGGTGTGTCGTAGGGTGCTTATGATATTATTGCGTTGCTCAAGCAATGAAGATAGTTCTTCTCTGCTAAATTGGAACCATCCTGGGCATTTCTTCTTCACGTACGTTTTGGTAGCTGCTCCAGCTTGCTTGACATATTCATTGAATTGGTCGTAGTCGTCGTCGTCATAATCGTCGTCATCTCCGGGACAATAAAAGGATAATAAAGGTTAACAGTCCAAGAGAGTCGAAACGTTTCTCAATTCTCTCATCAATAAAAGGATAATATGTAAAGGTTAACAGTCCAAGAGAGTCGAAACGGTTTCTCAATTCTCTCAAAGAAGTCTTAGATAACTAAAAAGTAATAGTATTCTAAGCAGACAAGAAACAAGAATTAGAGAGACCAGCATTAAAGGGATAATAAAGGTTATCAGGTTTCTCAATTCTCTCAAAGAAGTCTTTGAATGCCTAAAGTGTCATTCGCTTGATCCTGCATGAAAGATGTTTCGTCCCACATGCAGACAAAGTTTTGCGCGACCACATAACAACTTTGTCAAGTAGCTGGCAATGGCAATGAATTCTCGTCCTTCCTCTCCTACTATGGAGTATCAAATTGATCACCTTCAGTTCATGCAAGATCAAGAGCCGCACTATCAAATCAGTGCCGACTACATATCGTCATCCTCCGCTACAATCACGGCAGCAGATCGGCGTGCCCTCTGCTCATGGTCCTACGAGATCATCGAATCATTATTGAACATCAACAGGGAGGTTGCATGCATCGGCATATCGTACCTTGATCGTTTCATGGCCACTTCCTCTCCCAGGGCAAAGGCTGCACTAACTACGAGGCATGAATATCAGCTTGCCACAGTGGCATGTACTTTTATTGCCATCAAGAATCGAGGTGGGGTCAAACTGGGTTCTGACTTTGTTGCCAACGAGATATGCCACGGTCTGTACACGAGTGATGAGATTGATGTCATGGAGATGGAGGTGATGCAAGCATTGACCTGGAAACTTAATGGTCCAAGCCCGCACGAGTTCATTGATGCATTATTGGGGCTTCTCCCAGCCTCCTCTGAAGACGGTAGTTCAGTCAACAACGCATCATCGTCGCTCCTCCTATCAAAACACGCAAAGAACCAAGTAGAGGCTGCTGTCCTTGACTACGATCTTGCACTGCAGTCATCATTATCCCTCGCATATGCTTCAATATTGACATCACTTCAGACTACCAGCAAGATCCTTGATCTCTTCAGTCCCATGGTACTCATCAATTGGATGTTGAACATCAATTCTGTCATGGCTGGGTCAAGAATGGATCAGATTTTTGCCAAGGGTCTAGTGGATGTTGTTCGAACCTCGTGGGGTGATCCTACTTTTGTTGTCACAGAAGATTTGAATGGAGCAATGCCAATATCAATCATGCTCAAAAGTTCAAACGAGTAGAAGAGTCAAGTGGAGTGCTAGTGATTTTGATGTAGTATGTGAATCTACCCTGCTAAGTAGAGTGTAAAATAGTTCAGTTTCAAGTTATGAATCTATCCTGCTAAGTAGAGTGTAAAATAGTTCAGTTTAACTGTTTCTTTATTCAGTGATTAATAATCAATTACAAAAACGACGTGTTAATAACAAAAGTAGAAAGGTAATCTTCTTCACAGCCAGTGCAACAGGGAGTAGATTGCGTGAACAATTAGGAATTCTAATTCTATCTTTTCTATTGCGTACTCTATGATTCGAGGCTCTTCATCTGGGCTGCACGCTCGTTCCGCTGCCATGGACTTCTTCAAAGAAATTAGGATTGGTGTTATGATTGATTACCATACACATTATTTCATCAGCTTTGCTAGTAGATTATCAATCAAATGTCTCACCTATCTTACCTACATTTTGCTATTTACAATGTCTCCGTCCATTATTATCCCTCATGCCATTATAGCTCATCCGCGATGGAGAAATCTAGAACCCTCATTGCCGCATTTACATCACCCTTACCACCATTATTATGCAAACGACCACCATCATCATTTATCCAATCCTTTGGTGGGGTCATCGTTACAGGATCCCATCCATTGGTAACAATTTGTCCTTTTATTGCTGGTCCAGTCCAACTAACTGTATACTCACTCTGTTCATTATTTTCATCCAGAGAACAGAGCAGATTCTTACATTCCGGTTCCTTCATTCCTGTACCCTTTACGACTAATTCCTCAAGTCCATCCATTGATGGTTTTGTTTGACGCCAGTGTTCGGGCACTGCATAATGCTGTTCTTTCTCAAATTCGACATAGTCTACAGGTCGGTAGTGCAGGAAGATACTGGCATAGTAACTACCAATGAATGTTTGTGGTCTACCATGGAAACATTTACTTGATTCGTAGAACAACAAGTCCCCAGGTGCGAGGTAAACCTGATTGGTATTGCCAAGAAAGTCTTCAATTACTATAGGCCATGGTTCGGCATCATCACTTCGATCCACATGAAAGATACCCGATATTATATGTGTGGCAGCTTTATCAATATGCATTAATAAATTGGAATCATTCCTATACGCACGTATCCCATACGCTATACTGGGTATTAGGTCGAGACCACTCCACCATTCAAATAATGGTTGCATTTCGTGTAATATATTAATATTGTCACTGGGCGAACCAATCATAATTGGTCGTGCATGATCTTCACCTTCGATAGTTTTAATAAAGTGTTCTTTCTTCGCCGTACCATGAATGGGTTCTAGTATTTCAGTTACATTGTTAACACAGTCTTCGCCATTATAATTGCATTGCGTACGTTCCACAGTCTTGGCAACACCCAATGATGAATATAGTCGTTCTTGTAATTGTTTAGTTATATGTTCCGGGGCACGGGTTAATCCCCATCCATTTTCGGTATAATTCGTAGCGAGGATGGCCGAGGTCATGAATGCTAGCCAAGCATTATATTTGTCATTATCGTCCCGTATACGTTCAGTCTTTAAGTATATTTATGTATCGATAGCGTCGAAGGGAGCGGGGAGAGTTATATGATGAAATGAGATACATTTGCTGATGATAAAAATGTATGATTCAACAAGCTCTTACCTGCTCGAAGCGTCGATTAAGTATCCGTTTCCAACCCGGTGTATTGGGTACCATGCTTTCTAATGGCCAGGAATATCCTCTGACGAATGAAATATATATATTACAGAGTGATGATGGATGGTGACAAAAAAATGAGGAAAGATGAGAGACGTAGATACTAAGAATCTATATAATAATGTCCCATTGTCCTGAAAAGCTCACAACAACAACACACCGTTTGTGATACTCCTCCATCCGTTCACTTTCTATCATGCCACATTCTCCTCCCAGTAGCAGTAAAGTTGATGCTACTATGAGATAATAGAGCAAGAATTTCATGCTGCCCCCTCAAAAAAATCAAAATCCAACCAGCCTAAACCAAGGACCACCGTGTCTTGAAGTCGAAGTCACCCCACCCAGATGGTTGCCAATACAGCGACCGCCGTAACGGTCGCAATGATGGCGACAATGACGCCGTCGCCATCATTGTTTGTTCGCGGTCTATTATTACGTCCTCGTCACCAACACCGTGACAACAAGAACGTACTCACACCAAGTCGCGCACTCTTTCGTAAGGATGGTCCGAATACATTCGGGGCGGGCGGTGGTAATGGATGGAATTATGATGGTATACGAAACGATGATGATGACGAGTATGATTTATATCGTGACATTTTTGATGATCATGAAAATGAAAATGATGATGAAAATGAAGCATCATTTCGCTTAGCACGAGACTTGGCCGCACGACGGGGTATTAACTTGTCGTCGACGAATAATGGTAATATTGCCAATAATGGCAATCGACGACCAAGGCAACAGAATCGGCAACAACAATTTCCGTTGTCGCGTTCATCTCCGCCATTATCATCATCGTCATCGTCTAGCAGCAGAGGAAGCATGTTCCGTCGGAACAACAACAATAATAACAACAACAAAGATAGACTCGTTAATGGGGGAGGATGGCAAGGAGAGGATCCACGTCTTGGTGGTCGGGGTAGTCGCATCGGTGGTGTTGGTGTTGGTAGTAGCGTGAGCACTGGGGGGTGGCAACGAGGAATGAATAATGTTGAAGGAAGCATGTATGAACCACAGGGGAATGACGCACAACGTCGACGGCAGCAACAGCAACAACAAAGGGGGAATCGTCCATATCGTACGCCTCAACCTCCACTAACGGGTCCTCCTCATCCACTAGTAGGAGGTCGGGATGATAGAGGTGGTCGTGGTCCGTCGACAAGAATTGATACAAGGTACAATGACAGTAACAATAATGGCAGAGCAAGCTTTGGCAGGGCAGCAAGCTTTGGACGAGGTAAAGTAGGATTAACAAATGATATTCCAACACAACAACAACATCAACCACCAATGTCATATTCGTCAGGGACTGCACCACCATTACGACCACCACCAACGCCATTAGAATGGCAAAGACAACAACAACAACAGATGCAAACGCGACAACAACAACAACAACAACAACAACGACGACGACAGCAGCAACAGCAGCCAACATCCATGTTCCGTCCTCCCAATATGAATGGCAATGATAGTAATTACTTTAGCTATGATGGACGTAATTCAAAAGAGTCGGCATCGTGGGCAACATCACGACAGAAGATGACATCATTATCAGAAATTGCATCATGGGGTGATGACCGTAGTGGTGGTCTAGGTGGTAGTTTTGATGGAAGGATGGTCGATATACCCCCTCCTCAGTGGCAAGAGCAGCAACAACAACAACAACAGCGATCTTCATGGGGGTATGCTGCATCAATGGGTAGACAGCCGCAATGGTCACAAACACAGCAGATACAACCGCCATATCAACAACGTACACAACAGAGGCAGTATCAGCAACAGCAACAACAGGGGCAATTTCAACAAAGGCCAAGTCCAATGGCACCGCCGGCATATTCCGCTTATAGACAGAACAGACAGCAGCGTCCAATTTCGTCAGTCCCATTATCACTCCTTGCCGTTCAACCACACATTGAGCCAATAGATCGTGATCGCGGTGGTGGTGGTGGCAATTTTGGTGGTGGATTAGGTAGCATTAGTGGTGGCGGTGGTGGTGGTCCATCTTCTTATTATGGATCATCATCGTCATTTATTTCGTCGCCATCATCATCGATGCCATTGCCATTTCAACAGATGGATCCCTCCGTCTTTCGACAGCCCTATCAGGGTGAGAGTGGTGGAGCGTCACGACAACCGCAAGGATGGCAAGGGCAGTCTCAACAACAACAACAACAACAATCGCAACCACAGCAACAGCAATTGCAGCAGCCATCAAAGCAGCGACAATCATCATCTTTCCAACCACCGCCGTTCCAATATCAATCACAGTCTGACTTTCGACAGCCATATCAGAGTGGAAGCGATGTTTATTATGGCCCTCCTCTACCCATGATGGGCTTCTTTGATGAGTCGCCCCCGGGCTACGGTCAACCGTCAGAGTCATTCGGTGACGGGATGATGCCGCCAATAATGATGATGATGGGAATGCCACCGCCGCTGCAATCTCAGCAAACGACGAGAGCGAAACCAACTAAAATGGAAGAGAAGGGCATTAAGGTTCCGAAAGATCCTTTCGTTGAACGTCAAAAGAGCAAGAGCCGGATAAATCAGTCATCATCGATTAGCAGTAGTAGTAGGAGTAGTAAGGCTCCAAAAGAAGATTCTGAAATAAAAACACCACCAAAAGGAGAATCTACAATGAAAATACCCAAGGATCCTTCGTGTGAAGAACCAAAACGACGTGGTAGGCCACAAAAGATCGAAGTAGCCGGTAAAAACTATAGTGATACAAAGGTACCAAAGGATCCATTCCTCGAGCGGCTACCACAAACGAAAATTCTGGATACTAATATAACGACCATGATAAATGATGCGCTTAACTCTCCATTGAATGACGTCAACGGCACAGGCAGTGGCATTAAGAGACCAAAGGAACCGATCATGACCTTGAAGCGAAAGCAAGTACAATTATCACATCCAACAACTACGGCAGCAAATGCTGATGAGAAAGATGGCTTTAACTCTGGATTACCTGGTGGTGTTGGTGTTAGTTTTGGTGTTCGAATGGAAGAGGATATGACAACAGAGGAATTTTCATCCTTCTTTGGCGACAAGTCATGATATATATAATAATATATATGCATCAACAAGACGATTTTGCTGTAAAATTAAAGTGTACACAATATTTGACATATTATATATTTATATACTCAATACGTGGTAGTACCGAGTATGATGACTTTTCATCAACAAATAATAAAATAGCTTCTTTTATTTCGGTTGTCATTTGCCAATGGAGATTGCACCATCCAAAAAAGTGATTGTTGTTGTGAACCGAAATTAAGACTTTTGTGCACATTATTTTTTGTACAGCACATTATCACCTCTTCTCACCTCCACCCCCATATATCCCATTCATACATCCAAATTCAATCCGTCTTATCTGTCTCCTTCCCAGTACTAGTTACTGGACTACTACCACCATCACGCTTTTGTTGCATATTATTCCATGCATTTTCGAACATGGATATTGAAACTAATAATCCAGTCGAGAGGAATGCAAGTACTATCATATGAATACGTGCAACATCCATTATACCCATTGTTCTAGGTGTATTAAATAATAATATATTATAGTGCAGTGTGTGTGGAATGAAGTAATTGAAGTTAGACACAAATTTTGTTGTCAACAACATAGTAGGAATCATGAAAAAAATTGGGAGCACAATATAATAAACCAATGCCGGCATGAATGGCGGCATTGGTTTCTGTTGATTATCATATGATTTTTTTTTAACAAAATGACGATGATGATACTACTAACCTACTTACATGACCATTAACAGCAGTACTATAATTGTTGCACGGATGTATGGGATGAGGGCGATACCACCTCCTGGTTTCAACAATTCCTGGACGATTGACATATCTATTATCTACTAGTGTTCAAGGATGTTGGAAAGAGGAAAGAGGAGAACAAGTATCACTAAAAATCACTAAAAAAAGCGGGATCGAGGATAGGGGAGTGACAGACAACCAACATGGTGGTTCAATTCTAATGGGTTAGTAATAAATATTACCATTTTAATGTGTGTGCGCGTCTGCCTCTGTCATCCTCCCCACTGTTTCGGAAGAATTTCATATTGCTCTCGTCGAAACAGCGGAGAGGAGGTACAGACGAATCATCTAAATCATCATGTCCGGGTCGGGCGAGTCATCATCGACTTCTTTGCAGCAGCAGCAACCGCAACAACAACAGCAGAAAGGTCGAGAACGACGAAACGCAATCATCGAGCGGAACTGCTGCCAAGGAGGGTTCTGCGAACTTGTCCTCTCGGGCACCAGCGATGACTCTTCCTCCTCCACCAGCAACAACTATAGCGGCAGCAGAAGCAGTAACAAAGACATGTTAAAATCGCTCAGTAAGCGTGAGAGGCGACTACAAAAGAGTCGTGAACGCGATAGTGCCATCCGGCTACTGAAATGGGTGCTAACCGAGGAGGAATATTCCGCATTAGAAGAGACGGGGGATTTGGTACGGTTGAAGGTGAAGGAATGTCCAGGGGATGCAAATAATGTTGTTACTGCCACCACTGCCAATAATGTCACCACTACTAATAAATGCAACAATGCTGCTGCTGTAGGATGTTGGATCGATGGAGCATCTGTCATCTTGGCAAAGAGAGAACATCGTCCAGTCTTGGCGCGTTTGGCCTATGTCGAGTTTCAATCATCCCAGTCATTGGAGGCTTATAGTAACAACAGCACCAATGAAGGAGGAGGAGGTGACGACATGGCAAATTTCAAAATGTTTAACGATTCATGCGAGCCATGCGCTGTTACTGAACCATCCTATGCGGGGAATGACAATGATGTCATTGTCTGTAGAATTTGTTTCAATGTTTATAATTTATTAAGTCAAGCTCGAGACTTTTTGGCATCCATTCATGCAGAGGAGGCTGAAGGTCACAACAGTATTGAAACAGCTGTGGGTGTCGTCATTGATGAGAAAGAGGATACAGAACAAGACAATAATGCATGTAACAATCAACCACCGGAGAATGAAACTGCGGCCGGTAATTCGGATGCGATCGTTGAAGGAGGAGATGTGCCTCCAAATTTGCTTACAAGGTCCTCCAGCGAGGGACCGCATAGTCCCAAGTGGACGACGAGTAGCACAACAATGGTAGCAAAAGAGCCACTCACGAGATCGGCCACATTTCATGGTCCGATCTCACCCAGCAATGCCAGTGAGAGTAAGAAATCAAAGAGGAAAGCAAAACGAAAGGAGAGAGATCGGAAGCAAATGGAGGAGAATGCCAAGATCTTCATCCTTGTTGCCGAGTCTGACGAGGTAAGTCGTAGCTGGACCTTTATTTTTTCTGTCATCTTCGTGTCATCATTCAATACGTAACACAAACATTAATCGTTTCTTGCTATGGCTATTTCACTCACACAGACAACAAACAAATTAGCCAAACGCTTGCTGGAGCAGAAGGGATACACCGTTGAGTCTGTAACCAACGGCGTTGATTGTTTCAAGGCACTACAGAGCAAGGAATACGCGATCCTTCTTGTGAATGAGAACTTGAACGGGAAAGATGCATTGTCGATTGGGCTGTGGGTTAGACAAAACGAGGCAACAACAGCAATACGTCGTCAAGCGAAAATGAGAGTTCTAGTCGTAGTGCGAAATATCCTCTCCGTGAACTATCATGCCTACGAAGCAGTATTTGTTGATGGATTTTTGCCCATGCCGTTGGAGGGATCCAAGCTCGTGTCGTCGATTCAGAAAGCCGCAGGCCACTATCAAGAGTCAATTCTACTTGCAGAGAGATGCAAACAAATCGCCGATGCAAATAGTGCGCCCGGGGACTATCCACCCACCACGGACGCAGCAACAACAATGAAAGAGAGAGAGCAGGCCGAAAAGCAGATTCAAAAGGATACCGACAGCTTTGGCAACAAAGGGCCAAAAGCACCATCTGCGAGGAAAGCTCCTTCTAAGGGCCTGTCAATAAAGAGGAAAAAAGATCCTGTCGCATACGAATCAAAATTCCAATACGATGAAAATACTTCTTTCCCTTATACAATTATAGAAAATCGCTCGGACGAGTCAACGTCAAAGAATCCACTCAGCACCACCGAGGAGGTCCAACAGACGCCGTGGTGCAATCTGATTGTGTGTCAAGACGTCTTTGATACCTACGAGCGATTCAAGATATTCTTTCTACCCATGGTGTCACGTTATGCCGGAATGAAAATTCTTCTATGGAACTATCCTGGACAGGCTTTCACGTCGTTCACTGAGGACGCTAATCTCAACAACAAGTATCACGCCGACTGTTTGGCGAAGCTATTGGATCATCTAAAGCAGGACACTGGGCATGGCCAATTCAGCTTAGATCAACGGTTTTTCATCTTGGCTCATGGGAGCGGTGCAGCGATAGCGACGTACTTTGCGGCGACTCAGCAGCTGTCGAATCTGAAAGGAATGATCCTTGTCAACGGCCTGTCCCACGTGGATTCGCATTATGCATCGGTCTTTCATGACTGCAGGAATGTATTCTCATGCTCTCCTGAAAGTCGACCAGACCTCCCGGTTTACTTTTATGCACGATTTCTATTCTCTCCGAGCTATCTCAGCAAGACCACCTCGTCACTTGCTTTGAATGTGTACACTGCTGTTCATAACCCCATTACGCTCAACGGGAGGAAGCGCTTGTGCCAAGGTGTGCTCAACCATGTGGATACCCGACCATTGTTGAAGGATATTGGGTCGCCTATCATAACAATCCACGGGGAAAATGACGCACTCGTTCGTGCAATACATTCGTCAGAATTTCTTCAAGGCAGGCGGGGTTGCTCGACAATACCCCAAGCTCTTCGTGGAGGAAATAGGACTGCGATTGCCATGATGAAAGGAGGTCATGAATTATTTCAAGAGAAGAAGTATCACATTTCCTTGCTCGTGGAGCAGATCCTCACGGGCTATCATGACAAGGTCCGTATGCAACGCCCAACGGGTGACTCGGCATTACAGGAGTTGGAACCATACGACTACGAGAACAACTTTGATGTCGACGTACAACAGCCTGCAGCTGCCACGAAGCAAGTAGAAGATAACTACCTTGACAAAGTCATCCAAGAGGGTAGGGACGGACAATCCTCGTCGTGGGAAAAGTATCACGAGGAAATCATGACGGATCAGAACAACAAACAAAAAGATAAGAACACGAAAGCAGCCGTCGTTGTTGTGGAAGGAAAGAAGGACTTTGACCCGAATGAGTACCCCGAAGTGAAGGAGTATATGGCATGGCGAATCAAGCGTCAGAAGAAGCGTTTAGCGGAGTTGGATCGCTCCGCTCGGATCATCCAAAGTGCGCTTCGCTGTTTTATGGCGAAGACTATGCTCGGCCGGATAAAGAAGGAAAAGGCCGCAATTTTAATACAGCGCTGCACACGTGGAATATTCGGACGCGAGATTTATCGCCAAATGAAGAAGGAGCTATGGGCAGCCATGTTGGTCCAGCGGGCTGTTCGTGGACACAGTGGACGGTGCACTTCGTATCAAAAGCGTATGGAGCGGAGGGCACAAGTTAATGTCGCGCGGATGATGCGTGGGTTGTTTGCTCGTCGGAGATTCCTCGCCGTCTGCAAAAAACGAGAATATGCTGCGACTAATATAGAAAGCTTGTGGAGAATGCACGCAGCAATCGTATTGAGGAGGGCTCACCGACAACGGAGGGAAGCATCCACGACGATACAAAAACTGTATCGAGGACATCTCGGACGGAGAAAGGCTGTGCTAGAGAGGGACAAGTACATTTTCAGTCGCAGTCAGAACAGTGGAATCGAGTTGGGGCGTCAATTACTAGCCGAACACAAGCTCCACGCTACAAAGTTGCAGTCTGAAATTTCCCTTCTCAATCAAGAAAAAGACAAGATGGAGAAGCAGATTGAACATCACCTCACCGAGATTGCCAACTTTGAACGCACTGTATCTGATTTGGAGAAGAAAATGCACAATCTCGTTAGCAAGGTCGACACTCAGCAAACAATAGCAGGGGCCAGCATTGCGAGTCCGAAAGATGCAGGCGTGCGAGAAGAGAAACGACGTATGGACGAAGAGTTTAGCGAGACGCTCGTGAAGATATCTGATCGAAAGGATAAGCTTGAAAAGTTAGAGAAGACGTTTGAGCAACTGTTGAGAGATCGTGAATATAAGTTTGGGCAATTAAAAAATCTTGAAGGGAAGCTTGCGGTGTTGCTAGATGCTCAAGACGCAGCCTTGGAGGGTATTCGCAAGAAGCAGGAACAACGAATTGACAGCGTCATGTCGTTTGATCCTGTGCCACACCACTCTCATCAATCCCCTTTACTGCCCATGCAAAAGTCACCGAGCTTTCGTTCTGCCGCGGCACCCTCGTCAAGGAATGATGTTGCTGCTGTTACAAACAATCAATACTATTCTGGGCCTTCCGAGAAGGATAAGATGCAGGCCTCTCAATTGATCGACTCGACTGAAACTATGTTAAAGTTTGGGTTCATGAGCATGAGTTTGACATACTTCAGCACACTGAACATGATGCGGGCTATGCAACGAGTAGCAGCGGTTGACACCGTAACCGCGGCTGTTGTAGACGGTCCACAAGGCACCAACGCTACCTCTACCATGCCCTCACTGCCGTCTAACAATACAGCTGTGAGAGTGGAAACGTGGAGTATCAACGATGTGTCGCGATGGCTTACTTCGATTAGTCTATCACAGTACCAATCTGCATTCAAGGAGGGTGCTGTGGACGGGTCGTTCTTGTGCGAATTGACCGACGACGACTTGAGGAACACGCTAGGTGTTGAGCATAGACTACATCGCAAGAAAATACTCTTTAGCATTCGATGTTTGAAGAACTACGCAGACGCTCAGGTTTCTCAGGTACCACCACTTCAACAAAGCAGCGGACGAAGCGCAGGGGGGACCTCGCCTAGCTCTGCAGCCAATCACGATGACGACGACAAAAGTGTCGGGAATTACTTGAACCCATATCAAGACCGAAACCACGGCTCACTTCCAGATTCATCACCAGCGAGGTCAAACTCTGTGCTAGACATATTAACTCCGAAGAGATCAAACTCATTGACTCCGACTCCAAGTACGACGGCGACACCTAAAAAGGTGCGTCATTACTTATGAAACTCAGATTTTGTTCTTTACATCCCCGTGACTAATCAATTTCACTTGCCCAGTCATTGATTCTTCTCGGCAACTTTGAACAGCTTCGAACATGGGTTCGCCATCAAAAGTACGACAGCGTTCGGGAGGCACTAGAGAATATGCCAGACGCACCTTTTCCGACGAAGCATATTCGGATTCAATTTGTCGAGGAGATCGGGACTGCTTACACCGATCAGTACGATCGCGAACCGTTCAATCTTAATCGGGTTGACGAGCATGGCAATACACTGATGCATATTGCAGCTCAAACGGGAAATATCCGAATAGGCAAGCTCCTAACTCGAAAGGGTGCGAATGCCAATCATCAGAATAAGCAAGGACAGACACCTGGTCACTTTGCTTGTGCATACCAATTCTTCGACTTTGCTAGCTGGCTATTTGACGAAAAAGGTGCTGGTGCGGACGATCTGTTGCAGAATATATTTGGCCTCGGGCCTTACGATGGCTTGGAGGAATGAAGTGGAGCATTGATATAACGAACACTTTTTCAGTCATTTTACTCTCTAATCTAGAAGTTATTTGAGCCCGCTTTTCAATACTGCTCTCTGTCAACAAGTTTCTCAAGGGCAATTTGACCAAATGAAAATGAGATAAACAAAATCTCCATGACTACTCAGTTCTACGACCTTGTGTAGTGCATACTGGATTTTTCCACCACAGCATGGATTCCGTCATCTACTCCTCCTCCTCAGAGAGGTATGGTAAGCTGCTCCAAACGGAATCGGGGATATGTACATAGTACGTAAGTTTCGTTAACCTCCCAACACCACCTCCTGCCTCTCCTAATCTCAAACCCAATTTCAACACCGCATACTATCGCATCCAGCAGTTTGTCACGCATCATCAGGATCAACGGATGCAAATATTGTCCGGGAGGATTTAGTATTGTCGAAAATCCGAAATAGAGGACACAAGACAACGAAACGTGTTGATAAAATCAGGTTATTGTAATAGTAATAATCACGTTGATGAAAGTAATGTGTGAATTGTGTGTCGAAGAATTAGCAAATGTGAAAGATGACGCTGACAGCCATGACGAATCACCATCGTCGTTAATTAGGCCAACAATAATTATTAGGGTTGTGATCTATATTATCATATCCGCAGGAATTACATTGGCTGGATGGAGGAAGCAATCAATTATACTGGCAGCGACTGGATCAATAATATTATTTGCTGTACTAGTTGCAGAACTATTCTTCCACAAAAGAGAACAACAGAGAATTGGTAGCAACAAATTACCCATTCTTGAAAAGAAAACAACGAGAATGAAAAATGAAGTACTACTACCCATTGTCGCAGAGGAAAAGGTATCCGAATTTAGTAGTCTTATTCATTCAGACTCATTGGCTGGTAGTGGATCTGACTCTGATTTTGCTGATAATTCTATAATACTTACCGAGGGGTATCTACGAAAATTGAAGTATGATTCATTGCAGAAATATGTCAAAGATTGGTGATAACAAATTCCGAAGATTATTTTTGAAGCGACGTCTTTTCAAGCTGAGTATCATACTTTTTCTGTCACTGTTCTTGCCATGGATGAAACATAAATAATGTGCACTGATAGATCCACTGAGGAGTATTGCAGTCTTAAGAGTTTAATATAACAACGAATCTGGACTCTACAATCTGCCCCTCTATCTATTTTTTTCTGGAGGAGTGAGTACAACCTACCTTCTTCCTCTAGTCTGTCCTGCATCTTTTGGAACGATTAAATTTAGTCAAACGGGGATTTGTGACATTGGCACGATATCTCTGTCTCTCACTGTTTGGTTCTGCTGAAAGGGAACTCCTGAACATTTTGGAACGATTCATTTTCACGCCTATTACTAGTTCCTCTGTGTATGTAGTACCTAGGTCAACGCGTAGCATGAATGGACACCCTCATCGCTGCGCATAAACCACAACAACATTGTTTGCAGCAACAACAACAACATTGCGTCAAGTAGTAAGCATGAGTACTACCATTCCCATGACGGAGGATGCAAGCGGTTGGATCGATATTGAGAACAACACGACGCCATCCACCTCCGTCGACGACGCGACGCCAAGAAGAAGAACAATCGCCCTAGTAGGAGCGTTCGTCCTCGTGGCGTTAGCCCTATCGATTGGCCTAAGTATCACCCTTGGTCGTGGTGACTCTGCTAGTAGTGGCAGTATTGATTCGTCGTTGGCCATTAGTGATAGTAATTCGTCGATCACCTGTGAGTAATAAGTCGTACATCAGCGTGCATAAACTAAACATTTAAGTTGAGACTAACAAACACAAGTTCTTCTCCTTCGTTAGACACTGTTTCTCCACCCATCAAGGAGCCAGAGGACGAAGTTACTGCATCCACTCCCACTCAGGTGGCAAGGCAATACATTAGCTCTGTTGGACCAATCGATTCAAGACTTCGTATCATCGACCCAAGCGTCGCCGATGGGTACGAATCGTGTACTGATTTAAGAGAGGATATTCTTAATGCCGTCAAGTACCTTGCAAATAGTATCATTGTTTCTGAGTCTGTGCCAAATGAGTGGTAAGAAGTATGATTCATTGTATACTATTTAATCGATATTGTTCAACACGTAAGACGATTCTGGTTACTTATTCATCATCTTCTTCTCCTTCCTGTAACATTGCGCGATTCCCACTCACAACTATCATAGGTATGAACGTTGCGACCCAAACGCCCCTCCCACACCTGTGTATCCTTACTATGGGGATGGTATTGCGTTAGCCATGGATGGTGGTGATACTGCAGCGAAGGAAGAATCGGCGCCTGCGTCGGATGCTGATGGTACTGTGTCGACGTTGTCGACAAAGGAAGACAGCTTCGGGACAAATAATCAGGTAAGTGCAAGACGAATTAATACTCTTTTTTTCTCCTTCTGTTTCGTCGAACCTACTATTTAGCTCATGACACTGTTATTCTTCCCTGTAGGTCGACGGTGTGGATGAGGCCGATGTTGTTAAGTCAGATGGCGGTACGTTACCTCATCAATCCATCCTACTCTTTAATGTGAGACTCCATATAATTCATCTCACTGTTCTTTTTAATGTCAATGTAACAACACAACCACATACAGACTTTGTGTACGCAGCATATGGTGATCTGTTGTACGTATGGAATGCTACGGATGGAACCAAGGGTGTATCGATTACGGCAATGCCATATGAAGTAGTCAATCTAACAGAATGCATGAATATCAATCCTCCTTACATGCCTGAGCCCCGGCCATTCGTATCCACTGAAGCAAGCGAGGAAGATAATGTATTCTCTACAGACTCAAGTGCAATTGATCTGAATACTACAATTCCGGTTATTGCCAGAGCCAAGTCAAATGAAAGGAAGATGTCGTCCATGATTTGGAACCCATGTGTCCAGCCGAAGCCAACGATTCACTCTCTCCTCCTACAGGGAAAACGCCTCACTGCGATCGTGTCCGAGCAAGCTCTCTGGTATTATGGAATGCAGGCCGAATCGAAACCTAAAATCATCGGTGGTGATAGCTCGAAGCTTTTCATCCGCGTGTATGACTTGAATGATGTTCCTACTGATGGCAGGCCTTTAACTCTTCTGGGTGAGAGAGTTCTCAACGGAGCTTTCAATAGTGCACGGTCCGTTGGCAGCATCGCACATCTATTTTCAACGTCGTACGTTGATACCGCTCAATTTACAAATGAACTTTATCGATGGGCTCCTCAGTATTGTGGCCTCAATTCCACTGAGTATGAAAAGCTAGCCACCAAGACAGCTCTGAACAACACTAAATCGTTCGTCGATCAAATGATGGAAGAGCTTCAATTGCATACTGGTGATTCTTGCGAAAGCATCTTTCAGGTAAGTGAAGCCAAAGGATTGTAGCACCACTTTGCTCCTTCGTATCACCGGCGCTCTTTACTAACTTTCCTGTAAAACTTTATAGGTTGCAGCGATGCAATCCGGAGAAAGTACTATTGACAGTACCTACGGCAATGTGCTCGGCTCATTCGTCCAAGTATTAAGCTTTGACATGTCAGCCGACTTCAACAACGACAATACTCCACCCACTGGAGTTGCCGAAATCTTTGCCAATGTTGGCGGAACCTTCTCATCGGGCTGGGTCAGTTCGGTGTACGCATCTCAAGATTTTGCAGCCACCTTGAGTGTTGGCAGCAGTTACAATAATTCGACTGGTCAGTGGGATGAATCGACCTTTGTTCTAGGCTTTGATATCAGTGGCGCCACTCCCAAGCCTTTTTCATATGCCGAGCTCCCAGGCAGTCCTCTAAATCAATACTCTGTGGATTTGTACCAGGGTCATCTTCGAGTAGTGACGACGAAGTTCTTTTGGAATGAAACAACAAGCAGTACAACAAACAAAATCTTTGTCCTGAAGGTGCCCGAGACAGATGATGACAGTCCAGAAATGCTCTTGGTTGGGGAAACGGGACATCTTGGTAAACCCAACGAGCAAGTGATGTCTGTGAGGTTTATGGAGTCGAAAGTATATGTCGTAACGTTCGAAAGAACTGACCCTTTGTACGTATTCGACTTATCAGACCCGTCCAAACCAATAAAGGAAGGCGAACTAGAGGTCCCAGGTTTTTCTTCCTACTTACATCCAATTGAAATTGAAGGAGTTCAGCTTATGCTGGGTATTGGATCTCATGTCAACGAGACCACAGGATGGGAATCTGGTCTCAAAATCAGTTTGTATGATGTGTCGAGCCCAATGAATCTCAAAGAAGTGGCGGTTTTTGTTGACGAAGGTGCTTCCAGTAGTGGCAGGTATGTTCTTAGATATATATTTGTCTGAAAAACCATCTTACAAACTCTTTTGTTCTCTCTTCTCACAAATGATACATGTATATTTAATACTTTTTTCAGCTGGGATTTCAAATCTTTCAGGTACCTTCCACAATCCCAAAAGCTCATTCTCCCCAAGAGTGAATATACGTGGACAGAGGCTGGGAATTTTGATGGATTTTTTGTGTACGATATTACACTGAAATCGATTCAGCCAAGCTACAGCATCCAACATGCGTCGTCGTATGACATGTATAATGGATGTTGGTATAGTGCATACCTACCGCCAAGGAGTTTTGTGTTCCAGTCAAAGCTTACAACAATTTTGTCACATTCAGTGATGAGCACGGATCTGGAAAATGGAAAAAGGTTGTGGAATTTAACTTTGGAGGGTTTGAATGAAACTGTATGCTCACCATATTTCTATTAGGAAGACAGAAATGAGTTATTAAATGTCTCTAGTTTGATGAAATGATATTTTTGCTTTGGCTTGGAATAAAATGATGTTGGTGTGTGTGTGTGTGTTTTGCTTGGCCTGTGGAGTTTCAGACTGGCTATGAACTAGATAAGTTGTTTTTAGTGTCAAATTTACACTTCATTTCAGAGCAAGGCGTAACTTACTATACGCTTTTCGAGAAGAGTTCAATGCTACTACTAATCCTGCCTTACATCCACCACGATCTTTGGGAAGAAATAATGTGGGGTATCGTCCTCCATCGACTAGGTGGCCAAATTATCCGTTCTGCAATTCCAATAACATTGTTTTTACATACCGGACCATGTGTTCGACTGTCTATCGATGATGATGACAACGATGCATTATTTTTTCCATGTACTACCAACTCCCCATTCTCATAACTACTATTACCATTATCAACAGTGCCGCCATTGTTATCGCCCTCCACCCAAAGTGCAAACGGAGGGACAGTCACAATATCCCGTCCTACAGAACAAATCTGTCCTCCCAATCCAATAACTCTCTTGACACGATATTCTCCCATTGGATATTTCTCGGCATCTGGTGCGTGATACACAATAACTGTGCCCGTTCGGCAGATTGTCGGAGGTTTGAGGTAGGTGTACCCAATATGCCAATTTCCAATAGGCCGACCGGACGAGACATCGTATGCCATGACATGTAATGCATCATTGCGATCATTCTCTGCTTCCTGTTTATCATCATCATCACCCTCGTCTTCTTCTTCGTTTGTTGGTCTGTCCTCCTTACTACTGACGGACGCCCATCGTCGCCACATACGTTCAGGATAGACATCCGACTTACGAACTAACAATACGTCCCCATCGTTTAAATTTGGCTCCATAGATGTACCACGCACGACATAGAGAGAGTAGAAGTTATCTCGTAGGTATAGCACGGGTGGTACGATGAGAGCCACGGACGTGAGATACCGACGTAGTAGGGCGCCACGGCTCGTCATTGTACATCCACAAGCCACAAGACACCACCCCCCGGCTACGTAGAGCCACTCATCTCGTGGTACAAAGATCGCTCAAAAGGTAGTTTAACCCTGATTGTCTAATCGCTAAAATATGTATTATTCCTCGAGAATAGAGGGACAAATCATCTCTCACAATATATATGAGTTCCCACGTATCAGAGGAGAGCAGAAACTCGCCAACCCTTCGCCGACGATCGCCACTCCTCTACTCTCTGCACTCCAAATTTTGAAGCAAGGGGCCATGCGCACGCCGATGAGCTCTCTCATCATGAGGGCAGTACCATAGTAGTGCATTGAGCACGTGGGTGAATCGGGCATATTAATGGGTATCAACGCGCCGTCGCTTTACGATGGTGGGACGACGTCCTGAGAATCTGCAGTCAGGTGGGGAAAAGAGCAATGGACGACATCGACCTCATCGACTTCGACAGCGCGAGAGGAAGAGGTGGACAGGGAAAGTCACACCACCGGGAAAAGCTGACCACCATCAGACGTCGCCCAGCAGCGTGGGTGACGAGGAATTTGTCTCGTGTGTTGGCCCAGCCGAATTAAGGAATAGTAACACCGTCAGCGATACACGATACGAGGATCCTGGCGACGACGCTCATCAAAGAGGAAACGCTGGCTATGATTAGATCGAATCGAAAGAGTGAATTTCAATTGAAAGTTCAATGGAATTTCTTAAGAATGGGCCAATAAATGAATGGGCCAACAAATGAATGGCACAACAAGTAAGATTGGGTAACAAATTAAATGAAGAATGGGCCTCACCACTCTAGTGGTTGGGACGGATGCACGCCTCTGACGATTGTATGAATTGCTTGTTGCGGAAAATAACAATTGACGTGGGGAAAAGCTACGGAAGCAGTGGTACTGATTGACGAAGTTGCTAGCCACGAGCAAGCATTTTCACAGTCCTGATCATTCATATTATCACCAAGGAGGTTTCATCGGCGTTCGAACGGATTGTTGCAGAGCGTGAAGTAGCCAATCTGTAAATTTGACTTGAGTTCAAGTCTTGCTTGTGTTGATGTTTAGAA
>Ga0247831_1003954_pt1 | contig 20573 bp, 18 predicted proteins | sample LaCruzMarch2015__9_FD_192406 | JGI IMG/M metagenome (GOLD analysis project Ga0247831, IMG submission 192406) | Freshwater microbial communities from meromictic Lake La Cruz, Castile-La Mancha, Spain - LaCruzMarch2015_1m | ecosystem: Environmental > Aquatic > Freshwater > Lake | place: Spain...
GGCTTTGGCTTAGGCGGTGGCGGTGGGTCTGTGCGGATGGCGGTTATGATGATGGGCACAACCGGTGCTTTGCCGGGGAATGGGCCGCCTGTAGGGGCTCGCTCGACCTTCGCCATGGCCTCCACCACGTCCCATCCAGCCGTGACCCGCCCGAAGACGGCAAAGCCGGTTGTGTTGGGTGGGGCCTTAGGGTCGGCGTTGAGGTAAGGATTATCGGCCAAGTCGAAATAGAAGCTGGAGTGACCTGAATTGAGCGCATCGCCACGTGCGAGCGCGACAGCTCCCTTGGCGTGCTTATTGGTCGCTGTTTCCAGCTCAACAGGGCTCAGGGGTGGATACCGTCCTTTGAACTGGGCATCCAAGTCGCCGATTTGAATGATAAAGCCAGGTTCAATCCGGAAGAAGGAAGCACCAATGAAGTGATTGGTCTGAAACATCTTCAGCATGTGGGCGCTGGTCTTGGGGGCACCCACTGGGTCCAGCGTGATCTCAATCTCGCCCATGGATGTTGTGAGGAAGACTTTCGGGGCTGGCGTCACGACGGGCGCAACGGCCAAGGGTGCTGCAGGTTGCATGGGCGTCTGAGCGAGTGCGGTTCCGGCGAAAGCCAAGCCCACGAGCGTAACGAAAAAAGTACGACGGATCACTTTAGGGTCCCTTCTTTCTAACACGCAGAAAACTTAACTCGCCGTCTCGCTAAACAACTCCCGCCCGATCAACCAACGGCGGATTTCGCTGGTGCCGGCGCCGATTTCATAGAGTTTGGCATCGCGCAAAAGACGGCCTGTGGCATAATCATTGATATAGCCATTGCCGCCCAAGCATTGAATGGCCTCTAGAGCCATCCAGGTCGCCTTCTCAGCGGCATAGAGGATTGCACCAGCCGCATCCTTGCGTGTGGTCAGTCCACGGTCACAGGCCTTAGCCACGGCATAGACATAGGCGCGCGTGGTCGAGAGCGTGACATACATGTCGGCAATCTTGCCCTGCATCAGCTGGAACTCGCCAATGGCTTGGCCAAATTGTTTGCGTTCATGGATGTATGGAAGAACAACATCGAGGCAGGCCTGCATAATGCCAATCGGGCCAGAGGCCAGAACCGCGCGCTCATAATCAAGGCCGGACATTAAAACCTGTGCGCCCTTGTTTAGCGGCCCCATCAGATTTTCCTCCGGCACTTCGCAATCTTCAAACACCAACTCCCCGGTCGGCGAGCCACGCATCCCGAGCTTGTCGAGGCTTTGGGCAACCGAGAAGCCCTTAAAGTCTTTCTCGATCAAGAAGGCACTAATTCCGCGTGAGGCTGCTTCAGGCTCAGTCTTGGCATAGACGATCAAAGTATCGGCGTGTTTGGCATTGGTGATCCAGAACTTGCCACCATTGAGGACATAGCGGTCGCCCTTCTTATCGGCCCGCAAGCGCATCGAGACCACATCTGAGCCTGAGCCACTTTCCGACATGGCCAATGCGCCAACATGCTGCCCTGAAATCAGCTTGGGCAGATAGCGCGCCTTCTGCTCGGGCGTGCCCCAGCGCCGCAATTGATTCACACACAGATTGGAGTGCGCCCCATAAGATAAGCCAACCGAGGCCGAAGCGCGGCTGATTTCTTCCATCGCCACGACATGCTCAAGATAACCAAGGCCAGAGCCGCCATCGGCCTCGTCCACTGTTATGCCCAACAGACCAAGGTCGCCCAGTTTTGGCCAAAGGTCGCGCGGGAATTCGTCGCTGCGGTCAATTTCTGCGGCACGTGGGGCGATCTCTGCGGCTGCAAAGCGTTCAACGGTTTCACGAATGGCGTCGGCTGTCTCGCCGAGGTCGTAATCGAGGCTGGGATAGGAGTTTCTAAGCATGGCTTACCATGCGCGAGCCTGCTCGCGAGTGCAAGCAAAAGGGTAAGCGTTTAGGGCAGTAAGGCCGTCTCGTCGCCGCTTTCTTGCCCACGGGCCAAGGACACCGCAGAGGTCACCACGGCAACAAATCCCCATGTGGCAGACAGCAACGCCATGATCCCCGGCAAGGTGATAGTCTTTGCTTTTGGATCAAAGGTCAACGCACCAATCAGATGAGCAAACCACAATCCGCCAGCCATAAAGACAGCGCCAACCACTAAAATCACCCACGTGAGAGCACGCGTGGATGCTGCTGGTTCAAGCACCTGCGGGCCTGCGACAGAGACACTGCCAGCTAACGTGGGCTCAGACGTCAGATCCAATTCTGGAGCCCAAGGAGCCAATGTCCGCAGGCCATCATTCGCAGGCACGGGCTGGCTTTGATCCAATTGATTGGCCGCTACAGCCTCGTCTTTCGGGAAAGGCACCAAACCAGGCTCAGCTGCAACAGCCACTGGGGCATCGATGGATTGCTCCGTTTCTAGTTCAGCTGAAATTGAAGCTTTAGGCTCTTCGAGGGGCACCTCTGCCTTCAGTTCAGGCGATGGGATCGCTTCTGTTGCCACTTTTACAGGTTCGGGCGTCTCAGCTTTACGAGGCTCAGATAGCCAACTCGGCGAGGGGTCGGTTGCAATCGTAGCGCCATCTGCACCGACGCCAAAAGCAACGTCGCGCGGATCAGAGGCATGGGATAATAACGCTGCCGTATAATCAATTTCTGGGCTCAAAACCGAGCTTGGCGCGGCGGGGCGCGGACCTAAAGGTTCTAGGAACAAAGCAGCCTCAGCGGCCCTGCGCCGAACCAAAGCATCAATCACCAAAACGCGACCATTTACCCGAGCCCGACGCCACGCATGCATGGCAAGCGCGCCAGCAATGGGCTGGCCTTGGTTCAAATAGCGCAGCACATCGCAAGTCGCGAAGTTAGAGACGCCAATGTTGAAGGCAAACGACACCAAAGCGTCGAATTGATTTTGATTTAAGGGGGTTAAAGCCGACTGGCGCACCATATCTTCGACGGGACGTAAATCCCAACGCAGTAGGTCCTCTGCCTCCGCGCGCGAGACCGACAGGCCCTCACGTGCTGTTGCGACATGGCCAAAGCCCAGCGTCCACCGCCCGTCGGGGGTTTTAGCCGCACGTGCACGGAAGCCTTCAAAGCTGGCTATCAGGTCCAATGCAGCGCGAGACGCAGTGAGTCTGGACATTTTTCGTTCCAAAAAGAGACGGATTCCGCCCGATGAGACTGGCTCTGCAGGATTGATGCCGTTTTTGTCCACAAAGGCTGCTCGACAAGCGGGGGGCAATCCTGCACCTTCGAGCCATCGACACTCGACACTCGGCACTCGGCACATCAAGCAAGGATCAGACCATGTTGGGCAAGCAAACGCGCCATTTTCAGCGCGCTTTTGGGATTGGGGCGCTGGCTCTTATGGTTTGCGCAGGCACGGCGACGGCGCAAACAACGCCACCCACTCCGACAAAACCTTGGAGCGCCTTGACCAGTGCTGAATTGATCGGCGCTGCACCAAAAGAAGCTTGGGCCAAGCTAGATCAAAGCCGGTTGCTCTATCTTTATTTCGAGCCAACCCATGCAGGCGCGCAGACACCTTCCCGTGTAATCATTTTGCTGGCCCCAGACTTTGCGCCCAATCATGTGTTGGCCTTGAATGAATTGCTGACGAAAGGCTTCTTCAACGGCCGTGACATTGTTCGGAGCCAAGACAATTACGTCGTCCAATGGGGCGATGGTGCAGCGGCAACCGCGCAAGGCTTAACCGGGGGGCGGATGGCGGCGGAATTTGACCGCGCTTACGGGGCTGAGTTCACGCCGTTCGAACTCAAGGACGGCGACGTCTATGCGCCAAAAGTTGGCTTCTGGCGCAATTGGCCCGTGGCCTGGGACCCGAAGGCCAAGCGTTATTGGTTGCCCCATTGCTATGGCATGGTGGGGGCAGGACGCGACGGGGCAGCCGATTCAGGTGGCCCTGCTGAACTCTACGCGGTCAATGGCCATAGTCCGCGCGCGCTAGACCGCAACGTCACCCTTCTGGGCCGGGTCGTTGATGGCATGGATCACTTTGCCACTTTGCCGCGCGGCAGTGAGGCGATGGGCTTTTACGCCTCTGGTCAAACTAAGCCAAGGATCATCAAAGCAGAATTGGGCTTCACACTGCCTGCTTCAGAGCAAGTGAGCCTAGAGGCCTTGCGTACCGATCACGCCATTTATGCTGAAGTCCTTGAAAGCCGCAGGAACCGCCGCGATAGCTGGACCAAGTTTAAGGCAGGCAAGCTAGAGCTGTGCAATGCACCCCTGCCCGTGCGGATCAGCGCTAAAGAATAATCAGCGTCGCAAGGCCTAAGAATGCCACAAAACCCACCATATCGGTGACAAAGGTTACAAGCACGCCGGAGGAAACAGCCGGGTCTTGGCCCAAGCGCTTGAGCGTTAGTGGGATCAAAATGCCTGCAAGGCCCGCAACTGACAGATTCAACAGAATCGCCAAAGCAATGGTCAAAGATAACAGAACGCTTTGGAACCAAATCAAGGCCACACTCGACAAGAGCAAAGCAAACACCGCCCCATTGACCACGCCAGTAATCACTTCACGCAGGATGATCCGGCCCGAATTGCCCGGCGTAAGTTCTCGCGCAGCCAATGCACGAACAGCAACCGCAACGGTTTGGGTACCTGCATTGCCGCCCATGGAGGCGACCATTGGCATCATCACGGCAAGCGCCACAATCTTTTCGATGGAAGCTTGAAATTTGCTAATCAGCACGGACGCGATCAACGCCGTTACAAGATTGATCACCAGCCAAGGCAAACGCGACTTAACCGATGCCCAGACAGAGTCAGCCGTTGACGCATCGCGCACACCGGCCAGTGCCAGCAAGTCTTCCTCGTTTTCGTCCTGAATAACCCGCACGATGTCGTCGACTGTGATCATGCCTGTGAGGCGACCGCTGCGATCGACCACGGGTGCGGAGATCAGGTGGTATTTTTGGAAGGCATGGGCCACGACTTCTTGGTCGGTCTCTGGATCTACAATGATCTCGGGCACTTCCATCAGGTCTTGCAGCAGCATCGTGCGCTTGGCCCGCATCAGCTTGGAGACCGGGATAGCGCCAATCGGCCGCATCGCAGGGCTGACGACATAGATATCGAAAAAGAGATCGGGCAGGTCCTCGCCCGTCTTGCGCATGAAGTCGATGGTTTGCCCGACATCCCAATGCTGTGGGGCGGCCACAAACTCCCGCTGCATCAGACGGCCAGCGGTTTCCTCATCAAACGACAGTGCACCTTCAACAGCCACGCGGACATCATCAGAGGCCGCAGCAAGAACTTCGGCGCGGTCCTCATCATCGAGCTCAGCCACAATCGCAGCTGCGTCATCGGTATCGAGATCATCTAGCTTTTGCGCCAGCTTGCTGGCCGGAATGAATTCCAGTGCAAATTCACGCAATTCATCTTCGAGTTCGGCATAGACTTCCGCGTCGAGGTCTTCGCCAATCAGCGTGAAAATCGTGCGCGCGGTTTCTTTTGGTGCGTTTTGCAGAAGCTCTGCCACGTCGGCAGGGTGCATGGGCAATAACAGACGGCGCAGCAACGGCCCGTCATGATCGCCCGCCGCCCCGATCACCTTTATGGTAATCAGGCGGTCTAGCCCATGGTCTGTTTTAGTGGGGTCGACCCCCAGGGCTTGTAGATCGTCCATGACTGTCACTTTCCGTCATGTCGTAAGCCCCTAAGTCTGATTGCCTGTATCATCATGCTGGTAGCAGATACAGGCAATAAAGCTATCTTTCCGTTGGTGTGCCCAAGAGGACTCGAACCTCCACGGGTCTCCCCACTAGCACCTCAAGCTAGCGCGTCTACCAGTTCCGCCATGAGCACGTTCCGGAAAGAGCGGCGCTTTTAGTAGAACACGCCGCCAATGTGAAGCCCTTATCCCTGCATCTTGCCAGTTCCAAACAGTGAAGGACTGTTAGGGCCCTGCCAGATAGTCATAAACATCAGCTTCGCCGGTGATTTCAACCGAAATCTTGTCGTCATCCAGTTGGATGTCGCCGCGGGCCACTGGGTGGTTATTGACCAGAACCCAAACCGGATCATTGGGCGAAGCCGTCAAAGGAATAACCGCCCCGCGACCCATCCGGAGTAGCTGGTGCATAGGCAAGGAAGATCGTCCGACCAAGACCGAAATTTCGACCATGACCTTTTCAATCTGCGAGGGGGGGTGTTCACTATCATCTGTCACAAGACTAGATAGAACCCATGAGTGTTGGGACTTGGTTAACGCACGTAAAGATACTGCAAATACTGGAGAAATTGGCGTGATTGAATGGGCTGTGTCGGAAAAACCGGTCGAGTATGAGGCCGCAGTGGCCTTTATGGAGGCTCGCGCCGCCGAAATTGCGGCCGGAACAGCGAATCAATTGGTGTGGCTACTTGAGCACCCGCCTCTGTATAGCGCCGGCACGAGCGCGAAATCTTCAGACCTGTTACCGGGCGCCAGCTTCCCGGTGTTCAAAAGTGGTCGTGGTGGTCAATATACCTATCATGGGCCCGGCCAACGCGTTGCTTATCTCATGCTCGATCTGCGCCATCACAAACGTGACGTGCGCGCCTTTGTCCAATCGGTTGAAAATTGGGTGATTGATGCGCTGGCCCACTTCACAATCAAGGGCGAGTTGCGCTGTGGCCGCGTGGGTGTTTGGGTAGACCGCACCCATCCCGGCTTTCCCCGTCACGAGGATAAGATTGCCGCCGTAGGTCTGCGCGTGAAAAAATGGGTCAGCTTTCACGGCATCAGCCTGAATGTGGAACCGGACCTCTCCCACTTTGATGGGATCATTCCATGCGGAATCCAAGAAGACGGCCTTGGTGTCACGTCTTTGGTCGACTTGGGCTACCCAGTTACCTTTGCCGAAGTGGATGAAGCCCTGCGCCAAACCTTCATCGCCCGCTTTGGCGCGGTTTCCAGTGTCGATGCGCCCCTTTGAAGAGGTTACGCGAAAAGCCATTGACCAAGAAAAACTTTGGCTGATAAGCCCGTGCTCATGAACACACGCACCGCCAAACCGCTACTTCTGTCATTCGTTTTGGCAGGCCTTTTCGTGATGCCCGTGCAAGCCCAAAACGTGCCGAAGGATTATCGCGATTGGAGCGTGAGCTGCAGCAATATCAAGACCTGCACAGCGGTTTCGATCTCAGGTCTGAATGAAATGGGCGTCAGCACCCGCCCGCGTGGTGTCCGGGCCGAAACAGAAATGGGTTGGCTTTGGTTGGAGCTTGAGGCAGGCCCCGCCGCCAAGCCAAAGATCATCTATTCCGCCATGTACACTGCAGCCCAGCCGACACCCAAAGACGGCAGCCTGCGCATTGTTGGCCGAGACGGGCGACCCTTGGCAAACGGAACCTTCCTCCTAACTCCCGATGAGAGCGGTGCGAGCCTATTGCCGAGTGCCGATGTGGATCGGTTCATCGGATTGGCCAAAAACGGCCATGCTGTGGTCTTTTCAAGCGGTGCAAACCGCCAAGTGCAATCCTTCGCCAGCCTGTCAGGATTTGTGGCAGCACTGCGGGCGATTGAAGCGGCGCAAGGCCGAACAGGAACGGCAGCAGCCTGGATAGATAAAGGTAAGTTGGCGCGAGATCGCGTGCCCCCTGCCCCGGCGGTTCCAAGCATCCATGCCGTTGCCTTTACGAAGCTATCGGCCCGAACCACTATCCCCAAATCCGTGCGCGATAGCCGCAAGGCCGAATGCGATGACAGCGAGCGTTATGACCCAGGCGGGCAAGGCATTGAGGGCTTTAGCCTGGGCAAGGGCCGGATCCTGTGGTCGGTCCCCTGTGGGGCTGGTGCTTATAATGCGTGGTCGAAATTCTACCTGCAGCAAGGTAATGCCGCCGTGGTGCCCCATCCCTTCCTTGGCCCTGAACGCACTGCGTCGGACGAAGATGCGCACAGCCTCGTCAATGTCAGCATCGAGCCAGAGACAGGACAAATTAGTGCTTTCTCAAAAGGGCGCGGCATTGGGGATTGCGGAACCGCGGAAACCCATACTTGGGACGGTACGCGCTTTATATTAACCACTATGATCGAGATGAGCGCCTGCAGCGGACTGTTGCCCGACCTCTGGCCGCAACGCATCAAGACCGAAGTTGTCCTGCCCGCAAAAGCCAAGCGCTAAAACAGGAGGGGCTCTTACAGCCCCAACTTTGCCTTGATCACGTCATTGATAACGGCAGGGCTGGCTTTGCCGCCAGTCACTTTCATCAATTGACCAACCCACCAGCCAAGCGCCTTTGGCTTGGTGCGGGCTTCTTCCACTTTGTCGGGATTGGCCGCGATCAAAGCGTCAACGGTCTCTTCGATCAGGCCCGTGTCAGTCTCTTGCTTCAGGCCTTCGCGCTCCACAATAACCAAGGGCGCGTCGCCGGTTTCGATCATGCGGGGGAAGACGTCTTTGGCGATCTTGCCATTGATCGTGCCATTGCTGATCAGATCAACCAATTCGCCCAAACGCTCTGCCGAAACAGGGGTTTCGGCCAAAGTCTTGTCATGCTTATTGAGCCAGCCGAACAATTCAACGGTCATCCAGCTATTGACCAGCTTGGCATCGCGGCCCTTGGCAGCTGTCTCAAAGAAGTCTGCCGCGTCCTTGTCGGAGACCAGCACAGCCGCATCATAAGGCGATAAGCCGTAATAAGCCTTAAAGCGCTGCTTCTTGGCATCGGGCAGTTCAGGCAGGCTCGCCTTGATCGCATCGACCCAAGCTTGATCCAGCTCTAAAGGCAACAAGTCTGGGTCTGGGAAATAGCGATAGTCATGCGCATCTTCTTTCGAGCGCATGGAACGGGTCTTACCCGTCTTCACATCAAACAAGCGCGTCTCTTGGTTGATGGAACCGCCATCTTCCAAGACCTCAATCTGACGACGCGCTTCATAATCGACCGCCAAGGCCACATAGCGGGTCGAGTTCACATTCTTGATTTCGCAGCGCGTACCAAAGGGCGTGCCGGGTTTGCGAACGGACACATTGACGTCTGCCCGCATCGAGCCTTCATCCATATTGCCATCGCACGTGCCCAAATAGCGCACCAAAGCCCGCAGTGCCTTGAAATAATTGGCCGCTTCTTCGCTCGACCGGATATCCGGCTTGGAGACGATTTCCATCAAGGCACAGCCCGAACGGTTCAGATCGACATAGGTAGCGCGGGGGTCGAGATCATGGATCGACTTGCCGGCATCTTGCTCTAAGTGAATGCGCTCAATGCGGATGGGAACCGTCTCGCCATTATCGCAATCAACATTCAACGTCCCCTCACCCACAATTGGGTGGGCGAACTGGCTGATTTGATAGCCTTGTGGCAGATCAGGGTAGAAATAATTCTTCCGATCAAACCGGCTCCACAAATTGATCTTGGCCCCAAGGCCAAGGCCCGTGCGCACGGCTTGTTCAACGCAATAACGGTTCAACACCGGCAACATGCCAGGCATGCCCGCATCGACTAGGCTAACGTGTGCGTTTGGCGCGGCACCGTAAGAAGCACTGGCACCGGAAAACAGCTTCGACTGCGCACTCACCTGCGCATGGACTTCAAGCCCCACAATGATTTCCCAATCACCTGTGGCCCCAGCCACAAGTTGGTCAGGACGGGCGGAGCGGATATCGAGATCATTGGCGAGTGTGGTCATGACATCTTCATAACGGGGCTGAACGGTTTGGCAAAGAACGCAAAACACTAAGAACTGGCGACCCAAGCAGGGCTCGAACCTGCGACCGTCCGCTTAGAAGGCGGATGCTCTATCCTGCTGAGCTATTGGGCCTAGTGAGACCAAGGTTCACGGCGGTAAAAGGTGAAATTATCAGAGTAAGCACGCGGGATCCGCTTAGGCTCTTGCCGATCAATGACCTGAAACGCCAGATTATATTTTTGCGCATAGGCAATTGCCTCATCGCGCGTATCAAAGGTCAAACGCACTTGACCTTGCGTATCAGCTGACGAGGTCCAGCCCATTAGGGGATCAGAGGAGCGCACGGCAGCGGATTCAAATTCCAGCATCCAAACATTATTCTTCGCACGGCCCGACTGCATGGCGTTTTTGGCTGGACGGAAGATTCTTGCAAATGTCATGAAGGCCTCGAAACTAGATGTCTCATCATGAGCGAGTTTGGCCTAAATGTAAAAGCGGCCAATGCACTAAAACAACATGTCCCGCTTGTCACAAACGACCAGAATGGTCGGGGAGACAGGATTCGAACCTGCGACCCTCTGGTCCCAAACCAGATGCGCTACCAAACTGCGCTACTCCCCGAGAGGCGCGCGTATAGCGCGACCAAGCCGTTTAGGGCAAGCGCCCAAAACAGATTTTACTGAAGTCTCACTTTTTTGCGCGGACTGGCTTGAAAATTCTGTGGGTCACACGTTGGCCAGCCGCCAAGCCTAATCGCCGAGACTCGCCGGCGCCAATCTCCAAAACCGCCAAAACCGGCCCGTCCGAAGGGATGAGTGCGCGTGACATTGGCTGAGCATTCGCTGCGATATTAGCGATCCGCCCATCTGCGCGAATGAAAATAAGATCGAGCGAAACCAGCGTATTTTCCATCCAGAAAGTAGAAGATTCCGGCGTCTTGAAATCAAACAACATGCCAGTGCCGCGCGGCACTTGGGTCCGCCACATCATGCCAATCTCTCGTGAACGCGGCGTATCGGCCATTTCAACGTTGAATGACCGAACACCTGCCGGCGTCGCAATCGACAATTTCTCGACCCGCAAGCCGCGCTGTGGCCCCTCAATGGCCACAGCTTGAGCAAAGGACGGGGATGTAAGGGCGGCACAAGCCATGAAGGCAAGGAAAATGAAATGAAGAAGCTTCGTCATGCCCTTCCCTAACACGGCGCGTAGAGGTCCGCCAAGATGGCATGAACGCGACCAAGTCGCCACAGCTCAAGATGCTTCAGAGTGTCAGGCGCGGACAATTGCTGTAGCGATAGCACCCTTGGCACTGCGCTCAACACGGGCCCGCAAGACTTCCCCGCCATCGACCATATCAACACCGCCGCGGCGCAGCGTGGCCACGTGCAAGAAGATATCTTCCGATTCCGGTCCTTCACTGGTCAGACCAGCAAAGCCATATCCTTTAGACCGGTTGAACCATTTAACGGTAACAGGAACAAATTGATCCACATCTTCAGGCGGTGGCCGAAAGACGGGCCGCAGGCTCAAAATTCCGACAACTTGCAGGCCACGATCGCCCTCTGCGGTCAAAACAGTAATCTCGTCTCCCTCTTTAGGGATGGCGGTCGAATGCTTCCGCAGCACACTAACATGCAGTAAGGCATCAATTTCATGGGGGTTTTCGCCATCGTTTGCTCTTAGCTGAACAAAGCCAAAGCCTTTGACTGGATCGAACCATTTTACGATGCCCTCTGCCAAACTACCCAATGGCTGTTTCCCCATGGCTAGCACTGTTTCTAACAATTGGTGTGTCACAACTCTTGATCCCTTCGCTCAAATTGATACATCGCGAGCTTCGTTGCGCGGGACTTCTAGATTGAACCCTAGGACAGCTCCCCGCACCCGAGCCCTGGCATTACCAGTGGGTAAATAAACACAGGGTTTACGAGAACGCAAGATGTTTGTGAAGAAAATGAAAGCCCGTGGTTGCTAACACAAAGGCTTGACCAACAGCCCAAACAAGAGCCCATATCAGGCCGCTCTTGTTTGCCTTAGAGTTCAAGGAATCCCGCCGAATGGCTGCCAATGCCGCTCCAAAATCCAGTTTGTTTTATGATCTAGAGCCAGCAGGCGTCTCTGCAGCAACCGCGGGCTATTCCGCGAAAGACATTGAAGTGCTTGAAGGGCTGGAACCTGTTCGCAAGCGGCCCGGCATGTATATTGGCGGCACTGATGCCCGCGCAATGCACCATTTGTTCGCAGAAGTGCTCGACAATTCGATGGACGAGGCCGTTGCCGGTCATGCAACGCGCATTGAGGTGACCTTAGAGGCCGATGGTGCCCTCGCCGTCTCTGATAATGGTCGTGGCATTCCAATCGACCCGCACCCAAAATATGTCGACAAGTCCGCACTTGAAGTCGTTATGACCGTGCTGCACGCGGGTGGCAAATTCTCGGACAAGGCCTATCAGACTTCTGGCGGTTTGCACGGGGTGGGCGTGTCGGTCGTCAATGCGCTATCCGACCGTCTCGAAGTGGAAGTGGCTCGCGACAAGCGGCTTTATCGCATGGCGTTTTCACGCGGGATACCTCAACGCCCAATCGAACACTTGGGTGCCGTACATAATCGCCGTGGCACGCTTGTGCGCTTTCACCCGGATCCAGATATTTTTGGCGAGGGTGCCAGCCTTGATCCAGCGCGATTGTTCCGCATGGCGCGGTCTAAGGCCTACTTGTTCCGCGGCGTAGAGATTCGCTGGAAATGTGCGCCTGAACGCATTCGTCCCGGCGATTCCACGCCTTTGGAAGAAGTTTTGTGCTTCCCAAATGGTCTCGCCGACTATCTCCAAAGCAGCATTGGCGAAGCCGCAACGGTTACCTCCACGATGTTTGCCGGGCGAACTTCGCAAGCTGGCGGTCATGGTGCGGTGGAGTGGGCCTTGACTTGGGGTGTGCGTGGGTTTGGCGACCGCGATGGCTTCCTACTTTCCTATTGTAACACCATCCCTACGCCAGAAGGCGGCACGCATGAGCAGGGCTTGCGGACTGTCATCTCCAAGGGCTTGCGCAATTATGGCGAGTTGGTGGGCGACAAGAAAGCCGCTCAAATCACCTCTGAAGACGTGTTTGGCACCGCAGCAGCCCTAATCAGCGTCTTCGTGCGCGAACCAGAATTTGTCGGCCAAACTAAGGACCGTCTGGCGACGGCAGAAGCGTCCCGCATTGTTGAAAACGCCATCCGCGATCCGTTTGACCAATGGCTAGGTGCAAGCCCTCGGGAAGCGCGGGCGTTACTGGATTGGGCGATTGCTCAAGCTGATGATCGGCTCAAGCGGCGCAAAGAAAAAGAAGTGCAGCGCCAAAGCGCAACGCGCAAATTGCGCTTGCCCGGCAAGCTGGCAGATTGCGCGCGGCAAGATGCCGTCGGCACCGAAATCTTCATCGTCGAGGGCGATTCGGCAGGTGGCAGCGCGAAACAGGCCCGCGACCGCAATACCCAAGCCATTTTGCCGCTTCGCGGTAAAATCTTGAACGTGGCGAGCGCGGGGGGCGACAAGCTTGCCGGCAATCAGGAACTCTCTGACCTTGCCCTTGCCTTAGGGGTCGCTCCGGGCAGCAAGTTCCGGGTTCAAGACCTGCGCTATGAGCGCGTCATCATCATGACTGACGCAGACGTCGACGGGGCCCATATCGCCGCGCTTCTCGCCACCTATTTCTTCCGGGCGATGCCGCAATTGGTGCATTCGGGGCGCTTGTTCGTCGCCTTGCCGCCACTCTACCGCCTGACCCATGGCGGCAAGACGGTTTATGCCAAGAATGATGCGCACAAGGATGAGTTGTTGAAGACAGCCTTCAATCCTCGAGCCAAGGTCGAAATCGGACGGTTCAAAGGCTTGGGCGAAATGATGCCTGCACAATTGAAGGTCACGACCATGAACCCGGCCACCCGCACGCTTGCGCGTTTGGTGATCCCCGAAGGTGATTTGCCCAGCGTGGGTGAGTTGGTTGAGACCTTGATGGGGCGCAAGCCTGAGCTGCGCTTTAAATGGCTTCAAGAAAATGCCCGCTACGCAGAAGAGCTTGACGTCTAGGTCGATGCTGGCGCTCAAGCCCAATTGCGAATGCTGCGACCGTGATTTGCCCGCGGACAGTGCGGAAGCCTTCATCTGCACCTTTGAGTGCACCTATTGTGAGAGCTGCGCCGCCGGCAGGCTGGCAGGAGTGTGCCCTGCTTGCCAAGGAAATCTGGTTCAAAGGCCAATCCGGCCAGCTGCCGCTCTGGCTCGTTTCCCGGGCCAAACGGAGCGGGCACCGATCAAAGCTGCCTGCCAATCAAAATAGGTTTGAGCCTCTTGCCCTTCCGCACTTTCCAAGCCACACACGTCCCAACACTTAGGGAGATGAGGGCATGAGCCAGCAATTTGATATCATCGTATTTGGCGCGTCAGGCTTTACCGGCCGATTGGTGGCTGAGTATCTCGCAGCAACCTATCCAACCGGGGTGAGCTGGGCGATGGGTGGGCGCAGCTTGGAAAAGCTGGCGCAAGTTCGCGATGAAATTGGTGCACCTGCGGATACACCGCTAGTTGTCTGCGACAGCGATGATACCGCGTCCTTGAAGGCCATGGTCACATCCACCAAAGTCGTTCTCACAACGGTTGGACCCTACCAGCTCTATGGCAATGGCTTGGTTGCTGCCTGCGCTGAGCACGGGACCGACTATGTTGACTTGTGTGGCGAGCCTGCTTGGATGCGCAAGATGATCGACGCGCATGAGGCTGCTGCCAAAGCATCTGGTGCCCGGATTGTGTTCTCGTGCGGTTTTGATTCCATCCCGTTCGATCTTGGCGTCCAAATGGCGCAAGAAGCGATGATCGCCAACACGGGCAGCCCAGCGACCAAGGTCAAGGGCCGGGTTCGCAAAATGAAGGGCACCTTCTCGGGCGGCACGGCAGCTAGTTTGAAAGCCACTATGGCCGCTGCGATGAGCGAGCACGGTGTCCTCGACCTGTTGCGCAACCCATTTGCCCTGACCCCCGGCTTTGAAGGCCCAACCCAGCCCCATGGCATGAAGCCTTATTTGGATGAGGAGATGGGTGTCTGGGTCGCCCCCTTTGTGATGGCCCCGATCAACACGCGCAACGTGCACCGCACCAATGCGCTCCTCGGTCACAAGTACGGCGCTGGCCTTGTTTACGAAGAAATGATGGTGACCGGCCCCGGCGAAAAGGGTGAGGCTATTGCCAATGCCATTGCGGGCGACAAGAGCCTTGGCGGCGAAGGTGGGCCAAAGCCCGGCGAAGGTCCTTCGAAAGAAGAACGCGAGACTGGCTATTACGATGTGCTGTTCATTGCGCAGTCTGACACCGGCGCCGAAGTCCAAGTTGCCGTCACCGGCGACCGCGATCCGGGCTATGGCTCGACTTCCAAAATGATTGCTGAGTCAGCTTTGTGCCTCATCAACGAAGCCAAGGACGCCGCTGGCGGCATTTGGACGCCAGGTGCGGTCATGGGCCCTGCCCTTCGCGCCCGTCTTGTGAAGAGCGCTGGCCTCACCTTTGATTTCGTGACTGGCTAAAGCCTAAAGACGTTAGACGCTGCGGCGTGCCTTAAGGGCCGCCAGCAGCGTCCCGTCGTCCAGATGATCCAACTCACCGCCAACTGGCACACCATGGGCCAGCTTGGTGGTGGTGACGCCACTGTCGGCCAAGATATCGGCGAGATAATGGGCGGTGGTTTGGCCTTCGACAGTGGCAGCCAACGCCAAGACAACTTCGGTGATGCCGCCAGCTTGAATGCGCGCCATGAGACTGCCAATCCGCAAGTCTTCAGGACGCACGCCGTCTAAAGCCGACAAGACGCCGCCAAGAACATGATACTGGCCTGAATAAGCGCCAGAGCGCTCAAGCGCCCAAAGGTCACTCACTTCAACCACGACACACAGAGTGCTCTGATCACGGGCTGGGTCAGCGCAGACAGAGCACGGGTCTTGCGTATCCAGATTGCCACATCGCTGGCAGGCCTTCACCTTCTCAGCGGCATCCGCAAGGGCTTGGCCAAGCGGCTGCATTAAGGCATCGCGCTTCTTCAAAAGGTGCAAGGCCGCCCGGCGCGCAGAACGTGGACCCAAGCCCGGAAGCTTCGCCAATAGCGCTACGAGGCGTTCAATCTCCGGGCTGGCTGTGGCAGGTTTGGTCCGCGCGTTCCGATCCGCCATGATTAGAAGGGCATCTTGAAGCCAGGTGGCAGTGGTAAGCCACCCATCAAGTCCTTTTCCATCGCGGCGCGACTGGCTTCCACTTTTTTGCGGGCATCTTCAAAGGCGGCCTTGATCAAGTCTTCGAGAATTTCGACATCCTCTGCCACACACAGGCTAGGATCAATCGCGATCGCCAAAAGCTTGCCTTCGCCATTGCTGGTGATTTTCACCATGCCTGCACCAGCGCTGCCTTCAGCCTCAATTTTCTCCATTTTCTTATGCGCATCAGCCACTTTCGACTGCATCTGCTGCATCGTCTTCATCAATCCGCCAAGGTCTTTCATCGCTTTTGTCCTGTTGAATAGGGATAAGCACGATCCCAGATTAAGTTCTAGTCGCCAACGCGGCGGCGATTAAAGTCCACCGATAAGACATTGCTGGTCGGGGCCTCGGCTTCCTCGTCGCTATCCTCAACCAAAGCCTCTAAGGCCACTTCTGGCACGGGTGCAGCGCGGACATCGAGAATGCGGGCACCAGGAAAGGCTTTCATGGCCGCGACGACTTCCGGGGCCTGTTTGGCAGCATCTACACGTTCAACCTCTAAGCGCTTGTTGCGTTCGGCAATGCTCTCATGGCCACCTTTGCCCGCCTCAACCAGCCAGTCTTCATCGGTTAGCGCAGTCAGCGCCTCGACCGCACGCTTTTGCAGGTCCGCTGGGGCATTGGGTAAAAGCTCAATCACCAAATGGCCAGGCACAAGGCTAACCGGGCGAACAAAGCCCTCTAGTTCCGTCACCAAGACAATCTCACGGGCATCTTCTAGCGCCTCCAGCAGGCCCTCAAAAGTCATCACGGCCTGTGTCGATGGAGTAGGAGCTGACTGGTTCGCAGCTGTCACTGGTGGCGCTTGGGGCGCTAGCAAAGCCGCGGGTCCACCACTGGGGGCTTGGGCAGGCGAAGACCCCGCTGACGCGCCCGTCGCCATCGGCTGACCAATCAACAGACGGGCTAAATCCTCGGGCGGCGGCAATTGCTGGGCCGTACAGGCGCGCAACAAGCACATTTCTGCGGCTTGGACGGGATCAGGTGCACGACCAGATTCTTCAAAGCCTCGCAAGATCAATTGCCACAGCCGTCCAAGCGACGCGGGGGTTGTGCTGTGGGCAAACGCCTTCATTTGATGAATATGGTCGCTTGCGCCAGCCGGCTGCCAATCCGCACCCAAAACGTCGCCGCGTGAGATTTCGTGGGTTAGGTCCATTAAGTCGCGCAGAACAAGGCCCGGATCTGCGCCCAGATCATATTGCTCGCGGAAAGCTTGTAGGGCCGTCTTGGCATCACCTTTAAGGATTGCCCCAAGCAAGTCCATCGTGCGGGTGCGGTCGGCCAGACCCAACATGTCACGGACTTCAGCGCCCGTTACGCCATTGCCCTGATCTTGCACAATGGCTTGATCCAACAGCGATAGACCATCGCGCGCTGAACCCTCTGCCGCCCGGGCAATCAGCTCCACCCCGTCACGAGCAATCTGAGTACCTTCGCGACCGGCTATCTTCTCCAGATAATCGGCAAGAACCACAGGCTCAATCCGCCGAAGATCAAAGCGCTGGCAACGCGAAAGGATGGTGACGGGAACAGAGCGGATTTCGGTGGTCGCAAAGATAAACTTCACATGCGGAGGCGGCTCCTCCAATGTCTTCAACAGCGCATTAAACGCGCTCTTCGACAGCATGTGCACTTCGTCGATGATATAGACCTTATAGCGCGCCGCGATCGGCCCATAGCGGACCCCGTCCAGCAATTCGCGCATATCGCCAACACCGGTGCGCGAAGCGGCATCAAGTTCGAACACATCAGGATGATTGCCGCGCGTGATGGCTTCACATTGACTGCCGAGCGGATCGAGCTGGATCGACGGCCGATCCATCATAGCGGTTTGATAATTTAAGGCCCGGGCGATCAAGCGCGCTGTCGTGGTTTTGCCAACACCGCGCACCCCGGTCAGCATGAACGCATGGGCAATGCGGTTTGACGCAAAGGCGTTGGTCAAGGTGCGGACCATGGCTTCTTGACCGATGAGATCTTCGAACCGTTGCGGCCGGTATTTGCGGGCCAAAACGAGATAAGGCTGGCTGCCCTGCCCAGTCGCCGCTTTTGCTGGCACCTCAACGGGGTCCCCGAACATCGACAAGGTCAGATCGTCCGGCTCCGCATCGGCTTGGTCGTACCCAGGAAATCCCCCCGACTGTGGAAGATCACCCTCGCCGCCAAGATCCGTTTCGTCCATGCTGGGGTTCCAAACTGTGGGTGCGCACAGGTAAAAGGGTGGAGACCGAACGGCGACCCATAGCGAAACTCGTTGCGGCTGCTTCCTTCCGGACCTGACCGAATTGGCGAGGACTACGTCCACCGCCGATCTCCACCCCCCATATCGCAAGTCAAGCGGCTAGTTTCAAGCGCTAATGGCGGCAATCCTGTGGATGCAGCAGGTGTCAGCCAGCAACAAATCTTGCTTGACCAAGATAGGCGGGCCAGTTCAGGTGCACTCTATGGCACAATCTTCCGATTTCATCCCGTTCACCGCCTTCCCTCTCGACCGCGCCAGCGCGCTGCGCCGTGATGCCGACAAGATGGAGAGCCTGCTCAATCACCCGGATACCGATTTGATCTTGATCCAAGATGGCAAACCGGTTCTAACCCAAGACTCGCAGTCGACAGGCGCGCGAAAGCTCCTGCGTTTGGCGAGCACGAGCCGGTCGGCCTTTTTGCCTAAATCAAGCCCCGAGCTCATCTTGATGGGTTTGGATGACAAGGGCCGCGCTACTTTCGCGACCACACTGCCCGCTAGGTTTGATTGGAACGATGGGCCGTTACAGGGCCTGGGCGATACCGAAGACCTGCGCGTGGCGGCAGGGATTATGGATATGGCTGACCTAGCCATTGCAGGGACCGCGAAAGCAATTCTGGACTGGCATAGCCGTCATAGCTTTTGCGCCAATTGCGGCGAGGCAACCCAGATGGCAGAAGCGGGCTGGAAGCGGGCTTGCCCAGCCTGCAAAACCGAGCATTTCCCGCGCACAGACCCTGTTGCCATCATGTTGGCCGTTAAAGGTGATCAATGCTTGCTCGGGCGCGGCATTGGCTTTCGAGCGGGCTTTATCTCAGCTCTGGCCGGATTCATTGAACCCGGCGAGACTGTGGAAGAAGGGTGCGCGCGGGAATTGTTTGAAGAGGCTGGGGTCAAAATGACCAGCGCGCGTATTGTCGCCAACCAGCCTTGGCCATTCCCCTCGCAACTGATGATTGGCTTGATTGCGGAGGTGGAAAGCTATGACCTCAACATTGATCCCCATGAAATATCCCAAGCCATCTGGTTCAGCCGCGATGAGGCACGACAACTCTTGTCTGAAGCAGGCTGCTCACGTGACGGCGTCACCTTACGCGCGCCACCCCCGCTTGCAATTGCCCATCATCTAATCCGTATTTGGGTCAACGAAGAAGCCTGAAAAGCTTGTTGAACCACTCGGTTCACACGTGCGCTCGCAAGAAAAATCAAGACCAGTTGCTACACATTGGTGGCGTTACGGCTGAGGACCTGTGACGGCCGGCGGAGTTGCTGGCGCAGTTGGCGTGACTGGCAAAACACCGTCGGCTGCCTCTGCTGGCGTGGTGTTGGCCCCAGCGGATTCACCAGTCGCGCCATCGGTGCCGGTAGCCAAAGAGTTCATTTGCATCAGGCTGGCCGGATCAATCGGCTGAGTTTGGCCCTGCGGGACATTTGGACCCGGTGCTTCTGTACCGTCTGGATAGACCCAGCGCGAAGACCCTTCATCAATGCTAATCGCAGCCTTTGGCGCAAAGCCTTGGCTGCCGTCGTTGAGACGCAAAACATACCAAGCAATGCCTGAATTGGTTTGGCCGATCACACGAACCACCTCACCAGGCTGTAGCGCACGAACAATTCGCGAGTTAGGCAGGGGCGTTGCTTGGACATTAGCAATCTGGATGGCGCGGCCGACGGCACCAACTGTGGCATTGTCTGCCCCGATCCCATCATTACCGCTGGCGTCATCATCAGCTGTGGTAAAGCGCTGCAGAATGTACACGATGGTGTTTCCGTCCAGTGGGATGCGCATCCACCACACACCCTCAGCCTCGACCGATCCATCAGACACGAGACGGGTACCCCCATCGACCGTGCCAACAATTTTGCCAGACATTGAGGGTGTTTCGCGCAGGTTCAAAAGCGCGGACGTGACGATGTTGCGAACCCCGCCACTAATCTTGTTGCTGCCGTTGGTCGGCACGATCTCGCGAAACAGAGCCTTCGGCGCAAAGCCTTTGGCACCATCCACGGCAGTCAGGGATAGCCACTCAACGCCAGCTTTTACGCCCACACTTTGCCCAGATACAATCGTTCCTTCCTTCAAAAGTAGAGAGATAGGTGCCGTCAGAGCTGGCTCCTTGCGGACTTCGGTACGCCCCAAGGCACTATAGGATTTTGGTCCTTCTAGCGTCGGCATTGCGGCCTGCTGGCCCGAAAATAGAGCCTTAAACCCGTAAAAGGCCCCCAGAATAACCAGCACAGCGACGCCGATCGCGCCCATGATCAGCAAGACCCGGCTGGCACCGCCCGATTCACGACGCTGCATGTGGCTTGAAGTTTGAGCTTCTTCTGAAAACATACTCGTAGCTTTCGCTTGGGTCGGGTTTAAATTTACGGCACAATCAACGTTTCGGCTGGTGCTTTATCAGGACTTGCAACAGCGCAATAGGGGTGAAGCCGTG
>Ga0247831_1003958_pt1 | contig 20557 bp, 20 predicted proteins | sample LaCruzMarch2015__9_FD_192406 | JGI IMG/M metagenome (GOLD analysis project Ga0247831, IMG submission 192406) | Freshwater microbial communities from meromictic Lake La Cruz, Castile-La Mancha, Spain - LaCruzMarch2015_1m | ecosystem: Environmental > Aquatic > Freshwater > Lake | place: Spain...
ATGGGCGAGACGACCGGCGGCAACTGGCGCAGCGCCGCAGTCACCTCGGCCGGCGGCGCGGTGGTGGTCTGCCAGCCAGGAGCGGCGGAGGGGGGCGCGGCATTCGGGGGCGCAGCTGGCGCCCATAGCGTGGGCGCTTGCTGAACCGGCGGAACAGGGGGTGCGGCTGCCGCCGTGCGCGGTGGAGCAGGCACCTGCTTCGGCTGCGCTGCGACCTTCGGCGCGCGCGGCGGCGGTGGCTCCGGTGTGAGCAACTCATCGAGCCGCGCCGACACCCGATCGAGCTTGCTGCGAGTCGTCTCGACCAGGGCGCGGGCCGCGCGCTTCATTTCGTCGAGATCGCGGCACGACCCGCTCGCCGTGCCCGCTTCGCCGAGTTCGTCGATGCGCACCAGCAACTGGCCGGCACGGCTGTCGAGCGCCTTGAGTTCGCCGCTCGCCATCAACGCTGACGCTCGTTCGTCGATTTCGCCCTCGGGCCAGCCGCGCTGCCGTGCCAGGTCGCCGAGCCGCTCGCGCAATTCGCTTTGGCGGGCCGTGTTCAACTCGCGCAATTCCGCCGACATCTGTTCGACGACTGCGGTGAAGTTGTCGGCGCCGCAAGTCTCGGCACCCGCGGGCGATACCCCGACGGCGGCACACGCCGCCATCATGGCCGCGATGCACAGGAGGCCGACAGGTCCGGTTCTCGTCATCGCGCTCTCCTTTTGGCCGCTCGCGCCGCAACAGACTGCCGAACCGCGCCCTGTTTCACGCGCACTATTTCACCCGATTGCGGCCCGCGTACTTCTCGATCACACCCCGCGCGCGCGCCACCACGGCGTCCCCGATCGCCGCCTGCCCTTCGGCAGTCGGATGGAACGCGCCCGAGTATGTGGCGGCGAGCAGCACCTGCGTCCAGGTCAGGTTCTGGTTCTTCAGCACGTTCAGCAGCAGCGAGCCGGCGACGTGGAAGTTGCCGGTCATGAACGCGTCGTTGGGCGTGCGGAACCAGCGCTGACGGCTGACGTAGGGGCGGTAATCTGCCGGGTTGTAGGGCACCCAGCGGTCGTCGACGAGACGCGGCAGCCGAAGATCGTCGGCGGTCGAGAAGGCGACGCCAGAGAACCCGGCACAGATCCCGCGCCCCTGGAACTCGGCCCGGTGGCCATCGACGTAAGTCCAGCCATACGCGCGCGCCGCCTTGGCCATTTCGCGGTTGAGCTTTTGGGCGGCTTCTTCGCCTTCGCGCGCGCGGCTCTGCGAGAGTTCGAACTCTGGCAGCACGTCCATGCCGGCGCGTCCGTCGGGGCACACCGCCTTGCCGTCGTCGAGCAGCGACATACCGGGATAGGCCGTCAGGATCACGCGGTCGTTCTCGTCCCACGGCAGGTGCAGAATGTAATGGAACGCGCGATTGAGCGACTTGTAGCGGGCTGCGAGATTGGCGATCTGCGCGCTCGCCTGGCCCGCCGCGTGCACCTGGCCGAACCAGCCGCCGAGCCGCTTCAGCGTCGACTTGTCCTTCAGCACCGCATTGGCGACCAGTCGCGAGAAGCCGATGTCGTTGCCGCCGATCGACACCAGCAGCAGATCGATCTTGCGCGCATTCTCGATCTCGCACTTGCGCAGCACCAGCCCTCCCTGCAGGTCGGGGATTTGGCCGTTGATGTGATAGGCCTCGGGCAGTTCCATGGCGCGTGCGCTGTGGCCGGCGCACTGCTCTTCGGCGATCGCCGAGATCTGCGACAGGTCGGGTGGATTGGGCACCCACTCGTTACCCTTGTAGCGCAGAAACAGCCCCGCCGTGACCTCGGCCCCCGAGCACGCAAAGCTGGTGAAGGTCACCGCACGATGCGGGTCCTCGACGGCGATCTGCAGGGCGGCGCGGAACTGGTGGGAATAGAGCGAGCGGTGACAGGCCTGATCCAGCCAGCGCGCGTTCGCCTCGATGAACGCGCCGTCGCCGATCGCCTTCCAGTTGCCGATGCGAGCCGGATAGCCCGACAGGACCACGTCCTTGGCCATGCGCCCATAATCGGCCGAGCGCTCGGAGGAGAAGCGAACCGGCACGTCGGGATTGCCTTCGCCCGAACCGAAGCTATCGCCCATCCCGACGATGAACAGGTCCTCGACGACGATCCTGCTTTCAGCGACCCGCCGTCCGCCGACCTCGACCGTGACGGTAGCCCCCGACGGATAGGGAATGTCGAGGCGCACATCATCGCGACATGGCGCGGTGATCGCCTGACCGCGCGCGCGATTGCGGCCGAGCGGCGCCGTCAGCCACGTGCACGACACCTCCGCATCCTCGACGCCGCCGAGCTTGGCACGCACGGCATGGCGTGTCGGCTTGATGTAGGAACTCGCTGCTCCGTTGTCGTCGCTCGGGCAGATGTGGCGGTTACGGTCGGCGTCCCAACACACGTTGCCGAGCAGGGTCGCGGCCCAGCCGTCCTGATGACGGGCGGCGAGTTGGCGCTCGGCGGCGAGCACGGGGCTGCGGCGCTCGGCGGGCGACAGCGCCTCGAATGTTGCGCGATGCACCTCGGTGTCGCTCGGCCTCGTGAACAAGCGGAACGGGTTCTCGACGCGCCAGGAGATTGCCGGCTCGGCGCTCACCGGCACCGCGCCACCGAACAGTACAGAGATCGCCGTGACAGCCGCCAGCAGGCCCCGGACAACGGACCAGCTCGGCGCCGGCACGAAGTTCGTCGTTTGAAGCTGTCCGAGCATGCCGCCCTCCTGTTCGCGCTATCAGACCCGACGTATCACGTGTGCCCGCATCAGGTGCCAGACGCGGGCGAGCGGCAGGATATCATCCACACTGTGCACGGCGCCCTCGCCTGGCGCAGCCACCGTCCTGCCCCTCGATAGCCGCAAATACGGCCCGACCAAGGCAACCGGTAGCAGGGCACACTGAACCTTGCGTGACAGAGCGCGCCATGCGGGCCGCAGTTCCCCTAGGGCTCGCTCGGCCCGGTCAGCGGGCGCCACACTGTCGTCGCCGGGCAACAAAGAGCGGCCCTCCCCGGCAAGGATCGCCGCTTCGGCCAGCACGCGGGCGTGACCATACGCCTCGGCAGCGTCGGCTGCGGCACTCGCCTCGGCCGGCGCGAGCGGGCGCCCGGTGGCGATCCGCGCGGCGAGAGCGAACAGCGTGCCATCGATGGCAGCAATGGTCCCGGCGAGTGCCGCCGCGTCGCGATGCGGGCGGTCCTCTAGCAGCCGCGCGGTCGCGTCGAGCAGCCCATCGAGAGCCGCGCGGTCGATATCGTGTCGGGTGATCACGACTTGCATGGCGTCGGCGACCGGGTGGCCGGTGGCGCGTCCGGGTGAGGGGGCCGCTTCGTGCGCGTCGAGCGCCAGCGCATCGCGCCACCATTGCAGACGGATTTCCCCGAGCATCGGCTCTGACACCGACGCCGGGATGCGGCCGACCTCCCCGGCAAAGGCTGCGAGTACGATCAGATCGTCCCGCACAGCGCGCGGCGCCAGCAGGGCAGCCAGGTAGCGGTCGCGCTCGAAGGCGCGGGCAGCCACGCGGATCGCTTCGGCGGCCGCTGGCGCGAGCAGAGTGGGCGTCGTGTGCGGCGTGGAGGACATCGGGTCAGCCAAGGTGCGCCGCGCCGACCATGGCGAAGGTTACCGGCAGGGCGAGCACCAGATTGATGCGCGCGAGCACGCGCACCTCGTCGCGTGCCTTGGCCTTGGCTTCCGCATTTCCCTCCCGCGCGCCGGTCAGCAGCGCGATGCGTGGCCGCAGCCCGAACTGCACGATGGCCCACATGACGACGCCACCTGCAACGCCGGCCCACAGCATCAGCCCCCGCGCGCCCGACACGTGCACCGCACTCGCATAGAGCAACGTGTCGAGCAGGTAGCCGGAGGTCACCAGCAGCGCGAGCCCGGTCGCGACGGTCGCATGCGCGGCATGGCGGAAGGTGGCGGCTACCTTCGGCACCACGAGCCGCATCAGCGCACCGCGGTCCGGGTCACTCGCGGCCGCGAGTGCCGGCAACTGGATGAAGTTGACGAACCAGATCATGCCGACCCACACGATGGCGACCATCACATGCAGCCAACGCAGCACGGCCGATGTGACGCCGATCAGGTCGCCGCCGGCGAGCGCGATCCACGCAGCCAGCAGCGCTGCCGACAAGGCGAGGCCCGTGAGTGCGGCAGTGACCGGCGATTTCAGCACCTGCATCGACGAATTCCTTTTCGCGCCCGGCGCTCAGGCGACGGCGATCAGCGCAGCGGCGACCGAGCGGCCCTCAGCCAATAGCACATTGTACGTGCGCGCGGCGGCACCGGTGCTCATCGGGTCTAGGCTGATGCCGGCTGCCGCGAAGGCCTGGCGCACGTCGAGCGGCGGGAACACCTGCACGGCGCCCGTGCCGATGAGCAGGAACGAGGGCGGCGCGAGGCGGGCGATGATCGGCTGCATGGCGGCGAGCGTGATGTCCTCGGCCGCCGCAATCTCCCAGCCGAACATGCCGTCGGGCATGACCAGCAGCGAGCCACGATGGCTCATCTCGGCAAACCGGAACCCGCCGTTGCCGTAGGCATCGATCGGCGCGCGATAGGGATAATGGGCCATGGCGGATGAGGTTACAGGTTATAGGGCACAGGTGACAGGGTCGCCCAGTTTCGGACTTTGCCCCTGTCCCCTAAAACCTGTCCCCCAACCTCACCTGACGCCAGCGGCTTGCTGCTCGGTCTTCTCGAGGCCCGACCAGTCGCGCTTGACGCCGAGGTAGGACAGCAACGGCGCGGCGATGAAGATCGACGAGTAGGTGCCAACGACGATGCCGAACAGCATGGCGAAGGTGAAGTTGCGGATCAACTCGCCACCGAACAGGTAGAGCGCGATCAGCACCGCGATGGTCGTGACGGAGGTCATCAGCGTGCGCGACAGCGTCTCGTTGATCGACAAATTGAGCAACGCGTCGAGTTCCATCTTCTTGAACTTGCGCAGGTTCTCGCGGATGCGGTCGGACACCACGACGGTGTCGTTCACTGAATAGCCGAGAATGGTGAGCAGGGCTGCAACTGTCGAAAGATCGAACTCCAGCCGGAACAGCGAGAACACGCCGGCCGTCAGCAGCACGTCGTGCAGCAGTGCGACGACGGCGCCCGCCGCGAACTGCCATTCGAAGCGGAGCCAGACATACGCGATGATCGCCAGGATCGAGGCGACGACGGCGATGATGCCGGTCGTACGCAGTTCGCTTGATACGGCCGGACCAACCACCTCGGTGCGTACGACATCGTACTTGCCGGCGAGCGCAACGCTAACCTTGGCCAACGCTGCTTGCTGGCCCTTTTCGCCACCAGCCTGCAATTCGACGCGGATGACGGCATCGGTTGGCTTGCCGAACTCCTGCACCTGCACATCGCCGATCCCGAGCGCACCGAGCTTCGAACGCAGCTCACCGACATCGACATTGCCCGACCTGGTGCGCACCTCGATCATCGAGCCGCCCTTGAAGTCGACGCCATAGTTGAAACTGAGCACGCCGATGACCAGCAACGACGCGATCATGGCAATCACCGAGCCGATGAAACACACGTCGCGCCAACGCATGAAATCGATGCTCAGCACCTGCGGAATGATGACGATGCCCTTGAAGTGAGGCAGGAGGCGCATGGTCGAAACCTCGAAAGAGTGGGACGGCTCAGATCGGCACGTCGATGTTACGGTTCTTCGCGTGCGCCGACTTGAGCCACAGCGAGACGACGAGACGCACGACCGTGACGGCGGCGAATACGGTCGTGAAGATGCCGATGGACAGCGTCACCGCGAAGCCGCGGATCGGGCCGGAGCCGAGCCAGAACATGATGATGGCGGCAGCGAGCGTGGTGAGCTGGCTGTCCATGATGGTCACCATGGCGCGATCGAAGCCGGCACCGATCGCGGTCACCGCCGGCCGGCCGTTCCGCAGTTCCTCGCGGATGCGCTCGTAGATCAGCACGTTGGCATCGACCGCCATGCCGATGGTGAGAATGAGCCCTGCGATGCCCGGCAGCGTCAGCGTCGAACCGAACACCGTCATGATGGCGAGCAGGAAGATGCCGTTCAACAAAAGGCCCACCACGGCGAAGATGCCGAACGTGCCGTACATCAGCACGGTGATCACGATCGTCGCGATCGCACCGATCAGGAACGCGGTCATGCCTGACTTGATGCTGTCGGCGCCGAGCGAGGGGCCGACCGTACGCTCCTCCTCGAACTTCAGGGAAGCCGGCAGCGCGCCCGAGCGCAGGTTGATGGCGAGGTTGTTGGCGCTCTGAGCGGTGAAGCTGCCCGAGATCTGGCCATTGCCGCCGAGAATCGGCTCGCGGATCACCGGCGCCGAAAGCACCTTTTTGTCGAGCACGATGGCGAACGGGCGGCCGACGTTCTCGCTTGTGTACTTGCCGAACTTGCGCGCGCCCGACTGGTTGAAGCGGAACGAGATGATCGGCTCGTTGGTGCGGCTGTCGAACGTGCCCTGTGCGTCGGCCAGTTCGTCGCCGACGACGACCGGCTCGGACTTCACCCAGTAGAAGCGCCCGCTGTCGGTTGCATCCGACGACTCCAGCGCCAAGTAACCGGCCGGCGCGCGATTCGAGTTGGCGGCGACGTCCGGGTGGACCTCGTGGAACGTCAGGCGAGCGGCCTGCTTGACGCGCTCCTTGATCTCGGCCAGCTCGACGTCCGACACGCCCGGCACCTGTACCAGGATACGCTCCGCGCCCTGCCGCGTGATGGTCGTTTCGCGATTGCCGGCCGGATCAACGCGACGGCGCACGGTCTCGATCGCCGCGCCAATGGCATCCGTAATGCGCTGGCGGACACCGCCCTCGGTGACGGAGAGGCGAATGCTTTCCTCACCGACCTTCTCGATCTTGAGCGACTGGCTTTCCGAACCGACGACGATGGAGAGCGGCTGCGACAGCGTGCGCAGTTCCGTGAGCGCCTTGTCCATGTCGGCGGACTTGGCTACCCGCACCTGCACACCGCCACCCGAGAGCCCGGTGCCGACCACGCCGATCTTGGCGTCTCTGAGCTTCTGGCGGACGTCCCCGCGTAGCGTGTCGACCATGTCCTTCTTCAACTCGTCGATATCCATCGACAGCAGCAAGTGTGCGCCGCCCCGAAGATCGAGCCCGAGCGGGACCTGCCGCGCCGGCATCCACGACGGCCAGGACGCGAGTTGCTCCTTCGTGAAGGCATTGGGCAGCGCGAACAATGTCGCCAACAGGCAGGCGCCGACGACGGCGATCAGCTTCCAACGCGGGAAATGCAGCATGGCTCGGAGCCTTTCAGGCGAGATGTCTCGCCGCAGTTCGTTCGAGGTCGGGGAATACGTAGCGCCTCAAGCGCCCGGCTCCTTGACGACCTCGCCCTTTGCGCGCACTTCGGCGATCATGCCCTTCAGCATGCGCACGCGGGTGTTCTCGGCGATCTCGACCTCGACCTCGGTCTCGTCCTTGACGCGCGTCACCTTGCCGATGATGCCCGACGAGGTGATAACGGTGTCGCCGCGCTTGACCGCTGCGATCATCTCGCGGTGCGCCTTCGCGCGCTGCTGCTGAGGGCGGAACAGCAGGAAATAGAAGATCACGAACATCAGCAGGATCGGCAGCAACTGCACCAGGAAGTCGCCGCCGCCGCCGGGCACCGTCTGCGCGTAAGCCGGAGTGATCAACATGGGAAAGGGGTCCTCGCGTGAGACTTGCGTGTGTCAGTGATCGCAATTCGGTCAGTCGGTTGTCGCCGTGTCGGATGATACCGTCGGGTCGTACTCAGCCCTAAAGAGGGTCAGCCTCGACCAACATACCGCCCAACCGAGGCAAGGGAAGGCGCGACGCGCGGAGGTCTACCGCTCGCCCGCCACCCCGATTTGCGGCGGACTATAGACAGTGCGACCCGCAATGCAATGGGGCCGGATTGCGACGGGTGCGGCTGGTCTCCGGCCTGCTCTCGACCCGCACCCGGGTTGCATCACCTCCCAGCGCCCCATCGAGCAAGCGCGACGTCAGGCCCGTCGGTCGTGCCCTGCGCCGCGTCTGAGGTCACGGATCATCTCGCGGGCGGCATTGCGACCGGGAAGCCCCGTCACGCCACCACCCGGATGCGCGCCCGCCCCGCACAGGTAGAGCCCCGGCACCGGCAGCCGATAGTCGGCGGCACCCAGGATCGGTCGCGTCGAGAACAGCTGGTCGAGCCCGAGCTGGCCGTGGAAGATATCGCCGTCGACCAGCCCGAAGCGCTGCTCGAGATCGCGCGGGGAGAGCACCTGCCTCGCGATCACGCTTGTGCGGAAGTTCGGCGCATGGCGGGTCACGGTCTCGATCACCACATCGGCGAAGGCCTCCGTCTCGGCTGGATCGGCCCAACTGCGCGGTGCCGGCAGGTGTGGCGCTACGTGCTGCACGAAGAGGCTCGCGACATGGCGGCCCTCGGGGGCAAGAGACGCATCCAGCGTCGAAGGAATCAGCATCTCGACCACCGGCTCGCTCGACCAGCCGTCGCGGCGGGCGTCGAGCCATGCTGCCTCCAGATAGCCCATGGTCGGGCCGATGACGATGCCGGCGCCATGATGGGGCTGCTGGTCGCTGCCCGGCCGGCAGGTGAAGTCGGGCAACTCGCTCAGCGCGACGTTCATGCGGAAGGTGCCGGATCCGGTGCGGATCGCCAGGAACCGCTCGCGTAGTTCCGCCGGCACTGCGCCCACCGGCACCAGATCGCGGAACAGCAGCTTCGGTCCGACGTTGGCGGCCACCACCCGCGCCTCGATCACCTCGCCGGAGGCCAGCACCACGCCGCGCGCCTTGCCGCCGACGAGGTCGATCTCCGCGACCGCAGCCGACGTGCGGATCAGTGCCCCTGCCTCGCGCGCCGATGCCGCGATGGCGTCACTGATCGCCCCCATGCCGCCGAGCGCGTGGCCCCACACGCCCGGCTTGCCGTTCACCTCGCCGAAGCAATGATGCAGCAGCACGTAGGCGGTGCCGGGTGCCGAGGGCGCCGCATAGGCGCCGACGATGCCGTCGAACGCGAAGGCGGCCTTCACCACCTCGCTCTCGAAGAAGCGGTCGAGAAACTCTGACGCACTCTTGGTGAACAGGTCGACGAGCAGACGCTGATCCTCGAGGCCGAGGCCGGCGAGACGGCCGCCGAGCCCGGCGTGGCGTACGATCTCCATGATGCCGCCGCCAGCGTTGGGCGGCGTTCTCAGAACCAGATCGCGCAGCACCGCCGCCGCCCGCTCGAGCGCCGCATCGTAGGCTGGCAGCCGCTCGGCATCCTTCGCCGAGAACGCGGCGATCGCCTGCTGGCGCGCCGCGAGCCCGTACGGCATCACGAGGCCGCGCGTCTCGTCCACCGGCCAGAAGTTGGCGACCGGCCGTTCGACGACGCGCAATCCATGGCGGGCGAGTTCGAGTTCGGCGATCACCTTCGGATTGAGCAGGCTCACCGTGTAGGAGGCGACCGAATTGCGAAAGCCCGGATGAAACTCCTCGCTTACGGCTGCTCCGCCGACCACGGCGTTCTTCTCCAGCACCACGACGGAATGGCCGGCCTTGGCGAGGTAGGCGGCGGCGGCAAGGCCGTTGTGGCCACCACCGATGATGGCGACGTCACAGGTGGTGCGGGGCATCGGGGGCTCTTGGTGGGTGCGGCGCGGAAGCCACGCACTCATGCGTGCGATCCGTCGCTCTGACAAGGGGCCGGCACGTTCTCTTGTTGATGTGTTAACGTATTGATTCGTTACCCTATTGCGGAGATCGCAAATGACTGACCGGACCCAGATCGCTTTCGCTGGCACGCGCTATGCCGTACCCCGCGTGGCCAAGCGGCTTGCCGAGATGGCGATCGGCGCCGGCCTGACGGCGGCCGCCATGCTGATCGTACTGATGATCAATGCGGCACTGACCGGCGCCGGCACTGGCACTGGCACCGCCAAGCGGGGCAGCGCATGGTTCAAAGGCTACGAAGCATGGGTCGCTTTCATCAGCCGGTCGGACATTCTCGCCACGTTGCTGCTGACGGCGGCGGTCACGGTGGCGTTCGTCTACTGGCAGCGTGGCCGCGAACGGCGCTGAGGCGATCGGCAGGCAGGCGGCCACTGCCCGTCAACCACGAAAGCTGTCCGTCCCGCTTGATGCTGGACCCCATCATGGGCGCGTGTTAGCGCAAGCCCATGACGACACCCGTAACATCTGAGCTGCCGCCCGTCGTCACCACCCGGCCGGTGCTTCCGGCGGATGTCGATGCCATCTCGGCGCTGCACGCTCGCGTATTCGGCCCCGGCCGTTTCGCACGCTCCGCCTACCGCGTGCGTGAGGGCACACCTGCCATCTCGCCGTTCTGCCGGCTCGCCGAGATCGGCACCACGCTGATCGCCGCCATCCGTATGACCGAGATCGGCTTCACCCGGACATCAGCCAGCGCGCCGCGCGCGCTGTTGCTCGGCCCGCTCGCGGTGGAAGACGCTTTCGCAGGTCAGGGTCACGGCAAGCGGCTGATCGCGGAGACGATGTCTGCCGCCCGCGCCGACGGGGTCGGCCTCGTCGTGCTGGTCGGAAACATGAGCTACTACGCCCGCTTCGGCTTCCTGCCGGTGATGCCCGGCGACATCCTGATGCCGGGGCCGGCCGATCCGGCACGCATCCTCGCCGCAGAATTCACCGGTGGCGCGCTCGCCGCCTGCCGCGGCGTCGTGCGCGGCCTCGCCGCGCCACACGCGCAGCATCATACCGCCGAGACCTCCGACGCTCAGCCCTTGAACGTGCCGGCGTAACGGCTGCGCAGTTCGTTTTTCTGCACTTTGCCCATGGCGTTGCGCGGCAATTCTTCGACGACGAACACCCGCTTCGGCAGTTTGAACTTGGCGAGCCGGTCCTTGAGGGCTGCGAGCACGGCCGCCTCGTCGGGCGCCGTCATGCCGGGCTTCGCCGTCACCACCGCGATCACGCCCTCGCCGAAGTCGGCATGCGGCACGCCGACGACGGCGCTCTCTGCGACGCCGGCCATCGCATCGATCTCGGTCTCGATCTCCTTCGGGTAGACGTTGAAGCCACCCGAGATGATCAGATCCTTGGCGCGGCCCACGATGGCGACGCGGCCGTCGGCGGCGATCGTCGAAACGTCGCCGGTAATGAAATAGCCGTCCTTGCGGAATTCCTCGGCGGTCTTCTCCGGGTTCTTCCAGTAGCCCTTGAAAACGTTCGGGCCCTTCACCTCCAGCACGCCGACTTCACCGGACGCCAGCACCTCGCCCTCGGGCGTCGTGACGCGCACCGAGATGCCCGGCAACGCATAGCCCACGGTGCCGGCCACCCGCTCACCACCGTGATACGGGTTCGAGGTGATCATGCCGGCTTCCGTCATGCCGTAGCGCTCGAGGATCTGCAGCCCCGTGCGCTCCTCGAACGCGCGATGCGTCTCTGCGAGCAGCGGCGCCGAGCCCGAGATCGCAAGCCGCATCTTCGCGACATGCGCCTTGCCGAATGCCGGAGACGAAAGCAACCGCGTATAGAACGTCGGCACGCCCATCATCACGGTCGCCTCGCCCATGCGGCTCATGAACTCGTCGGCGTCGAACTTCGCCAGCCAGAGGATCTTCGAACCGTTGAGGAACGCCGTATTGAGCGCGACGAACAGGCCGTGCACGTGGAAGATCGGCAGCGCGTGGATCAGCACGTCGTCGGCGACGAAGCCCCAATAGGCATGCAGCACCTCCGCGTTGGAGGCGAGGTTCTCGTGCGTGATCATGGCGCCCTTAGAGCGCCCCGTGGTGCCGGACGTATAGAGCAGGGCCGCCATGTCGTCGGCCGCGCGGGCAGCCGTCTCATGCTTGGCCGGCTGGCTGGCGGCAAGCGTCGCGAGGCTGCCCGTCTCGTCGGCCTCCAGCGTCAGCACGTGATCGACGCCGCATGCTTTCGCGATCTCGGCGATCCGCGCGCGCTTGGCGTCGGCGACGACGATCACGGCAGGGGCGGCATCGGCGATGAAATACTCGAGTTCGGCTGCCGTGTAGGCGGTATTCAACGGGTTGAACACGGCTCCGGCCTTGAGGCAAGCCAGGTACAGTTCGACGTTGCCGAGCGACTTCTCGATCTGCGCCATTACCCGGTCGCCGGGCTTCACGCCAAGGCTCACCAACGCGTTCGCCATGCGCGCGACGCGCGCCGCAAGGTCGCCATAACTGACCACCACCCCCGACGACAGTACGAACGCCGGCTTGGCGACGTTCGCCGCAAAGCGCGCTTCGAAGCGGGCATAGAGATTATCGTTGGCGGCCATGGTCGGCTCTCTCCGGCGTTTCCTCGGCGGCTCCTCGGCGAGCCTCGCGACGCGTTATAACCGGAGCCGTGCCCCGTTCAACCAGCGCCGTGAGCACGGCTGGCCCAACCGCGATGGCGGCCCGGCCCCGAAGTGGGCCGCGTTGCCTCCGCCAGCCGGAACACCTAAGGCTCGCGGCGACCACCAGACACCCGCGAGGAGACCGACATGGCAAAGATCACGCGCAGCGCACCCTACGGCGGCATTCTGCACGAGGTCGTCGAGCACAACGGCACACTCTACCTTGCAGGCATCGTCTCGGAAGACCTCGCCCTCGACATCACCGGCCAGTCCGAAGACGTCATGCGCCAGCTCGAAGCGCTGTTGGACGCCAACGGCTCCAGCCTCGCACACGTCCTACAGGCAACCATCTTCCTCGCGGATCTCTCTTTGAAGCCGGGCTTCGACGAGGTGTGGAAACGGCGCATCCCGGCTGAACACATGCCGGCCCGCGCCGGCATCGGCGCTGGCAATCTCGGCCCCCGCGTCCTCGTCGAGATGGTGGTGATAGCTGCCAAGGCCTGAAGGACGGCGCTGAGCGCCACCCTCATCGCCCGAGCGAACTCACCCCATGCAGCATTTTTTGTATTTCTGCCCCGAGCCACACGGGCACGGGTCGTTGCGGCCGACCTTGGGGCCGCGCCGCATATAGGGCTCGGCCACATCGTGACTGTGGTGGTGGTGTCCGTGATCGTGGCCGTGATTGCACCATGGCCCGTGCACGTGGCCTGCCGCGCCGTGATCGGGAGCGTGGCTATGAGCCGGGCCGTGATCGTGGCCACAGTTTGGGCCGTGCACGTGGCCAGCCTCGCCATGCGTAGGGTTTGCGGCTGGCACCTTCTCGTTGTCCATAGGTTCGCTCGTGTTGAGGGTTATTGCGTCCATATAGGACCGAAGCCGGCCGGGCGGCAAATCGCGCGCCTTGTCGCGCAACCGGCAGCCCGCCTCAGTGCTTCAGCACTAACAGCTGGAACGCCAGCATCGCCGTAAAGGCGAGCGTCACGACGATGCCGACGTCGCGCGGCTCCGCCTCTTTGAACGTGTCCGGCAACAATTCCGCGATCACCATCCAGATCATGGCGCCGGCCGCGAGCCCGAGCCCGAACGGCAGGAACGGCCGGAACGCCTCGACGGCCAGGAACGCCGGCACCGCCATCAGCGGCTGCGGCAGGCTGGAGAATACGCCCCAGGCGGCCGCCCGGCCGACCGACATTCCTGCCGGCACCAGCAGCAGCGCAATAGCGAGACCCTCGGGGATATTGTGCACCGCGATCGCAGTCGTGATGAACGTCGCGAGTTCCGGCGTACCGCCAAACGAGACGCCAACGCCGACGCCCTCGGCGAACGAATGCACCGTCATCACCCCGACGATCAGCAGCGCCTTGGCCGGGTCGATGCCCTTGGCGGCAAGTGCCGGGATCGGCGGCACGTCGGCGACCAGCCGCTGGCCGAGCAGGATGCCACCGAGCCCGGCCAGGATACCCAGCATAGTCGTCGCCGCATCGAGCCCCGCGCCTTCAGCGATCAGTGCGTGCGACGCTGCCAGCATCAGCCCACCAGCAGCCGCTGTCGACAGCGCCATCCAGCGCTTTGGGACGTCGCGCATGGCGAGCAGCGGCAACGCGCCGAGCCCCGTGCAGAGCGCCGTCGCCAGTGCGGCCAGAAACACCACCAACAATGTAGACGTCACCATCGATCACCTAGAACGATTCTAAACTGGCCGCACTTTGCCACGACGATCGGCCTTTGGCCAGCCCGCTTGACGCCCTGCGCGGCGAATGGTCTACGGCCCGCTCAACCCGCCCGTTCGCGGGCCGATCCAGCGCGGCCAAACCGCGCGCGAGGGGCCGCCATGACCGATACTCCGCACAGCGACACCACCCACACCGACACCGTCCTGATCATCGACTTTGGCAGCCAGGTGACGCAGCTGATCGCGCGCCGTGTGCGGGAGGCCGGCGTCTACTCCGAGATCGTGCCGTTCAACCGCGCCGAGGATGCGCTCGCCCGCCTGAAGCCGCGCGCCATCATCCTCTCCGGCGGGCCGGCGAGCGTCACCGAAATGGGCACGCCCCGCGCGCCGGACTGGGTGTTCACCTCGAAGCTGCCGCTCCTCGGCATCTGTTATGGCGAGCAGACCATGTGCGCCCAGCTCGGCGGCGCGGTCGAAGCCGGCCATCACCGTGAATTCGGCCGCGCCGAGCTCGAGGTGGTGAAGCCGTCCGCGCTGTTCGACGGCGTCTGGGCTCAGGGCGACAAGCCGACCGTTTGGATGAGCCACGGCGATCGCGTTACGCAACTGCCTCCCGGCTTCGAGGTGGTCGCGGTCTCGAAGGGTGCCCCGTTCGCGGCCATCGCCGACGAGAAGGCCAAGCGCTACGCCGTGCAGTTCCACCCCGAAGTCGTGCACACTCCCGACGGCGCCAGGCTGCTCTCCAACTTCGTCCACCGCATCGCCGGCCTTTCGGGCGACTGGACCATGGCGCACTTCCGCTCCGCCGAGATCGCCCGCATTCGCGCCCGCGTCGGCAAGGGCCGCGTCATCTGCGGGCTGTCCGGCGGCGTCGATTCAGCCGTTGCCGCCGTACTGATCCACGAGGCGATCGGCGACCAGCTCACATGCATTTTCGTCGACCACGGCCTGATGCGCCTCAACGAGGCCGACGAGGTCGTCTCGCTGTTCCGCGGGACGTACAACATCCCGCTCGTCCACGTGAACGCGAGCAAGGTATTCCTCGGCGCGCTCGCCGGCGTCTCGGACCCGGAGACCAAGCGCAAGACGATCGGCCGCCTGTTCATCGAGACGTTCGAGCAGGAAGCCAAAAAGCTCGGCGGCGCCGAATTTTTGGCACAAGGCACGCTCTATCCCGACGTCATCGAAAGCGTCTCGTTCACCGGCGGGCCCTCGGTCACCATCAAGTCGCACCATAACGTCGGTGGCTTGCCCGAACGCATGAACCTGAAGCTCGTCGAACCATTGCGTGAGTTGTTCAAGGACGAGGTGCGCGCGCTCGGCCGCGAACTGGGCCTGCCGGAGAGCTTCGTCGGCCGCCATCCGTTCCCCGGCCCCGGCCTCGCCATCCGCATTCCAGGCGACATCACGCCCGAAAAGCTCGACATCCTGCGCAAGGCCGACGCCATCTACCTCGACGAGATCCGCAAGGCAGGCCTTTACGACACGATCTGGCAGGCGTTCGCCGTGCTGCTCCCTGTCAAGACCGTCGGCGTGATGGGCGACGCGCGCACCTACGACAACGTGCTCGCACTCCGCGCCGTCACCTCGACCGACGGCATGACGGCGGACTACTATCCGTTCCCGCACGAGGTGCTGGGTCGCACCGCCACCCGCATCATCAACGAGGTGCGCGGCATCAACCGCGTCGTCTATGACGTGACCAGCAAGCCACCCGGCACGATCGAGTGGGAGTGAGGGGGCGTACAGTAGAGCAGATTAGGATAGTGACGCGCATGGACGGCGTTTTGACGCTGCGATGGTTTTCCATCCATTTTGTTGCTGCAAACGTTTCGATTGCGTGCAGGGGCGGTGCTGTGCCCTTCCAGAAACGGCCTGGAGTGCTGCTATGACCGTGCAATCTGAAAACAAGCCGGTGATAGGGGTTGTCGCAGCTTTGACCTACATCGCCATCATGGGCGGTGGCATGATATACATGAGCTCTCGCGGGATTACCTACGGATCCCCCGAAATGTTCGGTATATTCTGGCCGATATTGATTCTACTTAATTTCGTAAATGCATTTTTTGTCATGCGCTTTTTTGGCTGGCGCCATGCAGGTTTCGGCAAGCTCGATACCACGCAGCTGATATGGCTTCTGCCGTTGATCTCGCTCTTGGCCTATAAATGGTACATAAGCCTGGGCGCCATGTCGGCCTTTCCTTTCGGCGGCCCGCAATGGAGCAGCTTTGCCTTCGTTGGCTTCGTGACCTTGATGATCGGCGCCGGTGAGGAGCTGGCCTTCCGCGGTATCCTCCTTCATTCATTCCTTTGCGCGCATGCAAGCCGGTCGCGCGTCGCGCTTGCCATGTTTGTCAGCGCGGTCGGTTTTGCGCTTCTGCACTCTGTCAACGTCTTTGGCGGGGAGCCGCTGGAGGACATGCTGGCGCAGCTGCTCTACACATTCCGGTATGGCATGCTGTTCGCACCCTTGATGCTGCGGCTTAAGAACATCATTCCATTGATGGTCGTCCACTGGCTATGGGACTGGGTGCAGTTCTCCACCCTGATCTCAGGAGACATCGCGATCGTGGCCCATGATAACCTTCAAGCCCCCATTGAGATCATCGTCGGCCTTGTTCTCTGGTATCTGGTGCTGAAAGACGTGGGCAAAAACGGGACGACCAAGGCGTAGAGCTGTCTCTGCGCGAGGTATAAATGCGGTTCAAGGCGCGCCAGCAAGACGAGCATTGCACGTCAGCGGAGGTGCGACTGTCAATCGACCTGCTCTACTCGGGTGACGGACGGGTGACGGTAATTCATCGATTCACCTGCTGTCGTGAGGCGAGCGGGAACATGCCCCACTGAGCGCGAATGGCTTCCGGTCGATGCTGAAACCGCGAAAAAATTCCTGTGGCCGTTTTTCAAGCTACGTCGATACCTTGATCAATTTACGGGCCACTTGCGGACCCGATCGCGCCGATGGGCGTCGGCGTGCTCAACCCCTGGCAGCCGTAAGCCACCCCGCGCTGATGAATGCTGATCAGCCCCTCGCTCGCGATCATTGACTCCGCGCCTCACTCCGCTGCCATCCTCGCCACGGCATCCAACGGAGACACCCATGACCATCGGCGTTGGCGGATCGAGCGTGGAGGCGGAACTCGCACGCCTCTCGAACAAGCGTGGCAGCGTGCCGCCGATCGGCGTCGCCGAACGCCTCGCCCGCATCGAGACGGCGCAAGCCCTCATGCGCGCCAAGGGCATCGACGCGCTGTGGCTCGACGTCTCGACCTCGCTCACCTACTTCACCGGCCTGTCGCTGCGGCGCTCGGAGCGGGCGCACGGCGCGATCCTGCCCGCGAAGGGCGACATCATCTATCTCTCGCCGGTCTTCGAGGTCGAGAAACTCAAGACCATGCTGACGCTCGGCGATCGCATCGTCGCCTGGGAGGAGGACGAGGATCCGACCGCGCTCGTCGTCGACACGGTTCGCGCGTCGGGTGCCCGCTCCGGCACGATCGCCGTCGACGAGGCGACGCCGTTCTTCACCTTCGACGGGCTCCGCCGTGCCGGCAACGCGTTCTCGTTCGTCAACGGCGTCGAGATCACCGGCCAGTGCCGCGCCATCAAGAGCGAGGCCGAACTAGCCCTGATGCAGACGGCAAAGACCATCACGCTCGAAGCCCACAAGGCCGCCGCCCGCATTCTCCACGAAGGCATCACCACCACCGAAGTGCAGGCGTTCCTGGTCGCCGCCCACGCGAAGCTCGGCTCGGAGGGTCCGCCGCCGTTCAACATCGTGCTGTTCGGCGAGCCGACGGCCTACCCGCACGGCGTGCCCTACCCGCAGACGCTCAAAGACGGGGACATGGTGCTGATCGACGTCGGCGCACCGGTCGACGGCTACCTGTCCGACATCACGCGCTCTTACGTGTTCGGCGAGCCGAGCCCCCGCCAGCGCCAGATCTGGAACCTCGAAAAGGCCGCCCAAGCCGCAGCCTTCGCCGCCGCCAAGCCCGGCAACACCTGCGGCGACGTCGACAAGGCCGCCCGCGCCGTTATCGAAGCCGGCGGCTTCGGCCCCGGCTACGCGACGCCGGGGCTGCCCCACCGCACCGGCCACGGCATCGGTCTCGACGTGCACGAGTGGCCCTACCTCGTGAAGGGCGACAACACCGTCCTCCGCCCCGGAATGACCTTCTCCAACGAGCCGACCATCTGCCTCTATGGCGAGTTCGGCGTGCGGCTGGAGGATCACATGATCATCACCGACACCGGTGCCCGCTGGTTCACCGAACCGGCGCACTCGGTGGACGATCCGTTCGGGCTCGAGGTGGCTTAGTCCAAATAGTGCGTGCAAATCCGCCACGTCCGCTGGCGATCCGACCGAAGCACCCTGCCGAATGGCAGCCGCAGGTTGTGCCACCCCGCGGTGTTTGGTACCCAAGCTCCAGCGTTCCACCATCGTTCCGGCACCCGGCGCCTTGTGAACGAAATCTTCGGGGGAAATCCAATGCGACTTGCTACAGCCATCGCGCTCTCGGCGCTCGCCCTCATCGCTCCCACTGCGGCCCTCGCTCAGGGTTGGTCGGGCGGCGGTGGTCCGGTTTTTCAGAGCGATGTCGAGCAAGCGCAGCGAGAGGCGGAAGTCCGCCGCGAGGCGGCCCGCAAGTCCGCCGGTCCGGTTGTCTATCCCCGCTTCATGCAGGGCGGCGAGAAGCCCGACATCGCGCCCGAGAAGCCCGATGTCGTCTACCTGAACAAGCCCGAGCCGGCCGGTACCGTCATCGTCGACACTGAAGGCCGCCGGCTGCTCTACGTGCTGGATGCCACCAAAGCCTACTCGTATCCGATCTCCGTCGGCCGCGACGGCTTCACCTGGACCGGCACGCAGAAGATCAGCCGCATGGTCTCCTGGCCGACGTGGACGCCGCCGCCCGAAATGCGCCAGCGCGTCAAGGGCCTGCCCGTGACCGTGACCGGTGGCGTGATCAACCCGCTCGGCGCCAAGGCGCTCTACCTCGGCAGCACGATCTACCGCATCCACGGGACCAGCAACGAGCGATCGATCGGCCGCGCTTCGTCGTCGGGCTGCTTCCGCATGATGAACAAGCACGTCGTCCACCTCGCGAGCATCGTCAAGATCGGCACCACGGTGCGCGTCGTGAAGAGCTACGACAACGTCAGCTCGGGGGCGCCGCTCACCTCGTTCTTCTCAGGTTTCGGCGAAGAGGACGCGGTGCCCGCGCCATCGGCGACCAAGCCCGCAAAGAAAAAGCCGAAGCCGGCCAACCGCTCGGCGAGCGCTGCGCCGAAGCCGTGACCTGACCATCGCATGATTTGACCGGCGTCAACGCACCCGGCGGGCGCTCTCGCGAGTATGGGCCAGTCCAACTCGACCAAGGGGAGCTGCCCATGCGCCACCGCTCGATCCTCGCCATGCTATCCGCCGCACTGCTCGCCCTGATCGCAGCCTCAGTCCACCCATCGCTCGCCACGCCTCCCGCAGCCAAGGGTGCGGAGCGCAAGGCGATCCTCGACACGTTGCGCGGGCCGGTCGCGGCCAAACTCGGCGCGCCGATCGAATTCGTCGTCGACAGAATCCTCGTCGAGGGCGATTGGGCCTTCGCCGTCGTGACACCTCAGCGCCCGGGTGGCAGAAAAATCGACTTTCGCGGCACCGTTTGCGCTGGCGATGTCAGCCACCTCGTCGGCGCATTGTTCAAACGCGCGGGTGGAAACTGGACGGTCCGCGACATCGCATTCTGCCCGACCGACGTCGCCTGGGCCAGCTGGGACACGGAGCACGACGCGCCAGCCGCCCTATTCCGTTAGTCAGTTTCATCACGACGCCCCCGTCACCCGTCTGAGCGTCAGGTTGATCCGCCCCGGCTCGCCGAGCAGGTCGCTCGTCCCCGGCAGGATGCGATCGATCCCATGGTAGGCGAGCCGCGCCGCCCCACCGAGCACGGCGACGTCGCCCGACCGCAGCAGGATACGCTCGCTCGCGTCGCGCCGGTCGGCGCCGCCGACGCGGAACCAGGCGTCGTCGCCGAGCGACACCGAAATCACGGGCGCTGAAAAGTCCTGTTCGTCGGCATCGCGATGTAGTCCCATGCGCGCCTTGGGACCGTACCAGTTTACGAGACAGGCTTCGGGCGCCGCCGCGGATGGCGCGAGGTCCCGCCACAAGTCCATCAGCAGTTCGGGGATCGGTGGCCACGGGTTGCCGGTGACAGGATGCCGCGCCTCGTAGCGATAGCCCTTCGACTTGTCGGTCAGCCAGCCGAGCGTGCCGCAGTTGGTCATGGCGACCGATAACGGCGTGCCCCAGCGCGGCATCGTCGGCGTGTAGAACGGCGCCTCCGCGATCACCGCGCGAACGGCTGCCAGCAGTCGTTCCTGGGCGGCCCGATCGTAGTACCCGGCAAGGTGCCGAAAGCCGCCCGCATCGCCCGCCATCGCCGCCTGCCCCCAAGTCGCCCGACGCATCTGACCCCACGCAGTCTGCCTGCGTCACGACAAACGCGACCGCGCGCCCGGCGAAGCCATGAACGGCCGTCGGC
>Ga0247831_1003962_pt1 | contig 20539 bp, 22 predicted proteins | sample LaCruzMarch2015__9_FD_192406 | JGI IMG/M metagenome (GOLD analysis project Ga0247831, IMG submission 192406) | Freshwater microbial communities from meromictic Lake La Cruz, Castile-La Mancha, Spain - LaCruzMarch2015_1m | ecosystem: Environmental > Aquatic > Freshwater > Lake | place: Spain...
GAGATGATCTGATCTCGCGTGCGGTTTCGTTACTTGGATGACGTTAGCTCGTTAACCAGTCAAATCCGATCAAAAATCCATAAAATTGCTACTGCGCTAATGGCGAGTGAGCCACTCACAACAACCACCCAGCGGTAAAACCAAGTTGCTCTTAGGGCCCATGCGATCGGAAAAAATGCCATTACGATTGCAATCTGCCCGAGTTCGACTCCTACATTAAAGCCGAATAACGCCACCGCGAGCTGGTCGCTCGGTAGCCCGAGATCGCTCAGCACGTTTGCAAATCCAAACCCGTGTATCAGCCCAAAGATGAATGCGAGTTGCCAATGGAAGTGAATGAATTTTTTGGTGAGGTTACTGAGAGCGGCAACGACGACTGACGCAGCGATTATGGGCTCAATAAGCGCAGCCGGGGGTGTGAGAACCTTAAATGCTGCGAGCCCGAGTGTGATGGAGTGGGCAACGGTGAACGCCGTTACGATTGCGAGGATGCTAACTACGGCGGGCCGGTATCGGCCGATTGGCCGCCAGTGGCCGATAGGTGCCTCAGAACGGCTAAAGACGCAAGGCAGTAAAAGACATAAGAGGAATAAAATATGGTCGATGCCGATCCAGATATGCCAGATTCCCTCCATCCCATAGTTCTTGAGTGTGGCCATCACTGACGAACTGCCTGGTCTTAATGTCTGCGATGTCCGAGACGGGCTTAAAACCGCGCTGCGTTCGATTTCCAGGTCCGACGTAATCACGCGAAATCGTACGATCGCCCGGTGGAGATCATCTTGATCAAACAGAAGTTGATAGCGGACCGACAAGGGAATAATAAGAGGGGTTGTGTTGAGCTCGCCGCAGGTGAGCGGTGCCTGAATGTTTAGGTAGTTACCATCGGGGTAGGTGGCAATTGCTGTATCAAATCGGCCAATTGTGCAGGGCGCTTGGTCATCATTGGCTGACGTGATTGAAAGGCCGCCTCTTACCCACATCTCTAGTGCGTTATCGGATTTTCTAATCTCATTCCATTGAATTCGGTCATCTCGATTACGATCAAAATTAAACCGGAGATCAAGATCTCGAAGTGGCAAATCAATACGTAGGGTTAGAGCATCTACCGTTTGGCTAATCAGAATGAAGCTATTGCTACTAGAATGCGCATGGGCATTTTGACCAACCAAGAGTAATGGTAGGCTGAACCCAAATAGAAAAACAGGCAGAAACAGATTTCGTATCACTATCCGCAGCCCACCCCAATAGTCTAGGCCGGCTCTCATTTGTTTAATAGATTGCGAAGATGCGGTTCCTCATATCCGCTTTTTTGCTGCCATTTCCTGATTAGTTCGACCCCTTTTTTATCACCGGTTTCGAGAGAGGCACGCAGAAGAAGCAGTGCATCTGCCGGCTCCTGCTGGCTCTCCCAACTCTTGTGAGCCAATGGAAGAGCCTGCGCTGGGGTTTTCGCGATATCAAGAAAGTACTCAATTTTTGGCCTTTCGATTAACTCATCGCCACGTTGATCCTGAGTTGATAGTCGCAATTCCAAATCTTTTCTGTGATGGCTTGCCTGGGGGTTACCAAGACTCTCATGCGAGATAATCGATTGGACCAGTAGGCTATCGGATTTAAACGTATCTGAGTTAACCGCAAGAGCCTCTGAATAACGTTTTTCCGAGTTCAGTAAGGTTACTAGGGCTAGTCTGATCGAATGATTACGTGGTTCCCGCTTCAGATGCGTCTCCCAGGTTCTGATTGCACCCGTTGCATCGCCTTGGATGCGCCGAACCTCTCCGCGATGAAATGCAAGCCAATTCTGGGCGTGAACCCCTTGGAAATCAGGGTGGTTGAGTAACTGGTCAAGGAGCCTCATCGCAACAGCTGGATCCCCGGTGCGATAGGCGAGGACCGCTTTGCAGCCATCACCCTCGGCTTGGCCAAAGCGGGTCGTGATGGTATTGCAGGTCTCCGATGCCTGGGGATAGTCCGCCTGGACCATTTGAACTGCGAACTGCCATGACCAGAATTCATTACGTTGGGGATTTTTAGCGATTGCGAGTCTTAGATCGGCAAGTCCACCCCTGAAATCGTGGAGGGCCTGGCGAATCAGCCCTCTGAGAAAGAAGCCGTCAGCGCTTAGGTCAGAGGCTGCCCACCAAGGGGCCATCGCCTGCCGCGCAGTGCCAAGCCAGCGGAGATCCCCGTCGGCCATGGCCGATATAAACGCCTCTCGGGCGAGCGCTATGGAGAGATCCTGGTCCCGCGGGTTGGCGAGCCAGCGGCTTAGCTGCCCGCGAAGTGCTTGCTCCGCGGTTGACACTGCCCCTCTCGGGGAGCGGCTCATAACGACCTCTTGCTCGGTAGGAACAAATCGCGTCTGGCCAAACACGCCGCTCGGGGCTGCCAGGACGAACACCACCCACGGCACCGAAATAGCCTTTAGCCAGAAAAGGGCTCCTGAATAACACTTGACCTTTCTTGCCAATATTTGAGAGACTCCACGAGGTTGTGTAAGCAAATTGTTACTCCGAAAGTAGTAACGACTCTACGATAATTAACACTATAGGTGATTCAATGAAGAAATTAACTTCTGCCGTACTCTCAGCCATGATTGTTATCTCTGCTCCCGCGTTTGCAATGTCTCATGGTGGCGCAAAAATGGATGACAAAAAAGTAGACTGCAGCAAAAAAGAAAATGCAGACAAGAAAGAGTGCAAAGACCAGAAAAAGAAGTAATCTTTTCAGCGGTCAACAAAAACCCGGTAAGCAAGTATTACCGGGTTTTTCATTCTTCTCAAGCATGAAACTCTCGATTTTAGTCGAACGACTTTTATGAAGAAATCCGTTCGATTCTGTGACGCAGATCAGCTGGAATTTGAGACAAGACTCTGCCTGCAACAACTCCTGCTCTGCCTTCATGAGTTCGCAGATCGGCTAGAAAGCCCCTCACTGTCTGTTCCTCTGCTCGATGAGGTTAATCCGCCGCTCTGGGATTTCGGGCATGTTGCCTGGTTTACAGAGCATTGGATAACCCGTAATTCGGCCCGTCAAGAGGGGGTTAGACAGTTAACACTAGAGAGATCTCCATCGGTTCTAAAAAATGCCGATCATTTATTTAACTCGGCAACAATTGCCCACGCAGATCGTTGGCAGTTGGATCTTCTTGGCGTTGACGGGATTAGAGAGTATCTAGTGAATACTTTCAATAGCGCGCTTAACTCCCTTAAAGAGGACAGGAAAACCGACTCGTCACTCTATTTTCATCGGCTCTGCCTCGCACATGCGTGGATGCATATCGAGGCTTTCCAGATGAATGCGCAGACCTTCGGCATCCCGCTGCTGACGTTACAACGGGCTTCTGAGGGTGCGGCGGTTGTCGGCAAGGACAGCCTGTTCGTCTCGGCCCAGACCGTACAATTCTCACCCGACAAGAGTACTTTTCATTTCGATAACGAGGCTGATGCACTCACTGCCGATATGAATGCCTTTGAGATTGACTTGCGGCCTATCTCGGTGAGCCGCTACTGGGAATTTGTTGAGCATGAAGGGTACTTGCAACGGCGCCTTTGGTCCGACGACGGGTGGGCTTGGCGACAGAAATCGGGTGCCCAGGCGCCGCTCCATTTCCTAAAGTCCGAAGAGGGCTTTAGGCATCGAGTGGGGGACCACTGGCAGGCGGTCAAGCCAGATGCGCCGGCTATTCATCTGAGCTTCTTTGAGGCGCAAGCCTGGTGCAATTGGGCTGGCCGACGGCTACCCTCGGAGGCAGAGTGGATGGCGGCGGTAGATGCAGGCGTAGAGTGGGGCAAGGTTTGGGAGTGGACTTCAAGCACTTTTGGCCCATTTCCTGGGTTTTCGCCGCACCCCTATCAGGAGTACTCTAAGCCATGGTTTAAAGGTCATTGGGTACTAAAGGGTGCCTCAACAATGACCAATGATTTACTACGAGACCCTTTACTGCGCAATTTCTACAGACCCCAGCGTCGCGACGTGTTTGCAGGTTTTCGCAGCGTTCGCGCGGGCAATTAAGGGCGGGCGATAAATTCCGCAAAGCCTTTCGATTGACTGGGGTAGATCGCGCAAACCTTAAATCCAGCTCGCTCGAGCAGGTCACTAAAGCTGGCTTCAGTGTATTTGTAAGAATTCTCAGTGTGGATTGTTTCACCGAGGCGAAATAAACGCCCACCACCAGGCCAGGAAACCCGAGTGTCTTCTGTTGCTTGCAGGTGCATCTCGATTCGGGATTCTTGGGTATTGAAATACGAAACATGCTGCCATTTACGAGGCTCAAAATCTGTACCGACGGCGTGGTTTAGCGCTCGGAGAATATTGCGGTTAAACGCCGCAGTAACGCCAAGGGCGTCGTCATAGGCCGCCTCTAACATCGGCGCTGGTTTAATCAAATCAACCCCGATGACAAGAGATTGTGCATTGTGATGCAGTCTCAGCCCCTGAAGGAACGCAGTCGCCTCTGATGGCTGGAAGTTCCCAATGCTTGATCCGGGGTAAAAAAATACCCGAGGCAGCTCCGCCTTCGTGCTTCCCGTTAAACACCCCGATGGCAGCCCTTTTGAGAAATCGATAATAAGGCCTGAAAGAGTCGGGCTGTCAGGCTTCTGTGCAAGCGCGGAAAGCGATTCTCGAAGGGTCTTCTCGGATACATCAATAGCAAGATATTGCGCTGGTTTTATCGAATTAAAGAGACTGGCTGCTTTGGCGCAATTGCCTGCACCGAGATCAATGAGGCAGCAATCGTTGGGTAGCATCTCTGCAATCGATTGGTGATGCGCAGTAAAGATCTCGAGCTCATCACGGGTCACTTGATACTCATCAAGCAGTGTGATCGCATTAAATAGCTGTGAGCCCAATTCATCATAAAAAAATGCTGGTGATACCGCTGCCTGCGGCATCAATAATCCGTCATAAACAACCCCCGGGGTAGCCCGAGTATCGGTAGATTTGATGCATACGATTGAGGGGGTTTGGTTCATTTCTAGGGCTTGTTGGATGGATTAGGGGGTGAATGCACCGCTCACGGCTCTATTCTCTTGCAAACCCACTGGTCGGAATCTAGCTTTAATAGTCCAGACGATGGATTAAATTCAACAGTGCGGCTGCTTACTTTATCGGCATATATCCTCAGGTTCACGCGTTCCTCGGTAAAGTTATACACTTTAGACTGAAATCTGAGGCTTGTTGGTGTCATGAGAAATTCCTCAGGTGGTGCACCTGCCGTTTGGCCCTGGCAGTCGAAAGCCTGCTCTCGAACTGCACAGCCTCCGAGCCCAATCCCAGGCAGTAATAAAATAAGACAGAGGCTGATTCTGGTGTGCTTCTTTGAACTGTATTCGGATAAGCTCATTATTTTCGTAACTAATTTAGTTTTTGATGAAGATTAAAAGCTCGAATGTTAATTCACCTGGGCGAATGATGCGATTAATTCAAAAGATTATTGGGCTTGTTTTCTTTCACTTTATATTCCATGCGGGTGCGGTTATGGCAGTCGAAGAACCAACTTATCAAGTATTACAGGCTGAGCCACCATTTGAACTACGACGCTATGCGGAATTTGTTGTCGCAGAAACAAAGTTGACTGGAGATTTTGACTCGGCCAGCCGTACGGGATTTCGCCGTATCGCTGGTTATATTTTTGGGGATAACGAGGTGCAGGGTGGTGGCAACCGAAAAATTGCGATGACAGCACCGGTGACCGTGGAGCCCAAAGAAGGTGGCTGGCGTCTGCACTTCGTGATGCCCAGTAATGAATCTCTCGATACCTTGCCTCAGCCCCGAAACCCGGAGGTTATCGTTCGCCAGGTGCCCGCACAGGATGTTGTTGCGATTCGTTTTAGCGGCTGGACGACCGAGGCCTCAATTGAATCCCATACAGTTCGTCTACAGGCTTGGATGGCTCAGAGAAATCTTAAGGCGGCGAGCTCGCCTCAGGTGGCGCGCTACAACGACCCGTTTACATTGCCATGGCGCCGTCGTAATGAAATTCTCATCCCGGTTGCCCCATGAACAATGTCTGGGTTTACACTAGTATTTTTTGCGCTGGCAGCCAAGATCGGGTGAAACAGAAAAGCTTTGATATTTGCAATCAATCTTAATTGCTAATTACAGGAGGCTTCAAACATGGCAAAAACAGTCGGTGAAATTTTGAAAGTTGGCGATCGGCCAATTGTCTCTATTACCGCGGATGTAACGGTGCGGTTCGCCCTTGAGTCGATGGCGCTTCATCACATCGGTGCTCTGCCAGTTATTGAGAACGAGAAGCTGCTTGGAATATTCTCTGAGCGCGATTACGCGCGACAGGGAGAGTTAAAAGGCCGTAGCTGCGACAATACCCAGGTTCGGCAAATCATGACATCTCCTGTCATTTCAATCGATTCGGAGACCAAGATCGACGAGTGTATGCAGATTATGACCGATCGCCGAATTCGTCATTTGCCAGTGGTAAGGGATGAACGGGTGATCGGCATGATATCCATTGGTGATGTTGTCCGAGAAATGATTGAAGAACAAAAAGAGCTGATTTCCCAGCTACAGGCTTATATTCACGGCTAGCGATATCCGCCGTCTGCCATGACCACCTGGCCCATCAGGTAGGGCATTGTGAGCAGATGAAGCGCACAACGCGCCATCTCATGTGGCTCCGCCCATCGCTTCATCCAGATTTTGGACGACTCTTTTTCTCGAACATCCGGGGGCAGGGTCGCGTTGAGCTCCGTGTTAATCCAACCGGGCGCAAGGGCATTAACGCATACCTGTATTTCGGAGAGGTGCTCGGCAGAGGTTCGCACGAGCATATTGGCGGCCGACTTCGATGAGTCATAATGCGCCGAGACGGGATCTTGGCTATTGATCCCATTTGTTGATGTTACTAACAATATCTTCCCGCGGAAATCCTCTCTTAACGGGTTATTCTGCATCAGCAATCCGGCGTACTTAACGACCAGAAAAGCGCCCGTTGTATTGGTGTTGTGAACCATGTCCCACTCGGATTGAGTCTGATCGAAGAAATTTGTGTTGGGTGAGATGCCGGCACTGTGAATAACATAATCAACTGGAACATTTAGCTGACGAATCTGATCAAAAAAATTCTTTACGGAATCTTCAGCTCCGACCTCACACGGAAATACTTGAACGCTTTGCTCTTGTCTAGCCCTTGCTTTTTTTATTCGATCAACCGCTTTCTGGGTTTTATCAGCGTTACGGCTTGCGGAGATGATGATATTTCCGCCTGCACTTGCAACTGCTTCGCTACAGGTTAGCCCGATTCCACTCGCTCCGCCAGTGATAACGGTACAGGTATTACTAAAGTCAAAGCTAGCGATTCCCATGAGGTTTCTCCCAATATCTAGTGTGAAAGACGATTTAAGCCATCAAGTGCTGCTGTTTTGTAGCATTCAGCAAGCGTTGGGAAGTTAAAAACAGCATCAGCAAAATAATCAATCGTGCCGTTATGTGACATTAAGGTCTGGCCAATATGAATAAGCTCGCTCGCACCTTCGCCCATGATTTGAACACCCAGAAGTTTCTTTGAGTCTGGGCAGAATAAAATCTTGAGAATGCCATTTCGATCACCGATGATTTGTCCGCGAGATATTTCTCGATAGTGGGCTTTGCCTATTTCATAGGGCGTACCTTGGGCAGTGAGTTCGTCTTCATTTTTCCCGATCGTCGAGATCTCCGGAACTGTGTAGATTCCATACGGGAAAAGCCCAATCCCACCGTCGTGGTCATCGCGCAGTCCAAACGCGTGACGCGATGCGGCACGACCCTGCTCATAAGAGGTGGAGGCTAGGGAGGGGAACCCAATGACATCACCGACAGCATAGATATGATCAACATTACTCTGAAAGTGTTCGTTTACAGGGATGCGATCTCGGTCATCTTTTTTGATCCCTGCTTTATCAAGATCGAGGCGATGCGTGGCGCCGACTCGACCAATAGAATATAGGACTGCTTCTGCATGAAGTATCTTCCCGCTCTTAAGCTTAACCTCAACAGGCTTTGTACCACCAGTCAGAATTTGAATACCAGCAACCTCTTCGCCGAGTCGCATCGTGACATTATTCTGCTGTGCAACGTAGGTGAGTGCGGCAGATATCTCGTGATCAAGAAAGGGAAGAAGCGTAGGCCGCTTATCTATGATCGTAACGCGCACCCCTAATGCAGCAAACATCGTCGCATACTCCACCCCAACCACGCCAGCCCCAACGACTATTAACGAGCGGGGAATAAATTCAAGGCAGAGAACATCATCACTTGTGAATACCCGCTGACCATCAAATGGGAGATGATCGTCGCGCGCTGCTTCGGTTCCGCAGGCGATAACAATTTTTGAGGCACTAATTTGTCTTTTGCCATGCCCGCTTGCGGACTGCAGCTCAATGGTGTGTGGGTCAATAAACCGGGCAGTGGATTCAATAAGTTCAACCCGATTACGGGTCATCTGGTTGCGAATGACGTCAATCTCGGAGCGCACCACTTGTTGCACTCGGTAAAGGAGATCTTCTATTGTAATGTCGTGCTTAACTCGGTACGACGATCCATAGATACCTCGCTCGCGAAAGCCAGAAAGATGCATAACGGCTTCGCGAAATGTCTTCGATGGTATCGTACCCGTGTTGACGCACACCCCGCCTACCGCCTTCGCACGCTCGATAATCGCTGCACGCTTACCAATTTTCGCGGCCTGAATAGCCGCCCGCTGTCCGGATGGACCTGAGCCGATAACAATAAGGTCGTAGTCAAACGACATCGATTTTGTTGGTCTAGCCTTGTTCTCGGTGTTCTTTTCTTTAACTGATACCGGCTCTGGACTGTTCATGAGATCTCCCTTGATGCGACGCAGCAAAATAGTATTCAAAAATTATGATTGTGGTCTATTGTGAATGAGTTTTCTTAGACGATCTAGTACTTTCGTATCCGGATTGTGAGATGTAATCTGGGCGCGACGTTTGCTTCCATAACATGTACGACGATAGCAGCGCCTCTCGCTCAGGAAAACTCCTGTGTGTTTGTGTTTGGGCTCTTGCAAAGCGTGATGCTCGAGCAGTCTTATAATGTCGCCATGATTTCGTCTCTGGTAACAATTGCGTTTGGGCATCGGCGGGTACTTAAGGCTTTCCAAGCGAGCACCGCGCCTGCTTTGGAGAAGATGGGATTTTGTGAGTGTGATGTCTTGGTCTCGGAAAAAGACTCAGTCAAGATGCATCGACAATTCGAGTTGGTAGAGTTAGACAAGTTGCGATCAGTCGATCTTTTGTCATCGCAGGAGTTGCAACAAGCAGCCCAATCCCTCGGCAGTAAAGTGGCAACGGCAGACCCAATCAAGCACGGATTCTACAGTCTGGTGTTTACGGCTAAGGCGACTCGGACAGGTAATGTTGGAGACCTAACCCTGTGCCGATACAGCCCTAATTCTGCAGATCCTGAGCCCGGCGCAAAGTTGTTACTGCGAGTTATGGCCCCGATCCATTACTTTGATGGCTCGCATTTAGCTCACTTTGTTCGCCGTGCGCTCTTAGCAATTAGCGTATCGGAAGGTGGTGACCCCCAAGAAGCCCGGTGGTTTGTTTACGGGTTATCAGTTACAGGCTTAAATGGCGGGCCGTACACCAGTGATCTTCCCTATATCTTCCCAGAACGGCATACAACCGAGGTGCGGTATCTGCGATGGGTGGAAGAACTTCTATCGAGGGGCTATACGAACCAATAATCGTTGATTATGTAAGCCTCAAGAGATCTTTGGGCAGAAACATTACAGATCGAGCCACTCTGACATACGGCCTAAAAACGTGCGGTCTCGATAGGGTTCCGGAATTCCAAGTAAGCTCCGCAGGTTGCGATCCATTCCGATGGCGTAATCATGGGCGGCTAAAACACTATTTGTCGTAGCCTCGACCACCTTCAGATTAATATAGACCCGTTTATTGGCCGTGGCGTAGGTGGCGACGATCACTGCTTGCGCAGAGTGGCTTTTAGCCAGATGTTGTATCTCTCTGGTTAAGAAAAATTCACCTTCTTTCTGCTTTAAGAAGGCAAACTGCTGGAGTTTTAATTCGATCATGCGAAACCCACCCTGGGTCATTCGCGCCGAAACCTGTTCTGATAGTAAGCGACCAAACATTGACGATCGATTGAGATCGTCGCTATGGGAAGCAGTGCCAATTAGAAGAAATGCGTCTCTAGAAATATCTCTCTTTTCTAGCTGAGACAAAATCTCTTCGGCTGCAGTTCGGTTTGCAACGATGAGCCCATCAGCTCCGAGGTAGCCTTTCCCCGCGGCCTGGTCTAGGGTTGAGCAGCCGACTTGGGTGGTTAGCAGAAAAATTGCTCCCATAAAACCCAGTGACAGTCGCATAGAACTCATCATCGGATCTGCGGGGTAGGGGTGTCAGCGGATTGCCGGGCGGGTTCACGCGCTGGGGGTCTACAGCCGGGTTCCGCGCAGTCACCATAGACCCCAAAGGCTGTTGATGATCGGCCCTTAGCGGCCTCACTGCTGGGATTTTTTTTGGTGTCGCTTGGAGCTCCGCAGAGATAGTGCTGGGTGTCAGTATCGGCAACGTAGTACACGGTACTCACCTTCGAGAGAACTGTATTTTTAGAATTAATCACTGAGACGTTGACGAGTAGCTCATGACTTGGCGTGTCGCCCGAAGCGTAGTTTGATTTAAACCAGTTCGGAACAATCACACTGTTCGGTTCAACAAGGCGCCCAGCAATTATATTATTCGGACGCGCAGCAATGTTGAGCGGACTGGCAACGTCTCGCAACGCCCATACCCCTTCACCCAATTTCACTAATTCGCCTGCGGCTCGAAGCTGTGGTCGATCGCTACTGAATTGAATGGCCTGACTGTCAATACCGATCGTTAAATTGCTGTCCGATGCACGTGCGGAGAGCTGAAATCCCCGCTTCGATAAGGCAGACTCGAGCAAATCGTGGAAGGTTCGAGTAAAAGCCGTGCTGCAAGATGATGCGTCGCAATTAGGGCCTATACAGGGCTTTCTTACAAACAGTTCCTGATCGCATGTAGAGCCGGTGCTGCAGATCCCCGCCGACTGTAATCTCTTGTGGAGATCTTCAGCGGCAAAGTCGGCGGCGGAACGCCAGTGCTGGAGGGCTTGAAGCTTGAACTGGTAGCTGGTCTGGAAATTCACAGCCACCGGCGCTTCGCCATAGGGTGGCACAGACGTGTTCGATGTCGTAAGCAGCGGAGCGCATCCCGCAATCGCCGAACTAACAAGCGTAATAAATACCAGAACAAGGAACCGTTTTTGGTCTGCCACGATGGGGTTAGCCTTCATTGAATTCCTAAACATGGTGGAGATTTTACCCGTAAAGATAAGATAACGGTACCAGTGAGAAGGACATGAGGCTTGGCTTTGAGGGGTCTTGGATCCGCCGCTGCGGCGTTGTGGTGCTGTGTTTCTGCGGGCCTATTGGACTTCATGCGCAGCCCGCGCCGTTGCGCGATGTCTGGGCGAACGCTACCAATTCTGAAGAGTTATCGCGTCGATTTCGCGAGGCAGCGCTGCGGGCGAAGGCGGCTGGCGATGAGGCGGCGACGACCTCAGGTACGGCCACCACGCAAGGGGTTTCGAGCCTCACTACCTTAGGCGTCTCCGGGCTGTATATCGGGGTCGTTGCTGGCGCTGTGGCAGCTGCGGTAGCCGCTGCGGGTGGCAAAAGCAAGAACCCAAGTGGCTCAGGTGCAGATTGCGGCTGGCAGTGTGTTTTGCCCGATACCGCTACATTTTCTGATACGGCAAGCAGTGGGTCGTTTTCGACCGAGTACTACGCGGGCGGATCGGCAGCCGTTCCGAAGAGTGGCTTACCCGCCATTGATGCTAAGGCGCTCAATGATTACGGGTACACGGGAAGAGGAGTTCGTATAGCCGTAGTGGACTCGGGTATTGATGGGAATCACCCGGAGTTTGCGGGGCGGACGGGCTTAGGAACCAACTTTGCAGAGTCAAGCGTGACCGCCTGGGGGGATTGCGCAAACTCAGCTGGCGGGGGATGTGGCCATGGCACCCATGTGGCAGGCATCCTCGGAGCGAACCGAGATGGCGCAAACTCACGTGGTGTCGCTTATGACGCCAGTCTGTACTCATATCGCATCGGTAACTCGACTGATGCGACGCCAGTAGGGTCTAACGACAGCGATAAGTTAACAGCGATCTTCAATCAACACGTTACTGATCAGATCAAGGTATCCAATAACAGCTGGGGGTCAGACTCGACTACGGCAAATGCAATTGATCCTAGTGTTAATCCCTCTTATTGGCTTTGGGATACGCGTATTGGTACTCTAGCGGCAGCACAAAGCGCTGTGCGCTCGGGCACTATCTTTGTATGGGCGACGGGCAACAGTGGGAAAACACAGCCGAGTGAGCAGGTGGGGTGGGGTCTTTATGATTCAACGCTAAAACCCCAATGGCTTGCCGTGGTGGCCGTGCAGCCGGGTACCACTGCGGGCGGCTACACGGAAACGAGCTTTTCGAATCGATGTGGCGTCGCAAAAAGCATCTGTCTAGCAGCCCCCGGATACGAGATCTATGCAGCGGCGTCAGGTGCTACGGGCTTGGTTGAGAAGAGCGGCACTAGCATGGCGGCCCCGCATGTATCGGGGGTATTGGCCACTATGGCGCAGGCGTTTCCCTCGCTCACCTCACCACAACTGGTGGAGCGGTTAAAGATCACTGCGGGATACGACAATCTAAGCGGGAGGGGTGGCGAAACACTTGCGGCAAGTGGGTTATCTGTGATGCAGGATATTTTCGGTTACGGATTAATTAACGCTCAGCGGGCGATGTCTCGAATTGGAATATGGGTGCTGCCGATGTATTCGAACTACTACTCTGGTACCACGTCTCTAAGTGATGCAAACCTTCGCATGCCGTCTGGCTTATCTACGATTACTCAGTCTGCAATACGTAATGCCTATTACACTGTATTTGACTCCTTTGATGGTGCTGGTTTTTCGGTAAGAGGAAACGAGTACTTTTCACAGGGACGACCACAGCGCCAGGTCTCAATGGGCTACGGGGCGACAGTCACTGGCTCGGGAGCAAGTACAAAGGTTCAGCAGCAGATTCGTGAGGTAGCGGGTGCGGGCACCCCACTTCGGCTATATGCCGCCCAGAACAAGAGTTCTGGGCTAGGTGGCGGTCTCGGGTTCTGGGGAGAAAAGGTGTTTTTGTTACCCCGACTCTCAAGAAGCTCAGAGCAGGCGTGGGCTACGTCTTCTGAAGTTCAATGGCTGACCCGAGGCGGCCAGATTAGTGTTTTCATGAACACCGCTGAACAAGGAACGATCCAGGAACATGGATTGGGATACAGCGCCGGTATTGGAAACCTACTATCGTGGTACGGCTCGATTGGTCGAAGCCGTAAAACCGGAACAGAATTTGCGCTTCGTCTGGCTGAGAATGATCATGACCTAGCATCTGATGTGCTGAAGTTGGGCCTGCGGGTGCCAATCGGGGCAAATCTTGAGTTCTTTGGTTTTCACTCAGTGGATCGGCTTGCCTCCCGTGCAGCTGACGCTGCGAACTGGGGAATCAAAAAGGGCACCTATCAGGCCAGTGCGATTGGCCTAGAGTGGGTGCTGAATAAAACCGACCGATTCTCTTTCGGATTTTTCATGCCTGAACAGTTGACCTCCGGCCAAGCCTCTGTATTGCTACCCAAAGACCGACAGGCTGATGGCACTGTAGTTTGGGAGCGGCGTAGTTTTGATCTGGAGGGTGATAGCGTGCCGGGGCTGATGATGGCAGGCCGCAGAGATTTAGGAGAGTTCTACGGGGTTCGGCCCATTGCGCGTTTTCAAGCTCAGACCAATCCCGCCAAGCGACAACAGCTTGAGAGCGTATCTGTAGAGGTTGATGTCGCCTTCTAAGTCGCCTTAGGCCTAGACCATAGCCGATCATAAATGCTATCTGATTTACTCTCCATATCTAGAGCGAGTGTGGTGGGCTCTCAGTAAACAGTGTCGTGATCGCCGACGTTGATCGGAATAATCTCGTGCTCTGTAATGATCAGCTCGATCGTGATGCGGTATTTGAGACTGATGGAGACGCTATGAAGACCATTGAGCTTACCGGTGAGGGCATGAAGGCGTAAGGAGGGGTGGTGAGGATTAAGCGTTAATAGCTCAAGTGTCTTGGCGTACTGACTTTCTAGCGCGGGGTTACGTTTAAGAAACTTGGCTGCACGCCGAGCATACTGCTCAGTGAAGACAAGTTGCCAGCTCATGCAGCGGTGCGGTTAAGTTGCTTCAGACGCTTCAGGTGGGCTGCTACCGTTTCCTTCACAAATCGACCCTCGGAAAGATCGGCCTTAGACTCAGCAAGCGCTGCCTCTAACTCACACTCGCGCAGGTAAAGATAGTGCTCTTGGCTCATCACTACATACTTGACCTGACCCCGGACAGAGACTGGCGCCTCAGGCTGATCCAACAGGGCTTCCTCAATGGCCTTGATGCCTTTGGTCTTTAGGTCGTTGGCGGCTAGCGTACCCATAATCGATCCTTTAATAATGCTATATATCGTACTATATACAATACGCTTGAATCCCGCAACGGGAGGGATACGGGCACGTATGAATAGGAGATCACACACTCTCAACTGAACTGTCCAACGACGGTGTGTATGGGGATTGGCACGAATGAGATAGTCGCTCGTCACTCAAACACTTCTTTAGAGCAAAACTGTCAACGATGTGGTTGGTATATTCTGTAAACCATCTCTCGAGTACGTACCCTTGAAGAGCTGGGGTGGCCGATGGGACTCGAACCCCGGACCTGCGGATTATGATGAAAATCGCTCCAATTTTCATCAATAAAATCAATGGGTTACAAAGCCATAACCTCGCCGTGTAATAAAACGTGTAATGCGGGTTTAGCACGCGCACCCGAGTCACCGTTGCAGCTTCGATTTACCGGGTCTTGACATATATAGCAAAATTGCTATATAAAGATCACATGAAGTGGCGCGTAGAAACATTAGATGCTCGAGTCGATGCGGAGTTGGAACTGCTAGAGCCTTCTCTTAAGGCCCGGTTTCTACACATATGTGAACTCCTGGAGACATTTGGCCCCCACGAAGTTGGGCTCCCGCACGTACGATTCCTAGTAGAGAAACTCTGGGAGATTCGTATGAAGGGGAGAAGCGGCATAGCGCGGGCAATTTACGTCACTGTTGCTAACCGACGGATTGTTGTCGTCCATGCCTTTGTTAAAAAGACTCAGAAGACGCCGCGCGTTGCAATTGAAACTGCACTTGATAGAGCGAAGGAGTTAGGAAAATGAGTAACGTTAAAAAACTGAAGAATCAGTGGCTCTTTGATACGAAAGTAAAGAGGGCCTATGACGCAATGACACCCGAGTTCACAATCGCGAAGACACTAATTGCTGCTCGGGTTAAAGCGGGTCTCACTCAAGAAGAAGTGGCTGAACGTATGGGTACAACACAGTCGGTTATCGCGCGCCTAGAGGCTGGAAATTCTTTACCCAGCATGAAGAGTTTGTATCGCTACGCAGAAGCGACTGGAACGACACCGGCAATACAGCTTCGCAATGTTTGATGATGGTGGCGATTCAGGGATTCGAACCCCGGACCTGCGGATTATGATTCCGTCGCTCTAACCAACTGAGCTAAATCGCCACAAGCGCTCGATTTTACAAGAAAACATGTGCGCCAACAACCGGCTCCGAGTCGACGCATAAGGGGGGCTACCTCGAGCAGTTGATCCATCCCGCCGACTAGAGACTCCCCGAGGATTTCTGAAAATCCTCGCGTAAACGTTTCAGAATCTCTTGGGCGTGCTGCACGCTTAGCCCATACTCTTTGCGAAGGCGCTCGATCGTTGCCTGTTCAGCAGCCGTGAAGTGGCCATCACTAAGCGCCTCTTTAATTTCGGTTTCAAGTTCGATCTCTTGGCGGTGTACCCGCGTTGTAAATGCTGAGGCGACAATACCGGTTAGTAAGGCGACTGTGAATACGCCAGACAGTGCAGTAAGACCGCCCACAAGCTTGCCAATACCCGAAACCGGTACCGCATCACCATAGCCTAGGGTCGTCAGCGTCACGATTGACCACCAGAGCGCGTCAGGGATGGTGCCAAACTTATCGGGCTGGATATTATGTTCGGCATAATAAATTAGACACGAGGTGGTTAAGAGTGCGATCGCTAGTAAATAGAGTGCGGAAATAAACGAGTTTCGTTCGGCAACAATTGCAGCGATCAGATCCTCAAGTGCGGTGTTGTAGTGAGAAAGCTTCAGCAGACGAAGAATACGAACGATTCGGAGGAATCGAAGATCAAGGCCGGGGAGTATCGCTTGTAGAAAGAATGGAACAATCGCTAAAAAGTCTACGATTCCATGGAAGCTAAAAATATAATGTAGTCGTTTCTGGTGTGGTGTGGCAGGTCTTCGCGTTCTCTGCTCGGGTGCAACCCAAATCCGACAGAGGTACTCCACTAAGAAAAAAACAACTGAGAAGAGTTCAAAGGCGTAGAATTCCCAGCGGTACTGCTCGTGAAGACTGGGGATTGACTCAAAAATCACAGCCATCACATTGGCCAAGACCATTAATGTTAGAACCCAAGAAAAAATGACGGTAGCACGGCTGCCATTTTTACGGCTTAGGATTATGAATAGCTCTTTGCGCACCAGATCCCTCTAAACAGGCGTTTACGGTCTCAGCAGTGTAAAAGATTTCTTGTCGTTTAGCCTAAAATAGGGTTCTTTAAAGGAGATCATAATTCCAACAACTTCCAGCGTATCGCAGATATCAGCCTGGCTAAGGGAGTATCAGGTATTTTCACGTTATCGTGTCCAATGGGTCTGCGCAATGGTTTTTCTGCTGCTTGCCGCAGCGGCAACTCTGGCTGTACCCCTTGCATTTCGTGGTCTTGTAGATGCGGGATTTACGAGCCGGGAAATTAACGATAAATTTTTAACCCTTCTCGGTCTTGCTGCGATTCTCGCTGTCGTAACCGCATCGCGCTTTTACCTCATGTCTTGGCTTGGTGAGCGGGTGGTCGCTGATATCCGCTCCCGTGTTTTTGACAATGTATTGCGTCAAAGTCCGGCCTACTTCGAGACCCTGCAGACAGGAGAGGTCTTGTCCCGCCTAACAAGCGATACAACGCTTGTGCAGACCTTAATTGGGACGAGCATTTCGATGGCATTACGCTCTGTAGTAATGTTTGTTGGCGCAATGATCATGATGCTCATCACCAGCGCATGGCTCGCTGCGCTGATGGGCGTGTTGTTGCTACTTGTGGTGCTGCCGATATGGGCGCTAGGCAGGCACATCAGAAGGAGTTCAAAGGTTAGCCAGGATCGCGTTGCCGATACGAGCGCAATGGCAGGCGAGGTTTTAAATGCAATGCCGACCGTTCAGGCTTTTTGCCGTGAACCGTATGAGCGTATGCGATTTAACCAATCCGTGGAGGCGGCATTTAAAGAGGCGAAGCGGCGTATTCGGCTGCGCTCGATATTGACCGCTGTTGCAATAATGCTCGCTTTTTCGGTAATTACATTTGTGCTCTGGATCGGTGCCCGACAGGTCTCGGCTACCCAGATGACACTCGGGGAGTTAACCCAGTTCGTAATGTATGCGGTGCTGATCGCAGGATCGATTGGTGCGCTATCTGAAGTGTGGGGAGATTTACAAAGGGCAGCCGGGGCAACAGAGCGTCTGGTTGAGCTCATGCGCGCAAAGCCAAACTTATCTGAGGCAGGTGGTGGGAGTCTGATTGTCAGCCAGCATCGTGGAGAAATAGCCGACGTTTCAACGGCCATGCCAGCTTCAGCCGCAGCGCTAGAGTTTCAAGACATCACATTCTGTTATCCCTCACGCCCAGACCATGCGGCCTTGAATCGATTGAACTTCACGGTGGCATCCGGTGCACGGGTTGCATTGGTTGGCCCCTCGGGCGCGGGGAAGACCACCATCTTCTCGCTTCTGCTCAGATTTTATGAGCCCACATCGGGCGGGATCGCTGTGTTTGGCCGCGATATTCGATCTTGGCCTATTGATGCATTAAGAGAACAGATTGGAATTGTTCCTCAGGATCCAGTTATTTTTGCAGCCTCCGCAATGGATAACATTCGCTACGGGCGGCTGGAGGCCTCCGATGAAGAGGTCATCGACGCGGCAAAGACCGCCCATGCTCATGGATTTATCAGTGCCCTGCCAGAGGGCTACGCCAGTTTTCTTGGAGAGCGTGGCGTCAGGTTATCGGGCGGACAGAAGCAGCGTATTTCAATTGCACGGGCAATTCTGAAAAACCCCCCAATCCTGTTACTTGATGAGGCAACATCGGCACTAGACGCAGAATCTGAGCAAGCGGTGCAACGAGCGCTTGATGCAGTGTTACCGGGACGAACATCGCTTACCATCGCCCACCGATTGGCAACAGTTCTGCATGCGGATCGGATTATTGTGATGGAGGCCGGAGTGGTGGTTGAGCAGGGTCACCACACCGAACTAATCGCCCAATCAGGGCTCTACGCGCGATTGGCAAGACTTCAATTCACAAAAGAGTAAGGATAATCTGGCCTGCCAGGTGCAGGGTTAAGCGGTTAGGTCTGTCTTAACCCCGAATTCGCCAGCCGATTGCAATCAGTCTCAGCGTAACCAGAGTAAGGGCGAGCGTCACTGCACTCGAGATCAAGAGGCTTATCCAGGGGGAGACATCTGAGACCCCGTAGATTCCGAAACGGAAACCATCGATCAGGTAGAAAAACGGATTCAAATGACTAATGAACTGCCATAGCGCTGGTAGATCATGGGTGGAATAGAAAACACCTGCAAGCATTGTCATAGGGTTAACTAGAAAGTTTTGAAATACCGAGACATGATCCCATTTCTCGGCCCAGAGGCCCGCAATAAAACCTAGGCACGCTAAGAGCGTGCAGGACAATAGCGCAAAGACAGTGATCCAGACGACTCCGTGGAGAGGCGTTGGAACAAATATTGCCGCCACGATCCAAACCCCAAGGCCGCACATCATCCCCCTTAAGACGGCACCGCCCACATAACCAACGAACCACTCCCATGGACGCATGGGCGAGAGCAGCAAAAAGACAAGGTTGCCAGTCATTTTGCTTTGGGTAATGCTCGAGGAGGTGTTGGCAAACGCATTCTGCTGGAGTGTCATCATGACTAACCCCGGAACCAGAAAGCTCGAGTAACTGACGCCAGGATAAGGCTCGAGTCGGCCCTCAAGCAGGTAGGAGAAGATCAGCAGAAATAAGAGGCTTGAGATAACCGGTGCTAGAACTGTCTGCATTGCCACTTTGATGAAACGCATTGTTTCTTTGTGGAGTAGCGCCCAAGCCCCTGAGCTATCTGCGATCGCGTTATTCATGTGCTAGCGATTGGCTAAAGCGTTTTGAATCGCCTGGCCTGTCTGCTGGGCAATCGTGGCGGCCGCCTCTTGCCAGTCTTCTTGTTGGCTTGCATATAAAATCGCGCGCGACGAGTTAATCAGCATGCCGCCACTCTCGTTTCGGCCCGCACGAACCGTAGCGATGAGGTCCCCCCCCTGCGTACCGATACCCGGAATTAGCAGCGGCAGATCAGGGGCCACCCGGCGAACAATTTCAATTTCTCTGGGGTAGGTAGCGCCAACGACCAGCCCGATCTGCTGATGTTTATTCCAGCGTTGTGCAGCCTGGGTCGCAACTTCGACATACAGTGGATGATGATCGGTGGAGAGCATTTGAAAATCGTCGCCACCCGAATTTGAGGTCCTGCACAGAACGAAAATTCCACGATCCTTGTACTGAAGGTAAGGTGCGAGACTATCGGTACCCATATAAGGGCTAACCGTTACCGCGTCGGCTTGGTAGCGATCGTAGGCCTCTCGTGCGTAGTGTTCTGCTGTTGATCCGATATCGCCTCGCTTGGCATCGAGCAGCCAGATGTGATGGGGGTAACGGTCGCGGGCGGCAACAGCGAGTTTCTCAAGGACACTTTCTGCTCGCTGCGATGCGAAATAGGCGATCTGCGGCTTGAAGGCGGCACAGTAAGGCGCGGTTGCTTCCATAATGCCGAGGCAGAATGCCTCGATCGCACCCAGTGGATCATGCCGGGCTCGTTCTTTAAGTGTGCCAGGGAATTGGGCAGTGTCGGGATCTAGGCCTACGCAGAGCAATGAGGCTTGATGTTGCCATGCGTGCTGAAGGCGGGAGAAAAATTGCATACCCGCATCATAAATAAAAAAAGCCCCGCAATGTTTTGCGGGGCCAGGAGGGAGGCAACTTGAGAGGCTAAGACAGGCTTTCCTTGCGAAAAGTTCCGTCTCAGCCCCAAGGCAGTCGAGGGAATTACATCCCCATGTCGCCCATACCACCCATTCCGCCCATACCACCCATTCCGCCAGGCATGCCACCACCTGCTTTATCATCTGCAGGCGCCTCAGCCACCATACAATCGGTGGTGAGCATTAGGCTTGCAATAGATGCTGCGTTTTGCAGCGCTGTGCGGGTGACCTTTGTGGGGTCTACCACGCCCA